>Ga0070682_100000532_pt1 | contig 23720 bp, 30 predicted proteins | sample KBSC63LmetaG_FD_64668 | JGI IMG/M metagenome (GOLD analysis project Ga0070682, IMG submission 64668) | Corn rhizosphere microbial communities from Kellogg Biological Station, Michigan, USA - KBS C6-3L metaG | ecosystem: Host-associated > Plants > Roots > Rhizosphere | place: USA: Michigan...
TTCGGCTACTGGGACTTCCAGCGGGGAAAGCTTGTCATCCAACGAAGCTGGGCAGAGCGAAACGCCAGCCTCGCAGATGTCGCCGAAGTAATCCGCGCGACCGAGCAAGAGTTGTGGGGTGCCGCTGAAGCTATCGGGATAGGCGCGCGAGCTGCCGATTTTAAACCCGACGACGGTCGCGGCGGCACCCCAGAGCCCTTGCGCTACTGGGATGGCGCGAAGCTCATCAGCAACCCGCACAGGCGCGTGAGTGACACGGACGGCGCCACGTTGGTCACGCTGCGCAAAGACCACGGCATCAACTTCAACGGCGCTGACAAGCGGCACGCCAAGAACGCGCAGGACGCAGGCGCCGCGCGCAAGATCGAGCAGCCCAAGCTGTACGTGCTTCGCCAGTGGCTGCAGAACGACATGATCGAGATTTGGCCCGACAGCGGGCCGCTGCAGCATCAGCTCAACGCAGGCCGCTGGAACGCACAGCGCACCGACTTCGAGCGCACGGACGCGCACGGACACCTCGATTGCATGATGGCGCTGGTCTACCTACTGCCGCAGATCGAGCGCAACGCGAACCCTGAGAAGCCGCATTGGGCCGACGCTGCGAACCGCGACAGCATCTACGTGCCCGAGGCTGTGAAGCGTCCCGAGACGCACACCGTTGCGCAGCTGAACGCGGCGTTCTCGCGTGGCAACCGCCTGTCGCGACCGAGGTTCGGGCGATGAGCGGACAAAAGACTGGACCCTGTCTCATGGGGAGTGAGGAACCCGCCCGCCCCGAGCGGAGGCCAGACCAATCGGGGTTTTGTTTCTGCAATCAGGAGACCAAGTCATGAACGTAACGAAGCTGGTGGGTGGTTTGGCGGCTGCTGTGCTGGCGCTTGCCGGCGCTCTCGGCGTGCCTGGCGTGGACTCGCCGCACGTCGCTGAGGTGGTCGAGAAAATCTCGGGCTCGATCGGCATGTTGCTCACTGGGTGGTTGTTCTTCCGCCAAGAGTGGCTGGGCCAGGGCAAGCAGGACAGCGAGGCGTGAACTACGTGGTGCCCCTTCTCAGCTTGGCGATCTTCGCTCTGTGGGGATGGGGCGCCTTCTATGCCGGCAGCCGCTACGGATTCGATGAAGGACGCCAATACGAGCGAGAGCAGATGCGCAAACGCGAGGAGCGCATGCGTGAAGCCATGCGTGCGATGGGCATCGGGCGCACCAAGGGCCTCAAGGTGATCAAGTGACGTACGAATATCACGCCAAGCTCGTGCGCGTCATCGATGGGGATACCGTCGTGCTCGACGTTGACCTCGGCTTTCACGCCACCATGCGCGAGACGTTCAGGCTGTACGGCGTCAACTGCCCCGAGATGCACGGCGCCACCAAGGAAGCGGGCCAGGCTGCGAAGGCGTTCGTAGAGAAGTGGTTCGCTTCGCATCCGGAGTTCGTTACGGAGAGCTTCAAGGGCCGCACCCAGGACAAGTACGGCCGCTGGCTTGCCGTCATCCATCCGACGCCCGACAGAAGCGATGACGCGCTGAACGAGGCGCTTCTCACGTCTGGCCATGCCGTGGAGTTCACCGGATGAGCGTCGTCGATAACATCCTCGGCTTCTTCGGCCTGCACCAGCTTGCAGACGAGTCGCGCCACGTCCGCCGCACGCTGATCACGCATCAGCCGTCGTACGAGCAGCCAACCGCCGAGGTGGACAACTTGAAGGAACGCTTCAGCGCCAAACGCTACGTCGAGCACATGCGCGAGGCGATGAACCCGCTTCCGCACGAGTGGAGCCCGAGCGAGCAAGACGCAGACCGCGACAAGTGCGCCCGATGCGGCCTCACGATTTGGCACTTCCAGCTTGGCAGCGACACGGTGCCGACGTGCTTTGCGCGCGGACGCAAGGAATGGCTGAACCACATCAACAGCCTCAGCCAGGACGATGCGCGCCTGTTCTTCGCCGACGTGGATGAGCTGATCACGGGCGGCGAGCTGGTCGCAGTGCTCACGCCCGACCAGGAGCTCGAGAAGCGCCAAGGCGTGCTCGACAAGTGGGACGAGTACAACCAGCGCCAGCTAGGCCTGATGACGTCGTACGGCGTGGACTCGGCGCTGATGCACAAGATGCTCGCGCCCACGCTCGACGCGAGCGGTGATGCGTTCGAGCTGAACCCGGTGCCAGAAGGCGCTGACGCAGCGGCTGATGAAGCGCTCGAGCAGATGGACGATGCCGAGGTCGAAGCATGGGCCGATGACTCTGAAGACGAAGGCGTCGGCAGTCCGCCCGCCGAGCACGACTGGGATGATGGCGAGTACGTCGATGGCGAGTTGCAGGCGCACTGTCGCAGGTGCGGCCACTTGATGCGCGCCAGCGACGATGACGTGCCCAGATATTGCCTGGAGCTGGACACGTGGGACGTGCTGCCAGATCCATCGTCCACGGCTGCTGACGAGCACATGAAGTGGCTCGCGAAGCAGCGCAAGGAATCCGCCGAACGTTTGAAGGCTGAGCAGGCATCGTGGCCGCTCACGCCAGAGGAAGCGTCCAACCCATCCGAGCTCGTCTCGAGGTGGGAAGACGCAGTGAACACAGAGGGAGAAGAGACATGAAGAAGAAGACGACCAAGGGCAGCAAGGGCAAGGGCAAGGGCACGAAGAACGGGAAGGGTTGCTGATGGAGACGCTAACCCGAAGCAACGGAAGCAGCGGCTCTGTCGCTGTCGACCAGGTGCTCGCGCAGAAGGCAGCCGAGGCACGCGACCCTGAGATGGCCGCAGCTCGGCGCAAGCTCACAGCAGCAATCGAGCTTCTGAACAGCTTCGACCCGAGCGCAGCCGCACTCGAGGCAGCAGCCATCGCGATCACGAAGGTCGCGTACAAGGCCATCAACCCGCGCAAGAGCAGCGCCGACGAGGACGCGTGACCAAGGAAGAACTCAAGGCGCAGGTGATGGAGCGTATCCACGGCGAGGACGGCTACGGCCTCCGTCATGAGGCTGAAGCCCGTTTGGCGCACCTGTCGAAGACCATTCGCCAACACGGCAACGTCGACGAGACGCTGGCCGCGTGTGAAGCGCTGCGGCCGATCGCCCGCGCAGTCATGGAGAAGCTCTGATGAGCAGCCCGGGCAAGCTGGAACTGGTAGGAGAGCGTGAGTTCGCTCCCGGCAGCGATTCGTACAAGGTCTACATGGCGTCCGAGGCGTACCTCGGATATCTGACCGGCCCGCGCGACGCGGCGGCAATGCGCAAAGCCTTCTTCGGGATGGCGCGCGGCCTTGGATACAAAGGCAACGAAGACGAGTCGGCATACGGCGACGAGCGGTCTGAACGGCTTGTTCGGGAAGCGTTGGGGTTGAAGGAATGATGTACGCAGCGCTGGCCGGAGTCTTGATTGTTGGCGGGTTCGCCGTTTGGGCCGCGTGGGACTTCGGCCGGCGCTGGCTCGTCTCGTACGAGCGCGCGAAGGAAGCGGCGCTGATTCGCGAGATGGGGCTACGCGACGAGTTCACGGATGCGTTGGCGAAGATGTCGACGCAAGTCCGCATGGAGATGGATGCGCTCCGGGATAGCTACGGCACCGACCAGAGCACAACCAACCTGAAGGTGCGTGAGCTGAGCGACCGGCTGGAACACGTGCAGCAGTCGTACGTCGACGTGGTGACATCAGTGACGCGGCTCGACAAGCGGGTCACGAACACCGACGGCGACCTGGTCGAGCACCGATGCATGATCGACAAGCTCGAGAAGGGCTACGACGGCTGTATCGCGCGTCACGAAGCTCTTCGGAACGACCTCGATCGAAGTAACGCCTGGCTGACGGAAGGTGAGACCCGAATCGGAAAGCTCGAGCAGGCGCCCGCTGCCGAGCCCGTCGACCTCACCAAGTACAACAAGGCAGTCGAGAACCTGGCTCGCCAGCTGCACGAGCTGAGCCGGGTATCGGCGACACAGCAATACGTCCAAGACCAGCTGGACGCCTCAGAGAAGCGCCTGAACGGCACGCTGACAGGCGCCATCGCAAAGGGCGCGCGGATTCGCGCGTAGGAGACCCATGCAACCGCAGATGCAAAGCACCAAGCAGTCCGCGCCCACGGCTCAGCCGCAGCGCGACCTTTCCAAGACGTACTACCTCGGGCCGACCGACGAGAACGAGAACCAAATCGCGCTCGCGTGGATCGAGCAGAAGTATCCAGAAGCCAACACGCCTGGTCACGTGCGCTACGTGACCGAGTTGCGCCTCGATCGCATGACCGAGGACCACATCGTCATCGTGCTCGCACGCACGAAGAAGCGCACGGACGCGCTCGAGACGCAGCGCGATCACAACGGTATCGCCAAGGTCATCCGCCGCACGCCCGCTGAGCTGGCCGAAGAAATCATCGAAGGCAAGCCCGTGTACTGCAAAGACCACTGGTACGGCCAGGAGGGCGGGCAAGAGGGCGAGCTCATCGTGCACACGTTCCTGCAAGCGCTGGGCAAGACGAGCATCCCGTGGGTGGTGAAGCCTGCCCCCGCAGACAGCCGCACGACCCCGCGCATCTACCGCCTGGGCTGGGCATAAGCCGTGGACGAAGAGCAACCCATCATCTTCGACGAAGACGAAGTCTCGCCGGCCGAGGTCTACTGGGCCAAGCGCGACGCTCGTGAGCTTGTCTCGACGTTGCAAGACAAAGAGATCGGCTTCTTCGACGCCCTCAAGAGGCGCGGCTTCGTTCGCATGTGGCGCTACATGTGGGCGCAGTACTACGGCCAGGACCCAAACAGCATCGGCGGCTTCGAGTCGCAGATGATTACGGTCGCTGGCGAAGATGGCGAGTTGCTCAACTTCCGCTTGAACGAGGTGCGCCCCCTCATCAAGCGACAAATCCAGTTGGTCGTTGGCGAGCGCCCGGCGTTCCAGTGCCAGGCGATCAACACCGACTTCCAGACGCTGGGCCAGGTCAACATCTGCGACTCGATCATCGAGTACGTCTACCGCGAGGCGCATGCAGAGCGCCAAGAGTGGGAAGTCGCGGAGTCTGACAGCAACTACGGCGCGGGGTTCGGATGGGTGCGCTGGGATGCGGACCGTGGTGACGAAGTCGAAGTCACCGAGCAGATGCCCATCCCAGCGGACCCGTACGCCAATCCGCCCATTCCCGAGGGCGCCATGGCCCCCGTGCCGACGATGAAACGCGCGGGCGCTCCTACGGTCACGGTCGTGCACCCCTGGGAGATGATCCAGGAAGCCTCGAGCAAGTCGCACCTGTGGCGCATGATTCGAGAGCGCGCGAGCAAGTGGGAGCTGATCGCGCAGTACCCCGAGACCGCGGAGAAGGTCCGAGCCATGAAAGGCTTGGACGAGTACGTCACCGAGGCGCTCTTCGGCTTCAGCGACAACGACGACGAGAGCGACGAGCTCATCGTCCGGCACTTCTATCACGAGCGCTGCGTTGCGATGCCAGAGGGCCGATACATCGGCTTCGTGGGTGACGTGGTGCTGTGGGACACGTCCTGTCCCGTCAGCAAGGGCCTGCCCATCGTCGAGATGTGCAGCGAGCGCTTCGAGGGCACGTCATTCGGCTACGCCAACGGCTGGGAGCTGATCGCCAGCAACCAGCTCACCGACCAAATCACGAGCGACGCAGCGAGCAACCTCGCGACGTTCGGCCGCACCGTCATCGGCGTTTACGACGGCACCAAGTTCGACGTCGACGCCTTGGCCAACGGGCACCGCGTGCTGAACATCCCGGCCGGCGCTGAGCCTCCCGTGCCGATCAACTTCGCCGGCATCCCCGCAGCTGCTCAGTGGATGCTCGAGCACCTGAACCAGCGCCGCGCGGCTATCTCCGGCATCAACGAAGCCGCGCAGGGCAACCCCGAAGCGCAGGTGAGCAGCGGCAGCTACCTGTCCCTGCTGCACAACATCGCCATCGAGAGCCAGGCGCCGCGACAGACCGCGTTCGACATGTATCGCGAGCGCATGGCCAACTTGATGCTGGACCTCGTGCGCCAGCGTGCGAGCGCGCCGTTCCTGATCAGCATCGCCGGTCTCGACGAGCGTCCGTACCTGAAGCAGTTCACGGCGGACAAGCTGTCAGGCGTGCGGCGCGTGATCGTGAAGACGGCCAACCCCATGATGCGCTCGCAAGCGGGCCGCATGGACGTCTACAACGCGGTCAAGCAAATCCCGAACAGCAACGACCGCGCTGCGGCCATCGAGCTGATCGTCAGCGGCAACGCCAAGAACTTCGCGAAGACCGAGCGCAGCGAAGAGATGGCGATCGCGTGGGAGAATGAGCAGCTCGCGCAGGGCATCACCGTTCCGATTCACGAGTCGGACGACCCCTACAAGCACTGGCCGAGGCACAAGGCCGAGATGAACGCCCGCCGCGAGGAGTTGCTCAGCAACCCCGACGCCTTGGAAGCCTTCAACAAGCACATGAAGGACCACGAGCTGTTCTACGCGCAGATGATGTCGCAAGAGGTCTGCGCGTTCCTCGGCATCCAGCCCTCGCCCACCATGCAGATGATGCTGCAGTCCCAGATGCAGATGCAGCAAATGCAGATGCAGGCGGCCAACACGAACCAGCAGGCGCCAGAGGGCCAGATGGCAGGCGGCCAGGCAACGCAGGCAGGCGACGCAACCATGCAGGCTGGCGGCGCCCCGACTTCAACCGACCCTTCAGCGGCAGCGGGCGTCGAGCAACCGGACTTGCCGCAGCCGGCGCAGCCTCCGGGCTCGCAAAGTGAGGCTGCATGATGGCCGGGGAGAAGCCGCGAACCAACTTGCGGTGGAAGCCTTGCCCGAAGTGCGGGGCGCGAGTTGGTCGCGCTCGCGATCAAAGCCTCATCTGGACTGATTTCGAAAAAAGCCTGGTCCTCTTGGAACCCAACCCCGAGAAGACCGTGGAAATCAACGGGTACGATGTCGCTCGTGATGGCTACGAGCTCTGCCATGTGCGGAAGACCTATCGCATCCACCGTTGCACAGGGAAGAAAGCATGAGCGCAGAACTGGCAGCAACGCCGTCGAACTTCGACGCGCATCTATCGTCGGTAGGCAACACGCCGGCCGACAGCACCGGCAGTAACGACAGCGGCGCGCAGGAGTTCCAGGACTCCACCGGGCCGAGCAACACCAACGCGTGGAGGGGCGACGTCAGTAACGGCGCTCTGCAGTCCGACGGCTTCGTCAACCCCGAGCACAAAGCTCCGGACGAAGACGACGGCAACGCGCAGTTCGACGAGTTCAGCGGGGAGCAGCAAGCCTCCGACCAGGAACAGCCGCCCGAGCAGCAGGAGGGCGACCCCGAGCAGCAGCAACAGGAGGGCATGCCGTCCTACGAAGACCTGCAGGGCATGTTCCAGGTCACGCAGGCGCCCGAGCTGCACCAGTACTTCTACGACAAGCTGGTGCCGGTCAACATCAACGGCACGACCGTGCAGAAGCCAGTGGGTGAAGTCATCCAAGGCTACATGCGCATGGGCGACTACTCGCGCGGCAAGCAAGAGGTCACGCAGATGGCCCGGCAAGCCCAAGAGGCCCTGCAGAATAACCGCATGTTCCTGCAGCGCTTGCAGGACCCCGGCACGTTCCGAGCGACCATCAAGCGCCTTGGCCCGCAGTGGGAGCAGAGTTTCCACAAGGCCGCCGAGAGCTACGCGCAAGAGAAGCTGCAGTACCTGCAGATGTCGCCGGCTCAGCGCGCGGAGTTCGACGCGCAGAACCGTGCACGCGAAGCCGAAGCCCGCGCTCAGGAGATCGAGCAGCGTCTTCAGCGCCAGGAGCAGGAGCGCAACAACCCGGCCGAGGCATATCGGCCGCACATCGAGAACGCGCTCTCTCAATCTGTCCCGAGCGCATGGCAGCGGCACGGCATCAGCGACAACCCGCTCTCACACCAGCTGTTCATGCACAACGTGGCCCAGCTTTGGGATCGCCGGTTCGAGTCGATCGGCCAGGTGGTCGAGGCAGCCTCGCAGGCGACCGCGGAGCAGCTTCAAGACGTCGCGCGCCAGCACCTTGGCCAGGCTCCGCAGTACCAGCAGCAATCCCCACAGCAGCGCCAGCCCGTCCAACAGCAGATGCAGCGGCAGCAAGCGCCTGCCCAGCCACTACCCCCGCGCCGCGTTCCTGCGGGCCCTCCGCCCCGTGCAGCGAACGTCAACAGCGGTCGTAGCGACCAACGCTACCGCGGGACCAACTTCGACGACTACTTGAAGGGTCTGGCCCGCCGATGAACAAGGCTGTCAAGACCGTGGCCGACCTCGAACGCGCGCGAGCCAAGAAGCGCGCAGTGCTCGACCAACTCGAGCATGCCGAGCTGATGCGCCGCTCCATTCAGATTCTGCTCGGCCGCACGCTCGAGCGCGCCAAGTGCAAGGCTTTGACCTTCGACGTCGACGAGCTCGAAGACTTCGACCCTGACCGTGTGGTGCTCGTGGACTTGGCGAAGGGGTATGGAAAGGTAATCGTCGGCATCAAGGACAACGCGTCCGACGAGTTCAGCCTCGACTTCCTTTCCAAGCGCGCGCTGCAGTCCGTGGAAGCGCCCGCCGAAGAACCCGCCGACGAGCCCGCGAACGACAATGCGGAGCCTGCACCCACAGCAAGCGACGGTGTCTCCCATTGTCCGTGAGCGCGTCTAGTCTTGCGGCGGATGAGTGCGCTGAACCGGCGCGCGTGCTGTGCGGTGACATGCGCGAGTTGCTGGCGGCGATGCCTTCCGAAAGCGTCGATGCCGTCGCAACGGACCCGCCATACGGCCTCGCTTTCATGGGCAAGGCGTGGGACCAGCAGGTGCCGGGGCCTGACTATTGGCGCGAGGTGCTGCGAGTGCTGAAGCCGGGCGGGCACATGGTGGCGTTCGGCGGCACACGCACGGCGCACCGACTCGCGTGCGCGATTGAAGACGCCGGTTTCGATCTCCGCGACTGCGTGAGCTGGTTGTACGGCTCGGGATTTCCGAAGTCGCATGACGTGAGCAAGGCGATTGATCGGGAGGCAGGGGCAGAGCGTTGCGAAGGTGTGCCAGGCCGCTACGCAAGTCGACGCCCAAGAGAGCGTGTCGAGGCAGTTAGCGCCTACCAGGACGGCGTCGGTAACGCGTCAAGCGCGGTCGTCACCGTTCCCGCGACCGAATCTGCACGCGCATGGGACGGCTGGGGCACGGCGCTGAAACCGGCCTGGGAGCCGATCTACCTCGCTCGAAAGCCGTTCAAGTGCACTGTCGCTCAGAGCGTGCTGGAGCACGGGTGCGGCGCGCTGAACATCGATGGGTGCAGGATCGGCTCAGATGGCGCAACGCGAGACGCGCCGAGCGGCAACGGCACGAGGTCCAATCAGGTCTATGGGACGTACGGAGCCTGCAAGACGGTGCCTCTTGAGCTCGGCCGATGGCCCGCGAACCTCGTGCTGGACGAGGAAGCCGCGCGGCTGCTTGATGCGCAGACGGGTGAGCGCGGTGGCGGCCCATCGCGCTTCTTCTACGTTGCAAAGGCGTCCCGCTCCGAGCGCGAAGCCGGCCTCGAGCACTTCGAGCCGCGCATTGGTAGCGCCGTCACCGGCCGCAAGCCCGGCAGCGCCGGTGCTCAATCCGCGTACGCCGGCACAACCGAGAGCGCGCGCCGCAACACGCATCCCACCGTCAAGCCCGTGTCGCTCATGCGCTGGCTCGTGCGGCTCATCACCCCGCCAGGCGGAATCGTGCTCGACCCGTTCACCGGCTCTGGTTCGACTGGAGTTGCGGCCGTGCTCGAGGGCGCGCGCTTCATCGGCTGCGAGCTGTCGCCTGAGTTTGCCGAGATTGCCCGAGCGCGCATTGCGCACGCTGGAATGGGGGAAGAGATGAAGGCTGAATACCTGGCAGAGCCCGCGAACGACAACGGCGAGGTGCCCAATGCTGACCCGTAGAGGCTTCCTGCAGGCGCTTGGGATCGGCGCTGCAGCGGCGGCGCTACCAGCCTTGCCTGAGACCGATCCAGAGCTTCTGGAGCCGCGTAGGAAGCTGTGGGCGGTGCCTTCGAATGCGCCTGTCGGCAGCCGTATCGAGCGCGTCGACCCAGGCGTGCTGTTCCAAGTGAACGCTGACCACGGGTACACGTACAACCCGAGCAGCACGGCTTTTTCGCTGAATGACGCCAAACTGTCGAGCTGGTCGAAGGCGTTCAAAGAACGCTACGGCGCCTTCACCATGCCCACGCGTGAGAGCTCCGAGGCGAACCTCGTTTTGCTGGCATCTGCCGCGCGCGGAGAAATCCCGCCCCCGAAAATGATCAGCGACGAAGCCTACGCACTCTGGTCCAAGGGATGAACAAGGAGAAGCGCAATGCTCACTCGTAGAGGCGTTCTGGGGCTGCTGGGTCTTGGCTCCGCTGGTGTGGCCGCCGAGCAGCTGATCGAGCCCGTACGGAAGCTCTGGTTCGTCGCAAGCAATGCCCCGGTGGGCTCTCGTGTCGAGCGGGCGAGCCTGCGCGACATCATCGCAGCGAACGGCCCGATCATGGGCACGGTGGAGGTCAGCTATCCAATCCACAGATGGAGTGGCGGCTACCGCTCCGGAGACTTCGAGCCATATCTCGAGCACGCTGACCGCGTTGCGCTGGCCGAAAACGACGTCGGAAGCTGGCAGCGGGTGACGCCGGAAGCCGAGAAGAACTGGCGCGCTTTCTTCGAGCGCATGGGGCCGAGCTACGGGCCACGCTCGTCCAACCATTTCGGCCTCATCGAGGTTTCAGAATGAACGCAGACGACGCAGCAGCCCTCGCAGACCTCGAGCAGAAGATCGAAAAGGCGCCCCACGCGCATGAGGCGGCCGTCCCGTGGCTCGTCCGCATCGCCAGGGAGCAAGAGGCGCGCGTGAAGGAGCTGGAGGCGGGTGGGGTGCCCCATGTGATCGCGGCGAAGGATGCCGTCATTGCCGACCGAGACGCGCAGATGGCCAAGCTGTCGGAGCGCGTGGCGAAGTTCGAGAAGGACCACCTCCCCGACCCGGTCGAGTACTACCGCGAGCTCGAAAAGGACCGCGGAGAGCCTTCCAAGCCGCCGAAGCCCAAGGACGACTCGCCGAAGCCGAAGGACGCCGAACCAGCCGTCAAGCCCGTCGTCGCGCCGGCTGAAAATAGTTTGTCGAATATCGTTGCAAGTCCAAGCGACGCACCAAAAGATGATGTGAAGCAGCACCCAGTCACGCCTCATCCAGGGCGTGGACAGCAGACTCAGACCTGAGCACGTAGGACCGACGTATTTAGCGAGCAGGACTCGCACAGCCGCTCCCGGACTCGTCCTCTAACGAGGCGAACAACCAACGGCCGGCACGTGTCAGAGCAACCAGGCCGCTAAACCGCCCACCGGCAACCGAACGCGAAGGGGTTTTCTCAACCCATTCACATTTCGGAGGCCGGCTCATGTCGAGCTACGCCAACTGGCAACCAAATTTCAAGCAGCGGTACGGCAAATTCATCAACCCTTTGCCGGCCGAGAACACTCTCGCCGATTACAGCGAGTTCGTCGAACAAGAAGCCCGACCGGGCATTGCGTACAACTTCCCGGTTCAGGTCTCTCTTGAGCACGGCCAGACGCACAACGTCGACGGTTCGGCCTTCGCGTTGAACAACGCTGTCGACAGCGTCTTGCAGAACGCTCAGGTGGACGGCGCCACGATTCTGGTCCGTGGCCAGATTCCTTACGACGTCATCGCGAAGGGAAAGAACGGCGCGGCGAACGGCAACAGCGGCGGCGCGTTCTGGAAGCCGATCGATCTCAAGACCAAGGGCTTGATGCAGTCGGGCGAGCTCTATCGCGAGCTTGCCATGTTGTACGGGCCGGGCACCGCGGCTGCGGCGCTCTCCAACCTCGGCGTGGTCGCGCTGTCTGTCTCCGGCGCGAACCTCGCAGCGCCCCAGGTCGTCCGCCTCACGGCTGCAACGTGGGGACCGGGCATCTGGAACAACTTTATCAACGGCCTCGTCGACATCTATCAGAGCGACGCGACCACCCTGCGCGAGAGCAACGTCACCGTGCAAGCGGTTACGAGCTCCACGCAGACCCGCTTGCAGCTGTTCAAGACGGGCTCTGTGGCGGTCGTGGCTGCCAACGACATCATCGTGCCTGCTGGCGCCCGCACTCGCTCGTGCATCGGCGTGCAAGCCATCCTCGAGAACGCAGCGACCATGTTCGGCATCTCGGGTGCGACGTACCCGATGTGGCGCGCGCTGAGCTACGCAGTGGGCGGCGTGATGTCCCGCGCGAAGCTCTTGCAGGGCATGGCGCGCATCTACACGAACGGTCTGACCAAGGGCGGAAAGCTCTTCGTCAACGGCATGACGTTCGCTGAGCTCGCCGAAGAGGCGGACGCTCTGCAGCGTTACACCGAGAACACCGCCGAGGTGAAGCGCCAGGGCGTTGAAAACCTCGAGTACAAGAGCCCCGTTGGACCGGTCAACGTCGCCTTGCATAGGTATATGAAGCAGGGAATCGCGATGTTTATCGCGCGCGACGTGCTCAAGCGCGTTGGCTCGACGGACCTCACGTTCTCTCTGCCGGGTACGAACCAGTGGTTCTACCAGGAGCTGAGCAACAACGCGGGTAGCGAAATCCGCGTGTTCAGCAACCAGGCGCCCATCATCGAGATTCCCTACTACTGCATGATCTTCTCGGGCATCTCGAACACGGGCGACATCGCCTCCAGCTGATCTCCTGGCCCGGGGCAGTCCGCGGTGTCTCTTCCTCCGCCGCCACTGCCCCGGGCCTTCTCCGTTCGGAGGTGACGCGTGTGGCCACTGATCAGCATCCTCGCAGGCGTAATGGCGAACAAGCTGCAGTCTGACGCTGCCGAAAAGGAAGCGAAGAAGCAGCAGATCGCCAGCATGCGCATGCAGCTCGCACGCGATATCGATCCGAGCGTTCCGACCTACGGCTACCAAGCCGCGCAAGCACGCTCGCAGATGGCCGCGCAGAGGGACGCAGGTCAGACCGCGATGATCGGCTCGCTGCTTCCGGTCGCGCTGCAAGGGCTCGGGCAGATGACCAACACGCCTGACTCGACGCGCAGCTTCTCGAGCAACCTCAACGGCGCGCTTTCGGGCCGTCTCAACGACCTGAACAACCAGGACATGTTCGGCGAGATCAACTCCCGCCTCGGTCTTCGCCCCTGGAGCGACACGTACTGATGGCGTTGATCCCAAAAAACCTCGTGACGACGCCGCAGATGTCCACCGCGGCTCTCTCGCAGGCCGCGAAGGCTGTGCAGAAGGTGTCTGCGCCTGCGCCGATGAAGACGGTCTCTACGCCCGTCAAGAGCGTCATCAGCACGCCTCAGATTTCGGCGCCAGCGTACAGCGCGGCGAAGACCTCCTACAGCTCCCCAGCAGCCCCGTCTTACACCGCTCCTAAGTCTACGGTCTTTTCTCCAGTGCGAGGCCCAATCGGCGGAGGCATCGGAGTCCCGCCGTACGGCCCGTGGGGAATGAGCGCGAATCTTCGAACTGGTGCGGGCTTGCTAGCCCACGCCACAACGCCTGCCAAAAACGGCTTGGCGTACGCACCCATGGTCACCTCGCCGCTGAGCAACCGCGCGGTGATGCCTTTTCGAGCGGGGGAAAGGGCGACCCAGTGGCCTATTACCGCCCCGAGCGCAGGCTACACCTCGCCGCAGTCGGTCGTCTTCTCTCCAAACCGCGGTCCCATCGGAGCAGGCATCGGGCTGCCTCCTAATGGGGCGTGGATCTCCGGAGAGAACTATCGCAACGAGCCAAACGGCCCAGCGGTCGCAACGATTTTCCGGCCGCCTGTCACGGCCCCGTCGAACGATCTCAACGCGCGCGCGAATCAGTGGCGAACCGCGGCGCAGAACATGTCAGCCAGCGGGAGCGGCGCCCCGTTCCAAGCCAGCACCGGACTGACGAAGTTGTCACCGTCAGCCATCCACTCAAGCCTCACTTCGTACCTGACGGGTCCGCATCGTTACTCGGCTGACAACCCGAGCGGTCACTTCAACTTCGAAGCGGACATGGGCTGGAACGATGCCGTCTACGGATCGCGCCTGGGTGGTTACGATCCTGCGTGGGGCTTCAGCGACTCTTTGCACGGAGTCGCCCAGACCGGCATTCCGCGATGGGTCACCGAGTGGCAGAACCGCTCGAAAGAGAAGGCCGCGAGCAACGCCGCGGCAGCGGGCATGCCTACGGGCAAGCCTAGCCGCGCGTGGCAAACCCAGCCCTTCAGCAAGAACGACGACGCGCTGTGGAAGCACAGGCAACAGGTTGGCGGCATCATTCCTTACGAGTCGCCTTCTCGTCAGACGCCGCCACCGTTAGCGCCGTTCGGGCAAGTTCCGCCGATGGGCGCGCCGACGCCTGGCATGCCTGCACCTGGAGCTCCTGCTCCCGGAATGCCAGCGCCGGGCATGCCGGTTGTCCCCGCACCCGCACCCGCACCCGCACCGGCGCCGGCGCCCGGCGCAATGGGAGGCGTACCGACGCCAGGCGTACCTGCGCCAGGCACACCGCCTGCGATGCCTCCGCCTGCGCCCGCGTCGCCTACGCCGGCACCCTCCGGAGGCAACACGCCATCTATCCCTTGGTGGATGGGCGGCGGCTCGACTCCAAGCCTGCCCGGAAGCGGTGGCGGAGGTTTCCCAGGCCTTCCTTCGGGCGGCGGCTTCCCTATGGGCGGAGGCGGCTTCCCAGGGTTCCCCGGACACACAGGAGGCGGCTCGCTTCCTGGCGGAGGTGGTTCTGGTGGATGGCCGCATCACGGCGGCGGCGGAACAGGCACGCCAGGCGGTGGGGGCACGACTCCTCCGCCCGGCAGTGGTCATCACGGTGGCCACCACGGCGGCCATAGCGGCGACGGGCATGGTGACGGCGACCACGAAGGCCAGCATGGTGGTCACGGCGATCATCACGGCGGACCCAAGACGTGGTGGCAGAAGCTCGCCGACTGGATGTCACACCGCGCCCATCACGGCGGCGATGACGAACAGCATCACGGACACGGGCATCACCATCACGACGGCAGCGGCACGCCGACTCCAACGCCGACGCCTACCCCGACACCAACGCCCACTCCGACGCCGCCTCCGGTGATTCCTCCACCGCCCGCGCAGATTCCCCCTCCGGCACCGCCTCCTGCGTTGCCTCCGCCCGTGCCGCCGCCGCCTGCACCGGTGCCAGTCCCAGACCCTTACGGCGAACACATCTACTGGTGGGAGTGAGACATGGCACTTTCAAGCAAACTCGTATTGCAACCGAGCTTTGGAAGCATGAGTGGGACGACGCCCAAGCAGGTGGCCTCTCCCCAGGCCCCTTCGTTCGTTCCGTTCCAGCCGCGCAGCAACGACGAGCTGCGGCAAATGCAGGCGACGAACTACCCGGTGCAGGCCGCGCCCGTTCCGCCCGGACGCTCGGCGCCTGCGTGGAACTATCCGGCAAAGAACCAGGCCGCATGGGTTGGCTACAACACCAAGGGCTTTAGCCCTGCCACCACCATCTACAACAGTCCGCTCAAGAACAGGGCGGTCAATGAGCTCCCGTGGTCGTCGCACTTCAATCAGAGCTCGCCCGAAAATCACCTGTGGCCCCTGCCTCCGGGAACGGGCGAGTTTCAGGAGGCGATCAACCATTCGCCTCAGAGTTACTCGCAGGGTGCTGGGAATCGAAGGTTCGGCACACTCGCCCGACAAATGGCGTCGATGATGTCCGGCGCGAATTGGTGGTAGGCGATGGCTCTCTCTAGCAAGCTTGTTACGGGCACGAGCTTCGCAACGATGCCGAGCCCCGCCACGACCAAGGCGATCTCTTCGGCTGCGTCGGCAGTGAAGAAGGTCAGCACACCTGCGCCTGCTCCGGTCAAGGTTTCAACGCCCGTCAAGAACGTGGTCAGCACGCCGGCCACGTCGAAGATCTCGAACGTGTACACACCGGTGAAAAACTCGGTGGTCACGAGTTCTCCGCTCAGCTCTTACGTCACTCCGTACAAGCCCGCGTCCGGCTACTACTCGAACACCTTCACGAACGAGTTTCCCTCGGCATCGTCGCCTTGGACGCCGATCATCAGCACGCCGTGGAAACCGACGTACACGCCGGTTACGACCAAGCCGCCGACATGGACGATCGTTCCTAAGACGCCGAGCGCGCCGCCGTCCACGCCGTCCAACCCGCGGCCTCCGACTTCGACAAGCACGCCGAGCGCGCCTCGACCTCCCACGGTCACCGCTCCGCCGCGCACGCCGCCTGCTATCCCGGGCGTTCCTGGCATCCCAGGCATCCCAGGCGCCCCAGGCACGCCTAGTTACCCGGGCACGCCGAGCTATCCCGGAGCGCCGGGCACGCCGACTGGCGGAGTCATTCCCATTGGCGGCGGTGCAGTGCCTGTCGGCGGCGGCGGAGCAGCGCAGCCCGACATGTCGCAACTCGCGAACATGATGGCCTTCATGATTCCGATGCCTGCGCAGAACCAAAACGTGTTCATCGGGGGCGACGACTCGCAGCCTCTCCCGTGGCAGGCCGATCGCAGCTTCAAGGGTCGCGACCCGAGCATCAACCAGCGAGGACCGGGCAACGTCTTAGACGTATTGCGCGCCGGATTCTGGGGATAACCATGGCAACCAACTACGCAACCTGGTCCACGCCCATCCCGGGCCTCAAGAAACCGTCGACCACGACCACAGGAGAGTTCGCCAACCAGATTCCTCCTCAATGGACCATCGTCCCCGATCCGCCGCAGGTGCCGTCGCAGCCCAAAGCTCCGCCGCGTCCGCCCACTACTCAGACGCCGCCTCCGCCTGTCACGACCGCACCGCCGCCGTTTGTCCCTGGCGGCGAAGCCTCGTGCGCAGAAGGCGCGTGCTCGGGCGGACATCCGGGCACCCCTCAGGCTCCGCCGTCGTTTGGAACTCCAACCACCAACGTGCAGACGCCACTCGCGCCTGTGCCTACCGGGCCGGACATGTCCGAGCTCGCAACGATGATGGCTGGGCTCATCCCCGCGCAGCAGTCGCAAGCCGTGTACATCGGCGGCGGCGATGACGGTCAACCGCTCCCGAGCCAAGCCGATCGAGCCTTCCGCGGCAGAGACCCGAACGTCTCTCAGCGCGGCTTCGGCAACTACATGGATGCCCTCCGAGCGGGCTTCTGGGGCTGATGGCACTGCCGAGTTACAGGATGTGGTCCACGGTCGGAAGCGGCTTCTCAGGGCTGCTCGGCGGGTCTACGGGCTCGTCCAGCAGCTCTAAGAAGAGCAGCAACCCGACCGTCACGACCGGCAAGGCGTCCGGTCCAAACGGTCCCGTGAAGCTCCCCGGCATGGAGGAGATGATCAAGCGCCTGTCCGGCGAGATGGCCGCGGACCCGAACGTCGAGCCGCCGAAGACGCAAGCCGAGCTGCACCCCACCGGAACGCCATCCGGCAAGAATTACAAGGACCCGCGCTACGGCTCGCCGAGCTTCATCGGAGGCTCAGGCCTCTTCGACGATGACTCGCACGGCGCGAACGTGCTCAGCCAGTTGAGCGCTCCGCGTCCGACTCCGACGCCAACGCCGACACCCACTCCGACGCCAACTCCAAAGCCTCCCACCACAAAGCCGACGAACCCGAAGCCGACTCCGAAGCCCACGCCCAAGCCAGCGCCTCACTACGGCTACGGCGGGTATGGCGGATACGGCCTGCTCGGTCGCGGGTTTCTCGGTCGTGGCGGATTCGGGAGGTGGTGGTGAGGTCCGACGAGCTCGTAGCCGAGATCCGGATGCGCGCGTTTATCCCCGACGCGCACCCGGACTACACGACCGCGAGGATCATCCTCGAGACGAACAGCATCATGGGAACGCTGTTCCCTCAGATGGTCGTGGACGCGCGCGCCGGCTTCTACCTCGACAACGTCATCGGCACGACGACCGCCAGCCGGCCCATCTACCGCATCCCTGGTCGCAGCATCGTCGGAGGTTTGGAGAAGGTCGAAATCGCGACCTCGAGCAACGAGTTCAAGCCGCTCACCGAGGTGACGCCGTACGACGCGGGCTTACTCGCCGGGCCGTACAACAACCCCACACTTGGCTTCCCGGTCCGCTACGTGGTTGAAGGCGACCAGATTCGCCTCTTGCCTTGCCCCGACGCCGCCTACGCGCTGCGCATGCGCTACTACCGCCGCCCCAACCGGCTGGTGAGCCAGCAGAGCTCCACGCTCAACAGCGGCACCGTGCGCGGCCAGGTCACCGCGGTGAACACCACCACGCGCACGATCACCGTGAACGTCGTGCCGTTCGACATGGAAGCCGTGGCGGCTGGCGTCATCACGCCTGCAGCCATCACGAGCGGCTCTGTGCGGATCGACGTCATCCACGGCGATGGGTGGCACGAACTCGCGCTGACCAACGCCATCCAGACGCTTGCGGGCAGCGTGTTCACGATCGCCGGCACCGCCGACATGACCGCGATCGAGGTGGGCGACTGGGTGCGCGCGGCTGAGCAGACCGATTGGCCGCAGCTGCCCGACGACTTCCACGCGACGCTCGTCGATGCGACCGCGGTCGAGATTCTGACGAGCATGGGCCTGCCCGACAAGGCCGCCTCGCTCTCGCAGCGGATGGGCTCGGACCTGCAGCGCTTCAAAGACCTGCTCCTTCCGCGCGTGAAGGATTCCTCGCGCATCATCAAGCCGACGTTCGGCAGCCGGTTGCACCGTGGCCGTAGCCGCTGGGTCTATCCATGAGCAGGCAGAGTATCGTCGCTCCGATCGGCCTCATCACGCAGCCGAACAAATACGGCCAGTACAAGCGTGGTGCGCTCTCACGCGCTGACAACGTGGTGATGCGCAGCCCCGGCATCATCTCGAGCATGCCGGACACGACGGCATACCGAACGACCATCTCCGCAGCGAACATCGCCATCCGCAGCATGCTCGCGGCCCCCGCAAGCCTGCTCGTCTACCTCGAAGAGGCGCTCACGCTGGCGAGCGCTGGCCTCGACTGGGTCACCACTGGCGCGGCCAACGTGGTCACCCACCCATCCGGCCTGGTCCTTGGAGCGATTGCGGGCCGCGCGCGGTTCGCGACGCAGCGCACCCGCTACTACTTCACCTGCTGGAACACCACGACTGTATCCGGGTTCCGCGGCGTCATCGCGCTCGACTCCGAAGGCGACACGACCTCGCGCATGGCTGGCCTGTCGCAGCCCGCATACCTCGACTTCACGACGGGCAACACGACCAACGCGATCGTGATGGGCGCGAACAAGACGGCGGCATGGCGCGCCATCGTTCGCCGCACGCACAGCGACGGCTACGACATGTCGTCGGCGGCCAGCTGGGCGATGACCGGAACGACGGGGGCAACTCCGATCGATCCGCAAGTGATCATCGGCTTCCCGATGAACCACAACTATATCGTTGGGGACATCGTCGAGCTCTACCGCACGCGCACGCAAGACCTCGGCACGGACCCAGGCGATACGATGTTTCTCGCGGTCTCGCAAGCAATCGTCGCGGGCGACATCACTGCGGGCTTTATCTCGATCCGTGACGTCTGCCAGGACGACTCGCTAGGCGTCGAGCTCTACAGCAACGCTGGCCAGGAGGGCGCCTCTGCGGCCAACCTCGACCCGCCTGTGGCGAGCGATATGGCCTCATTCAAGGGCCACATGTTCTACGCGGCCACCGCCGTCCCTGCGCAAGCGAAGATGGGCAAGCGCGTGGCGTCGGCCGTGTTGAGCACGGACTACGACCGCCTCTACGGCATTGGGTTCCGCACCACGACCGGGACCATCACGAACGGCTCGCCGACGATCACGGTTGTCGTGAACATGCGCGGCATCGTGCCGGGTCAGTTTCTGTTCCACGCGAACTTCCCCGGTGGCAGCACGACGATCACCGGCGTTACGGCCACCACGATCACCTGCGCGAACAACGCCACGGCAACGACGGCGGGCGCCTCTTTTACGACGTACGACACGATCAAGATGGCCGCGCCTCCGAATCTCGTGGCTGAGATTCAGTTCTCTCCGTTCCCGAACGTGGCGCGCATCACGGCGATGGCTGCGGGCACAAACGGCTCGCCTCTCGTCTACAACACCAGCGTCAACGAGATTCATGGCGTTGAGTTGGCAGCCGCATTCGACGTTCTGCGGGGCGTTGAGTGGATCGTGAACCTGCCGCGCGTCTACGCCGGCAGCTCCATGACGCTGCGGGTTACCAACGGCGTCAACTACTCGCCTCCGCTGCCTGAAATCACGGCGACAGCGAACACGTATTCGCCCGACGTGCGAGAAAATCGCTACGTTTGGAGCAAAAAAGAGCAACCAGAGGCGTGTCCGCCGCTGAACTACGCGTTCGTGGGCTCCGGAACCATCCTGCGCATGGTCCCGACGCGTGATGCGCTGTGGATCTTCTGCACGGACGGCCTTTTCCGGCTCTCGGGCGATGGCGGAGACGGCGCGGACGCATGGCGAGTCGATTCTGCCGACCCGAACCTGCTTCTTGCGGCTCGCAACGCCGTTGTGACGCTCAAAGAGACGATCTGGTGCTACTGCAACCGCGGTCTCGTCGCGATTTCGGATGATGGCGGCATCCAGGAGATCAGCCTGGGCGTGATCGGCGACACGCTGATCGGCGCAAGCTTCGCAGACACCTGGGATGTGCACATGGGCGTCGACCAGCTCCATCAGGAGATCTGGATCACGTTCCACACCGGCAGCTTCGGCGCAGGAACGACCACAAGCTACGTCTTCAACGCCGTTACGAAGGCCTTCACGACGTACAGCGGCTACGGCGACCACCACACGGCGTCGGTCTACTTCCCGAGCATGCTCTCGCTCGCAACGGCCTACGGATACTCGAGCCAGAGCCCGTCGATTTACACGTTTCTCGGCGACACGTCGGGGTTTCGCATTCCGAACGCTCAAATCGCGTATCAGCCGCTGTTCGTCAACGACCCGTTCGACCTGAAGCAGTTCGTGGACGTTACGTACATCGTCGATGGGCTGACCTTCGCCGCGACGATGACGCCGCGCTTCGATGACGTCGACAGCACGGCGGCTACGATGAACTTCAACGCGTCTGGAGAGTCGCGAACGACCATTGGCGTTCCGCGCAGGTGCGCAATCGCGCCGTGCATCCGCCCCGGGTTCAAGCTCGCCGGGTTCATCAACGATCCCTGGTCGCTGCGTGGTGTGAGCGTGCGCTTCACGCCTGGCGGAGAGGAGACCGAGCGTGACTAGCATCCGCAAGCGTCTCTGGGAGGACAAAGACCTTGGCGAGCTCGCGCGCGATGTCGACGACGCGTTCTCCGCGCTGGTCAACCTCGAGGTGAAGGAGTTCGACGCGATCTACACCGAGCCTTTTTATGTCGGGTCGGATTACGAGCCGAAGATTCTGTTTTGCGGGCGCATTCGCAACGTCGAACAACTCGAGACGCCGCTTCTGACCGGAGGCTTGTGCCACTTCGTCGGCGAAGCGAGCAAGCAGCGCCTGCGCGTCAACTCGATCGACGGTCTGACGACCGGCACCGGCATCGTCTACCGCTTCACGTTCCTGCTGATTGGATGAAGCCATGAGCCTTTGGGACACACTCGGAGACATCGCGCCATGGGTTCTCAACCCGTTCGTTGCCGCGTCCGTTGCGCAGGCAGACGCCGGCTACACGGCCGCAGGCGGCAAAGCTCTCAACGGAGGCGGAGCGCCGCCTCCTGCAGCCAGCACGTCGAGCACGGACGCAAACGATCAAGCCTTCATCGACTCGCTCAAGGCAGGCACGAACGGCTACCTGTACGGGAACCCGGCCGAGCAAGCGCATTACAACGAGTATCAGCAAGGGCTCGCGGCATTCGGCCTTTCGCCCGACACAGTCATCACGCGCAACGGACAGCCGCTTGTTGACCCAGTTCAGCAGCCGGGAGCGCTTGCGAAGGCGCAGCGCGCAGAAGAAGCCGCCCGCGCGCAGCAAGCTGGGTTCAACCAGCAGTATGCGAACCGCACCGATGACGCACTGAGCGCACTCGGCAACTCGTACAGCGGCCTCAACGCCTCTGACGAAGCCATCCTGTCCAACTTCCTCGCGACGCAAGGAGGAATCAGCATCCCCGACAGTCAGGCGGCGCAGGCGTTCGCGGACCCGGCATCGATCGCGGCGCAGAAGCAGGCGGAAGACATGCTTCTGGCTGCTGCAAACGGGTCGCTGAACGTCTCGACCAATCCTGCAGACCTCGCGCGACAACAGCAGAGCTACGCACAGCTGCAAGGCGCTGCGAACGGCTCCCTGGACGCGCACACGAACCCCGAAGACCTCGCGCGCCAGGCGCAGGCCGCTGACAAGCTGTGGGGCCTCACGGACCCGCAGATGACCGCGCAAGAGCGCTTCCTGATGGAAAAGTTCCGCCAGGAGGAAGAGCACAGCCGGCAAGCCGCGATGGATGCCGCGCTGCGCAACCTATCGGCACGCGGGCAACTCGGCTCAGGCGGCGAGATTGGCGCATTGCTCGGGTCGCAGCAGACCACGTCGCAGAACCGCATGCTGCAAGACCTCGGCGCGCAGGCGAACGCGGTGCAGCGCGCGCAGCAGTCCCTGGGGCTCTACTCCGACCTTTCGACGCAGATGCGCAACGCCTCGGACGCCATGACGTCGGGGAACATGAACCGTCGCGAAGGCGCGATGGAAGGTGCCGGCAGCATGGCGACCAGCATGCGCAACGCGAGCGATGCGCTGGCATCGGGCAACGCCAACCGCCAGCTTGGAGCCACAGAGAGCGCTGGAAGCCTCGCGGGCCAGCAGCGCGGTCAGAGCTTCGGCGAGAGCCTCGCACGTGGCAACGCTGCGGACGCCACCTCGCGAGCACAGGCGGACCTGTCGCAGCACCAGGCCGAGACGGGACTCAACGCGGGGTTGGGAGTCAACGGACGAATCGGAGGGCGCGCAGACAACCTGTTCGGCGCGCAGACGGGCGTCGCTGGGTCGCAGCTCGCAGCCAACAGCGGATTGACCGGCATCGATCTCAACATCGCTGACAAGCAGTTCGGCCGCGGTTGGCAAGCCGTGCAGGCAAACAACGACCTGCTCTCAAAGGCGTTCGCGCTCAACGAGCAGAAGCAGGCCGAGGCGGCGCTCAATCAACCCGCAGAGCAGGGCTTCATCGACAAGCTCTTGCCGTGGAATTGGTGATTCGATGACCCCGTTTCCACAAAGCGACGACGAAGACGAGAAGTGGAAGGCGCTGCTCGGCATGGAAACGCTGAGTGCTCCGGCGCTGAGCGACCCGGCCATGCAGCCCGAGGCGATCGCGCCGCAGCCCATGCCGATGCAGGCGCCTGCGCAGCCGCAGCCCTCACTCGCGCCCGACACGTCGCACTGGCAAGCGCTCGCCGGCCAGCTGCCCGACCCTCCGACCGCGAGCTACGACCCCACCGCCGACAAGGGCGGGCTCATCCTCGCCGCGTTCGCCGATGCATTGCTGAACAAGGGGCGCTCGATCCCGACGCTCATCGCCGCGGGGTCACGCCCCGGGCCTGACGTCGACATGGAGAACTACAAGCGCCAGCGTCAGCACGCGCTCGACCAGGCGCAGGTTGAGCACCTGATGCAGGCGCGCCAAGGCGAGGACCCGCGAGTTCTTGCGATGCGCGAGAGGGGACTTCAGCTCCAGGAACGCGGGCTCGATCTGCAGGAGAAGGGCCAGTCAGCTCGGCTTGAGGGTTCGCAGGGAGCTCGCGAGGCTGCGATCAGGCTCGGTGCCGACCCCGCGATGCTCGAGGGCATGAGCGATGCTCAGGTGAAC
>Ga0070682_100000533_pt1 | contig 23682 bp, 20 predicted proteins | sample KBSC63LmetaG_FD_64668 | JGI IMG/M metagenome (GOLD analysis project Ga0070682, IMG submission 64668) | Corn rhizosphere microbial communities from Kellogg Biological Station, Michigan, USA - KBS C6-3L metaG | ecosystem: Host-associated > Plants > Roots > Rhizosphere | place: USA: Michigan...
AGCAGCCTGCGTCCAGTCGAAATGTGCCTGTGCTTTTATCTACACCACAGTAAGCGCCAGCCCACGAAGAATTGAGATAAGCATCGCTAGGGGCTGACTGTGAGCCCACAGTTGCAGGACCAGTTAGAGCAACGTTCAATGAATCATAGCCACAACCGCCCGACTCGCTGAAACAAGGAGCCGATTCACCGATCGGAGAATAGCCATAGTGAGTAGTGTTGTATGCCACGGCGATAATTGCGTTTTGAGGGATTGTTCCAGTCAGACTGAAAACAATCGGCGTAGCAAAACCGTTAAAACAGTTAGCTAGGGTACCATCAGATGACCATCGACCATCATCGCAAACAGGATTTGCCGAAGGGCGATATGGTATCTGGAATGTCTGAGTCACCGATGCTACGGGCGAGCCTACGGTGTTGTTGGTTCCTACGTTGTACACCTTAAGCGTTATCGGCTCTGAGAAGGTTGAACCTGGAGTGGTCACGCAATCATGGTTAAACCATGTACCGCTCTCGCAGCCCCAGCTACTCATTTGAACTGTAACGGTTGGGTTAGTAGCAGTCTCCGTCATCTGGACTTGGCCACCAAACTCTGAGGCTGATTGTGCCTCAAATGCTTCGCTTGGATAGTTTCCAGCACTTGGACTTGGAATACTGTTATATACAACAACAGTAGATGCATTTGCAGCTAGAGGCACAACTAGTGCTGCCAATAAACCCGTAATCGCTAAAACTGTGCCAGAAATTGCTAAAGTGGTTTTGGTTTTGATTTTTTTCACCCCTGTTTTAATGTCATATCGAAGCATGGACCTCTCCCTTTAAGTCCTTTCATTATAGCACCATAAAATTGACAAAAGCGGAATAACTTAAAATCCACAACGAAAATGAAATGGCCCAGGAACACCGCAGTGTTCCTGGGCCGAGGCCCGGGCGGGGTAGTTGCGCTTCTATATAGATGCGCATACAAACCCACACCCGGGCTTGGCCATCGTTCCGGCTAGGCGAGGGCGTACTCGCGGTACTTCGCCGTCCCGTACTGGACAGGCTGGAGATTCGCTCCGAGGGCACTCTTGAGCGCCTGGAGCACGATGCCGGTCTCCACCGTCGCCCAGTCAGCCGTCGGCGACTTGTAGACGCGGACGGAGAAGGGACGGAAGGTGACCCGCGAGATCGTCCTCTCATGGCGCTTGTCCATGAGCTGGTCGGCGATCTCCTTGCCCTTGGCACCAAGGCCGCTGAACTCCGACTCCGACGACCCGTACATGGGCTGGAAGAACTCGGCGTACGGCAGATCAGTGATCTGCTCGGCCAGGTGGTACTCCCTGACGTCCTCATTGGACGTTGGGCGAATGATGACCTTCTGGTCTTGCGGAGACATCTTTCTCCTTTGAATCGATAGGAATGAACGATGGCTGGCGGCCGGAAATCTTTCCTTAAAAATCCTCCTTATGGTTGGGGATGGCCACACATCCATTCTGCTACGCTTAAATGACTATTCAGTTAGAATTTACTCTGGAACTATCCGGTAAGTATGTCCCGGCAAGCGTATTTAGTCTGTCAGCGGACAGCAATATTTTTGTCTTATAAAAACCGGCGCCGATTGGGGCGCCGGTTTTGTCTAAGGAGAGCCGGGGTTAGAAGCGGGCGCCGTTGGCGTTATTGTCGTCCTGGCCGTTACCATCATGGTGGTTGAACCAGCTGACACATTGGCCTTGGTTTTTGAAGCTCTTGTCGTTGTCGTTTTGCAAGAGTTTCCAGCCGTTATTTTTACAGTCGTCAAACGATTTGGCGCGGTGCGGCGAGCCCACCACCATGTTATTGACGCTGATATTGTCCAGGTAGACCGACCCTGCCGTGCCGCCGGCAGAATCGGTGCCTTCGTCAAAGACTATATCGATGCTGGTCACAGTGGCGTCTGGGGCCATGGCCGGGAAAGCCTGGGCCGGATTGGTTGGGTCAAAAGTTACGTGTTTCCAGTTATTGCCCAAGTCTGTAACAGTTCCATTAGCGCAGCCACCGATGAAGTGGAAGCCGTCGCTGGCTTGGACGTTAAATCTTGGTGCGCCGGCGCCGCAGTGGCCGTCGGAGCGGTAATCGAAGTTAAGTTCGGTTAGGGTAATGCCGCTAACCCCTTTTAGTGAGGCCCCGGATGAAGCGTTAACTGCCGTTAAACACGGTTTTGTAAGGTGCAGGGCCGGCGAGGGGTTGCCGGTACTGCCGGTCCACTCGGAAGTTATCCCCGGGCAAAGGCCATCGGGGTCGAATGTCCAAGGTGTGACCGCGAAAGTTGAAGGTGCGGCCGCGGCTGCGGTGCCGCCCAGCGCCGGCATGATACTAAAAGCTAAGGTGGTTAATCCGATTAAAAATCTTTTCATAGCAAACTCCTTATTACAGGTATCCATACTGGCAGACCTGGCTGGCGATTACCGTTAGATTATTAACCTGCTGTTGGACGAATATCTAACAAACCCAATTATTAACGAACAGGATAGCCTCTAATTGCTAAGAAGTGACAGTCTGTAATAGAATTAGCTTGTCGCTAACAATTTTTTGAAATCCCGCATTGCAGTATTTCAAAAAATTGAGAGGAGGAGGCGACCGGAGGCTGAAAGTAAGTTAGAATAGTAACTTACGGAAGCCGATACGTCGACTCCGACGAGGCTCTTTAGCTCAGTTGGTAGAGCAGAGGCCTGAAGAGCCTTGTGTCCCCAGTTCGAGTCTGGGAGGAGCCACCAGTTTTACAATTCGGGTGAGTGGTGAAATTGGTATACACGCAGCCTTGAGGTGGCTGTGCCGCAAGGCGTGGAGGTTCAAGTCCTCTCTCACCCACCAATCAATAGGGATCGTAGCTCAGTTGGCTAGAGCACCTGATTTACACTCAGGGTGTCGGGGGTTCAAGTCCCTCCGATCCCACCATTGAGTATTAGAACCTCTGAGACTATACTTAATCAGTATAATTCTCGGGGGTCTATTTTGAAAAAAACGGAACAACAAGAAGCGATAAAACTTAGACTAGCTGGTCATTCATTGAACGAAATAAGTCAAATTTTAGGTGTGGCAAAGAGCAGTGCCAGCATATGGGTTCGTAATGTCGAACTTACGGAATCACAAGTAAAGCACTTAAGAGAAAAAGGCTTTTATAGGGAGGCGATAGAAAAGCGCAGAACAGTGCGACTTGCGAATGAACGAATAAAACGAAACGCCGTCATAGAAACGGCCCGTAAATCGGTAAAAAAGATTTCAAAAAAGCAATTATGGTTAATGGGCGTAATGCTTTATTGGGCAGAAGGTGGAAAGACTCGTAGAATGGTTCGTTTCTCTAATGGAGACCCAGAGATGATTAAGATCATGATGGCCTTCTTTAGGAGAATCTGCGATGTGCCAGAAGAAAAATTTAGAGGTTATTTACATATCCATCCGCACTTGGACTATAAACTGGCGGAAGAGTATTGGTCCTCTGTCTCCGGCATTCCGACTCAACAATTCTTTAAAACTTACAGGAAACCTAATAAAAGTACTCAAAACAAAAAAGACTCACTACCTTACGGAACATTTGACGTATACGTAATGAGTACAGAGCTTTTCTACAAAATTACAGGTTGGTCGCAGGGAATTTTCACCTCCTACGACCTATAATTCAATTATTGAAGGAGGTTTAGCCGCGGGGGAGGTGTTCGTGGCGGGCGTGGCTGTATTCGCTGCGCATCACGGCTTTAACTTCCTCGGCCGAGGCGGTTTTGACGCCGCGATTTAAGATTCCATAGGGGTCGAAAATTTTCTTAATGTTTAGCATTAACTTGCTCATCTCGGGCCCGTAGACATGGCCAAGGTAGGGCGCCCTGATGCGGCCGTCGCCGGCGCTGCCGGTGGTACTGCCGCCCATAGTTACCGCGGCTTTATAAAGCATGTCCGAAACCTTAAACAATTTCTGGCGGTCGCCGACTTGCGACAAATCCAGCACCGGGCTCATCCGGACGATGCCGTCGCCGGCGTGGCCCCACATGGCCGGCACTAGATTATTTTCCGTGTAGACCCGGCCAGCCAGCTTAAGATAATCAGCTAATCTGTCAATTGGGACTGAAACATCCTCGGCGATCGGCACTGCCCGGGCGCCGCCGCGGCGCTCCCAAAACAGCGTTGCCAGCGACAGCCGCAGTTTATTTATCCGGTCGCGATCCTCGGCCGAATTCGCCAGCTGCAGGCGGCCGCCAGCCCGTTCGGCCAATTTATCCAGACTTTTTATGGCTTTCTTTTGGGCGGCCTCTTTGCCGTCATCAAACTCAATAATTAAATGAATCGCGTCAGCCGGGTGATCTAAAATCCCCTTAAGCTGGTTAGGGTTTAGCCGCATAATTTGCTGAACAGCGCCCTTGCTGACCATTTCGCAAGTGCTGGGTCCTAGGTTGATAATCTTGGGCAAAACATCTTGCAGTACCGCCAAATCGCCCAGGCTTAGAACTGCCAATTCGGTTAGCGGGTTATGCCGCGCCAGCTGCAAAGTGGCCTCGGTAATGATTCCCAAACTGCCTTGTGAGCCTAAAAACAGCGGCGTTAAATCCAAACCATTCTTTTTCCTAACGTCAAAAATGTTGTAGCCGGCCCGATTGTAAAGCGCCCGGTGCTGCCTCTTTTCGTCTTCGATCAGCCCGTGATTATCTTCAATCAAAGTATCAATGGCCCGGTAGATATCGCCCTCCAAGGTGCTGAGACCGAGCTTTTTATTAAGCTCGCGCTTACCAATCGGGCCGGTTTCGATGATTTCGCCGTTGGCCAGCACCACGCTTAGCTTCTCGGTGTGGCGGCGCATATCGCCGTACTTTACAGTTTTTTCGCCAATCGAGTTATTAGCTAGGCCGCCGCCAATCGTAGCGTAGCCAGAGGTGGCTGGCGACGGCGGCAAAAATAAGCCATGGGTAAACAGCGTCTGCTGGAGGGCATGAAATGTAATGCCCGGCTCGACGGTAACGAATTCTTTTTTGGGGTCCAGCGCCAAGATGCGGTCCATGTGGGCCGTGAAAGACATAACCACGCCGCTGCCGATGGCTGCGCCTGAGGTATCGGTGCCGCCGCCGCGGGCAGTAATGGGTAGTAGTTTGCCGCGCTGAGCTAGCTGCCATGAGAAACGAGTGGTTTTACGGACATCGGCTTCGTTAGCCGGATAAACGACCAGGGAAGGGAAAATTTCTAAAATGCTGGCGTCGCGGGCGAAGTAGCGCCGGACTTCCAGTGAATCGGTGACCTCTCCAATCAAATGCTCCTGCAGGTAGTGGGCAATTTTGCTCATGCTGGAAGTTTTCTCTCTGTAACGCTCATGTTTTTATACATCTCATGATAGCATGTTTAACCTGTTCTAAAACGCCTAAATCCCCTAGAATATATATTGGTCTTACCAATTTTGTGAAATTCCGCAGTGCAGTATTTCGCAAAATTGAGAGGAGGGGGCGACCTGAGGCTGGAATAAGCAAACGCAAGCGCGCTTATGTAAGCCGGCTCGTCGACTCCAACGAGGGGATGTGGCGGAATTGGTAGACGCGCTAGCTTCAGGAGCTAGTGTTCGCAAGAACGTGAAGGTTCAAGTCCTTTCATCCCCACCAAAATACTTAACTTGTTAAGTATTTTAATGCAGGATCCGCCAAAGCCAAGATGGCTGGGGCAAAGCTTGCTGGAGTACTACATTAGACGTGCCGCTTAGGCTGCCGCTTTGGACTGTTACTGTACCGGCTTTGGCGCCGGACTCAGCCGGAGCGCTTATAGAATCTAGGCTGTTTAAAACCTTAATGTCTTTGCCGCTCCAAACCAGCAAAGAAATATCCTTAGACGCCTGGGCTTTGGCAGTCGCGTCCCAGGGTGCGGTGTATGAGCCCAAAACCTGACCCTTTTTGATAACAGTTACTTCCTGGAAACCGGTATCGCTGGCGCGAAGCAGCGGGACTGATGCCGAAATGGCGTCGTTAAGCGCCGGCGCGCCCAGTACTGCGCCGACCATGGTGATAGTTTTGCCCTGGATTTGGCGATTAGCGGCAAACAAGTAGCAGCCGCCGGCTTTATCGGTATTGCCGGTCTTGATGCCAACTACACCCTGGCTGCCCAGCAGCCAATTGACGTTCTTGATATCGCCGGCCACCGGAATATTGGCGGTGGGCTGGTTAACGATTTGAGCAATCACCGGATTGGCCAAGGCTTTGATACCAATTTTTACTAAGTCATCAGCCGTGCTGGTAGTGTCGTCGGCAAAACCGCTGGCGCTGCCAATCGCCGTATTGGCCAATCCCATATCCTTGATCATTTTATTGGCATAGGCCGCATAAGCCGCCGGCGAGCCAAAAGCCCAGCGAACTAAACTATCGGCAATATTATTAGCCGATGGAATCAACATTCCCTGCAGGGCCTGGTATTCGCTAAGTTTTTCGCCAACCTGCACCTTGGCGGCCGAACCATCGTTTAAGTAGTAATAATTGAAGTAACCTAAGTCAGTATCATCCAGGGTAATATCGGGCCCAGGCGAGCCAGCGGCCAGCGGTTTTTGCTGTAAAACCGCCAGCGCGGTTATAACTTTGGCGATGCTAGCAATTGGTACCGGTGTGGCGGTATTGTGACTATCTAAAACGCCGTAACCAACTGCCCCGATGGCGGCCTGGTCAGCGGCCGGCCAGGGCAACACAATCGCCTGAGTTTTGGGCGGCGCGACTATCTGGCTTACCGGGCCCACGGCCGGCACCGGCCGCACATATAAATAAGTCACTATGCCGACTAAAACTATCAAACAAGGCAGGAATATAGTGTTTAGAGCTTGCCGGCGCATATTCATTTAAATAATACAGGAGCTACGCATTTTAGGGGTTATTCTGTATAATCTTAAATATAAGAGGATTGTAGGTAATAATGTCAGGAACAGTAATAGCGCTAATCGTTCTAGGTCTGATTGTTCTGTTCGTAATTTATGTATATAACAGTCTGGTACGCGCCAAGGTACGCACCGACGAAGCCTGGAGCGACATTACAGTCCAGCTGAAACGGCGCTACGACCTTATACCTAACTTAGTTAACACCGTTAAAGGTTACGCCAAGCACGAAAAAACAGTTTTTGAAGATGTTACCGAAGCCCGAGCCCAGGCCCTAAACGCTCAAACTGTCCCCGAAGCTGCCAAAGCCGACAATCAGTTCCAAGCCGCCCTTAAAAGCCTATTTGCGGTTGCCGAAGCCTACCCGGACCTAAAGGCTAACCAAAGCTTCCAGCAGCTGCAGGCCGAGCTGGTTGATACCGAAGATAAAATCCAGGCTTCCCGCCGATTTTATAACGGCGCCGCCCGCGACCTTAACGTCAAAATCCAGACCTTCCCAACCAATATATTCGCCGGTATGCTAGGCTTTAAAATCCGCGACTTCTTTGATGTCGATGCCGGCGAAGCCGAAGCCGTCAGCAAACCAGTGGGCGTTGATTTCTCAGACGATTCTAAGCCAAAAGCCAAATAATTAGGCAGTAATGTATCAGCAGATTTCCGCTAACAAGCGCCGGACAGTGTTTTTGATGCTGTTCTTTTTGGTAATTTTATGGGGGCTGGGCTACTTGATAGGCAAAGCCACCGGCAATCCGGGACTGCTGTTCTTTTTTGGTCTATTCTCGATTGGCTACAGCATTATTAGTTATTTTGGCGGCGCCAAAATGGCGTTGGCGATTAACCGGGCCCAGGAAATTCAAAAGAAAGACGACCCAAGGCTGTGGCGGACAGTTGAAAACCTGGCAATTACCGATGGTTTGCCAATGCCCAAGGTTTATATAATGGACGACCCGGCGCCCAACGCTTTTGCCACCGGCCGAAACTACAATAATGCCGTGGTTTGTGCCACTACCGGTTTATTGCAAACTATGAATGACACAGAGCTGGAGGGTGTAATTGCCCACGAGTTAGGCCACGTTAAAAACTATGACATGCGGGTTAATACTTTGGCTTTTGCCTTGGTTGGGATTATCTCTTTGATTGCTGATTTCTTCCTGCGCTGGTCCTTCTTTGGCGGCCGGGACAGAGAAAATAATAACCAGCTTTTAGTAGTACTAGCTTTGGTAGCTGCAGTTATTGCACCGCTGGCGGCTAGCCTGTTACAGCTGGCCATCAGCCGCCGCCGCGAATACCTGGCTGATGCCACCGGCGCCCTCACCACCCGCTATCCGGAAGGCTTGGCCAGTGCTTTGGAAAAACTGGAAAAAACCGGCAGTGCCACCCAGGTACAAAATACCTCCACCGCCCATATGTTTTTTGCCAACCCTCTGAAAGGCCACAGTTTTTTGAACTTGTTTAGCACCCACCCTCCGTTAGAAGCCCGCATCGCCGCTCTTCGGGAAATGAAGCTCTAGACCCTATACTTGGTAGCGATTAAGCTTTTGAGTGGGCATCACGGGAGTGTGATATCCAGCCGTCAGTACCGCCGCTTCCGGGGTACTCATACATATGCTGCGAGAAGCGAAGGCCATCTCCGGCCTCTTGTATCTGGCGCACTACGGTATCGCTAACCTGGACTTCGTAGGGAGTGCCGCAAGGAGCTGAATATTCAGCCGGTCGTCGATCTGGCATTCCATCCCAGTAATTCTGGACGTATATTTTTAGTCCCTCCATTGATAGGTGGAGGGAAAAACCATCTGGCCGATCGCCCCACCCAACTTCTATCTCCTCCCATTTTTGGCATATTGCTGGGTTTGGTCCTTCTTCTATTCGTTGTCTGTCCATTTTTAGAACTCCTTTCTTGGAGTCTTTGAGGGTCTAAAAAAGCGGCCGCACAAAGACTCCTTGTTAAGTTGTCTTTGTAGCAACCGCAATGGACGGATAACTAGATCTTTGGTTATCCCGCTGACCTACTACTATTTATATATAATCACTTATTAAAACCGATGTCAATACCCATGTTTTAGGCTATAATATAGCTATGGCTAAAGAGGTGAAGAAACCGCGTTCCAGACCGGCCGCGGCCGGCGGACGCGTGCGCAAGCTGACCAAAAAACAGGCCAAAGGCAAAGTTAAAAAAGATGTAAAATCCCGCCAGCCTTTGCCCGGCAGTTTTAAGCTAACGGCGCACGTGTTTGGAATACTAAGGCAATACTGGAAGCCGCTAGGCGGCATTGTGATTGTTTATTTACTACTTAATATTGTTTTTGCCAGCGGTATCAGTAACGTTAGCAGTGCATTTGACAACATTAAAGCTAACCTTAACGCTAGTAACAGTAATGGTCTGGCCCACGCCGCCGGCGGCTTCGCCAGCTTGGTTGGCTCGGCTGGCGCCAGCGGCTCCGCCACCGGTTCAACTTTCCAGAGCGTATTGTTTGTTATCGAAAGCTTGGTAATTATCTGGGCTCTGCGCCATTTGCTCTCTGGCCAAACCATCTCCGTAAAGCAGGCTTATTACAAATCCATGACGCCGCTCATTCCGTTTTTGCTGGTGGTCGCGGTTATTATCGTTCAACTATTACCGGTTACCATTGGCGCAACTGTTCTGGCGGCGATTGCTACTAGCGTCTTTACCGGCAGCGGAGCGGCCACATTCGTTAGCGCCGTGGCTTTCATCGGCCTGGCGATTTGGTCAATTTATATGGTCAGCGCCTCGGTTTTTGCGCTATATATAGTGACTTTGCCGGATATCCAGCCGCGCCAGGCCCTGCGCTCGGCCAAAGATCTGGTGCGTTACCGGCGGCTGGCAGTAATCCGCAAAGTTTTCTTTTTACCGCTGTTAATTTTGGCAATTATGGCGGTAATTATGGTGCCGCTAATTTTGTACGTGCCATTTATCGTACCAGCGGTGTTTTACGCGCTTAGCATGATGGCAATTCTGTTCGTCCACACCTACCTATATAGCCTCTACAGGGGGCTAATAGCATGAGCGAAAGCCCGGCTGGCCGCGCCGCTAAACTGCGCGAGCTAATCAACGATTACCGCTACAATTACCACGTCCTCAATAAGTCGACAATGAGCGAAGCCGCCGCCGATAGCCTAAAGCATGAGCTGTCGCAGATTGAGTCCGAACACCCGGATCTGATTACGCCGGATTCGCCCACTCAGCGGGTGGCCGGCGAGCCGCTGCCGCAGTTTAAAAAAATTCAGCACTCCAGCCGAATGCTCAGTTTGAACGACGTTTTTAATGAAGAAGAATTCGAGGCTTGGGTTAAACGGATTCAAAAGCTCGCCGGCCGCGAAGATATTGAGTTTTTCATGGACCTTAAGATGGACGGCCTGGCCTGCGCTCTGGTTTACCAGGACGGCATCCTAGCTCAAGGCATCACGAGAGGCGACGGCTTCGTTGGCGAAGATGTTACGGCCAATATCCGTACAATCGAATCGATACCGTTAAGCTTGCGACCGGCTAAAGGCTTTGAAAAATTCACCAAAGGCCGCACTGAAATCCGCGGCGAGATTGTAATGTACAAAAAGGCCTTCGAAAAACTAAACGCCGAGCGCCAAAAGCTGGATTTACCAAAATTCGCCAACCCCCGAAACCTGGCGGCCGGCACTATTCGCCAGCTGGATCCCAAGCTGGTAGTCGCTCGGCCGCTGCAATTCCATGCCTATGATTTGCTTCGCAATGAGGCCGCCGACGTCCCTACCAATGAGTTTGCTTATAAAGTCATTCGGGAGATTGGCTTAATCGCTAATTCAGTCGCCCAAACTGCGAAAAAATCGCGAGATACCCTGAAATTTGCTAAACAATGGCAAGAAAAACGCAAAGAATTGCCGTTTAATACAGATGGCCTGGTAGTTAAGGTCAATGACCGCAACCTGTATCGGCGGCTGGGTGTAGTCGGTAAGGCGCCGCGCGGCGCAGTAGCCTTCAAATATCCAGCCGAGCAGGCAACTACTAAAGTTAAAGATATCTTCGTAAGCATTGGCCGGACTGGCTCGGCCACACCGGTAGCCATGCTGGAGCCGGTAGTGGTAGCCGGTAGTACAGTTCAGATGGCTACCTTGCACAATGAAAGCGAAGTCGCCCGTAAAGACATTCGTATCGGCGACACCGTGATTGTTCAAAAAGCCGGCGATGTTATCCCCGAAGTCGTAGAGCCGCTGGTTAAGCTGCGGAATGGCAGTGAGAAAAAATTTGTCATGCCAACGCATTGCCCAGATTGCGGCACCAAGTTAGTCAAAGCTAAGGAGGGCGAGGCCGTCTGGCGCTGTCCTAACGAGGCTTGCCCGTCACGCGCTTGGAAACAAATCCAGCACTATGCATCTAAAGCCGCTCTGGATATAGATGGCCTAGGTGAAAAGAACGTCATAGCCTTAATTAAAGCCGGGCTGATTAAAGATGCCGCCGATATCTATAGCGTTACCAAAGAAGATTTGCTGAAACTCGAGCGGTTTGCGGACATATCGGCCGACAAACTCGCCAAAGCCATCCAGGCCAAAAAACAGCCGCCGCTCGCCCGATTTATTTACGGTCTAGGCATCCGGCATGTAGGTACTCAAACAGCTATAGATTTAGCCGAACATTTCAAAACACTCAGGCAAGTTAGTAATTCTACAATTGACGAATTATCAGAAGTTGAAGGTATTGGCGAGGTAGTCGCCGAGGCGATTGTGGAATGGTTTGAAGAGCCGCGTAATAAAAGATTGCTGGAAAAATTTGAAAAATATGGAGTCCATCCAGAAAAAGCCCAGGAAATTAACGGGCCGCTTAGCGGCAAAAACTTCGTAGTAACCGGCAGCCTGGATAGCATGAGCCGCGAAGAAGCCGGCGAGCGCATACGGGCGCTGGGCGGTACTTTCCAAAGCTCAGTCGGTAAAGAAACCGATTATTTAGTAGTTGGCGCTAATGTCGGAGCCAGCAAACTAGCTAAAGCTGACAAACTCGGCACCAAACAAATTGATGAAGCCGAGTTCCTCAAGTTGCTTGACACAGCACTTACGGCCGATAAGTAAAATCTCTATGTACTACCTATACTTGTTATATAGCCCAAAGAATAAGGAGTTTTATGTGGGTACTACCCCGGACTTACAAAAGAGATTTTACTCACACAATCAAGCCAAAAATATCGCCACAAAATCTGGTGTTCCATGGACGCTTGTTTACTACGAAGCCTATCCGACTAAAGAAGACGCTTTGAGGCGAGAAAAAAACTTAAAATATTATGGACAAGGTCTTCGAAGACTCAAAGAAAGAATAACTTTAGTCGATCGGACGTAAGTGCTGGGTTGACAAAAAATAAGCTCAAGCGTGTAATAGACTTAAGCTTCGCGCACCAGGGCTCGCGCAAGACAAGCAAAATAAACACCCATCTGCCTAAGGCGATGTCTTGGGCATAAAAATAAAAGCTTTCACCCGGGCCCGAGGGTGGGCTGCGCGAAGAATATAAAAGACTGCTCAAAGAAGCAGTCTTTTGTTAGAATTAAGGAGTTATTAAGGGGCATTAGCTCAGTTGGCTAGAGCGCCGCATTCGCATTGCGGAGGTCGGCGGTTCGACTCCGCCATGCTCCACCACGAATATGTTAGATTCTCTTACAAAACAAGCCATCAGCCATACACTGCATTGTCTTCTGGGATGCAGTATTGGTGAAATCCTTGGGATGGTTATAGGTACGTCTCAAAACTGGTCAAACACCGGCAGTATCGCTATATCTGTTGTGCTGGCATTTTTCTTTGGTTATTTGCTAACTTTCCAGTCCATATATCGGGCGGAGAAAAATGCACCAAAAGCCGGAAAAATAACCCTGGCGACTGACACAGTTTCGATAGCTTCGATGGAAGCAGTAGATAATAGCTTTATTTTGATCGTACCTGGTGCCATCAATGCCACATTGTCTTCGGGGCTATTTTGGTGGAGCCTGCTCGTATCTTTGCTTGTGGCTTTTATTATCACTGTGCCGGTCAATCATTTTATGATTGCCCGCGGCATCGGCCACAGTGGCCATCATTAAAAATAACCCACATTGATGAGTTATTTTTTGGTGGAGCATAAGGGATTCGAACCCTTGACCTCTTCCATGCCATGGAAGCGCGCTAGCCAACTGCGCCAATGCCCCTTATTACAGGTGTTCATTATACAAAAAAACCACTACTGTTAAAATACCTTAGATGAGACTTAATGCGTTTTTGGCTAGGGCAGGGGTGGCATCGCGCCGGGGCGCCGACCGGCTGATTAAAGCCGGACGGGTTTCGGTGAACGGCAAACTGGGCCAGCTTAACGACGATGTATCCGAAAAAGATAACATCAGTGTTAACGGCCGGCGGATCGGCGCCCAGCAGCTGCGCTACATTTTGTTATATAAACCAGCCGGCTATGTAACGACGCTTAAAGACCCGGAAAACCGGGTAAAAGTTACAGATTTAATAAAAATTCCGGAGCGCGTAGTGCCAGTGGGCCGCTTAGATTTTAATACTACTGGCGCCTTACTACTGACTAATGACGGCGAGCTTACGAATAAGCTAATGCATCCGAGTTTCGAGGTGAATAAAGTCTACGAAGCTCAGGTACAAGGTACTATCACCGACGAAATACTTAACAAGTTAAGTATTGGCGTAAAGCTAGAAGATGGCAAAACCGCGCCTGCCAAAACCACAAAGTTATCCGATAGTAAAATCGAGCTAATTATCCACGAAGGCCGTAACCACCAAGTAAAACGCATGCTAACCGCAGTTGGGCTAGAAACCAAAAAGCTGCACCGCTCCAAGTACGGCCCGCTTAACCTAGACGGTTTGAGACCTGGCCGCTGGCGCGACTTAACCGAAGAAGAAATAAAAAACTTAAAAATATAGCGTTTACACCTTGCTTATGCTATAATATAGTGTAATAGTTCGTTTAATAGGCGCTATTCGGGCGCTATTTTTTATGAAACAAGATCCATCTAAAATTCGGAATATCGCTATTATCGCCCACGTGGACCATGGTAAAACTACCTTGGTGGATGGGCTGCTAAAACAGAGCCACACTTTCCGCGACAACCAGGCCGAAATGAGCCAGGAGCTGATTATGGACAGCGGTGACCAGGAACGCGAGCGCGGCATTACCATCACCGCCAAAGTAACCGCCGTTCAGCACGACGATTACCGGATTAACATTATAGATACGCCCGGACACGCCGATTTTAGCGGTGAGGTAGAGCGCACCGTAAATATGGCCGACGGCTGTTTGCTGATTGTCGATGCCCAGGAAGGCCCGATGCCTCAAACCAAGTTTGTGCTGGGAATCGCCCTGGCCAATGAGCTAAAACCGATTGTTATTATCAATAAAATCGACAAAAGCGGCGCCCGCATAGCCGAAGTAGAAGACGAGCTGGCCGATCTATTCTTAGAGCTGGCCGTACACGAAGACCAGCTGCATTACCCGGTTTACTACGCCGTGGGCCGGACCGGCAAAGCCTGGGCCAAGCCGCCGGCGGGTATAGAAGGCCAGGGAGACCTGGAAGTCATATTTAACGCTATCCGAGACCAAATCCCGGCGCCGAAAGTTAATATCGATAAGCCGTTCCAAATGCTAATATCGGCACTGGCTTACGACAGCTTTAAGGGCAAATACGTAATTGGTCGGATTAACAGCGGTACGGTTAAACAAAATGACCAAGTAACCCTGTGTAAAAAAGACGGCACAATGACTAAAGCCAAAGTTGATGCTGTTTTGATAAGCCACGGTACCGGCAAAACCGAAGTACCGGCCGGGATTGCCGGCGATATTGTGCAGTTAACTGGCATTGGCGAAGCTCAAATTGGCGAAACCGTTGCCGACGATGAAAAGCCCGAGGCTTTGCCGGTAATGGAGGTGGAAGCCCCAACCTTAAAGATATATCTAGGCCCCAACACCAGCCCATTTAAGGGTACCGAAGGCGAGTTTAGCACCAGCCGCCAAATTGGCGACCGCCTGAAAAAAGAGCTGGAAACTAACGTCGGTCTGCGGGTGGTAGAAGATGCCATCGGTTTTAACGTATCGGGCCGCGGTGAACTGCACTTATCGGTTTTAATTGAAGAGCTGCGCCGAGAAGGTTATGAATTTGAGGTCGGTCGGCCGCAAGTGGTAACTCACGAAGAAGACGGCAAAGTAGTGGAACCGATTGAAGAGTTGATTATAGAAGTGCCGGCCGAGCACGTTGGCGCTGTCCAGCAAGAACTGGGTGCCCGCCGAGCAACTTTTAAAGAGCAGTTCGCCAGCCCCAAGGGTGTAACCAAGTTAATTTACGAACTGCCTACCCGGGCACTGCTGGGCCTGCGCAACATTTTAATTACCAACACCAAGGGCACAGTGATTATGAACAGCCTGATGATTGGTTACCAGCCGATGGGTGCGCCCCTGGAAAAACTACGCAACGGCGTACTGATTGCCTACGAAACCGGCACCACCATGGCCTACAGTCTAGAAACCGCCGAAGCCCGCGGCACAATTTTTGTAGCCCTTGGCGAGAAAGTTTACGCCGGACAGATTATCGGCCTCAACCGCCGCAGTGACGATATGGAAATCAACGTCTGCAAAGCCAAGCACCTGACTAATATGCGCAGTAGTTCCAGTGATGGAACTGTGCAGTTAACCCCGCCGACAGTCTTTAGCCTGGAACAATGCATCGACTTTTTGGAAAAAGACGAACTGCTGGAGGTCACGCCAAAATCACTGCGCCTGCGCAAACGCGAACTGGACCCCAATAAGCGCAAGCGCCAAAACCAACAATAATTATCAAAACCAGCAGTTAATAGGCTATAGTTTAAGCATAAGCTTAAACAAATACCATGGAACCTCAATCTAATTCAGAAACCGACCAGCCAGCTCATGCCCCAGGACAGGTGATTGGACCGACCGGCGCAGTATCGTCAGAAACTAATTCGCCCGCACCGGCGCCGCCAGCAATAGTTGGCGAACGACCGATGGGTGTGGTTATGCCCGAGCAATCTATGGGCGGCGTTATAAACGGCCAAATTATGGGCCAAACCGATAGCACCTCTAAATCCCGCCGCCGGTTTGCTAAAAAACCAGCACTTATCTCGTTGGCGGCAATATTTATTCTGCTGGGCGGCAGCGCGGCGGCCTATTTTGGCTACATCCTACCCAACAAACCCGAAAATGTTTTAGCCAAAGCCCTAAGCAATAGCCTTAGCCAACACCAGGTCACAACCAAAGGGACTTTAGATGTAACCAGCGGCGGCATAACCACCAAAATTGAATACACAGCCGCGACCAACGAAGACAGCCACGCTACTAGCCTAAACCTAAATGCTACTATCAGCGGAGTTAACATCCCCTTAGAAATTATCAGCGCCAAAGGCAATGTATATTTTAAAGTGGGCGATTTAAGCTCGCTAGAGGGTATCGCCAACCAATTCATAGGCGATTCAAGCCCCAGCATTAAAACTCTAGAGGACAAAATTAATAAAAGCGTTACAAATCAATGGATCAGCGTAGACAGCACGCTGATAAAAGAAGCCAAACTCGATTGCCTGGCCAATTTCCCAGCCTCGTTTAGCCAAACCGACATTAAGTCATTAAAAGCAGCTTATGCAAATGCCCAGTTTGCGACCATATCCAGCCATTCGGCGGACGTCGTTAACGGTGTTAAAACCACCAAGTACGAAGTCAAAATAGATGATAACGTTTTGTCAAGATTTAATCTAAATGGAACTTCGTATTTTAAGAATATAAATGACTGCCTTAAAAAAGCTGACCCTAGCAGCAAGTTAGACCTCAGTTCCAGCAAAGACGGTGATATTACGCCCATAACACTTTGGGTGGATAGCGCCAAGCGAATTGTTAAATATTCCAGCCTATCAACCGCCAAAGCCAAAGGCATCGAGGGCGATATAACCGGTACGATAACTTACGGAGACGTAAATATCAGTGAGCCGGCAAACGCTAAGCCAGTATTAAATTTGCTGAACGAAATTAATCTGAACTCACTGTTCGGCGGCTCCGCGATTCCAAGCACAACCAAAACCACCACACCAGCGTCCGCAAATTAATCCGTCTTGATATACTTTAAAGATGAAAAAACTGGCTAGTAAAGCCGTTGCCGCCGTCCTAGGCTATCAGGTCCGAAAGCTTCGTAAAAAGAATAACTTCAAGATAATTGCGGTAGTTGGCAGCATCGGTAAAACTAGTACTAAATTAGCCATTGCCCAAACCCTAAGCTCGGGGTTTAGAGTTAAAAGCCAGGAGGGAAATTACAACCATCTTGTCACAGCTCCGCTGGTTTTCTTTGGAGAAGCAACGCCCAGTTTATTTAATCCATTGGCTTGGATGGCAGTTTTTTGGCGTAACCAAAAGAAATTGCGACGACCATATCAATACGACATTGTCGTATTGGAGCTGGGGACTGATGGACCCGGGCAAATCGCCAAATTTAACAATTATTTAGACCTAGAAATAGGTGTTGTCAGCGCCATTAGTCCAGAACATATGGAATATTTTAAAAGTCTTGATGAAGTGGCCCGCGAAGAGCTGGCTATTGGCCAAATGAGTAGTCTAATACTAGCCAACGCTGACTTAGTGGACGCCAAATATCTCAAAGACATACCTGATGTAGTAACTTATGCGATTAAGGCCGCTGCCGACTATAATCCCAATAACTTGGATGTAGATACCAAATTGTCCGAGCCAGAAATTTACAGCCGCCTGGCCGCCGCAGCGGTAGCCCAAAAACTAGGCATGCAGACGGCCGATATTAAAAAGGGCCTAGCCAGCATTAAGCCGGTAGCAGGGCGCATGCAAAAGCTGGCCGGTATAAACGGCTCGACTATAATTGATGATTCGTACAACGCCAGCCCGGCTGCTGTAAAACTAGCCTTAGATAGTCTTTATAAAACTGACGCACCACAGAAAATTGCAGTGTTAGGCAATATGAACGAGCTAGGCGATTATTCCGAAAAAGCTCACCGAGAAATTGGCGAGTACTGTGATCCTAAACAGCTTTCGCTGGTAATTACGATTGGCCCAGACGCCAATAACTTTTTGGCCGCCGCCGCTGAAGCAAAAGGCTGCCAGGTAAAACAATTCGATTCGCCATATGAAGCTGGGAAATATATCAAATCGCTGGTTAAGCTCGGCGCACTAATTTTGGTTAAAGGTTCGCAAAACAAAGTCTTTGCCGAAGAGGCCATAAAATCTATTCTGGCGAACGCCGACGACTCATCAAAACTGGTAAGACAGTCTCCTGATTGGCTGGCCAAAAAACAAAAGATGTTTGGCGAATGAAAATTGTAGTATTAGGCGGCGGCGATTCGCCCGAGCGTGATGTATCGCTTCGTTCAGCCAAGTCTGTTGCCGCGGCAGCGCAAACAGCCGGCTTTGAAGTAATTGAGGCCGATCCAAAAGACGGACTGAGCTTTTTAGACGAACTGGATGATATTTTAGTTTTTCCGATTCTTCATGGTGTAAATGGCGAAGACGGCGTCCTGCAGGGGCAATTAGAAGAAAAAGGCTTGCCCTATCTGGGCAGTGACAGCAGCTCATCAGCCAATTGTTTCGATAAATGGCAGACCAGACTAGTTTTATTGGAGCAAGCTATACCGATGGCACAAGCTTCTCTAGTGACGAAAGAGTCATATAGACAGTCCCCGTTAGCTAAAGCCCCACACGTCCTTAAGATTAACCATGGCGGCTCTAGCATAGGCACATTAATTGTCAGACAGCCAGATGTGGTTAATCAAAAAGATATAGATGCAATTTTTGAGATGGAAAACCAGGCGGTCCTCGAACAATTAATAGACGGCACTGAAATAACCATACCCATACTAGATAAAACCGCTCTACCGGTTATAGAAATCATACCGCCCAGCGATAGCGAATTTGATTACGAGAATAAATATAACGGTCGTACCCAGGAGCTATGCCCGCCAGTATCTGTCTCTGAAGAACTACAAAGACAAGCTCAAAAATTGGCCGAAAAGGTACATTTTGTAATGGGCTGCCGACATCTTTCACGGGTAGATATCATGCTTGATAAAACTGGCAAGCTGCATGTTTTAGAAATCAATACTATTCCCGGTATGACCGACCAAAGTCTTTATCCGAAGGCCGCAAAAGTTGCAGGGATAGATATGCCAAAGCTAATAAAGCAATTTACCGAACTAATTCAGCGAGACTACAAACTTTAGTTAGGGCTTTGGTATTGGCGGGGCAGGTAGGCGCCGTAAGCTTGGTTTAGATTGCATTGCTCAATTGAGTGGCAAACACCTCCATCAAAGGCCGCATAGCTAAGGAATACGGATTCTTTTTCCTGTAATTCAGTGCTGGATACGTTTTGGGGAAATTCGTGTACTGGGTATCCAATGTAAAATCGGATAGGTATTGATACCTGGCCTTCAAACTGCTGATTTTCATACTGCGAGTGGGCTTGCTTAGCAAATCGCCCCACGGCCATGTGGTCACTGTGATCCGGGAACCGACTGCCTACATAATTAGCCTGGGTGCGGATTTCGGTAGGCTGGTAGATATGCATCAGATCTGACAGCATGCCAACCAAATCACTGCTGTTGTAGGTCGATTGCCCATCGACCGAGTGCATAGCCTTTAGATGGTTCGAATCAAGCTTTACCAGGCTTTCGTGGTTAGTAGCCGCGAAGCCGTCGCCTTTAACGCCGCCGTCCGGCAGATGGACGAAAACCAGTGAAATCTTGGAATTACCCCGGGGATTGGCCACGGTTATATACTCATGAGAGTTAATCTCTACGATTCTGTCTATCCAGACATCATCGGTGCCGATCATCTTAGAGTAAGCTGCTTCCGAACCTTGCTGGCGACTAAGCCAGTAGAACTGTCCGGCGCCGGCGTCACCAGCGGTTACATAGATTGTCCGTACGCAGTGTCCAGCTTTAACATCATGGATTAAGTCCGGGTTCATGAACAATAAGTCATCATCCTGATGGGCCACAATATTCACGATTGTTGGTACCCGGCAAGAAGTGTAGGGCAGCTCGTCCAGAGAAATCGGCAGAATTGTACTGGGCGTTTTTAGGAGAGTCTTTGGCGAACTGTGATAGGCGCCGCGGTCATAGAACAGCACCAGTTCCTTAGGCCGGCTTAAACTGCCGGCTATTAAAACACTAGCGTTAGGCCGACCGTAGCGGCTAATCAGCTCATCAAGTGTACAACCACGGTAATCAGTTTGGCTGCCATCAAGCGACAACAGATAAGCAAAGCTATGGTTTTTTAGATCAGGCTGCCAGGCTTTACTGCTTAGAATTTCCCTGGACACAAAACAACTGGATAGCGGCAAAACTTTTAAGTTGCCGCCGGCCTCGGCTTTGGTAGGGATAACCCGCCAATAATCACCTACCAGCACATCTACTGGGTGGTGGTGCAAAACCTGGACCACCAGAGAATTTCGCTGGTTAGTCTCAGTTAAAGCCGCGGCTTGAGCGTGATATGTATTAACGGACGAAAATATCCCGAAAGTTATCGCCGCTAAAATTACTGCGCCAGTTATTACGATATTTTTTTGGGACCAATTCCGGTTGCGAGTAAATAAGGCACCGCAGACGAACAGGCTGAAGAGAGCGATAGTTAGATAACGGGCATCGACCGCATAGTAATGATTACTGGCAATGAATAAGCCGAAGGCAGCCAGCGATGATAATAATAGGATGAGGGCCAAGCTGGTATATTTATCCAAGATGAGCTTTGCCGATTTTTTGGTCGTCAGACTGCCGTTTATGAGATGAAAAACGCCAAACAGACAAAAACCCAAGATTACCAGGTTTATCAGGTAGGTCGGCCCGCTGATACTTAAGATTCCAGACTGCAGTTGGTGGGGGATGTTTCGGACAACCGTTGCCTGGTAAGCTGGGTTAGCCCCGAAATTGGTCAACAGGCCCAGTCCGGCGTATAAAAATCCTAAAGCTAGGTCTTTAGTGCCGCTGACTATAGAATAAGGCGCCCCAGTAGATTCGGAACTTATGTGGACAATCCCTATGGCATTTATCAGGACAAGCAGCGCTACCCCAGCCGCGGCTCCGGCCAGCGCCGCCAGCAGCCAATTGGCCGATAAACTGACCATGTCCCACCGCCGCCTCAGCGCATAGACCGCTAGCCCCAAAACCGCGGCGACTACCGAGATACCTAAAAATAATTTGTCGCTGGCCACCAAAACACTCAAAACTATAATTGACAGCCAGAACCAGTGGTTGCGCCGGCCAGCGGCCCGCAAAAACAGCATAATTGCCAGGATATAAACCGTGTATTCCAAGTTACGGGTGGCCAGCATGGCCATATTTACCGGCAGCAGAGCGCCGGCGTAAGCCTGAGTTGGCACCAGCAATAAAACAGACGCCAGGGCCAAACAGATCGTGCCAAAAACCAGCGGCCGGCGCTCTATCCGGTACAACATAAACACCAAAACAGCGACGGTGGCCAACACCGATATTACAGTTATGGTAATAAAGCTGGCGTTGGTATAACCAAATAACTTTACCAAATAAAATAGCGGCCATTTTATTAAGAAACTGTGGGCGCCGGGCAAGGTGGCGTTATGAATAGTGCTGGAATTTTCAAACAAGTAGGGATTAACCAGCTGATCGGCGTTAGACAGCTGTAATTTGGCACCCAGAATAGCCCACAGAGGAGTAGTTACGGCTAGTATGACTAAACACGCGGAGGCGTAAAGCTTGGCCGAACCATACTTGAGCACAAATGACTTCAAGCTTGCAAGAAAATTTCCAGACTGGCCTGTTATTGGAGCCGTGGTCTTTGCAGGAGACTGAGGCTTCGGCGACTTGTTAACTGGTTTCTTTGGCATTAGATTAGTAAACAGCACTTTCGTTGGTCTTAAATATTCTAGTCTTGTATAGGTAGAAATTCCAAATAGTCGTAGCCGCTAATGCCACGGTCCGGGCGATTACCGCCGGAACTGGCGGCGTTACCAGCCTGGTAATCAGTATTGTAAAACCAAAATTAAATAAAACTAGAGCCGAAAAGGCCAATATTTGCGGCAGTAATATTCTGCGGTGCAAGCGCTTATCGCCAAAAGTGACAAGCTTTTGAAGCAGAAACGATACGCTAAGCCCAATCCAAAAACTCAAGCCAACTGCCGCAACCGCGCTGGCGCCAAAGCTTTGGGCCGCTAGTATCACCGCCAGCTCTAGGGCATATATGCTGACGCCAATAATTAGATAGCGGTGGCTGGAGCGGGCCAGCCAGTTTTTATGCCAATTAGTCATTAATGCCCACAGATTTTTGGTTATCGATTATATAAAGCGGGCGGTTTTGGGTTTCCGTATGAATATGCGATAAGTATAGACCGATAATAGCTTGTGACACCAGTAGAATTCCCACTAGGAAAACCAGTAGAACCACTAAGTAGGCGCTGCCGGTGGCATTAAGGTTTAGGGGATCACTTAAGACAGCGTCGCCCACCATAAACAGACCAATTAGAACTGACAACGGCACGATGATACCCCCAAGGTAAGCACTTAAATAAAGCGGTGACTTTGACATAGAAATAACACTATCAACTGCCAGTTTAACTAACTTATGTAAAGAATAGCCGGCGTCGCCCGACATGCGGCTGTTGGCCTTAAAATGGATGAACTCTCGCTCATAACCCAGCCAGTCTACCATCCCGCGGATAATCCGACTGTGCTCGGACATTTGATTGAATTCCTGTTGAACTGTGTGATCAATCAGCCGATAATCACTGCCTGGCACCAATTTTAACCCCGTCAATCTATTAAATATTTTGTAAAACCAGGATGAGCCGATTTTTTTGATAAAACCTTCATCCCGATTGGCAGTTCTAATACCAACTACTACCTTTGCTCCTCTTTGCCATTTATTCACGAATTTGATTATTAGCTCTACGGGATGCTGACCGTCGGCATCAATAGTCATAATTGCCCGACCGACCGCATGGTGGATGCCGGCGGTAGTAGCGATTTCTTTACCAAAATTACGCGAAAGACTAAGCAGGCTGATTTTTTTATTTTGTTTAATCAAGTTTCGGATAATAGATGAGGTATTATCGGTACTGCCGTCGTCGCAATAAATAATCTCATATGACCCATCAGCGGCTATATCGGCTGAGGCGGTTAAAGATTTGTTAAATTCCTCTAAATTCGGCCCCTCGTTATAAACCGGCACGACCACAGATAATAAAACACCCTTATTACTACTCATATCTTAGTTATAGAGTATAGCAAAAGCCTATGCCCGGGTCTCTCTGTTACAATAGAGGTAATCATGAGGCGGTATAATCCGAAAGAAATTGAGCCCAAATGGCAAGCTGTTTGGGAAGAATCTAGAATCTACAAGACGACCGAAGATAAGACCAAACCAAAAAAGTACGTTCTAGAATATTTCCCATATCCTAGCGGCGCCGCCATGCACGTTGGCCACGTCCGCAACTACACAATCGGCGATACTATGAGCCGATTCATGCGGATGCAGGGCTACAATGTGCTGCACCCCATGGGCTGGGACGGCTTTGGCCTGCCGGCTGAAAATTACGCTATAAAAACCGGCATTAGCCCGCGCCAAGCAATTGATGAGAATACTGCCAAGTTTAAAAACCAGCTAATGCAGATGGGTTTTAGCTATGACTGGGACCGTGAAATCGACAGCACTAAACCCGATTACTACAAATGGACCCAGTGGTTTTTCCTGTTTCTGCACAAAAAAGGCCTGGCCTACCAGCAGGAAAGCTTGCAGTGGTGGTGCCCATTTGATAAGACAGTGCTGGCCAACGAGCAGGTCGAAAACGGCCGCTGCTGGCGCTGCGGGCATTTAGTAGAAAAGAAGCTG
>Ga0070682_100000534_pt1 | contig 23681 bp, 17 predicted proteins | sample KBSC63LmetaG_FD_64668 | JGI IMG/M metagenome (GOLD analysis project Ga0070682, IMG submission 64668) | Corn rhizosphere microbial communities from Kellogg Biological Station, Michigan, USA - KBS C6-3L metaG | ecosystem: Host-associated > Plants > Roots > Rhizosphere | place: USA: Michigan...
CTGCCGTCTGGCATCGAGACTGAGAACGAGCTGCTCGTGCGCCTCTCCGAAGAGGGCGCCCGCGTTCGCTACGGCGCCGAGCTTCCTGCCCACGTCCGCGAGCGCCTCGACTACGAGCTCGGTGTAATCACGAGCACTGGCTACGCCGGCTATTTCCTCATCGTCGAGGACTTCATCCGCGCGGCGCGTGAGAAAGGCATCCCTGTTGGTCCAGGACGTGGATCTGCCGCGGGCTCGCTCGTCGCATACTCGCTGCGAATCACCGACGTCGATCCCCTCGCATTCGATCTGCTGTTCGAGCGTTTTCTGAATCCCGAGCGCGTGTCGATGCCTGACATCGACGTCGACTTCTGCTTCGAGCGCCGCGGAGAAGTGATCGAGTACGTGCGCCAGAAGTACGGGCGCGACTCGGTCGGCCAGATCATCACTTTCGGCACCTTGAAATCACGGGCTGCGATCAAGGATGTAGGCAGAACCCTGGGCTTCACTCCGTCCGAAACCGACTACCTCGCCAAGCTGATCCCGAATCACCCGAACTTCTCGCTCACCGTCAAGGAAGCGATCGAGCGGATTCCGGAAGTGCGCGAGTTCTATGCGATACGAAAGGACGATCCGCGCGAGGTGAAGGAGAAGAAGGAGCGCTACCGCCAGCTCCTCGATTTCGCGATGAAGCTCGAGGGACTCTCGCGCCACGCCGGGGTCCACGCCGCCGGCGTAGTCATCGCGCCTGGTCCGCTCGACGAATACGTTCCCGTCTGCACCCAGGCGTCCAAGGGCGCGGGAAGCTTCACCGACGAATCCATCGTCGTGACCCAGTACGACATGAACGCCCTCGAGAAGGCGGGCATGCTCAAGATGGATTTCCTCGGTCTCACGACCCTGACCGTCATCGACGACACGATCCACGGCATCCGTGCTCGCACCGGCTCGGCGCCCGACCTCGACAAGCTCGCGCTCGATGACCCCGAGACCTATCGGCTGCTTCGCGCCGGCAGAACAGTGGGCGTGTTCCAGTTCGAGTCGCCGCTCGCAACCGACATGCTGAGGAGCATTCGTGCCGATGCGTTCGACGATCTCGTGGCGTCGAATGCGTTGATGCGCCCTGGTCCGCTCGACGCGGGAATGCACAAGGTGTACATGCGCCGGAAGCGCGGAGAGGAGCCGGTCTCCTACATCCTGCCCGAGCTGAAGCCGATCCTCGAGACGACATACGGCGTCATCACCTATCAGGAGCAGGTGATGCGCATCGCTCAGACACTGGCGGGAATCTCCCTCGCCGAAGCCGACGTGCTCCGCAAAGCCGTCGGCAAGAAGGACGCTGAGCTCATTCGGGCCGAGCTCGGCAAGTTCATCGAGAAATCGGTGGGGCTTGGACACGACCGCGCCATCATCGAGGAGATCGCGAGCCAGATCGAGACGTTCGGCCGTTACGGCTTCAACAAGTCGCACGCCGTGGCGTATTCGATAATCTCATATCATACCGCGTGGCTCAAGGCGCATTTCCCCGCTGATTTCATGGCGGCCCTACTGTCGTCGCAGATCGGGGACACCGACAACGTCGTCAAGTACATCAACGAGGCGCGTCAGCTTCACGTGCCGGGCGCCAAGGAATCGGGCATCGAGATCCTGCCGCCCGACGTCAACGAATCCGGCTACAAGTTCACCGTCGTCGGACAGACGAAGATCCGCTTCGGCCTGGGCGGCATTCGCAACGTAGGTCGCACGGCGATCGATTCGATCATCGCAGCGCGCCAGAAGGATGGTCCCTTCAAGTCCATCTTCGATCTTTGCGAGAGAATCGATTTGCGCGTCTGCAACAAGCGCGTGCTCGAAGCGCTCGCACACGCTGGTGCAATGGATTCCCTTGGCGGACACCGGGCGCAAATTGCCGCTACGCTCGACGTCGCCATCCGCGAGGCGTCGCTGCGGCAGGAAGACATGATCACCGGCCAGGTATCGCTTTTCGGCGCGCCTTCCGGTGACGAGCAAAAAGCCGAGACATCACACGCGCTACCGAATGTTCCTTCCTGGACTGAGTCCGAGCGTCTCGCGAAGGAGAAGGAAATTCTCGGATTCTATATCTCCGGCCACCCGCTCGAGCGGTTCCGCACGGAGGCCGAGATCTTCTCGACCCACACCGTTGCCGACATCGGTGGCGGCTGGCGCGCCGAGCTGATGACGCTCGCCGTCGTGGTGACCAACATCAAACGGCAGATGAGCAAGAAGTCCGGGTCCGAGTTCGCCCGGATTACAATCGAGGACTTCTCGGGCTCGGCCGAAGTGCTCATTTTTCCGGAGAAGTGGGCGACGCTCAACGATCAGATTCGCCCGGACGTACCGATGCTATTGAAGGGTGCATACTCGCGCCGGGACGAAGGGGCCGACAATCCGGCTTTCATCGTAGATTCGGCGACAAAGCTGGCGGAGATGCGCACCAATGGGCAGGTGACGGTTGCGATCGATCTCGCGAAGGGCGCATACTCCGGTGACGTGATGGCTGATGTCCGCGCAATCGCAGAGACGTTCCCGGGTTCGGCGCCGCTGGAGTTTCGATGGAGCGATGGGTCGGGCGTCCAGGCGCGTCTTCGCTCCCGGTCGCTGACGCTTGCGGCGGACGGGGCGGCATTGAGTGCGCTGCGTAATATTCTGGGCGAGTCGTCGGTCCGTCTTCAACGCGGGAGCTGATAGGTGGCATCAGCGACACAGCTCGAGTTCGAGAAGCCGATAGCCGAGTTGGAACGGCAGATCGACGAGATCAAGAAGACCGCGGGCGACAGCCAGCTGAGCGTCGCCGAGGCCATCGAGCCGCTCGAGCGGAAGCTCCTGGATCTGCGCGAAGAGGTTTACCGGAATCTCACGCCATTTCAGAGAGTCCAGGTTGCGCGCAACCCGCGACGTCCTTTTACCGCGGACTACATCCGCCTCGCGTTCACCGATTTCATCGAGCTTCATGGCGATCGCGCCTTCCGCGACGATGCAGCGATCATCGGCGGATGGGCGCGTCTCAACGACGATACGGTGATGGTGATCGGCCATCAGCGTGGGCGCGACACGAAGGAGCAGCTGAAGCGGAATTTTGGAATGCCGCATCCTGAGGGATATCGGAAGGCTTTGCGGCTGATGAAGCTCGCGGAAAAATTCCACGTTCCGGTGCTGACCTTCATCGACACCCAGGGTGCATGGGCGGGCCTCGGCGCCGAAGAGCGCGGACAATCCGAAGCGATCGCGCGCAACCTGTACGAGATGAGCCAGCTCACCGTTCCCATCATTGCGACCGTGATCGGCGAAGGGGGATCGGGTGGCGCGCTCGCCCTCGGCGTCGCCGATCGCGTCCTGATGATGGAGAACGCGGTTTACTCGGTGATCTCGGTTGAAGGCTGCGCCGCGATCCTGTGGAAGGATGCGAAGAGTCCCGAGATGCGCGAGAAGGCCGCAACCGCGCTCAAGATCACCGCACCCGAGCTTCTCGAGCTCAAGGTGATCGACGAAGTCGTGCCCGAGCCGAAGGGCGGTGCGCACGCCGACCACGAGGGCGCCGCGAAGGCGCTCCAGGAAGTGATCGACAAGCACCTCGAGGAGCTCCGCAAGATGCGTCCGGAAAAGCTGGTCCGCCGCCGGCGGCAGAAATTTCTCCGCCTCGGTGCGTGGACGGAGTAAGGCATGCCCCACCTCGTCGAAGTCGCCTTCAAGGGCAATCGTAAGGAGTTCTTTCTCTGGGATTATCCCGATCCGCCGCCGATAAACGCGGCGGTGATCGTCGATGTGGATCGCGGCGAGGATCTCGGCCACATCCACGCCCTCGGCGACCTCGCTGAAAAGCGCAGCGCCGGCTGCTCTCACGGATGCGGCACCTCGCTTCCCGAGCGCAAAGCGCTGCGCCTCGCGAACGAGAGGGACCGCGGTCAGTTCAAGGACCTCGACAGACTCAACGAAGACGCGCGTCGCAAGGCGATGGAGCGCGTCCGTGCGAACGGGCTCGGGATGAAGCTGTCCGACGCCGAATGGCAGTGGGACAAAAAGAAGCTGACCTTGTACTTCACCGCCGACAAGCGCGTCGACTTCCGGAATCTCGTCCGCGATCTCGCGTCGCTGTTCCGGACACGCATTGAGCTGAAGCAGATCGGCGTGCGCGACGAGGCGAAACGGCTCGACGGGATCGGCCGCTGCGGCCGCCAGTACTGCTCGGCTTCGTGGCTTCCCGAGCTGCGTCCGGTGAACCTCGGCGTAGCAAAGGATCAGCGGTTGTCACTCAACCCGTCGCAGATCTCAGGTGCATGCGGGCGCCTGATGTGCTGCCTGCGTTACGAGCACGAGTTCTACGTCCAGAGCCGCAAGCGTTTTCCCAAAGAAGGGAAGATCGTCGCGACCAGGCTTGGCGAGGAAAAAGTGGTCAGCATCGACATCTTTCACGAGCGCGTGACGCTGCGCGGCGTGGAGGGCGATATGCGCACGGTCACGTTGGTCGAGTTCAAGCAGGAGACGGAGGAGTCGGCGGTATCTGGCGCGCCGGCCACGATCGAAGTGGACGAGGATGAATCCGCTCCGGAAGGAATTCGTCCGGACGAGATCTCGCCGGAGCTCTTGTACACCGCCGAGCACCAGGTATTTGTGCCTCCGTCGGGCAAGATCGAAGTGGCCTCGGATGAACCGGGCACTGCTCCCCGCGAGAGCGACAGCGCGGGAAAGCGGCGGCGCGGCAGGCGCGGCGGTCGTCGCGGGCGCGGCGAGGACAATCAGTCCGGAAATCAATAGTTGGCCAAGTACTATCTCACCTGCGCAATCGATTACGCCACCGCTGACCCGCATCAGGGTCATGCCTTCGAGAAAATCGGCGCCGACGCTATAGCTCGCTACCATCGTCTCCTCGGGGACGACGTTCATTTCCTCGTCGGGATGGATGAGCACGGCCAGAAGGTGGCGCAGACCGCCGCCGAGAGAAAAGTCTCGCCGCAGGAGCTCGTCGATGCTGTCGCCGAGAGCACCGAGCAGATCTGGGGTCTCCTCGGTATCTCCTACGACCAATTCATCCGCACGACCGATCCGGCGCACAAAGCCGGCGTCCGGAGATTGATCGAGCAGATCTTCGAGAACTCGCCAAACGACTTCTACGAAAAATCCTACGCCGGGTGGTACTGCGTCGGATGCGAGGCGTTCAAGCAGGACAACGAGATTGTGGATGGCAAGTGCATCCTGCATCCGACGCGCACGCTCGAATGGGTCGAGGAGAAGAACTGGTTCTTCCGGCTGAGTGCGTACACCGACCGGCTGAAGGAGCTCGTATCCAGCGACGACTTTCTCCAGCCGAAGTCGCGCCGCAACGAGATATTGTCGCTCATTGAATCGGGGCTCGAGGACGTATCGGCCAGCCGGAGCCGTTTTTCATGGGGAGTTCCCTTCCCCCGCAAAGTTGGTGAGGGTGAAGAGCAGACCACTTACGTGTGGTTCGACGCGCTTCCTAACTATCTAACCGCCACTGGATTCCCGAACCCTGAGTACGAGACGCTCTGGCCGGCGGATCTGCATCTCATCGGAAAGGACATCACGCGCTTTCACGCACTGATTTGGCCGGCGATGTTGATGGCAGCGGGAATCGCGGTGCCGAAGCGCATCTGGGTTCACGGCTTCGTATTGGTCGGAGGCACCCGCGTCAGCAAATCCACCGGCGGCAATCTGGATCTGCGCGACGCGATAGGTCGGTTTGGTCCCGACGCGTTCAGATATTTTCTGCTGCGCGAAGTCCCATTCGATGGCGACGGGAATTTTTCCTGGGAGCGATTCGAGGAGCGCTACAACGCGGATCTGGCGAACGCATTTGGCAATCTGGCCAGCCGTTCGATTTCAATGGTCGAGCGCTACTGTGAGGGCATCGTCCCGAAGGGGCAGCGGAATGAGATCGACACGGCCGATCAGGCCGACCTCGAGGCGTACCATGCGTCGTTCGGTCCGAAGGGGTTTCTGTTGCACGAGGCACTCAAGGCGGTGTGGCTGACGGTTGCGAGGGCGAACGAGTACGTCGATCGCCAGGCGCCGTGGAAGCTCGCGAAGGATCCTGCCAGCCGTGCCGAGCTCGAGAGCACGCTTGCGACTCTAATGCGGCAGCTCGTTCGTCAGGCCGTGTATCTCTGGCCGTTCATGCCCGGGAAAGCGGAAGAGCTCTGGAAAGCACTCGGCGCTCCCGGCTCGCCCAACGATCTCCGCTTCGAGGAGCTGCAGAAGCTCGATCCCACCGGATGGAAGGTCGCGAAAGGCGCTTCACTCTTTCCGAAGAAAGAGGTCCCCGCCGAATAAAAAAAGGTCGCCCGCAAAGGCGACCTTTTTTTCGTTCGGAATCCGGCAACTAGATGTTCGGGTTGTTCAGTGTTTCAACATCGGGCAGGGGGAAGCAGCGTTCCGTACCGTAGTTTCCGCCCTTGAGATAAACGATCGAGTATGGAATGCCCGCCGCCGGGTACTGTGTAAGATTGAGCCGTTTCACATCGTACAGACGCTGGCCCTCGAGGAAGAGCTCGCGCCGACGCGCCTCTGTCACTTCGTTGGCGATGGCCGTTGGATCGGTGCTCGAGAACGCGGGGAGTCCCGCAGCCGCGCGGAGATTGTTGATGATGCCGACCGCCGTCTGACCTTGCGCGACTTCCGCAATGATCAGCTGCGCTTCCTTGTAGCTCGCGACTGGAATCGGCGTGGTGACACTCGGGTACTTCGTCTGAATGAACCAGGGCGTCCTGTTGTCATTGCCGGCCCTGTTAGCACCAGTAGATGTCTTGGCCGAGGTATCAACGACCCGCGTGTCGGGCACCTGGTTGCCCGCGGCGTCTGAAACAGTGAGACCGCGATATGCCGGCGTCACCGAGACAGATCCACCAAGGTTGAGAGAAGCCACGCGATTCTGTCGGGTGGATGGAGCATCTTCGGCGGTGGCGTAGAGAACGAAGCCCGGCGTCACAAGCGCCGCATCGGTCGCGGCTCCGGCTTTGTTTCCCTGATCCAGCCGGGCGCGTGCTCGCCCTACGTACGCCATGTTCAGAATTTGCTGATCACCCGCCGCCTGCGCAGCAGCTATCGCAGTCGTGAACGTGGCCTCAGCGGACGCCAGCACTTCAGTCGATGTCATCTTCGGACCGAGGTTGATGGCGGCTTCGCAGAATCCTTCGCCTAGAAGTATTCTAGAGTACCCAGCATAGGCTGCGGCCTTTGCTATGAGGTCCTGGCGGCCGGACACTTCGGCATCCGTCCAGCCCTGCAACAACTCGAGGGCCCGGTCGGCGGTGCCGCGCGCGACCTGGATTGGTGTATAGATCCCGTAACTATCACAGCCGTTCGTCGCATAGCGGGTGTCCGCGCTGGGATCGGTGTCGCGGCGATCGAACGCCCACAGCGCGGCCGTAGCAGTCGCGTCCATCAGCTCACCACTCATCATCCCCGCGTCCACAATGTAGGACCCGAGTGCGCACTCGAAATTGCCGATTGCGCTGTTCACGATCAGGTTGGCGTTCGCAGGCACTTCCAGTGTCGATGTCTCGATCTTGTCGGGTGCAACTGCCTCGAGACCTTTATCGAGAAGGTTGCACCCAAGGACGGGCGTCGACAGCACGATGACCGTCAGCCACTGGCCTCCGGTCGCAATCCTGCGTCCCATTTTTCTCGCTGCGCGAGAGAAGCTCATATATGATCTCCGGATGCTTCCGTTGAGTCGTTCGTCAGTGTGTATGGGCATTAGAAGTTCAACCTCAGCGTTGCCACGTATGAGCGGAGCTGCGGCGTAACGTCCTGCTCCCACTGCCCAAAGCCGCGCGTCCCGCCCTGGAAGGACGCCTCGGGCTCGAGGCCCTTGTAGTTCGTCCACGTGTGGAGATTTCGGCCGGCGATGCTGACCGACGCTCTCGCCGCGCCCAGCCGGCTGGCAAAGCTGCCCGGCAGGTTGTAGCTCAGAGAGATCTCTCGGAGCTTGGTGTAGCTCGCGTCGTTGATGAGGTCGCTGACGTAGGCGCTGCTGCTTACTGCACCGACGATGGCGGGAGAGAATTCCTTCGGGTAGTAGTTCTCGCGGCATTCGATGAAGAGGTGGCACCGCACGCGGCGATTGCCATCGAGCTTCTTGTAGCCGCCCTTGAAGTCGACGAGAGTGTAGATGCTGAAGTTCTGGAAGAAGCTGAGCGTGGAGGAGAACGCCCCTTCCGATGTCGGGGTCGTGCTGCCGAGGAAAACCTGGGGCGCGTTCGCGCAGAGGACTTCAGCTCCTCCTCCTGGACCTGGATCGCAAAATACCGCTGTGGCTTTACCCGTCGTCGGATCGATAGTCGCGTCGACGACCCGCTTGCCCCACCATGCTCCGACCGGATATCCAACGGTGTGCCTGATGTTCGCCGACGGGCTGATAAAGGTCGCGCCGCCGAGGTCCACGACTTTGTTGTGATTGGTGGCGGTGCTGAACGTGAGATCCCATGTGGTGCGCTCGCTTGCGACAGGGGTCGCGCGCAGCATGATCTCGTTCCCGTTCTTGGTGAGCTTGCCGGCGTTCACGAGCTGAGTGCCGGGATATCCGCTCGACGGGGCCACCGGGCGATCCAGTATCGCGTTCTTGGTGCCACCGGTGAAATGCGTGAACTCTATTCCGGCGCGATCGTGGAGAAAGCCGGCGTCGAATCCGAATTCTGTCTCGTATCCGCGCTCGGGTCCGAGATCCGGATTGCCTCTCGACGCAGGCGTTACCGCGGCGGATCCACCGGGCCCGGCTATCGCTGTGAAGAAGGGAACGGCGGAATATGGAGTCGGCGCCTGTCCCGTTTGTCCGTACGCAGCGCGGAGCTTGAGCGTATTCACAGACGGAAGCCGGAAAAACGGCTCCTCGCTGACCACCCACGATGCGCTGACTTTCGGGTAGTACACACGCTTGAAGTTGGATCCGAACGCGCTGTTATTGTCGGACCGGAGTCCACCAGTCAGGAAGAAGCGATCACGAAATCCGAGCTGCTCCTGCCCGTAGATGCCGACGGTATTGTTCTGCACGCTCGTCTCCGAGCCGGTGCGCTGCGCCGTCGTCGAAGAAAGTGCCGTGAGGCCGGGCCCCGGGAAATCCTGCCCGTAGGCATCGACATACTTGGTATTTCGTCTGAAGAAATCCACGCCGTATGAGGTGGAAGCGGATATCGCTCTCAGCTGGTTTTTGAGGGTGCCGCCGTAGGTCAGACTCGAGAGTGAGTTCTGCCGCAGGTCGACCACTTTGTATCCGGAATCGGCGTCGAATCCGAAGAAGTACGAAAAGTTCGGATCGTTGTGGACAGCGGAGAGCTCTTCGTTGTCCTCCATACCCTGGTCGGTTCCGAGAGTGAGGTGCTGGGTAAACCAGCTCGTCGGATTGTGCGTGATCGCAACGCTTCCGGTGAAGCGACTGATGTCCTGGTACATCTGGTACTGCTTGTCATAAGCGGATGGCAACGCGCTATAGAAGCCGTTGTTCGGGAGCGGCACGCCGTTGCTGTCGTAGAGATTCGTGGGTGTGGCGTAATACGTCGTCCACGTGGTTCCACCGTAACCCGCTTCGGGAGCCAGGTCGGTGCGTCCCGTGACATAACCAAGGCTGCTTTCGATCTGGAGCTTGTCGGTGGGAGTCAGAGTCAAATTCGCGCGTCCGCCGTAATTCTTGAGCAGGTTCGTCGGCGTGACCCCGCCATCTCTCTTATAGTTTCCGCTCACGCGATAGCGAAAGCCGGGCGATCCGCCACCTACTCCGATATCGTACGATTGCATTTGCCCGGTCTGGAAGATCGGGTGGCCGGCGTCGGATTCGCGCTGGGCGATATTCAGTGCGACGATCTGGCCGGTGACCGGGTCAGGTCCATAGTTCGTGAAAAGCCTGCTGTCCTGATTCGCGAATTCGTTGGTTCCACCCCTCACCGTGACATCCCACGCCGGTTTTCCCTGTTGGCCCTTCTTGGTGATGATCTGAATCACACCATTTGCCGCTTCGGTTCCGTACAGCGTCGCCGCAGCTGGCCCCTTCACAATCTCGATGCTCTCAATGTCGTCGGGATTGAAGTCGTTCCAGCGCGTCGTCGTGCTCGCGCCGAAGGACTGGTTGAGTGGGCCCGTTCCCTGGGCATTGTCGACGCGGATTCCATCGACATAGATGAGCGGCTGGTTGGAAAGCGAGAAGCTCGAGACGCCGCGAATTCTGACCGTCGCTCCGGAACCGATGACGCCCGAGTTCTGAAGAATCGTCACTCCCGGCGCTCGGCCGTTGATCAGATTCTGAACGTTGTTGATCGGCGCCTTTGTCGTGATCTCCGACGCATCGATCTGCGCGATGTCGACGCCGAGCGTGCGCTTCGCGGTGCTCCCGGGCTGGCCGGTGACTACCACGGCGTCGAGATTGACGCTCGCCGGTTCCAGGCTCACCCGCGCCTCCGTTCCGACTGAGGCCGTGGCGGTGGTCATCTTGTAACCAAGACGACGAATCTCGAGCACCGCGCTGGTCCCGGTGATCCCGCTGATCCTGAAGCGACCGTTGGCATCGGTCTGTGTGCCGAGCCTGGTTCCCTGGACGGTGACTTGCGCGTTCGGAAGCGGACTCTGTCCGCGATCGAGCACAACACCCGAGACAGTTCCAGCCTGCGCATTCGCAATGTTCACCGGTGAGAGTAGCAGGAGAACGAGCGCGAACAGCGTTGTGGCTGGTTTGAAAAACGTTCCTGGCTTGCGGGACGCACGCGCCGGTGCGCCACCTGAAAAACACGACTGTCGATCCATACTCAGCTCCTCGTCGAGAGTGAGACACGGTGAAATCGCGCCGCGATTGAGGCGGGGAAGGAAAAAAAACGTATGGCTGTGAACTGGCGATAGCAAGAGAAAACCCCGGTCGTCAGCGGCCGGGGTTACGTCAACATGGTACGAAATCAACGTACCGACGAAATGCTGAATCTCTACTGTCGGGTCGTCACCGCAATTACGCCACCCATGTTGCCGGTTCCGTATTTCGTGGTCGCTTCCCACGAGCGATACAACCGGATTGTTGCCACCTGCGATGCCGGAATGTTGCGCAAGCTGCTGATCGGTCCGAATTCCTGCCCGTCAATGTAGACGGTCGGATACGGCTGGGAGTTGGACTTGTTGAAGCTCGTTTCCCCTCGATAGGTCAGAAAGTTTGCCCGGAGTTTCTGGATGACTTCGTAAGCGTTCGGAGCGCGCGACGCTTCGATTTCGTCTTCCGTGATGAGTTGCGAATCGACGCTGCCATGGCTGGTGCGGGCGGGTGCGCACGCCACGCCAAGCACGAGCACCAGTAACGCGACACCGCTGCGGCTGTCGTTGTAGAGGCGTCTGACGTTCATTCGATTCCGCCCTCTAGTGCTTGGTGTAAACCTCTATCACACCGCCCATGTTGCCCGCTCCGAAGCGCGTCGCCGACTGACCCGCCGGATAGACTCTGATGCTCGCGACGTCGTTCGCCTGAATGTTCATCAGCTCATTGACGGTCCCGATGAACACGTCGTCGAGATAGACGTTAGGCACAGGGCTGGAGGTGCCCAGAAGACTGGTCGATCCTCTGCGAGTGAGAAAATTGGCGTGAATCCGGACCACGGCATCGTACGCGGTGCGAACGTGAATGCGCGCGATGTCGTCTTCCGTGATCACGTCGGGACCCACGCCCGAAGGTTGAATCCGGGAATGCGCGCAGGCTGTCGTGAGGCAGAGGGCCAAGCCCACCACCGCGCGCGTTCCGACGTCCGTTCTGTTCATCCGACCTCCTGGCCGGAGGAGAGTATGCTTCAACAACATGGATGGCGGGCAAACGGTGCGCCAGTGCAAAAAGAGAAAGGCCCGCGAAGGAACTCGCGGGCCTTTCCAACTGCTATTGCTGCCCGATCAGTTGCAGACCGGGGTGATGTTGCCCTTGCGGGCGTCGAATTCGGCCTTCGGGATCGGGAACGCGGTGTTATACGCGTCCGTAGCCGTTTGCTTCGGATAGTACGTCGCATTGAGCCTGCTGTACGCACGCAGATCGACGAGGCGCTGCACGCCCTCGCCAAGGAGCGAATAACGCTTGTCGTACAGCACGTCGCTGCGTGCCTGGTCAATGCTCACACTAACCGGATAAGCCGTAAGGCCGTAGTTGGTGTGAACGCTGTTCAGGTCCAGATAGCCGTTCACGAAATCACCCGCCTCGAACTCGGCCTGAGCGCGCAGAAGCACGAGCTCTTCGTCACGCAGAACTGGAAGCGGCGACGACTGGTTGGCCGACGAGGGAACCGACTTCAGGAGCGTCTTGGTCAACGTGATTCCCTGAATCGTTACGGAGCTGCGGGTTACGATCTTGCTCGCTCTGGTATCGCCGGCCTTGAGGCTGTCCAGCGCCGGGTTGATTCCGATACGCGTATCCGAGTACGGATTCGGAGCGGCTTCGGTTCCCGCCGGCACGAACACATAGTACATGCCGGTCGCGAAAGTCGAAGGAGAGACCGCTCCAGGAGCCTTGCCGCCGAGAGCCTGGGTCAGCTCCGCGATGGCGGTGGTGAAGAGAGCAGGCTGCGGATTCTGGTGATCGAGTCCGCGATAGAAATCAACCTTCCCCTTCCAGCCACGATTGAACAACACGAAGTTCGTGACTTTGCGGTAATCCCGGCCGAACGCAAACATTCCGGTCGGAAACGCTGCCCACGGCAAATTGATGTTGCCTGCCGCTACGAGATTCGTGTTTGCCGAATCGAGCAGTGCGGCGATGTAATTCTCCATGTTCTTCTTGCAGATGATGTCCGCTGGAACGACATCCGTCGGGTCATCCTTCTGCAGTGCGACGCCGATCGTGTCGCGCATCTCGAGGATCCGATAATACGCGATCGCCTTGAACGTCTGCGCGAATCCCGTCGCGGCATTGAGCTCTGCGGGGCTGAAGACGCCGGCCGCTGGGTTCTGCAGCGCGGCAAGGATCGTATTGGCCTGTCTGATCGTTACGTACTGCCCGGCCCAGCCGCCACCGCCTGCGAAGCTTCCCCGATCGGGAGTGGCGACGATGGTCTCGTTCAGATATCTCGGCTCGCTGGGATCCAGCCTGTAGATGTCACGGGCGTAGATGTTGGCAAGGATCGGATACGCTGATCCGGTTCCTACGAAGGTCTGGCGGTCGGCGGCAAGGAGCGCAACGGCAAGCGTCTGAAGGCTCGACTTTCTCAGCTCGCCTTTCAGTGCATCCGACGTCGGCGCGTCTTGTGGCCTGACGGCCGTAGAGTCTGCGCAGCCCGTGGTAAGCAGCACCCCGGAGAGCAGCGCGAATATGTATTTCTTCATTTAGATGATTCGCCTATGGCTAGAAAGTGGTGTTGATCGAGAAGAAGAAGCTTCTCCAGGGCGGATACGGCGTGACGTCCTGAATTCTACCGACTGCCTGGTTGGAGAAGTTCGAGACCTCAGGGTCGAGGCCTGTATACTTCGTCCACGTCTTCAGGTTCCGTCCGCTCAGCTCGAGGCGAAGGTTCTGCGCTTTACCCTGCAGAAGCCTGTTCGCGAACGCGGAAGGAACATCGTAGCCGAGGGTGACTTCGCGGAGCTTCACGAAGCCGCTGTTCTCGACGTACACTGGCAAGCCGGCTCTCAGACCCGCCAGGCGCGCATTGCCCGCCGCGGTGTCTGCGATCAATCCACCGTCATAGTAGTTGTTCGTGAGATTGATGCCGTGACCACCCTTTCTCCAATCGAACAAGCTGGTGAGAGAGAGGGGACCAAAGTGGAAATCATTGCTGAATCCCATCTGGTAGTCCGGAAGAGCATCGCCGACGAAGCCGATGATCTTGTTGGCGGAGGCGCACGATCCAGTCGAGGAAAGCGCAACGCTGCATCCAACGAAACTCTGAATTACGGTCGGGGACTGACCCTGCTGAATGAACACGTTCCCGAACGTGGTTCCGAAGGAGCCAACGCCTGGATTGAATGGAGGCACCGGAAGCTGTGTGATCTTGCTCTTGGCGCTCGAATACGTGGTGGTCGACTGCCAATTGAAGCTACCCACTTCGACGGGCGTAAGATCGAGCTGAATTTCCGTCCCGTGGGTGCTCAGCTGACCGCCGTTGATGTACTGCGACGAGAAGCCAGTGGAGCTCGCCAACGACGCCTGCAGAAGCAGGTTATCGACGGTCTTCTTGAACTGCGTTGCCTTCAGCGCAGCACGGCCGCCGAGGAAGGTGAGGTCAAGCCCGCCTTCGAGCTCGTTCGCGGTCTCTGGCTTGATCTGATCGGCACCCTTGATCGTCGAGAAACGCGCGCCGCCGATTCCTTCGTCGAACACCGTGGTCGCGAAGGTAAAGTTGCCGGCCGTCGGGAAGTTACCCGCGCGACCATAGGCCAGACGCAGTTTCATGTCACCCACCGAGGGCGGAACCCACGGCGAGCGCAGCGAGGCCGAGAACTTCGGGTAGCCATAGAACTTCTTCTGGTCGCCGTTGTTGCTCGATCTTTCCGCGTTCACACCAGCCGTAAGCAGGAGACGCTCGGCCAGTGTCAGGAACTCTTCTTGAACGAAGTACGACATGTCCTTGGTCAGTCCGATGTTCTCGGACGGGAAGGTCTGAACTGCCTGTCCAACCGACGTGACGCCGGGGAAAGGAAGACCACGGCCGGTGATCTGAGTCAGATCGCTCTGGCGGCGCTCTTCACGAAAGCCCGCGGAGGTGGTCGCCGTAAAGGCACCCGTCGTCAGACGGTGTGCAATTGAACCGGTCAGGTTGGCGAAGCGAACATCGGCGTTTCCATTGAACAGCGTGCCGGGGTTCGCGTTGCCTTGCTCGAAGTACGAGTTCGACGGCGAGATTACCTTGTCCGCCTCATTGTAGGCGTCCACACCGCCGGTGATGTTCACGTCGACGTTCTGCCGCTCGGTCGCCCATACCGCCCATGCGGCATTCGCGCTCGCGATAAGGCGATAGTTCTCCTGCGGTGTCTTGATCAGATCCGCATTCTGGAACGGGTTGATGCCGAGGACGTACGGATTTCTCGGGAACGTCCCGTCGGGCTGCCGCTGAAGATCAAAGAAGGAAGGCGTCCCGGACCATACTGTGTACGGATTGACGTTGAAGTTGTCGTTTCCGCTGATGCCGCGCTGCGTGAGCGAGTGAATGACCTCGGTTTGCGTGCGGACGTTGAGCTTGCTGCCGATCGCCTGGCCAAGGTTCAGCCGGACCGACTGCTTGTTGTAGAAGTCGTTGTTGCCGAGACCGTTGTCGTGCTGAACCAGGCCAGACGCGAAGTACGTCGTGCCCGAGCTCGTGCCACCGCGAAGCGACGCAATCGTCTGATACGAGAGCGGCTGCGGCGAGCCATAGAATTCCTGCTGATAGTCGTGGCACTTGTTGGTCGCAGCACCGAATCCTGTCGAGTCGAAACCAGCGTCGTCCACTTCCTGTGCAGAGGTGAAGCACCGGATTCCGAGCTTGTTGGCGAGGCGATAGGTGCCGAGGCGTTGGGTCAGGTCTACCCGGTTCTCGCCAGCGCGACCCTGCTTCGTCGTGATGAGCACGACGCCGTTGGTTCCCTTGGAGCCGTAGATCGAGGCTGCCGAGGGACCCTTGAGGATCTGGATGCTCTCGATGTCGTTCGGGTTCAGATCCGCGATACGGTTGACGATCTGATCCTGCGAGCCTGCGAAGTTGGACGCCGTGCCGCTACCAGCCGCCGTCACCACGTTCAAGCCGTTCGTGAACGAGGAATTGCTGACGATCACGCCGTCAACGACATAGAGCGGGCTGTAGGTGCCGAGAATCGTCGAAGTTCCGCGCAGCTGAATCTGAGTGCCGCCGCCGGGAGCTCCGGAGTTCTGCGTGATCACCGCGCCGGCGACCTTCCCCTGGAGGGCCTGGTCGATCGTTGGCGTTGGAACCTTGTTCAACTTCTCCGACTGCACTACTGCAACGTCGTTCGCAGCGTTGAGGCTGGAAACGGTCGTTGCGGCGCCGGTGATGACCTGCGTTTCGAGCTGCAGGACGTCACGCGTGAGACCGATGGTCAGGTCTGCATCGCCGGCCGCTACGGGAACCGACTTCTGGGTAAACCCGATGCGGCGAATTCTGAGTGTGACCGGACCATCGGGAACGGTCAGCGTGAAGCGGCCCTGATCATCGGTGTAGGTACCGAGGGCGGTACCTAAAACGTTGACACTGGCCGCGGAGAGCGGCTCACCGCTTCCTTCGACGGCGACTTTACCGCTGACGCGGCGCCCCTGTGCGAAAGCGCTGGCGCTTACGAGCACCAGCATTAGCAGTGAGAAAACGGACGAACGGATCCTTTTCATGCCTTTTCTCCAGCATATGGATGGGTGGGGCCCACGGCGCGGAGAAGCGCGATAGGCCCGCGCAGAGTGAGGATCTCTGCGTGGCTTCTGGGAGCCCCCTATTTACGAGTGGGTGTGGGTACTGTCAAGGGTTGATGACTGTCGTTCAGGCGCAAAGGACGGTCGTTGACCCACTTACACCGGCCTTTTCCCCATGCTTTAGCAAAAACCGCCGGCGCTTGCGCCGGCGGTTTTCGCGTCTGTCCTTACACCCAAAGATCAGGGCTTGGGAGGGGTCGTGGAGGCGGGAGCCCTCGTCCCAAAATCGACCACCGGAGGTGCTTCCGTCCCAGCGGCCGCCTCAAAGTAGGTGCGTGGCTTCGCGCCCGTCACTTTTGCCGTAAGGGTCTGAGGGAATGTCCGGATATAGGTGTTATACGTCTGAACCGCCTGATTGTAGTCGTTCCTCGAGGTCGCGATCCGGTTCTCCGTGCCTGTCAGCTCGTCCTGGAGCCTCAGAAAACCCTGATCGGCCTTCAGCTGCGGATACGCTTCCGAGATCGCGATCAACCGTCCGAGCGCGCCCGTCAGCGTGTTGTTGGCCGCGGCCATCTGCGCCGGATCCTGGGTCTGAATGGCGCCAGCCAGGCCGGCGCGCGCCTGTGCGACCTGAGTGAAGACTGCCTCTTCGTGCTGCGCGTACCCCTTCACCGTGCTGACGAGATTCGGGACGAGATCCGCTCGACGCTGCAGCTGCACCGAGATCTGTTGCTTGGCCTGCTGTGCGGCCTCGTCGTACTGCTGTATCTGATTGTATCCGCAACCGCCGGCCGTGAGCAGCAACGGCGACAGGGCGAGTACGAGTGCACGTTTCATTTTGCTTTATCCTCGGTTGATGATGGCCACACAATGTGTCGCCCAGTCCTCTAATCTACCCGCGAAACTCGTCCAGATAAGACACCAGCCGCTCCATCGCCGCCAGGTACTGCTCGAGCGTTGCCGACGCCGCGTCCTTCGACAGCTTCTCCGTTCCGCGAGCGTGGCGGATCACCCTGAGAAACGGTTCGGGAGAAAAGCCCGCCCTCTCCGCGAGCCCGGTCGCGAGTTGCTCGTAATCCTGTGACGGCACCTGCCCCTGCAAGCGCACGACGCCGCGGAAAATAACCATCAGGGTGCTGAGACTTTTCTCGAGCACCTCGAGCTGAAGCGCCGTATCGCCCCCAGCGCCCATCACTGCCTGCCTGAGCTGCAGCAGCTTGCCCATGGTCTGGTGCTCCACCTGGAGCCGCAGATCGGTCGGAGTGACGCGGATTCCGTCAAACGGGGCGTTGCCGTACAGAACGCGGTGCCGCTCCAGAATGTCGGCGTATTCCATCGGAAAAATATCGGCCGACGACTTCCACTCTTTCGTGGTGAAGGTCATCGGCGGTGGATTTCCATCCTCCGACCACGCCTTCGATACCGCCGCGACGGCGCGCAGACGATCGAGTGGCAGTGCGTCCACGATCACCAGCACATTGTAGTCCGACGTCTTCGGACGATGCTCTCCCGCAACCGCGGAGCCGAACAGCACCACGGAGCGTAGTGCATCCCCGTATGCGAGCTGAAGCTGCCTGACCAGTTCATCGAGTTTCATCATTCCCAATCCTTCTTAACGGAGGCGTGATCTCGCCTGTTTCGTTTTCTCAATCCCTGGCTCGTCGTCACCAGCTCGACCCCCCACCGCCACCTCCAAACCCGCCACCGCCGCCGAACCCGCCAAAGCCTCCTCCCCCACCGCCGCCCCCAAAGCCGCCAAAGCCGCCCCCGCCCCAACCTCCGCGGCCTCCGCCACCAAACCCACCTGTTGGAATGATTAGCGGGAGGCAGCCGCCACCCCCGCATCCGCCCCGCGAGCGCCGCCGCGCGCTGCTCAGGATGAAGAGCACCACTATGAAAATGATGAAGATCGCAGAAGGCGGAATTCCACCTCCGCCGTTCGACGGGAAATTGCTGGGACTCTGGACGACGGGCGCGGGAGCGAGAGTTGTGTCGAGGGTGAAATTGAATTCCTTCGCAAATCGCTCCGCGGTTCGGAGTGTCACCAGCTCCAGGCCGGTGCTATAGTCCTGCTGCATGAACGCCGGTGTCGCCTCTCGGCAGATGTCGCCCGCATCGGCATCGGTGATAAATCCTTCCGCGCCGTAGCCCGTCGCGACGAAGCAGTGTCCCCGTCCATCCTTGCTCGTTTCCTTTGGAACCAGAAGGATCACCGCGCCCGCGTTACGCGTGGGGTCGCCTGGATTTCCTATCTTACCGACCTTCCACTGGCGTCCGATCTGGAGCGCCATTTCCTGCACGTCGCGCGTGCCGATATCCGGAAGCGTGACAATCGTGATCTCGCCGCGGGATTTCGCGCGGACGTCCGCCGCGATCGCTTTCATGCGCTGCGCCGCATCCGGAGTGATGACGTGCGCGAAATCGTTCACCAATCCCGTTGGGGCGGGTATTTGGATTGCCTGCGCAAAGAGCAGGAGCGCGACCACTTTCGCGCTCGCCAGCAGTCGTGCCGTCGATGGAAAACCCATCAGCAATGCGTTCAGGATTTGCTCTCCCTTGATTTCATGGCTCGATCGGAGGTCTATTTAGCAGATGATTCCATTCCAAGTCAATCGCGCCCGCTCTCTGGTGATGCTCGCGTTTGCCGTCGCTTGCGCTCCCGCGAACAGTAGCAAGCAGGGAGCCGAGAGCGGTGTTGTCGGTCGCACCGATACGGCGAAAATTGCCGCGCCAGCCGCTCCGGCCGACCCCGATATCGCCAAAGCCGACCTCGCGCGAATCCAGGGAAATCCCAACGCGCCGCTCTGGGTAATCGAAGTGAGCGACTTCCAATGCCCATACTGCAAGGAATGGCACGATCAAACATACAAGACTTTCCGGGACGAGCTCGTCAGCACTGGCAAGGTTCGGTTGGCGTACGTGAACTTTCCGCTTTCGTCGCATCAATTCGCGTGGCCCGCCGCCGAGTCGGCGATGTGCGCTGCAGCGCAGGGAAAGTTCTGGGAGATGCACGATGCACTATTCAATACGCAGGAAAAGTGGGAAAGGCTTCCCTCGCCCGCTGTTTTCTTCGACTCGCTCGCACGCGCGCAGGGGGTCGATATCGACCGCTGGCATCAGTGCGTACAGTCGGGGAAGATGAAGCCGCTGATTCAGGCCGACCACGACCGCGCGGAAACCGCTGGAGCGTCGGCAACTCCGAGCTTCATGATCGGCGACAAGCTGCTCGCCGGCGCCCAACCGATCGAAGTGATTCGGCAGGCGGTCGACTCCGCCATGGCCAAGCGCAAGTAGACAGAGCCGGTCGTGAATTCGCTGCTGCGAATTCCGTACTCCCTGGCGGGACGGGCGGCAAACGCGCTGGTTAACGCGATCCCCGCCGGAGAATCAAAATTTCGTCGCGGACTCGGCGCGCGCCGCGGCATAATCGGGCGCTATGAAGCATGGTCATCCGCATCGCGCGACCGCGACCGTCCGCTCGTCTGGTTTCACGCGCCATCCGTTGGAGAGGGACTCCAGGCTCAGCCCGTCATCGATCTCCTTCGCGCGAGAAGGCCCGACCTTCAGATTGCGTACACTTTCTATTCGCCGAGCGCCGAGCAGTTTGCGAAGTCTCTCGATGTGGATTTCGTCGACTACCTGCCGTTCGATACAATCGCGAGCGCGGACGCAATCGTCCGCGCTCTCCAGCCCAACGCACTCGTATTCAGCAAGCTGGACATCTGGCCGGACCTGACTGAAAGAGCGGCGGCAGCGGGTGTTCCCGTTGGAGTGATCAGCGCAACACTTGCGGAGTCGTCCGGACGCCGCGGCATTCTCGCGCGGGCCTTGCTCGGTGACGCCTACCGCGCCATCGGACGCGTCGGGGCCATCGACGCAAAGGACGCCGAGCATTTCCGCGAAGTTGGCTTGCCATCGGGGAAAGTTGAGGTCACGGGCGACACGCGATACGATCAGGTGTGGGCGCGGGCCAGGCGCGCTCCTTCTCCTTTGGTGCAATCACTGCGGTCGGCGCGGCCGACTCTGGTCGCCGGCTCGACCTGGCCGTCGGATGAGACGCACCTCCTCGCGGCGTGGACGAAACTCCGCGAGAAAATTCCGGACGCGAGACTGATCATCGCCCCCCACGAGATCGACGCCGCGCATCTAACGTCCGTCGAGCGTTGGGCGAAAGCCCATGCTCTCCGCGTCTCTCGCATCGATGCGGGCGAGGCAGCAGGCGCGGATGTCGTCTTGGTCGACAGGTTCGGAGTGCTCGGTGATCTCTACGCCATCGCCGATGTCGCGTACGTCGGAGGCGGCTTTCACTCGGCCGGATTGCATTCCGTGCTCGAGCCCGCGTCGTTCGGTGCGCCCGTTCTGTTCGGGACCCGGTACGACAAGAGCCGCGACGCCGGAAAATTGATCGAGGCCAAAGGTGGGGCGTCGATCAAAGGCGAGATCGATCTGGAGCTGCGACTGAGAGATTGGCTCGGCTCGGTGCCGGCGCGCGATGTGGCCGGAGCGGCCGCAAAATCGATGGTTCAGGGCGGCGTCGGTGCCGCCGAGCGCTCCTTTGCGCTCGTCAGCTCTTTACTGGATCGGTGAGAACCGGTGCCGGGTGCACCGGCTTCCGATAACCGACTGCGTTCGCACTCGGCTTGTGCACGAAAAATCCCTGCACCAGGTGTACGCCGAGTGATTTTACCATGTCGTATTCTTCCTTTCTCTCGACGCCCTCCGCGATCACCATGGCTCCGTGCTCGTTGGCGAAGCGGACCATCGTCTCGACCAGATTCTGCTTGATGAAGTTCTGATCGATGCAGTTGATCAGCGACATGTCGAGCTTGATGAAGTCGGGCTCCAGGTTCGCAATGGACCCGAGTCCGGCGTAGCCGCTGCCCGCGTCGTCGACCGCGAAACGGTATCCGTGATCGCGGAACTCCTTGAGCCTTCCGCGAAACTTCGGATAATCCTTGATGGCGGTTCTCTCGGTGATCTCGATCACTACCCGCGTCGGATCGGTGACGTTGAGTCCCTTCACATCGAACGACGGATCGGCGAAGTCCGCGGGATCGACGTTCATGAAGAGCAGCTCGCCGTCCTTAAGCAGCTTCCCCATTCCTTCGATCGCGCGCTCGCGACAGAGGCGGCTCAGATCCCAAATGAGGTCCGACTGCGCGGCTATCTCAAACATGACTTCGGGACTCCGCATGCTTCGGAGATTGCCCCGCGCGAGCGCCTCGTAGCCGAACACCTTCTGGTTGTCGGTGACCACGATCGGGTGGTATTCGATGTAGAGGCCCCGATTCCGGAGCGTCTCGCGAAGGTCGCTGACTTTCTTCGCCTGCTCGCGGTGCTCGAGGCTCTTCGATGCATTCGCCGCCTCGCGAATCCCGCGGTAGATCTGCCGCTCGAGGCGGAGCTTGGGATTGTAAACCACGAGCGCGCGCCCAACGAAGATGTCGAACAGCGCGGCGATGTCCTCACCGTGGATGCGCTCGATCTCCGACGAGACCGTTTCCTTGAGGCCGACGGTCAGCTCCGTGATCTCGGCGTCGGTCGCGGCCGGCGTGTCGTCCTGCGGCACGTGAAAAAAAATGAAATCGTCGTCGTTGGGGAATGCGACGGTGAGCTTCGACGAGGCCAACGGGCTCTTGCCCAGGAAATCGCGCATTGCCGCGCCCGTTGTCTCGAGCACGCTGTCCAGCTTTTCCCACCCGTAGACTTCTTCGACCTTCGAGTAGCGATCGAAGTTGAAGTAGAGGACAACCAGCTCGCCCCGCTCCTGAACGGCTTTGCGGATGCTGTCGATCGTCGCAGCTACAGTTGGGAGCCGCGTGAGCGAGTCACGCAGAAGTTGATGATAGTCCACGCTTACTGGGCCGGTGTTGGAACGAGCAGCTTGATGTTTCGCTCGACGGTCGCGGCGAGCTTCGACAGCTCGAACGGCTTCTCGACGAAATCGTCAGCTCCTGTTTGGAGAGCCTGACGCTTGTTGACCCAATCGTCGAGAGCGGTCACCATCACCACGCGTACGTGTTTCCCCAGCGTTGGATGCTGCTTGATATCGCGGCACACCTGCCAACCATCGCGGCCAGGCATCATGACGTCGAGCAGGACCAGCGCCGGCTTGACCTCTTCGAACGCCTTAACCGCCTCATCGCCGTTATAGGCGACAGTTATCGGATAGCCCCGGGCCTCCAGATAATCGCGGATTATGTGCGCGTTATCGGGGTTGTCGTCCACTACGAGGATCGGGGGATGCGCTGAATTGACCATAAGCGATTGTCTAAGAAGATGTTATGACGTGAGGCGGGGCAATTCGCAAGCCAGAATCGAGCTTCTCCCGACGGAATGGCCTTTCCCCGAGTTCAGCTTGACAATCTCCAGCACCGAGTACAGCGTGGGGGAAGGGGACCACTTTCGAAGGAGCAGATCGATGCGCGCGCGTTACCCATGGATATTGGCGGGAGGCTTGCTTCTGCTTCCGTTGTTGTCGTACCGGACGCTCGTGGCCCAGCCACAATCCACGGGACGGCACACAGTCGACGGAATTGTCGTCGACAAGGGGAGTACACCGGTTCCCAGCGCCCAGCTGGAACTCAAGCGGCAGGGAGAGCAAAGTCGAGTTGCGCGCACCGGCGAAGATGGTCGCTTTTCCTTTCCTGACGTGCAGAGCGGACCTGTTGCGTTGACCGTGCGGCGCATGGGTTACACCGCGAAAACCATCAACATCGACGTCCCTCAGATCGGTGTCCCGGCTTCGGTCGAAGTCAAGCTCGACGAGATACCGAGTGACATCGCCGATGTAATCGTCGAAAGCTCGAAGCAGCATCTCGAGGAGTTCTATCAGCGCAAAGCCAACAACAGCTTCGGGAAATTTTTCGAGGCAGCGGATATTCAGAAACGAAATCCGTTTTATCTGAGCGAGGTAGTCGGTACCGTATCCGGGGCGCGGCTCTCTTCCAAAGGAGCTGGCAATCGGATTTTGCTTCGTGGCTGCCAGCCAATGGTGTGGGTGGATGGCATGCGCGCGCCCGGTGCCGAATTGGACGACGTGGCAAGGCCCGGCGATATCGCCGGCATGGAAGTGTATCCGTCCAATGCCGGCCTCCCCGCCGAATACCAGGAGCGGAACAACCGCATGTGCGGCGCGATCATGATCTGGACGAAGAATCAATAAGGGCACGCGCTCAGCGATCGATGCAAAAAGCCCCCCGGTTATCCCGGGGGGCTTTTTGTTCGATCTTAACCTGCAATAAAACTCAGGTGCTCATTCAGGTGCAGGTCGGCGCTGTTTGGGTATCCCACCACAGCTTGGTCCCGAGGTTGTCCGGTCCCTGAGCTGCGATCGCAGCCTTCAGCGCGTCGCCGTTGGCCGTAGCCTCAGTCGTCGGATACTCCAGGC
>Ga0070682_100000535_pt1 | contig 23634 bp, 20 predicted proteins | sample KBSC63LmetaG_FD_64668 | JGI IMG/M metagenome (GOLD analysis project Ga0070682, IMG submission 64668) | Corn rhizosphere microbial communities from Kellogg Biological Station, Michigan, USA - KBS C6-3L metaG | ecosystem: Host-associated > Plants > Roots > Rhizosphere | place: USA: Michigan...
GAGCAAAAGCACTTACAGTAAGTATTGATTTGTAATCATTAGATTGAGCATAAATTGTATTGAAAAAGCTAAAAAAAGCTAAAAGAAGTAAATATTTTTTCACAAAATTGCCATTAGAATTAGTGATCCAAATATATTATATTATCATCTATTCAGCAATAGCATTCATTTAATTACAAAAAATAGAGCACTGAATATTCTTTTCATAAAAAAACAGGATTTCTCTAAATAAGAAATCCTGTTTTTTATTCTACAAACGTAGAACTTTTTTATCTTAAGAAATAACTCCTAATTCTTTTCCAACTTTTTCAAAAGCAGCAATTGCTTTATCCAAATGTTCTTTAGTATGAGCAGCTGATAGCTGTACTCTGATTCTCGCTTTTCCTTTCGGTACTACAGGATAGAAGAATCCGATTACATAGATTCCTTCATCCATAAGCTTTTCAGCCATTTTCTGAGAAAGAGGTGCATCGTAAAGCATTACCGGAACAATAGCAGCATCTCCGTCAGGAATATCAAAGCCTTTCGCTTTCATTTCTGTTCTGAAATAGTCTGCATTTTCCATTACCTGATCACGAAGAGAGGTATTATCAGAAATCATATCCAATACTTTCAAAGCAGCTCCTACAATTCCAGGTGCTAAAGAATTAGAGAATAGGTACGGTCTTGAACGCTGTCTAAGCATATCAATGATCTCTTTTTTACCGGAAGTAAAACCTCCTAAAGCACCTCCTAATGCTTTTCCTAAAGTAGAAGTGATGATATCTACTCTACCCATTACATCATTGGCTTCGTGAGTTCCACGTCCTGTTTTCCCAATGAAACCTGTTGCGTGAGAATCATCTACCATTACCAAAGCATCATATTTATCAGCAAGGTCACACACTCCTTTCAGATCTGCAACAATACCGTCCATTGAGAATACTCCATCTGTTACGATAATTTTGAAACGGTGGTTCTTTTCAGAAGCAGCAATCAGTTGAGCTTCCAGATCCGCCATATTATTGTTTTTATATCTGTATCTCGCTGCTTTACAAAGACGAACACCGTCAATAATAGAAGCGTGATTCAATTCATCTGAAATAATAGCATCTTCTTCTGTAAACAATGGTTCAAAAACACCACCGTTGGCATCAAATGCCGCTGCATAAAGGATGGTATCTTCAAGACCTAAAAAGTCAGCGATTTTTTTCTCCAAATCCTTGTGAATATCCTGTGTTCCGCAAATGAAACGTACCGATGACATCCCATATCCATGAGATTGAATCATTTCCTGAGACGCTTTCATTACTTCCGGATGATTGGATAATCCCAGATAATTATTCGCACAGAAGTTCAAAAGCTTTTTTCCGTTAGCTTCTATTTCTGCACTTTGCTGAGAAGTGATGATTCTTTCTCTTTTGTAAAGTCCGTCATTCTCAATATTCTGAAGTTCGTTCTGTAAATGTTGAAGGTATTTTTCAGAGATCATTTTTGGTAATTTTTTAGATGTGCTAATTTACTAAAAAGGCAGTAAAATAAAACCTTTTATATGTTTAATTCTAAAAAATCAATTCAGGTTTCAGTTTTAACATTATTAGTCTATAAATTTAGTAGGATAATATTTATATTTGTTTAAAATTTGAGAGTATGAGATTAAAGCCGGTACAAAAAATAAAGACCATCCATTCAGAAACCTTTATTAAGGACCATATGAAGCCGAGAATTCCAGTTATTATTGAAGATTTTATACATCCGGAAAGCCCTGCCTTCAAAAAATGGAATTACAAGTATTTCAAAGAAATTGCAGGAGATCATAGAGTAAATATTTACGGCAGTGAGCTTGATTCCCTTGACAGAGTCGCAAGTGATCCTATAGCACAAAGTACATTTTCAGAATATCTCGATCTTATACAGTCCACCCCTACTGAACACCGCCTTTTTTTATTTAATTTATTAAAAATAAAACCTGAACTTAAAAATGATCTTATCTACAATGATGTTACGGATGGTAAAATACTAAAATGGCTTCCTTTTATGTTTTTTGGAGGGGAAGGTTCCGTGACCAGAAATCATATTGACATTGATATGTCACACGTTTTCATTACCCAGTTTCAGGGAATCAAAAGAATCTGGCTTTTTCCCTGGGAACAATCTGATTTTATGTATAAACTGCCATATAACTTCCACAGTCTTGCCCAAATTAAAAACCCAGATTACAGAAAATATCCTGCACTACTCTATTTAAACGGCTATGAAGCTGTGATTCATCCTGGTGAAACCCTTTATATTCCTTCCGGATGGTGGCACTATATTCAGTATGATACGGAAGGCTATTCAATCTCGGTGAGAGCCTTACCTTCAAGTCCTCTTGAAAAATGGAGAGGATTCAAGAACCTGGTTATCACAAGACATTTTGACAACCTCATGCGTAAACTGTTTAAAGAAAGATGGTTTGGGTATAAAGTAAAAATAGCCCGGAAGAGAGGAGCTAAAGCCGCCAGAAAACAAAGAAGCTTTCAGATCTGAAAGCTTCCTGTTGTTTTATCGTTAATGATAAGTAAAATATGTATTGATATTTTAGAGTCTTAAATTTTAATGTTTAATGAATTTGATGCTTTTTTCATCAATCGTAATGAAATAAGTTCCCGGAACCAATTCTGAAATTCCGATCGCTTTGCCTGGCTGATAAGTTCCTTTTCCTACCAGTTTCCCATCTACTGCATGAATCGTAAAATCTGCAGCTCTGCTGATACCTTTCAGATTAATTTCATTTTTTGCAGGATTTGGATAGAGCCCAAAGTTTTCCTTCTCAACAGAAGAAACACTTAAAGTATTATCCTGAGTAACGGTAGAGTTTTTCTCCAGAATCTGGTACTCATAATTGAACTGAACACTTGCAATAGGAAATGTCACAGATTCTAAAAAACTTTGGTTATTGGAAGTATTGTTAAGGACCAGATAAGCCGTTTGTCCTGAAGTTCCGGTTACTTTTATAGGCAAAGGCATTTCGAAAAAGCTTACCGCAGAACTGCTTTGTGTCTGAGAAACTTTAAATAAAGCCTGATTACCGCCCTGCATCCATTTTATAGTATAGGTAGGATATCCTTCCCCATACACCCAGTCATTAAAAAATCCTGTGAAATCTGTTCCGGTAGACTGAAGCAAAGAAGCATTAAAATCTGCGGTACGCGCATAGCTGTAGGCTAAATTCGGTCTTGCATGATAATCTTTAAGAGCTTGATAAAATGCAGCATCACCTAATATCCACTTCAGCATTCTCAGCACATATCCACCTTTAGAATAAGACAGTCTGCTGTCAAATATTCTATTGATGCTGGAAAGTCCGCTGTCTGGCACATATACAGTTCCTGTTGTGCTTGCTGTAATATAATTGGATTGACCTTGCAGATAATTGAGGAACTCAGTATTGGTCATCAGTAACTTTTCATTGGCAACATGTTCCCCGAAAGTGGCAAAACCTTCATTCAGCCAGATATCATTCCATGCACCGCAGGTTACTTTATCACCAAACCACTGGTGAGTAAGCTCATGGGCAATCAACTGTTTGCTCCATCCTCCCATAGAAGACATGGTCTGATGTTCCATTCCTCCACCATACATAAATTCCATGTGGCCATATTTTTCATTACGGAAAGGATAAGAACCAAAATAGGTTTCAAAAGTATCCATCACCTGCTTTGTCCAGTTGATATTGGCTATACTGGTTGCATTTGAATTGGTAGACGGATAAATATAGTTAACAAAAGGAAACGGAGGGTTTCCAATGGTATCAGTAAGCTTGACAAAGTTGGTAATAGACAACGCAATAAGATAAGCCGGTGTAGGATACATTGTTCTCCAGAAAGTAAGCTTGGTTGATCCTGTAGGGAAAGTTTCGGACATCAGTTTTCCATTGGCGGCAACACTGTAATTAGATGGCGTTGTAATTTTGAAATCAAATCTTTCAATTTTATCATTCAGACTTTGTTTTGTCGGAAACCAGTCCTGTGCGCCATAAGGTTCATTTAAAGTAGAAAGTACCGGAACTCCACCCTGCGTAGCTGTTGTAAAGGCACCATTGGCACTAGGCGGCATTCCTGAATAATGAATCGTCAGAGAATCCAGTGTATTCGCAGCTATCGGAGTCTGAAAATCAATTTTCACTTCGTTGGAAGGAAGCTGCTGGAAAACAAGGTTGTTACCATGATATTTAACCTGAGAAACCGTTAAAGAAGTGGTCAGATCAAAATAAATGCTTCCCATACTCTGAGTTGGCTTAAAATGAGAAGTTACCGATCCGGAAATATTATTGGAAGCCGGATTGAGCGTAACATCCATTCTTTGATACTGTAAATCGTAATTCAGCGTATTGGGATTCGTATTCCCGATATTCATTTTTTGCGTAAAGGATTTTTTCTCTTTTTCGATCAATCCTTTCATATCGGTGTTTTGCTCATGCTTCTGGCCATAGAACTGTTGAGAAAATAAAAATCCCAACACCAAAAGGTACAATTTTGTCATGTTTAGAAAAATTTAATCAAATATAAAAAAAACCTTTTAATCAATGATTAAAAGGCTGTTATAATATATAAAATAAAAAATTTTTAAAGATCTAATGCAGGTTCCAGAATTTTCTCCATTCTCTTTTTCACCATATCTACCGACCCGGAATAGTTATTCACCATTAAAGAGAACACCAATGTCTTCCCGGAATTCGTCTTCAGATAACCTGCTAAAGTTTTTACTTTATTCAAAGTTCCTGTTTTTGCAAAAACCTGTCCGTTACCTCCACCAATGAACATTCTTTTTAACGTTCCGGATTGTCCTCCGATTGGTAAAGAAGTCAGATAGGATCTATAATATTTCTGATCCATCAAAGAGGTTAGAAATTTCGCCTGGGAAATAGGCGTTACATTATTGCTTCTTGAAAGTCCGCTTCCATCCATATAAGTAAGACCATTCATATCAAAACCTGCATCCTTCAGGTGATTTGTCACCACAATTCTTCCTGATTCTGAAGTCTGGTCACCCATTTTCTGATAACCAACGGTTCTTAATAAAGCTTCTGCCAATGAATTATCACTGTGTTGATTGGTATAATAAATAATGTCACTTAAAGTTGGAGATTTATAAGCTGAAAGCATTTTTCTGCCTTCTGGAGCTGCATCTGTCATTTTCGGACTTACTTTTCCGGTAACAGGAATTCCGCTTTTTACCAAAGTTGTTCTGAAAGAATTGGCAAGATATGCCGGAGCATCAGGAAGTTTGGTTGTTAAAGCACCGTTTCCTTCATATTTATCAGCATATACCATTTGATGATTGTAAGGAGAAACATAGAAAAATTTCTTATCTGTTGAGAAACTTCCTTTTTTAACAATCAGTTTTTCGTTAGCCGGGTTAATATCACGGGTACTTCCTGCAGGCAGATAATAATTATTGTTTTCCAACCATACAACATTTTCCGGAAGCACTGAAATATTGCCTTTGAAAAGCGCTGTCTGAATGATAATATCACCATTTACCTTTTTGATTCCCTCTCTTGAAACTCCACCCACGAAATCTGAAATAATATCTCTGTAAGATGATGCACCTGCTTTGTTTGTTCCCAAAGAAGGGTCACCACTTCCTATGACATAAAGATTTCCATTTAAAACTCCATTTTCATCTATAGTTCCTGAATACTCAAGCTGAGTCATCCAACGGTAGTTTTCGCCCAGCAGGTTTAATGCTGTTTCCGTTGTAAGAAGCTTTGTAGTAGAAGCAGGTACTAAAGGAGTATTTTCATTGTACGAAGAGATTACTTTCTTCGTTTTCGGATCGTACACTACGAATCCCCAGCTTGCATTTTTCAGCACAGGATCCGCCATCATTGTGTTCACATTAATATCTACAAGTTCTTTTGCTGACAAAACAGTTTTCTCCACCATCGTACTAACGGGTGAAGGCAGGTTTAAACTGCTTTTCTGACTGTCATAATTCTGAGAATAAAGAACGGTAGAAACGGTAGATTGAGCCAGGAAAAGACCAGAAGCCAACACCGCCGCACTTGAAATATATTTTCTGAAATTTACCATCTATCTTCTTTTTGTTCTATAGTTTTGACGCTATAAAAAATGACAGGTTAAATCATTCAATTAAAGAGCCAAACACTTAATCAACGTCCAAAAGTAGAAATTATTGTCATATAACGGACCACTGACTCGTTATAAAAGAGTGTAAAGTTTGTTAAAAATTGTTAAAAATCAACAAAAACGTCTTTTTTAATGCTTTGATATGCAGTGATTTCATCAAATTCTTTCAAACTTATTAAAACCAAGTTTTTGAATTTCTCATAGTTTTTCCCGCGGGGAAGTTTAAGCATAATCTGGAACTGATACAGATTATTCAGCCTTGCAATCTGAGCTCTTTCAGGGCCTAAAACACAATCTTCCGGAAGATATTTTCTTAAAATGGAGCCCAGGAACTGAGACGCCCGGTCTACTTTATCCTCTCTCCTGTGTTTCATTTCAATCATAATCAGCTTAGTAAAAGGTGGATAATGGAATTTCTGGCGTTCGGTAAGGATATATTTATAGATCTTCGCAGGATTATTCATCTTGATCAGCTGGAATACAGAATGATCAGGATTAAAGGTCTGAATGAGGATTTTCCCTTTCCCTGAAACCCTTCCGGCTCTTCCTGAAACCTGCGTGATAAGCTGATACGCTCTTTCTTCAGCTCTGAAATCCTGTACATATAATAAGGAATCTGCTTTTGGAATAGTAACGAGTTCAATATGATCAAAATCCAATCCTTTGGAAATCATTTGTGTTCCTACGATAATGTCTGTTTCTCCGTCTTCAATCTTTTCATACAGCTTTTCGTAGGCAAATTTCTTACGCATAGAATCCACATCCATTCTATCTACCTCATTTTCCGGAAACAGTTTGGAAACCTCTTCATGAATCTGCTCTACACCTACTCCTCTTTCGTTCAGCTTTTCGGAATTGCATTTCGGGCAGGTTCTTGGTTTTGAAGCTCTTTGCCCGCAGTAATGACACTTCATTTCATTTGCGGCTTTATGATAGGTCATCACCACATCACAATTGGAGCAATAATTGACATAGCCACAGCTTTCACATTCTATGACATTGGAATAGCCACGACGGTTATGGAGAACGATTGCCTGATTCTTTTCATCAACTATCTTTTTAATCTCTTCAACAAGTTTCAAAGAGAAATTTCCGGAAACTTTTTTAGAATCCAGCGCTTCTTTGAAATTGATCAGTTCATATTCCGGCAGATTCACATTCCCGAATCTTTCATTCAGGAAAATATATCTCATTTTATCTTTTCTGGCTCTGTAGTAGCTTTCGACAGAAGGTGTTGCAGATCCCAGGATTACTCCCGCATTGTAAAATCCGCCCAAAACCAATGAGGCATCTTTAGCATTGAAATAAGGAGAGACTTCTCTCGGTCTGTAGGCAGAATCATGCTCTTCATCCACCACAATAAGTCCCAGGTTCTGATAAGGTAAAAACAAAGCATTACGGGTTCCGATCAGAATACGGATGTCATTCTGCCTGATTCTTCTCCAGACTTCTACCCTTTCAAAATCTGTCAGTTTCTGGTGGTAGAAACCTAGCTGCCTGCCATATTTTTTTTCTAATCTCTGCGTAATTTGTTTGGTAAGGGAAATTTCAGGGAGTAAAAAGAGAACATTTTTCCCTTCTTTGATACATTCTTCAATTTTTTCTAAATAAATATGTGTTTTTCCTGATGAAGTTACCCCATGAAGAAGCACATTTTTTCCTTCTTCAAAAGCTTGATCAATTTCAGATTTAGCAATTTTCTGCTGTTCAGAAAGTTCTTCCAGCTCTTCAATTTCTCCTTCATAGCTTTCAATTCTGTCTTTCTGCATGTAATATTCCTCCACAAGACCTTTATCTGCTAAAGGTTTGAAATGGGAACTTCCGAAATAGCCGTCCTCAAACAACTCAGATTTTTTGATATGGGCATCAGGATTTTCTGTCTGTTTTTCCAAAATAAGAAGGAACAGGTCTTTTTGCTTTTGGGCTCTGTTTAGTTTTAAAAGAATTTCCGTAAGATTCTGATTGGCCAAAATCTCATCCTTAATTTTTACGTAAGCAACTTCTTTAGCTTTATATTTTTCAGCAATTTTCTCATCAATTTCAATATACTGAAGATCAATCAATGAATTGATGGTCTTGATAATATCCTTTTTAGGAATAAATGCCTCAATATCGGTCAGGTTGATCAGCTGTCGTACTTCAAGTGCCTGAATCAGGTACATTTCATTGACATCCAGGTTTTCAAAATCAACTACTATTCCTGGTTTTAATTTTAAATAAGTTTCACTTTCCAGCTTCAAAGAAGAAGGGAATGAAAACCTGTAAATTTCACCAAGACTGCACAGATAATACTCCGAAAGCCAGTTCCAGAAACGGATCTGTTCTTCAGGAACAATCGGTTTATCATCCAACATGCTGATAATTTCTTTAGCAGTAAAATTTTCCGGCGCGTTGTCGTGAAGCTCAAATACAATTCCCGTATAGATTTTCTTTCCGCCAAATGGTACCAGAACACGCATTCCGGCTTGAATTTCGGGTATCATTTCTTCGGGAACTTTATAGGTAAAAGATCCTTTGAGGTTCAGTGGTAAAACAATTTGAGCGTATTGCAAGGGAAATATTTAAAGTGTAAAATTAAATTTTTCTTCAGAGAACTGCAACTTTGTGGAGATTCTTTCGTCTTAGTTTAATAGACATTTAAACCCTACATTTTCAGGTATCATTCTGTCATTCCACAGAAATTTGCAAAAAAACAATAATAATTCAATAGGAACGGACTTTAGTCCGTTTGATAAAAATTAAAATTTCAATTGGCTTTAGCCAAAACTTATATTATAACGCGATGCTCACAAAGATGCTATGAATAGTTTTCAATTCGTTCGCAAGGACGTTTTACTCAGCAAATGTATTCCTAAGGAATGACAAAGTGTGCGGATAAAAGAACTGCACAAATTCAGAAAGTCTATAAGAAAGAATCCATAAATGGTTAAAACAGTAATTGGGTCATCTCATACCAAAATGCGGAGGTAAAAAATCCCACAATAATGCTGACTCCGATGATCAGATTAGTCAGTTTTGTATTAAGTCTGAACTGTTCTGCGATGATACTGGAGGTAACCAGTGTAGGCATCGCCGCTTCAAATACGGTAATTTTAGCCACATCTCCTTTTATTCCCAGTAATAAAGCCATTCCCAAAACAATTGCCGGTGCCAGAATAAGCTTGTAAAGCATTGACATTGACATCTGAGGAATCAGTTTTTTCCATCCGTTAAATTTCAGCTGCAGTCCAACCGAAAACAAAGCTAATGGACTTACCGTAGCTGCAAGCTTATCAAAAAACGGTTCTGCAACGGTAAAATCAATAAACCGTGACAATATCAGAGCGGAAATACAACCGATTAACGGAGGAAATGTAATGAGTCTTTTTAAAATAAATACTGCACTTACTTTTCCTGATCTGCTTCCACCTTTTACTGCAGCAATAATTCCAAGAGTAGAAAGAGCAAAGAACATCGTTTGATCACAAATAATGGCAATACTCAGAAGCCCTTCTCCATAAAATGCACTGATTAAGGGAAATCCTATGAATGATGTATTGCTATAACCGCTTGCCAGTTCTAAAGTACTTCTGGAACGTCTTGAATACCCCCTGCTCTTGCTATAAAACATCATAAAGAAGAAACAGAACACAGAAATTAAAAATGTGGCTGCTATCGGAAACAGCATTTCTGTTGTCCATTTTACTTTAGGCAGATATTTAAACGAAACTGCCGGAAGAGCAAGATAAAGAATCCAGGTATTGATACCCTTATGAGCATCGGGGTGGATAGATTTTGTTGCTTTGAATATCATTCCTGCAATAATGCAAACTGCAATCAGAACAAAATTTACCATAACTGTAAAGAAATATGATGCAAATTTACGGCTGATTTTTGAGTTGGAAGGGTAAAATTTATATTTTTTTGAGTACAATTCCGGTATAGTAGAATATCAAATCCGATACAGAGAAAGCTCTTTTCATTTATTACAAAGCCTTGATGGATTTCTTTTTCACCCATCCAACAAACAAATCTTATTCTTCTTATCAATTTAAATTTCAAACTATTATTTTTATAATAAATAACTATATTTTAAATAATTTTTATAATAATAAATTCTGACGGAAATTTGTACCATTGATAAGAGATAAAATACTATCAAAAATAAATCAGTGAAAATATCTTTTAAAAATGCATTTGTAAAATAATAAAATAAGACCAATCATCTCATTTTTTTAATAACTAAAATTTCAAACAATGAATATTAATATTTTTAAAGAAGCAAGTATAGGTTCCTTAGACCTTAAAAACAGAATTGCAATGGCTCCCATGACCAGAGCCAGAAATGAAGACGGGATTCCTAAAGATTTCAATGCTGCATATTATGCACAACGTACCGGTACAGGATTGATCATTACAGAAGGTACTGCGATCTCTCCAACGTCAAAAGGAGTACTTCATATTCCGGGATTATATACTGATGAGCAGGTAGAAGGCTGGAAACTCGTGACTGATGCTGTACATCAGAAAGGAAGCAAAATTTTCACTCAATTATGGCATGTGGGACGTGTTTCTCATGTAACGATCCAACCGGACGGACAAGCTCCTGTTTCTTCTTCTGATATTCAGGCAGGTGAAACGCATGCATGGGGATATGATGAGAACGGAAAAGAAGGTTTTGTTATTAATTCCAAACCACGAGCATTGGCTACTGGTGAAGTAAAGCAGATTGTTCAGGACTTTACTACAGCAGCGGTAAATGCTGTAAGAGCTGGTTTTGACGGAATTGAACTTCATGGAGCCAACGGATATCTTATTGAACAATTCCTGAACCCGTTTGTGAATACCCGTAAGGATGAATATGGCGGAAGTATAGAAAATCGCTCCCGTTTTTTACTGGAGATTGTAGATTCTGCGATTGCAGCGATTGGCGCTGATAAGGTAGCCATCCGTTTAACTCCTTATGGCGGATTGTACGAAATGCCTTATTACGATGAGATAGAAGCTACTTATGAGTATTTGGCGAAAGAGCTTTCAAAGAGAAATATTGTTTACGTTCATATTATGGATCAAAAATCGAGAGGGAGTTTTGCCTTACCGGAAGATTTTATGAAACGTTTCAGAACCTGGTATGATGGAGTGATTATTCTTGCAGGAGGTATGGACAAAGAAAAATCTGAAAAACTGATTAATGAAGGGTTAATCGATATTGCAGCATTCGGGGAAGCTTTTATTTCCAATCCTGATCTTGTGGAAAGACTTGAAAACAACTGGGAACTTACTCCTCCAAAAAGAGAACTTCACTACGGACTTACCATGGAAGGATATCTGGACTGGGAAGTATACAATAAGCAACAATCAAACTAACATAATTACTGTTTAAATTTCACTATATCATCAAAAAGAGCTATCCCTTGAGATAGCTCTTTTTATTATTTACCATTCCGAATTAATATTCTGAAAATTATCTTTAGTTTTTCATTACATCCCAAAGACTCATCACCTCTACATTTTCCAAAGGTTTTGAGAGCGTTATTCTTTTTGAAGTTCCCGGCAGCAGATCAAAAAAATTATCGCTGAAATGAGTATCTCCGATCAGATAAATATCTTTTGCCAAGACATCTGTTGATATTTCAATTTCAGTGGGTGATATTTTTCTGATTTTGATATTTGGTTTTGAAAGTTTCAGGTCTTTCGGTTTATTAAAAAAGAAGAGTTTTTGAAATGATGCATCCTTTTCGGAACTGATCTTTAAAACGGCTTCAGACAGATTAAACTGTGCCAATTCTGATTTATTTATGCTTCTGATTTTCTTACTTACATCAGCATTTACAACGTCTGACTGATTGGCTTTCCAAAGTGTTTTTCCTTTAAAATCAATGAGCTCAAACTTCGTATCCACTTTCATTTCTTTAATGAGATCGCTTATCAGATAAACGTCATAGCTTTTATTGGTTTCCGCTATTGATACCAAAACGGGTTCAAAGCTTCTTTTTGCCTGATAATGGAAGGCTTTCCAGTTTCCGAGATAATCAATGGAAGACCATGAAACGACAGGCCAGCAGTCATTGAGCTGCCAATACAGCGTTCCCATATTGTAAGGTTTTGCACGGCGGTGAGCCTCAATGGCAATCTGCATACCTTTCGCCTGCAGCAGCTGTGAAACGTAATTGTACTGTACAAAATCTGTCGGGATTTTATAATCACGTTTCAGATATTCATTAATAATGTCCCAACCTCTGGCGTGTTTTTCATGTGCTTTGATTGTTGAGTTTTGTAGATTTAAATCCGGAATTCCTGAAAACATGGATTTTGTAGTTTCAAGGCTGGGTGTACCCTGAAAACCATATTCAGACATGAAACGTCCTACTTTTTCGTTGTAAATTTCAAATGGTTGCTCTCCCCACCAAACTCCCCAATAGTGAGAATCTCCTTCTGTAAGGCTTTCTTTATGTCCCCAGCCGATAGATGGCGAACTTGGCCAGTATATATTTTTATCTGACTTCAGGTTTTCTGCCAATGCATTGGGAATGACATCATGGAATAACTTTTTATAGTCTTTCCAAACCTGCAGTGAATCATTTTTTGAATAGTTGAACTGTTTCTGATATCCCCAGTTGACAATGGCTTCATCAATTTCATTATTCCCGCACCACAATGCAATGGACGGATGATTCTGAAGTCTGTTGACCTGATCTTTTACTTCTTCTTTTACATTGTTTAAGAATGCTTCATCTGCAGGATAAAAACTTCCTGCAAACATAAAATCCTGCCAGACTAAGATTCCGTTTTCATCACAGGCTTTGTAAAATTCATCATCTTCATAAATACCACCACCCCAGATACGAATCATATTCATATTGGCGTCTTTGGTATCTTTGATCAGTTTCTGATATTTTTCTTTGGTCATTCTGGGTGAAAAACTGTCTCCCGGAATCCAGTTGGTTCCTTTGATATACAACGGATTTCCATTGACTTTGAAATAGAATGATTTTCCTTTTTCGTCTTTTTCCTGAATTAATTCTACGGTTCTCAATCCTATCCTGATGTCTTTAACATCAATATTTTTAAGGTCTTTTGAAAGTTTTATTTTAAAATCATAAAGATTAGCTTCACCACGTCCGTTAGGCCGCCAAAGCTTCATCCCTTTTGTTTCATAAGGAACCGTAATGGTATTAATCCCTTTTTTTAAAGCTATTTTTTTGTGGATTTTATTAAGATCTAAGGTATAGTCTCCTGCATTTTGAGCATAAATTTCTACTTCAAAATGTAAATCAGAGACTTTTTCGGAGTTACTCTGAATATCTTTAACGGTAATAATTTTGGCATTATTCCAGAATTCTAATGTAACATCTTTCCAGATTCCCGCAGTAACCAATCTTGGTCCCCAGTCCCATCCAAACTGATATTGCGCTTTTCTCACAAAACTTCTTGGCGATTCCGGCATGGTAAACGGAACTTTTTTAGCCAGTTCTTTTCCGATATTGACAGCAGATTGAAACTTAATCTGTAATGCATTATTACCCGGTTTCAGATATTGTTTCACAGGAATATTCCATTTCCTGAACATATTATCTGTTTTCTTTAAGAGCTTACCATTAAGATAAATTTCAGAAAATGTATCCAAGCCATTAAAGACTAAATCAATATTATCATTTTTCAATTCCTGAGATGAAACCGAAAATTGAGTCTGATAATCCCAATCTTCATTTTCCACCCATTGTACTTTCTTTTCATTTTCATCTTTGTAAGGATCAGGAATGACCTTGTTATCCATTAAATCCAAATGAACGGTTCCCGGTACTTTCGCAGGAAGCCAGTTCTGATCTTTTGAATTTTTAAACTGCCAGTTCTCAGAAGACAAGTTTCTTTGGGAAAACTGTGCACATAGGATATTCTGCATAAAAAGGAAAGCAAAAAGGATCGTTCTATTCATCAATAAATTTGTTTACAATTCTATGGATTCCATATTTAATAAGTTCATTATTAAAATTAATAAGTAATCCCAATTTTATATTAGTCTGTTTCAGATAGGTCAATACCTGTGAGTGAAAAATAGGATGTAATTCTACTACAGATTTCACTTCTACAATGACTTTATCTTCTACAATCAAGTCAATTCTGTATGCATTTTCTATAAATACTTCTTTATACTTTAAAGGTAAGGATAACTGTTGCTTAACACTAAGTCCCTGCATTTTTAGTTCATAAGCTAAAGCTGTTTCATATGCATTTTCTAACAAACCCACTCCTAAGGTTTTATGTACTTCTATAGCAGCTCCTATTATTTTGTAGGATAATTCGTTTTCGGTCATTCATTTGTGTGTTTGTATTTTAATTATTTACTTTAAACGCAAAGTATTTATTTCTGTTATCGAATATTTTAAGGGAGCTAAGGCAGAATCGATTTTCAATCGATTGTATGAAGTTGCTGTTTTTATCCATAAGCTTAATCAGCGGCTTTGCCGCATTTCTTTGCTTCCTCAAATTATATTACAGTTTTATTTTTAAACTTTGCGTTTAAATTACTTTCAAAATATAGCTAGATTACTTACTCTTCAACGCAACCACTTCAGCCGGGTTCGCAAAAGCACCACCATCCGTAATGGCTGAGGAATGGAAATACCCTGCATTGGTAACAGCTCTTATTTCTTCAATATTGGATGAACGAAGTCCGCCTCCAACAAGGATTTCTATTCTTCCATTGGAAAGCTCAACCAGTTTTTTCAGATTTTCTTTTCCTTCTGATACATTGGGTTTCTGGCCGGAAGTAAGAATGGTTGTAAAGCCACATTCAATTACTTTTTCTAACGATTCTTCCAGGTTTGCAGCACGGTCAAAGGCACGGTGAAACGTACATGGAAGCGGAGCAGCTAATTCAACCAAAGCTTTATTCTGTTCAACATTAACCTCATCATTTTCGTTGAGAATACCAAATACAAAACCGTCTGCCTGTAAAGATTTCAGATGAACCAGATCTTTTTTCATCTGTTCAAATTCTGACTCCGAGTAGGTAAAATCTCCTCCTCTTGGGCGGATCATTACAAAAATCGGGATATTAATTTTTTCACGAAGCCTTTTCATCGTTTCGAAGTCCGGAGTGGTTCCTCCTTCACTGAGACCGTCACATAATTCTATTCTGTCAGCTCCGTTTTCAAAAGCAATCATTGCTGATTCAGGATTAAAGCACGCTATTTCTATTTTTGACATTGTATGTATCTGTATTAATTTTACTTTGGTTCGTCCTGCAATACATCTGCGATCAGAAAAGAACCGTTTTGTTTTACTACTTTTATTACTGACGGATATTTAGCTTTAAAACTATTATCAGTCAACACTACATTAAAGATATATTCATCCTTTGAAGTAGATTTTAAATCACAGCTCCCGACTTCAATTTTATCCCAGTCTTGTGCTGTAATCAGGAAACCCACTCCAATTCCTGCTTTATTGGTATCAAATTTCGATTTCCATTTATCCTGAAATTCTTTTTCAGTCAGACTTCCATCTACGTCCATATCTACATTCATTGCATCTGTTTTATACTCGAAATAGTCTTTGGTTGTGATCTTCTGCATATTCTTTTCTTCACTTCCGATATCAGCTTTAAAATAATCTACAATGCTCTTCTCCAACCATTTTTTAGCATCTTCTGCTTCACTGGATTCATTATTTAAAACTACTTTCTCTTCTGTCTGCTGCGGTTTGGCATCTGTTTTAATCTCCTTCTTTTCTTCCTTACATGCGATAATAAAAAATAAGGAAGCGATAATCGTTCTTTTCATATTTTAAGTTTTGGCTAAAGCCAACAGGTCTTCATTAATTTGTTTAAATGGACTAAAGCCCATTTCTATTGAATTTTTTAATTATTTCAAGGCAAATTCCGGTTTTTCAAGGCGGCTACCTTTCTGATCATACACGGCAAAATTGAATCCGTCCTGAATACAATAAGATCCATATTCTCCCTGTTTATTGATCGCAATAAAACCTACCTGAATATCTTTCAGGTTTTTGTTCCTTCTCTGATTGATTTTCACAATTCTTTCTACTGCTTCTTTGCACGCTTCCTGCGGGTTTCTGCCTTGTCTCATCAGTTCCACCACAAGATGGGTTCCTACCGTTCTTATGACTTCTTCACCATGGCCTGTTGCTGTAGCTGCTCCTACTTCATTATCTACAAACAGGCCTGCTCCGATAATCGGGGAATCTCCTACTCTGCCGTGCATTTTAAAAGCCATTCCGCTGGTTGTACATGCACCGGAGAGGTTTCCTTGAGCATCCAATGCGATCATTCCAATGGTATCGTGATTTTCAATATTGGCAATGGGTTTATACTGACTGGTTTTTAACCATTCTTTCCATTCTTTTTCAGATTCCGGAGTAAGAAGATTTTCTTTTTTAAATCCCTGTGAAAGGGCAAACTGCAATGCTCCGTCGCCTACCAGCATTACGTGGGGTGTTTTTTCCATTACCGCTCTGGCAACAGAAATCGGGTTTTTCACATGCTCCAGACATGCTACTGAACCAATATTATAATTTTCATCCATGATACAGGCATCCAACGTTACTCTTCCATCTCTGTCCGGACGGCCACCATATCCTACACTTCTTTCTTTAGGATCTAATTCTACAAGGCGAACTCCTTTTTCAACCGCATCCAAAGCTTTTCCTCCTTTTCCTAGGATTGTCCATGCTTCTTCATTAGCTTTTAATCCGAAATTCCAGGTAGAAAGGACAATCGGTTTGTTGACAGCTTTAGCAGTGGGTTCGGGTAATTCAGCAGCCATTAAATCCAATGGGTTTACGGCAAGTGCTGCTGTTGCAATTCCCAGCTTTTTAATAAAACTTCTTCGGTTATTGTTCATGGTATCTCAAATTGTATAATGCTCACAAATCTAAAAAAAACTTCCATGAAATCCTCATGGCGGCTCAATGAATATCCGTGTATTATTTTTATTTATCTTTACTGCTGTGATGGACTCATTCAAAACTTTCAGAAATATCTCTTTCTTTCAGGAACTCTCTGATGAGGAAATTACTATTCTGGTCAATATCAGTACCCCAAAACTCCTTAGAAGAAAAGAAAAACTGGTAGAGCCCGGTAAGTCTTTTAATCAACTGTTTATTCTTTCCCATGGATTATTAAGGTTTTTCTTTGATGATGAAAACGGGGTTGAAAGCAATCTTTTTCTCCCTTCTGAAAAGGAGGCTGCCATTATGGAAAGCCCAGAATCTTATGCTAATGAAAACGAAGGAAAATACACGATAGAAGCCGTACTGGAAAGCCAGATTTTCCTGTTCAACAAGAGTGAATTTGAAGAAGCCGCTTTTCAGCACAGAGGTATTTATAATGTGTATCTCAAATCTTTAAAACAGATCATCAGCATATTAAAAGTACGTACAGAACAGTTTTGTTCCACTTCTCCTCATTCCCGGTATGAAGAGTTTCTGGAAACCCGTCCTTTCACTTCACAAAATGCCAACAGAAAGTATATTGCCAATTTTCTGGGCATTACTCCGAACTCGCTTTCCAGGATGACAGCCCGTATCCATAAAAAAAGGAACGAAAGAAAAAAATAACTTAGGAATACTTTTTCTCACTTTGTTCATCCTATTTTTGCTTACTGAAAATACTGTTACACCAACAATTAAAAGCAAAATGAGAAAAATATCATCTAAAAAGACACCTTATTATTGAATCATCTTTAATCTTTCTTAAGATTCATAGTAACCAGGCGTATAATTACTGACGGCCGGTTACCACCTTGTTTACATTTCATTATTACCTTATACAATTATTTTATGCAAAGAACACCCTTACTTCTTTGCCTGTTATTTTCATGCAATTTTGTTCAGGCATCAACAGGCAATTTGGAAGACAATATAGCGAATGCTGCTTCATGGTTAATTTTACTTGTTTTACCTCTTGCAGGCATTTATCTCTTCTGGAAAGTTCATATTTATCCGGAAAAAGTAGCAGAAAAAAAGAAACATCCTCAACTGAACGCCATAAAAAGTATGTGCCTCCTTTCCCTTGTTTTTGGAGGCCTTTTATGGCCGGTTGCTTTGATCTGGGCCAATTACGATTATGGTAACCAGAATACTCCTGGAGAAGACACAGAAATCACGGAAGAAGAATTGAAAACCCTCGAAAATTAAAAAACATGCTTGAATTACTAGTCGCAATATATGCCGGAATATGCTGGCTTCTTATTAAAAAATTAAAATTAATCCCCTGGACCTTTACTACACAGGTTGTGGTATATTCACTGCCTATCTTCGGATCTATTGCTTTGATATTAAGCTTAAATTACTACTGCCCTATTACTTCTGATGTAAAGGTAGGAAACAGAAGTGTGGATATTACCACGCAGGTTTTAGGAAAAGTGAAAAAGGTATATGTCACTACCAACCAGGAAGTAAAGAAAGGAGATACCTTATTTGTACTGGACAGAGAGCCTTATGTACAGGAAATCAAATCGCTGGAGGCTAAACTAAGCAATATGAAAGCAACTGTAAGTTCTTACGATACAGACATATCAGCTTCCAGAAAAAATATTGCAGGTTTACAGTCACAACTGGATCTGGCTAATAAAAGAGTAGCTCAGTATAAGGAACTGGTGGAAGCCGGAGCAGCCAACAGATTTGATCTTGAGCAGGCTGTTACCAATGTAAATGATCTCCAATCCAGAATCAGTGCCGCACAGTCACAGCAGCAATCTTTGGAAACGAAGTCCAATGCATCTTATGGTGGAGAAAATTCTTCAGTATCTGAAATTCAGGCAAAACTGGACCAAGCAAAATGGAACCTTTCGCAAACCGTTGTTCTGGCTCCTACCGATGGAGTGATTCCCAATGTTCAGCTGAATGAAGGGGCGATTATGGCACCTTTTAAATCAGCTTTCGTCCTGATTCAGAAGCAGCAGTCTGTGATTGGATTTTTTGCACAGAATGAACTGGAAACCGTAAAAAAAGGTAATGAGGTTGAATTAGCTCTTAAAACAGAACCGGGAAAAGTTGTAAAAGCCAGACTTGAATATGTAATTGATGCTACCAGTCAGGGAATTATGAATAATGCAGGAGGAATGCTTGGAGGAAACGGTTCTACAGCGGGACTTCCTGACACAGCCAGACAATTGCCTGAAACGGATGGAAAACTTATTGCCAAGTTTGTATTGGAAGACAATCAGAAACAGCTTACCGTTGGTGCAAGAGGAACGGCTGTCATTTATTCTGACCATATCAAACCGCTTCATTTGATCCGAAAAGTAATGGTACGTGTAAGCAGTAAAGTCAATTACCTGATTCCTAAACTTCATTAATATGTGCAAGAAATTAATTTTATTGGGTGTACTTTCCGTAAGTTTAAGTTCATGCATCGGTTATAAAGAGCCCACTAAGGAAAATATAAACGAGCTTAAAGAAAAGAGTGAAATAGCATCTCATATAGAAATCCCGGATGAATGGATCTTCGACAGAAAAGCGAACTCAAGATCAGTTTCCTATGACTGGATCAATGATCTTAAAACTCCTCAGCTGGAAACCCTGATCAATGAAGGAATGCTTTATAATGCCGATCTTATTATTGCGAAGGAAAAACTGAATCAGGTTGAGCTGGCCATGGAAATTGCCGGAAGTGATCTTTATCCGAGTGTAAATGCAGTAGCCAATACTTCCAATAATTTAGTCAGCAATACCCAGATTCAGCGTCTTGCGTTAAAAGCCAACTGGGAGATTGACCTTTGGGGGAAAAATAAATCTTTACAGATGGCAAGCACCAGCAATTATTTTTCTGCAAAACATCAGAATACTTTGCTGCATCAATCTATCGCAGGGATGATTGCTAAGGCCTATTTTCTGAATATCGCAGGAAATATTCAGGAAGATAAAATTGAAAATTACATTCAGAAGTCTAAGGACCTGGAAAAGCTGTATACCATTCAAAAGAAAGTGGGAACGGCAAATGCTCTGGATATCTCCAATATAACAGCAGAAATTATTTCCCTGCAAGGTTATCTGGAAAAGGTAAAAAACGCCAATGCACAATCCAGAAGATCACTAGAACTGCTCACCGGAAAATATCCGGAAGGAAAACTGGCTACTCAGAATTTTTTTAATGCTGTAACCAACGGTATTCCTGAATCTTTTCCGCTTGAGCTTTTAGAGAACAGATCAGACATACAGGCTAATCATTTTCAGATTGAAAGGGCTTTTTATGAAGTACAGCAGGCAAAAGCGGCAAGACTTCCTTCATTGAGTATCAGTTCGTCTCTTGGCTCTGCCGGAAGTAATGTGGAATCTATCAATTCTTTATTTTCCAATCCGTTATTAAAAGTGGGCGGAGGATTAGTTTCTCCTTTATTCAACAGCGGAAAGTTAAAAAAGAATGTAGAGATTAAAAACTCCCAGCAGAAACAGGTTGTTGAAGAATATTCAAAAGCTGTCCTGAATGCTTTGAACGAAGTGGAATCTTCTTTGGCCAATCTTCGTTCCATTGAAAAGCAGATGACCTATACTACCAATGCTGTCAATGAAATGAAAAAAAATATTACCCTCACCGAAAAACAAATAAAGGTAGGCACTAACAACAGCTTTGTACTGATCCGTAAACAGAGGGATCTCCTGAAAAATGAAATGAACCTCATTAGTCTGGAACTTCAGTACAGAATAGAGCGCATTAATCTTTATATGGCCTTAGGAGCGGAGAACTTCATTTACTCATAGTTTTATACATAAAAAAGACTGCAGATTATTTTTCTACAGTCTTTTTTAAGGTACTAATGGGGTAATTGATCTCTGAAATATCCATATACCCATGTTCCGGCAATTGTACTCAACAGGGTAACAGATACTGCCAAAGCTCCTGTTCCAATCTGAGCAAAAAGAGGTCCCGGGCAGGCTCCGGTAATGGCCCAGCCAAAACCGAATATCAATCCTCCATAAATCTGGCCTTTATTGAACTTTTTAGGCGTCAGGGTAATAGGTTCACCATATATTGTCTTGATATTGAATTTTTTGATCAGCCACACAGAAATCATTCCTACCAAAACGGCACTCCCAATGATTCCGTACATATGGAAAGACTGCAGACGGAACATTTCCTGTATTCTGAACCAGCTGATCACTTCTGCTTTCACAAATATAATCCCAAATATAATTCCTGCAGCAAGATATTTCAGTTTGTGATACCATTGGTGAGTAAGCGCACTTTCGTTTACACAGACAGTATCCTGATGACGCATATCCTGTTCTTTTTCTTTTATCATTATTTCAAAATTCTCTTTAAATTAAACTTATAGGGAAAGGATGACAGGCAGAATAAGATTAGCCATTACAAAACCTCCGATCATAAAACAGATTGTTGCCACCAAAGAAGGCCACTGCAAATTGGAAAGTCCCATAATCGCATGTCCGCTGGTACATCCTCCTGCATATCTTGTTCCGAAACCAACTAAAAAACCTCCAACAACCATTGTGATAAATCCTCTCAAGGTTAACAAACTTTCAAAGTTCATGAGCTGTCCCGGGACCAGATTGCTGTAATCTGTAATTCCGTAGCCTGCCAATTCTGTTTTCAGACTGGGATTTACTGTTATTTCATTTGGATTAAGCAAAAAATTGGCAGCAATCATTCCTCCGAAGAAGATTCCAGCTACAAAGAATAAATTCCAGGCTTCTTTTTTCCAGTCGTATTTGAAAAAATTCACATTGGCGGGTATGCAGGCTGCACAGATATGCCTAAGCGAAGAGCTTATTCCAAAGGATTTATTTCCCATCAATAATAAGGCGGGAACGGTAAGCCCAATCAATGGACCTGCAATATACCATGGCCACGGTTCTTTTATAATCTCCAACATCTCTTTTTTTTAATCTAATTTATTTAAAATTTTAGTCTGACACACAAAATCGCTTTTAGGAATACTTGTCAATGAAATAGCTTTAAAGCCTCCTTCAACTTCTGTAAAATTCCTATATCCTCTTGACTGAAGGATACTTGCAGCCATTGTACTTCTGTATCCGCTTCCGCAATGCATATAAAAGTGTTCTTCCGGCTGTAAACGATTAATCCAATCATTAATATACGCTAAAGGCATACTGTAGGCTTCATGAATGTGTTCTGCATTATATTCACTTTCTTTTCTTATATCAATGATTTTTGCTTCTTTTTCTTTGATTTCGGTTTCAAACTGTTCTGCAGAGATACGGTTGACAATATCAGTTTCTTTTCCGCTCTTTTCCCAGGCTTTAAAACCTCCATTCAAAAATCCTAAAATATGATCGAACCCTACTCTGCTCAATCTCGTTACAGCTTCTTCTTCGGTTCCTTTTTCCGTTACCAGAAGGATAGGTTGGTTCACATCTGCAATTAAAGCACCCACCCAAGGGGCAAAATCGCCATCCAGCCCTATATTTATCGACTGGGGAATAAAACCTTTGGCAAATTCATGATTATCTCTGACGTCTAAAATTAAAGCACCTGAAGCTTCAGCAATTTCCTCAAACTGTTCCGGAGCCAGTGCATGCAATCCTTGTGAAAGAACTTCATCAAAACTGCTGTATCCTTTTTTATTCATCATAACATTCATTCCAAAATAAGCAGGAGGAGGCAAAAGCCCATCTGTTACCTCTTTTATAAAACTTTGTTTGTCCCTTTGATTCAAAGCATAATTGGTCTTTTTCTGGTTTCCCAATGTATCTACCGTTTCTTTCTGCATATTTTTACCGCAGGCTGAGCCAGCTCCATGAGCAGGATATACTGTAATATCATCATCCAAAGGCAAAATTTTATGGTACAAACTATCATATAAAAGTCCTGCCAGTTCCTCCTGGGTCATATTCGCACCTTTCTGTGCAAGATCCGGACGGCCTACATCTCCCAGAAATAAAGTATCTCCACTGAAAAGGATTTTCTCATCTCCATTTTCATCCATCAACAGATAACATGAGCTCTCAAGGGTGTGTCCCGGTGTGTGAAGAACCTTGATTGTAATATTTCCTATTTCAAATATCTGATGATCTTCTGCAATGATAGCCTCAAACTCTGGTTTTGCAGTTGGGCCATATACAATCGGAGCTCCGGTTTTATTGCTTAGATCAAGATGTCCGCTGACAAAATCAGCATGAAAATGGGTTTCAAAAATATATTTCAATTGTACTCTATCTTCTTTCAATCTGTTGATATAAGGTTGTGTCTCTCTTAAGGGATCAATAATTGCCGCCTCTCCTGCTGAGGTAATATAATAAGCTCCCTGTGCCAGGCATCCTGTATAAATCTGTTCTATTTTCATTGTCTCTATTTTTTGATGTTGTTATCTGATACAAATCTCCCGCTTTCTTTTTTCCTCTACAGCTACTTTTGTTACATAAGAGATTTAAAGGAATATTTCTTTAGCAATAATGTAAATACCCATGATCAGGATAAACCATCCGAATGCCGGTTTCAGTTTTTTTCCGTCTATCTTTTTTGATAGCTGTGAACCTATTATAATTCCTGCAACGGCAATTGCAGCGATAGAAATCAACAGTTCCCATTCTATTTTAA
>Ga0070682_100000538_pt1 | contig 23462 bp, 24 predicted proteins | sample KBSC63LmetaG_FD_64668 | JGI IMG/M metagenome (GOLD analysis project Ga0070682, IMG submission 64668) | Corn rhizosphere microbial communities from Kellogg Biological Station, Michigan, USA - KBS C6-3L metaG | ecosystem: Host-associated > Plants > Roots > Rhizosphere | place: USA: Michigan...
CAGGTGGCGCGCTTTCGCACGAGTCGCCACGTGCGTCTCGCCATGCTGCGCGGCAGCGGGATCGCGCAGGCCGAGCGCTGGGTCAAAGATGCCGCTCACGGTGCGCGCTTCGCCGTGTCCGCCGAAGGCCCCGACGAGGCGAGCTTCGAGGGCTTCGAGTGTCGCTGGCAACCGGTGCCGAGCCGGCGCGGCCACATCGTGAGCCTCATCGTGCAAGCGCTCGATGCGACCGAAACCGAGCGTGCCGAGAGCTACCGCCGCACGATCGCGACGCTCGAGGCCTCGCTCGAAGACGACGCCGGCCACCCCATCTCGCTCCGCGGGCTGCGCCTCGGCACGCTGTTCGGCAGCTACGGCATCGAAGCGCGCCTGCGCTCCGGCGCCGCCGAGGGCGAGGCCCACCGTGCCGCCGCCGCGTATGCCCGCAAAAAATCGCTGATCGGTCGAGCCCTGATTGCGCTCGGCGCCTCCGCGGGCGGCTTCGACGGCAAGGCCTACCCGAAGGAGCTCATCGAGAACACCGACTACCGAAAATTCGACGAGGCCCTGCGCATGGTCCTCGATCTCTCCGGCGAACAGCTCGCCGTGATCGAAGCCGAGCTCGAGCGCGCGCGCAGCGAGGGACACCTCGTCTACGGCATCCACCGCGCGCCGTCCGCCCTCATCACCTGCTACCTCCGCTCCTACAGCGGCGACCACGTGCACTTCGTCGACGGCTCGGACGGCGGCTACGCGCTCGCCGCGCGGCAGCTCAAGGCGCAGCTCGCCGAGGTCGTTGGGCGGTAGCACCACCGCGCACCGCTCACCGTGGTGCCCGACTCGTCACGTGGACCACCGCCGTCTTCCGCATCTCCGGCCGATCCGCGACGAAAAACGACCCCGTGTCCTCCCCCATGTGCTCGAGTGCCGGCTTCAGCGCGTCCGGCATCCGCAGGAGCAAGCCGAGCTCGGTGAGCTCGTAACGACAGGGTCCCGCGCCCGGTAGCCCGAGGCGCACCGCGACGTGGGTGCCCTCGCTGTGATGCAGCACGAAGCGCGCGAGCAGATCCTCCGGAAACGAATAGCAGCGCTTGCCGTCGACGACGGGCGGCGTTTCGGCGAGCGCCTTCACGAGCGCGCCGAGCTCGGTCGGGATGTCGCTTCCATGCAGTGCCTTCACGACGAGATCGTCGTGCCGGAGCGCTTCGTACACGACCGCCGGCTCGAAGATCTCGGTGAGGACGACCGGGCGCGGCGGTCGCTGCGCATGCCGATCGATGTCGATCGCGAGCGTGGTGAGCCGTGTCTCGCCACCGGGGTGCGCCTCGCGTGGGCACGTTTGGTAAATCTCTTCACGCAAGCCGAGGAGCGGCGTGATCCACGCGACGGGCGTCACCTTGATCTCGCGCATGCATTCGGGGCCCTGGTCCTGGGTCGCACCCGCCTCCGCCATTTCGTGCCGGAACGACCATTCCGCCCACGATTCGTACGAGAAGGTCCGCATGCTGCCGTAGCCGTAGGGCAGCTTGACGTCCGTCTCGCTCACCGCGAGCGTCACGGGCGAACGGACATGGGCGAGGAGCAGTGTCGAAGCTGCAGGACCCGGCGGAGCCGCGCTCGCGTAGGAGAACGCCGTGAATACTCCCGCCGATGCCGTCGGGTGAGGGGACGGCGCCGGATGATGCCGGCAGCCGCCGCTCAGAAGCGCAACGCCGACGCTGCCCAGAAGCAGCGCGCGCACGTCGCTCAGTGCAGCGAGGCGACGATCTCGGCGCCTTCGTCTTCGCCGAGATCCGTGGCAACCGCGTAGCCGACGCCGTGGCGATCGGTCGTCGCGATCGAGTAGCCGCGCTTCCAACCGGTGTAGACGGGCTCGTTGCGCACGACGCGTCGCTTGAACGAGGTTGCGACCCGGAAGCTATCCGAGTTGTACACGTAGACGGTCATGCGGTGACCGTCGACCAGGAACTTGAGCGACGCTGCCCGGTGGTTGTGAATCGGAACGACCTTGCCGCCCTCCCAGCGTGCGCCGTACTGCGCTAGGCTCGGGAAGTGGACGGGCACGCCGACCTGCGGCTCCATCCCGTCGAGCAGCGAGGGCTCCGTCACCTCGGGCGAGGAGCGATCGATGTGGCGATCGATGAGCTCGTCGAGCACCTGCTCGAAGTTCACGGGGGTGCTTGCCGCGTTGATTACGGGTGGCGTGATCCTGGCTTGCGTATGATCGGCCTTCGCCGACCAGAGCAGCGCGATGGCAGCTGCTGCGGCGAGCGGCACGATGCTGGCCCAAGAGAGCATTCCGCCGCGGCGCCCGCCGTCGAGCTCGACGACGGCCTCGCGCTCCGCCTCGGCCTGCATCGAGGCGAGGATACGGTCGCGAAACGCCGCGCTCGGCTGCGCTTCCGCGTACACCTGACGCCGCAGGCTCTTGCGCGTCGCGTGCTCGAGCTGGAGGCGCGCCGAGCAGCCCTCGCAATCGGCGAGGTGCCCTTCGATCTCGAGGACGTGCTCGGGCTCGAGCTCGCCGTCGGCGTACGCGTCGAGCAGCGTCACGACTTTGCGACAGCTCATGAGCTCACCGCCTTCTTGCGGTAGGCCTGCATGTCCACGACGGAGTCGCGCTCGGCCGGCGCGCCCACGCGCTCCTCCGGCCCGACGATGCCGAGGGTGCGCGCTTGATCGTAGAGACGACGCTTGAGCAGACGGCGCCCGCGGTGCAGGCGCGACATCACCGTGCCGATCGGGCAACCCATGATCTCGGAGATTTCCTTGTAGCTCAGCTCCTCGACGTCGGACAGCACGACGGCGAGCCGGAACTCCTCGGGTAGCTCGTCGAGCGCGGCGACGATCTCTTTCTCGAGCAGCGCACGCATGGCGCGTGACTCCGGATCGCGCATCGCCTCCATGGTGGAGGCGCCGATCCAGCCGTCGGCGAGCGGGTCAGCGTCGGGCCCGTCGAGCACGCTCCGCTCGAGGCCGCCGCGCCGGTACTTGTTGATGAACGTGTTCGTGAGGATCCGGAGCAGCCAGGCGCGCATGTTGCTGCCCGGCGTGAAATGCTCCCGGGCGCGCAGTGCCTTGAGCAGCGTGTCCTGGACCAGGTCCTCGGCTTCAGCGCCGCTCCGGGTCAGGCGCGAGCCGACCGCGAGGAGCGTTGCCAGGTGCGACATCGCTTCCTTCTCGAAGTCGCTCGGTTTTCTCGGTACAGCGGCCATGCTCTCAGGGGTCCAACCTGGCCCGGGTGCGGATTATTCCTCTAGCTCTGGCCGCCGCCGGGCGGGGGCTCCTTGGGCCCGCCGGGCTGGCCAAGGCGGCTCTCGAGCTCGTCGAGACGGGCGCTCAGGCGCTTCACGGCCTGTTCGAGGTCGCGGAAGGCTGCAAAATTCGGCAAAACCGTACGAATCCGCTCGTCGATCTGCGCCTGCCAGTGCTCGAGCGTTGCTCGAATCCCGCGCGGGGGCTCCAGTGATTGCGCCAATTCGTCCTCCGTAGCTGGGTCGAAAGGGGGGGTGGGGACCGGGGGAGTGATGGGGGCTTGGTCTTCGGACCGGTCAGTAGTGGCGCCGTTTTCGTCGGCTCCCGGTCCAGTCGGGATCAAGCGGCCGATGGGACCCCCGCGGAGCTGACTCAAGATCCGCTCACCCCCGTGGCGTATGAGCGCCTTCAGCGTGCTCAACGGGACCGCCCGCGGCTTCGTCCGGAGCTCTTCCGAGATGATGAGCGCGAGGGTGACGTCGGTTTTGTCCTCCTTCGTCGCGTTGTCGATGATCTGCACGTCCTCGCCCTCGCGGATCATCTGCGCGATTTGGAGCAGGGTGACGTAGGTGCTGCCCTGGGTGTCGTAGAGCTTCCGGTTCGAGTAGCGCTTGATGATGCGCCGGCGCTCGGGGGGACTCGAATCGTGGGCTTCGTCAGGGGTCATGGTGGGGTTCGTACAGGCTCGGAAGAACTAGGTATTGTGTCCCGTGCGCTGAGAAGAAGGCGGACCACCTAGTTTCACATGATGCGGGGCGTCACGCGAGGCGCTCCGGAGCAGAGCCGGGAATTTTTCCAGGATTCCGGCATGTTGGTACGCTCGGCGGAGTGCGTAGAGCGGCTCCAGTTTGCGGTTTGGCGCTCCTGGTCCTGGCGTGTCAGTCGGCCCCAGGGCCGGCGCTCGTGCAGGTGAGCGGCACGGTTTCGTCGCGTCTGCGCGAGGGCGACGTGCTCGAGCTGCGCGGCGACTCGTTCCCCGAGGGGCGCCCCGCCGAGGTCACGCTACGGGGCGAAGTGGCGCGGCCCGGCCAGGTGCCGGTACGCGCGTTCCGTGTCTCGCTTCCTGGCCGCAGCGTGTCGACGCATTCCGTCGCGGTCGACGTGACGCGGCCGCTCGCTCGGACTTTCTCGGGCACGACCGACCCAACGCACGCGACCTTCCACGGCTCGATCGAGGTCTCATTCGCGCCGCGCGTCGCGGGGACGCCGCCGGTATCCGGTGTGCTCGCCGACACGCGCCTCGATTTCATTCCTGCCGAGGGTGACCTTGCTGCCCTCGAAGCGCGCACGGAGGACGGTCGCAAGTTTGCCGAATTCATCGGCGTCCTGCCCGGGGAGTCGGGGCCCGTCGCTGCGGGAGGGGTCATGCCAGGCAGTGCCGCGGAGCATGCGGGGGTCATCGCGGGCGATCGCTTCATCTCGCTCGGCGGCGTGAACGTGCTCGCGATGAGCGACCTCGTGCCGCCCGCGCGAGCGCGCCACGCCGAGCTCGTGGTCGAGCGCAGCGGGAGCGAGCGGCGCCGGCTCGTGCTCGACGTGGCGGGTTTTCGGCCGGTTTCCGAGCACGATCTCGGCCTCGCGGGGGGCATGGTGCTCGGCGCGCTCGCGCTCCTCGTGCTGCTCGCCTCGCCGTTCGGACGCGCGCTGAGCTTCGTCGAGCATCGCTTGGCCGAGCGACTTCGGCAGCGCGCGCTCTACACCGCTCCGCGCAGCTCGTCAGCGCCTCCCCCGCCGTCCCGGCTCACGCGGCTCGTCGGCGCACTGCCGACCGGCGTGGCGAGCTACCTGACGTTCGTCGTCACGAGCGCGGTGCTGGCGGCGCTGTGTCTCGGCCTTCCGCTCGTCGCGCGCGAGCTCGACGTGCCGGCGCTCGTGGTGGTGTCGTTCACGGCGCTATCGCTCACGAGCTTGGTGTTCGGTGCTCCCGGCGAGCGAAGCCTTTGGGCGCGAGCGCGGCGTGCGCTCCTGGTCGTGGCGCAGGCGGTGGTGGCGTTGCTCGCGCTCGGCGCGGTGGGTCTCACGGTCGGCAGCTTCGGCACCGATTCGCTCGCGCTCGCGCAGGGTGCCGCGCCCTGGCAGTGGCTCGCGTTCCGTGGCCCCGTGCTGTTCGGTGCGGCGACGCTGCTCTTCCTTTCGCTCGTGCCGGAGGCGTCGCACGGTCGCTCGCTCGCCACGGTGCTCGGGCCCGTGCGTGGCAAACCCGAGCGGCGCCACCTGGGCACTGCTTTGGCCGGCCAGGCGCAGCTGCTGCTCGGGAGCGGCGTGCTCGCGCTCGCGTTCTTCGGCGGGGCGTGCGCGCCCGGCATCCCGCTCTCGCTCGCGCCGGCGCTCGGTCCGGCGCTCGGCGGCGTGCTCGTCGTTCTCGTCAAGACGTGGGTCATCGCCGCTCTCGTGACCGGCGTGCGCTGGGCGCTCGGCGGCGTGGACGTCGACGAGGTGCGTGGCCTCACGCTGCGTGTCGGTGTGCCGGGAGCGGCGCTCGTCTTCGGCCTCTCGCTGCTCGCGCGCCGTGCGCCCTTCGAGCGGCTGCTCGCGGTGAGTGACAGCGGGCTTGCCTGGGCATGCCTCGTCGGCTCGGTCGTGCTGCTCGTCGCCCTCTTGCGGCGCGGCGTGCCTCGTCGCGTCGCGCTCGAGGGCGAGCGCGGTCCGAACCCCTGGCTCTAGGGCTCGTCAGCGAGCGCCGAGGAGCTGCGCTTGGAGCACGGCGATGAGCGGCTGGTTGGCGTCGCCGAGCTCGGGGAGCATCGATGCCTCGCTCTGGAAGATGCCGAACGCGGGCTCGTGATACACGTGGTACGTGAAATTCAGGTTCCGCGCTTGCATGAGGCCGAGCATGTCGCGCACCCAGTCGGTGCCGCCGCGGCCGTCCTCGAAGCAGTAGTGGATGAGGCCGAATTCGCCCACGAAGAGCGGCACGTTCTGGGCGGTGCCCCAGGCCGTGAACTTGTCGAGGCTCGCGCCGAGCGCCGCCGCGTCGCGCGCGAGTAGGTCGCCGCTCGCGGAGAAGTAGTCGAGTCGGATCAAGGCTCGCGTCGACTGGATCCAGTCGCCGCGCGGATCCGCGCGCGAGAGCAGCGGGATCGCTTGCCCCTTCATGTAGCCGCCGACCACGTACTGGTAGCCTTGCTTCACGGGGTAGCGAAAGACGTTCTGGAGGTTCGCGTCGTGGTCGGTGTTGGCGATGGAGAGCGACGCAGTGCCGGAGTGCGCTTCGGTGCTCACGCTCGCCGTGCCGGTCGTCCCCGCCGTCCAAAACGACCAGCCGGACATCGTTTCGAGATCTTGCGCGAAGATGCGGCGCGTGAGCATGCCCTCCCAGTCGTGTTCCTCGATGAACACGTCGTCGAACCAGACGGTGCCGCTGTTGAGCTCGGAGACGAGCGCGATCCCGAGCACCTTGATCTCCGGATCGTCGATCACGTAAGGATCGCTCTCGTAGCGCGTCCAGTCGCTGTCGCCCATCGGCGCATACGGGGGCGGCGCCGGCTCGTAGCTCCAGTCGTACCAGGTGAGGTTCGCGGACGAGATCAGCGTTTCATCCGGGTATTTGCCGCCCTCGCCGAGGTCGAGCCAGCTTGCCCACTGCGTCGTGTACTCGAAGGGCTCGTAGAAGTGGAACTCGTACATGACGTTGTCGTCAGGCACGCGAAAGAAGTTCATGGACTCGTCGTTCGTCCAGTCTTGTCCCACGGAGTTCGTGCGTTCGACGACGAGTAGGTGGTCGGGGTCGACCTCGCGAATCGCAGTCGTGAGCGCCGTTGCGAGCGTCACCCATTCCGTGCTGCTCGTGAGCGGGCGCGGTTCGTTCAGGAGATCGTAGCCGGCGACGGCGCCGATGCCCTTGCAGTGCTTCGCAATCGCTTTCCAGAGCGCGCTGAGACGGTCCTGATTTTGGGAGGCGAGCCAGAGCGCGCCGCCGTCGCCGTTCGACTGAAAGCCGCCCTCCGGAACGTGCATGTTGAGGATCAGATAGATGCCGTGCGCAGCGGCCCACCGGATGTTCTGATCGAGGTAGTCGAAGCCGCTCGATTTGAAGACGCCCGGGGACGCGTCGTTCTCGAAGAGCTGGTAGTTCAGATAGAAGCGCGTGACGTTCGCGCCCCACTCGTGAAGACGCGCGAAATCAGCCTCATTGTGATGCGTGGTGAGTGGGAGCGTCGGCTCGGACCAGACATCGTTGCCGAACGCGACACCCGCGAGCTTCACGATCGCGTCGTTCGGCGCGATGAGGTCGGCGCCGTCCGCGCGGAGCATGGGCAAATCGGGGATGTCGCCGAGGATATCGAGCGGCTCGCCCTCCATCTGGGTCGCGCTTCCACCGACGCCGGTCGCGGCGCTGCCGCCGGTCGCGCTGCTGCCGCCGCTCGCCGAAGCACCGCCGCTCCCGCTCGTCGAGCCGCCCTGGCCCGGCGTCGTGCCGCCGCTGCCGCTCGTCGTGGTCCCGCCGTTCGTTGCGCTCGAGCCGCCCGCGCCTGCGCCGCTCGTCGAGCCGCCACCTCCCGGTGATTGCCCCGCTGCGCCCGACTCGCCGCCGTCGTCGTCATCGTCACCGTGAGACGACTGGCCGCAAGCGACGAGCGACACGCATGAAAGGATCACCGCGAGCGTGAGCTTCATCCTGCCTCCGGCCACCTAGGAAAGAAGCAGTATAGCGCTGGGCCCCCCACCGCGTCACAACGGCATGAAGGAGCAGAAAGTTCCCGTCTTGACGGTGGCTTGGAGGTAGCGACCGAGCGCTGCATCGGCAGCGGAGACGCTGTCGATCGTGTCTTTCAGTCGGCGTTGGACGTTGATGCGCGCGCGCTCCACGTTGGACGCGGCGCGCCGGTCGCGGCCACCGAGGCCGACGGCGGCCGCGAGCTGCTCGGCGAGCGCGTCGAGCTCGGTCCGTGCTCGAGCAACGCCGCGGTCGTCACCGAGCGAGCGCGCTTGCTCGAGCCGTGCGTCGCAGAGCTCGAGTCGACGCTGATATTCGGCCTTGGCCCGCGCGTCGAGGATCTCGCCCGCGTCGCTCGCGCCCCCTTCGGCGCCGACGAGGACCAGCACGTGAAGCTCGCGCCCCACCTGAAGCACGAGCTGCTCGAGGTAAACGATGCCTTTCGAATGCTTGACGCGCACCACCGTGCCGTTCGATTCGATGAGCCAGAGCTCGCCCTCGCGCCGCACGGAGAGCGTTTGAGGGCTCGTTGGCGGACGTTCCGCAGCATTGGTCTTACCGCACGCGCGCAGCCCCTCGAGCGACAGCGCGAGCAGCGGCTTCGCGCCCATCCTGCGGCAGTGCTCGACGGCGTCATCGTAGTGCGCTGCGGCCTCGTCGCGTCGGCCGAGCAAGAGCGCGAGATCGCCGAGCACGCGCGAAGTAGGTCCGAAGACGCCGGCGCCGCTCAACCCCCAAAAAATCTGGCTGTTGGCCGCAAAAGACTGGAGCGCGGGGTAGACGAGCGCAGCGAGCTCCGCGTCTCGAGCCAGCACACAGGCGCTGCCGGCAAAGAGTCCCGTCGGAAATCCGCGTTCGAAACCCGGCGCGGACGCGAGCGCCGCATGCGCCTCCGCGGGCTTCTGCAACGCGGCCAAGATCCATGCTGGGATCTGCGTACCCCGCTTGCCGATCCCGATTTGTAACAAGTCGGCTGCGTCGGGCGCGATGGCCGCCGGATCGCCGAATGCCTGCGCGATCGCGATGCGCTGCAAGCTCCACGCTACCTTCGCGGGTGAGCCCTCCGGTCCGGCCGAATTCGACTCGTCCGACAGGCGCAGAGCATCGTCACGCCGGCCGTCGAGCAGGGCGAGCACGGATTCTACGGCCAGCAGCCGCCAGCGGTGCGCCGTGGGCAGCTCGTCCATCAGCTCCTCGAACTGGCGCAGCTCGACGTTGGCCTCGGCCCGGCGACCCTGCTCGACGAGCAGCGTGATCAGGATTCCGCTCATGCGCACGAGGATGAGCCGCTGGCCGAGCTCGCGCGCAAGCGCCACCGTTTCGAGCACCAGAGCGCTGCGTGCCTCGAAGCTCATCATGTAGATGCTCTGGGTCGCCATGTCGCAGGCGTAGAGCAGCGCGTGCTTGTCACCGACCTCGCGCGCCATCGCGAGCGAGGCGTGCATCAGCGCCATGATTTCGCGCGCGCCCGGCTCGTCGACGGGCGGCGTCAGAGCCGCCGAAAGGCGGGCCGTCACGCGCACGCGCAACGCAGAGGGCTCGTCGGGCAGGCGCTCGAGCGCGAGACGCAGCAGCTCGACCATCTGGTTGTCCACAGCGGCCGTCATGAACTCAGTGCCGTAGACGAGCGCGGCCTTGGCGATCAGCTCCGGGCTCGGAAGATCCGCGGCAACGAGAGCGATGCTTCGGCAGAGCGCGCGCCCTTCCTTGGCGCTGCCGATGCGGATCAAGGCCTCGGCCCGGACCAGCTCGAGCTCGCAGCCGATCGCGGTCCCGCGCTGCACGACGCCGAGCGCGCGCTGTGCGAGCGCCACCGCCTCCTCGTAGCCAAATTGCGTGAGCGCGGCCTCTGCGGCGTCGCGCGCAGTGAGGGCGGCCACCTGCCATTGTCCCGCCGCGCAACCCTCGAGCAAGTGATACGCCGCCGTCGCATGCGTGATGACGCCCTGGATGTTCGCGAGGCCCGCCTGCCAGTGGAGCTCGGCTCGCCGCGTCGGCGGCAATCGATCGTAGAGGCGATCACGCAAGAGCGCGTGGGCGAACACGCGCGTTCCATGCTCGGCGGTCGTGAGGATGCCGGCCGCGGTCGCTTCGTTCGCGTCCTCGGCAACCTCGTCGGCGGAGAGACCGAACGAAACCGCGAGTGCCTCGACGCTGAACTCCCGTCCGAGGACCGCTGCCGCATCGAGGGTGGAGCGAGCGCGTGGTGACAGCCTGGAGAGATGCTCGTCGAGCACGGTGCTCAAGCCGGCAGGCAGCGCACCCGGGCTGATTCCCACGCTGAGCAGCTCCTCGACGAAGAGCGGATTCCCCTCGCTCATGGAAAATAGGCGCTCGGGGCTCGCCGCCGAGCGAGCCGTCGCCCAGGCCCCGACCTCCTCACCCGTGAGCCGAGGTAAGGGCACGACGAGCGCCTCGCGCCGGACTTTGGCGAGCAGCGTCCCGACCTCCGGATCCGGGTAGCCGTGCGTCTCACGCGTTCCTCCGACGAGGAGCAAGCGCATGCCACCGATTTCCCGTGCGACGAACAGCAGGAGCAAGAGCGAAGGCACGTCGGCGACGTGAAGATCGTCGAGCAAGACCAGATGCGGCTTCTCGCGAGACGAACGCGCGAGCGCGCGCGCTGCTTGATCGAAGAGCGCGAAGCGCTGACTCGCGTCGGGGGCGCTCCCGAAGGACTCGAACGGGTCGCAGTCGAGCGCGCGGAACACCTGAGTCCACGGCCAAAACGTCGGCGCGCCTCCGGCTTCCCACGCTCTGCCCCACGCGATCACGGCGCCGCGCCCCGTTGCGTGCGCCGCGAGCTCGCGCATCAAGCGCGATTTGCCGATCCCGGCCTCGCCGCTCAAAACGGCGAGCGAGCCGTGCCCTTGCTCGGCCCGCTCGAATGCCGCGATCAGCGCGGCAAGCTCGCTCTTCCTCCCGAACAGCGGGTCCATGCGCTGACCCTAACGCGAATGCGCGTGTACCGGCGCACCCTTGGGGGCGGCTCGTTCTGCCCAGTCGACCAGGAATGTCTGCTCGTCGGGAGTCGAGTGGCGACCGAGGACGGCGTTACGGTGCGGAAACCGTCCGAAGCGGGTCACGACAGCCAGGTATTTCTCCGCCTGCTCGAGGTGCATCGCAAACCCCTTGGCGTAGAGCGCAGGCGCGGACGCTCCGATGCGCCGCGCCAGCTCGAGCGAGCGCCGTTGCAGTGTCACGTCCTCGGCGTGCAAGAGCGGCATGCTGAGGAACATCCGCTCGACGACCGTCAGGGGCGCGTCGAGTCCCGTTTCGAACGCTTGCGTCGCAAGCCGCTGCGCTTTCGTGTCGCCTGCATACGTGCGTGGCTGACCGCGGAAGGCGTTGCGCGTCAGCTGGTCGAGCACGATGACGAGCGCCAACCTTCCGCGCGGCGTCGCCGCCCAGTCATCGAGCTTGCCGGCGAGCGCGGCGTCGATCGTCTCGCCGAAGCGCGTCTTGACCTCGCTATCCAGGCTCTCCCCGCCGTTGAACCAGCGCATCGCCTTGGCCATCACGTCGGCTTCGGTCACCGCCGCGCTGCCGAACCAAAACTCGAGCACCTCCTCCGACGAGGCGAGCGCCGGCTCGAGCGCGAGCTTGGCCCGTGCCCGCCCGACAGCGGGTCGCTGCTGAAGCCGCTCGCAATAGGCGCGCACTCGGGGCCAGGCGGCGAGGTCCATGAAACGCCCGAGCCGCGGCAGCATCGCCATGGCGCAGTCCGCAAGGCCGAAGTCCCCGAGCAGCCAGTCGCCGTCCGAGTCTTCGAGGGCGCGCTCCACCGTCGCCACGATGGCTGCAATCTTCACGCGCTCTTCCGCGATTCGTTGCGGCCTGCGCTCGGCCCCTTGCTCTCGCTCCTCCCGCAGCAACGCGGCGATCGTGAGCCCGAGCAGCGCGGAGCAATCGAGCCACGCGTCGACCCGCGTGAGCTCGCGGGAGGCGTGCGGAATCAAGCGACCCTCAGAGCGCGTCCGCGCGCAATGCCGCAGCATCGTCGCGCTCTCGAACAGCGTCAGATCACCGTCGACGAGCCGCGGTCCCGGGCGACCGTACGTCTCGAGGAAATGGCCGTCCGCGCGCAGCCTGAGCTCGTACGGTGCGGCAAGCTCCTCGAGGAGGAGCAGCAGGCGCGGCGTCTGGCCGCAGTGGCGGGTACTTTCGACGAATAGCGTGGACGCTTCCATGCCTCGGAGGCGTTCAGCGCCGCGGAACATCGTTCCGTGCGTGCGTGGCCGGGAACGCAGAACGAAGTGACGCGCGAAGGAACGGCTAGAGGGCGAAGGGAGCAGCACCATGTTGCCGAAATCAGCCCGATTGTTCTTGTTCGCCGCCGTCTTAGCCTCCGCCCACGCCAAGGGGGCGCCCGTACCGCCGTCTGCGCCGGCCCATGGGCCCGGGTCCTGCGCCGGCGGCCGCATTGCGAGCGCCGCCGACGCAGCAGCCTTTGCCGGATGTCGGACGGTCGCGGGCGATCTCACGATCGAGGGTAGCGATCTGACGGACCTCACCGCGCTCTCCGAGCTACGTGGCGTGAGCGGCGCGCTGACGATTCGCGACAACTCGAAGCTGCGGACCCTCACGGGGCTCGAGCACCTCGAGAGTGTCACGTCCCTCGAGCTCTGCGCGAACGGCTTGTACGACACGCGCGGCATCGAAGGCTTGCGTCGGGCCGAGACGCTCGTCATCGCGCACAACCGGCTCCTCATCAGTCTGCGCGGCTTCCGCAATCTCGAGCACGTCGATGCTTTGTTCGTGAGCCATAACTCGCGGATCGCGGCTCAGCCCGGACTGTTTCCGGCGCTCGGTCGCGTCGAGGGCGCCGTCCTCGTGCGCTCCAATCTGGGTTTGTCGGACCACGACGTCGCACGCTTGCTCGCGCGCGTCGGCGGGAGGCGATCATGACCCGAGAGAACGACGACTTCGACGCGGACACGCTGCGCGCGCTGGCACTCTTCTCGCTCGCCGGAGCCCAGCTCTCCTGGGGCGACACCACGTTGCTCCCGAGCTCCCCGTACACGGAGCAAGCACCACGGGGCTGGGTTTACCTCGTAGCGGCCCTCGTTCCGCTAGCGACGTTCGTGGTCCTGATTGCGAGCGGCGGCTAGAGCACGTCCAGCCGCGCTCTAAGCTCCGAGTGTCATCAAAGTTCGCGTGGCGCGGCGGCCTCGTTCATCCGCCTCCGCGCCGAGCGCTCGCGCTTTTTGCCGCAGCGCCTCGGCGCGATCCTCGGCCGCGAGCAGCCGAGCGACGACATCCTCGCTGCCGCGCGCGGCGCCGAGCGCTCGGGCGTGCTCGCGGAAGCGCGTCACGTCGGCTTCGCGGAGGGCGAGCTCGGCGTTCACGGTGCGGAGGGTGCGGCGTGTGGTCTCCGCGAGCGCAAGCTCACCGGCAGCTTTGCGCACGATGGTGCGCTGCGCTTCGGGGACGGACGCCGCCTTGGCGAAGTGCTCGAGCATGACCGAAGTGAGCGTGTGCACCGAGTGCTGGCGCGTGACGCCTTCGTCCACTTCGAGCTTGCGTTCGACCGAAGCGCGCGGCCCGACGCCGAGCACCGCGAACGCTCGCTGCTTCTCGCCGTCGTAGACGAGCTCGTCCGCGCCGCGCACGGCCGCGTTGTTCACGTAGTCGAGCCCAATGAAGGCGTCGCGCCGCTCGCCGCTGCGATTTTCGAGGCGCTCGCTCAGCGTATGATGTCGCACGTAGTGCTCGACGAGCGCCCACTCCTCGAAGCGGAGCTGGCGCGGCTCCTCAGTCACGTCGTCGGCCGTTTCGCTGAGGGAGAGGTCGAGATCGGCGCCGTACTCGAGCGTCGTGGTCTCGCCGGGCTTGAGGCGCGGCAGCGCCGACTCGCCCGCGAAGCCCGCGTCGCCGAAGACCGCAAGCGTGCCGGCCGGCAGCGTTTGCTCGCCGTGATGCGTGACGTACACGCCGCTGCGGGCCGTCGCGTTCGCGTTCTCGAAGAGGGCGATCCGACGCGCGTCCACCCCCTCACCCAGGAACGGCACGAGCGCCGAGCCGTGCGCTCGCAGATCGAGCTTGTCTCCGAGCGTGTAGCGAAAGAGCGAGCCGGACTCGACGCCTTCGCTCTCGGCGACGCCCGCGAGATTGCCGACGGAGAGCAGCGGGCTCTCGTCCCTGACGGCCGTGCTGCCGCCGCGGACGACACCGATGCTGCCGAGCCCGATGCCTTCGCCGAGCCCTCCGCCGCCTTCGCCGACGCCGCTCAGGCCGAGCCCGGCCACGCCGTAGCCTTTCTCGTCGCCGTCGACGTTCCACATCGCGTCGGGCGTGGTGCCCATCAGCTGCGGCACCGTCGAAAGCGGGTTGTCGGGAGTCACGAGCTCGCGACGCGCGTAGCGGGGCGCCGCGAGCGGGAAGAGGAAGCTGTCGGGGCGCCCGTTGACGAGCTCGAGCGTCACCGCATGCCAGGGCTCGTCGGTGTCGTTGTGCACGAGCGCCCAACCCTGTAGCGCCGCCTTCTTTTCGGCGCCGAGCACGAGCCGATAGCTCGCGCGCCAAACGGGCGCTTCGCTCACGTACCCGAGCGACACGCTTTGCCCCTGCGCGAGCACCCTGAGCTCCTTCAAGAGCCGCGCGCTCCCGCCGGACAGCGCGTCGAGCGCAGCATTCAAGCGCGCACCGACCGCGCGATCGGTCGGGCGCACGCCCGTGACGTCGCCCAGCGCGACGCGTCGGAGGTCGCTCGTCTTCGTCATCACGACCAGGGACGACACCTTCGTCGGCTCGCAGTCTCGTTTCGCGTGGGGAGCATCCGCTTTCGCGCCCACGCACGTCTCGAGATCGCTCGTTTCATTGTCGAGAACGTCGACCAATCTTCCTTCGAGCGACCCATGGACGAGCGCGAGCACGACGTTCGCTCCCTTCAAGCTCTGAAGCAGCGCCGACAAGCTGAGCGGCCCTTCACCCGGCGTGACCCCCGCGAGCGCGCGCCCCATCCCCGGGCTCACGCTGCTCGCGAACTCCACCCCACCGACGCGCGACGCCCCATCCTTCGAGTACACGACGAGCGTCTTCAGCGCGTCATCGAGGTGGCCCGCCGGCACGGGCAGCGTGACGGCACCGGCGCCCAGCGTCCCGGCACGCTCGAAGTAGGCGACGCCCGTCTCGTACAGGCGCACGCGCTTGAGCGGCAACAGCTCGGGCTTGCCGAGCGCGCTGGGAGCCCACAAGAGCGCACACCCGAGCGGCAGCGATAAGACACCTCGACGCACCCAAGCCATGGGCGAACCTCGTTCAAAAACGGGAGCATGATCGCTCCGCCTTTCACCGACAGCGCGCCGGAGGCGAGGTTCCCGCCGGCGGCTACTTCGGCGGCCGCGAGGCCGCTCGCAGCTCCACCACCTCGAGCAGGACCTCGGTGTGGTGGTGACCGGTGTGCTGCCCAAACAACGTCCCGACAGCCTCGACGCGCCGCCCCACGAGGTTCTTCTGCTGCTCGTACTCGTCCCCTTCGAGCACGAGCTGAACCCTGCGAATCCCCGAGTACGCGACATCGATCGCGTCGTTCTCGGTGGCTTCCACACAGGCGGCGTGGTCCAGCTTCAGGAGCCAAGAGGTCTCCCGCGCATCGCCGTTCGCGATGCTCTCGTAGTTCGGCGGGCCCGGGAACGTCACGCGTTGGATCACGCCGCGCAGGACGACTTGCTCGGGCTCGTAGCGGAGACACTTCGAAGTGGAAGGCGCAATCGGAGTCGCCTGAACGGGCTCGGGTGGCGGCGCTGGCGCGCTAGCGGTCGTTGGAGGTGCCGACTGCTCGGAAGGCGAGGCGGACGGAGCCGGCGACGCTTCTGAGACGGGCAGGGAAGGCGCGCCGTCGCGCGCTGCTCCTGCGGCGCTCGCCGGTTGCGTTGGGCGTTCGTCCGACGAAGCGAGGGCAACGCGCGCGTCCCCGCCACGGTTCGGAGGTGCAGCACAGCCGACGGAGGCGAGCACCGTCCAGAGAATGGTCGGGGTCATTCTCGCCCGCGTCATCCCCGCTATCCTTATCACCAACCGCCGACTGACCACTATCAGCCCTACATGCAGCGGACCCAGTCAGCGGTTGTCACCGGTAGCTGACCGGACTTCCTGTTGCTCGTCCCTCAAGGCGATGCGTCAAAAGGCCCTTGGCCTTACGTGGCCCTTGTCGGCGCGTCGCGGCAGAAATAGATGTTGGGCGGGCCTTAGGAGCTCGCGACGGCGACAATGGTATGGCCTGGTACCCCGACCTCAGCCCGTGCGACTACTTTGGAACCGCGGAATCGCATCGACTCCTCGCGGTTGGATGGCTCTCCGCGCACAGGGCGTTCTCGACGGGGTCCACCGCTCCCGAATTGTTAGCCAAGGTCGAGCGCCTCGCGGAGCACGCGTTGCGCATCTTCGTCTTTCGCGGGTTCCATACCTGCGAACTTTGCGGCCCGCGAGTGGACCAGCGCCTTGTTGATGCCGATGGGAGGCGGGTAGCGTCGAGCAGCCACCTCAACATCTTCGTCCCGCATCACGACAGGATTCTTGTCGCTCCGCAGTGCCTTCCTCACTACATCGTGAGCCACGGCTACCTTCCTCCGGAGGAGTTCTGCGAAGCCGCCCTTCGTTGCCCCGAGCCTGAAGGCACGGCCTTGGCGGACTCGATTCGCGAGACCGGGGGTCCTGCGTTCCTCGCTGAGTTCGAGCGTTGCGCGCGTACCAGCGAAAAGCTGGCTGGCCGTCGAGGCTGAGACGCGTTGCTCGCCGATGCTCGCACCGCGCAGCTGAAACCTGGTACCTCGTGCCGACAAGGGGCATCCTGTCATCCGCATGCTCGCCGAGGTTGAGCGCCCACCCTTCTTCGCCGTCTCCGTTAGGAAGCTCGTCGTGTTGTCTCTCTGCACCGGCGGACTCTACGAGCTCTACTGGTTCTTCAAGAACTGGCAGCTCGAGAGCGAGCGTCGAGGCGGTGGCCGCTACGTGGGCCCGGCGCTGCACGTTCTGTTTGTGTTCTTCCTCTGCTACCGGTTGTTCGCCAGCATTGCACGGGCTGCTCACGCAGTTGGAGCTCGAAAACTGTCCCCCGGTCTGGTGGCCATCTCGTGGGTTGCGCTTCGTCTGAGTCAGCGGCTACCGGGTCACCTCTGGGTCATTTCCGCGGCCAGCGTGGTTCCATTGGCGCTCGTCCAAGCAACGGTCAACCGTATCAACGACGTGCGTGCCCCTGGGACGTCGAGCAATGCCCGCTTCACGCTCGCGAATATACTTGTCTGTGCGTTGGGCATTCCAATTGTCGGCTTAGCGCTTGTCGACACTTTCGTTCCGGAATGGCTCCGACCCTGATCAGGATATGGAACTTCAATGACAGTTAAGCGGTTGGACAACGTCGGCATCGTCGTAGAGGACCTCGATTCGGCCATCGGATTCTTCACGGAGCTGGGCCTCGAGCTCGAAGGACGAGCCCCGATCGCAGGAGACTGGGCAGATGGCGTCACCGGACTGCGAGGCATGCGCGTCGAGACGGCCATGATGTGCACCCCCGACCGTCGCGGGCGGCTCGAGCTGTCGCGATTCATCGCTCCGCCCCTGGTCGCCGATCACCGGACCGCGCCCGTGAATTCGCTTGGCTACCTGCGCGTCATGTTCGCTGTGGAGGACGTCGACGACACTGTCGCTCGGCTCCGCAACCTCGGGGCGGAGCTCGTTGGTGAGGTCGTGCAGTACGAAGACATCTATCGGCTCTGTTACATCCGGGGACCCGAAGGTATTCTCATCGGACTAGCTCAAGAACTGGGTCCGCAGGCTGCTTCTTGAGCAGCCGCTGTTTGGGTTGTCCTCGTTCGTCGAGCTCGCCGCGGAGCGTCAGTTCTACGGCACGTATCGAACAGTGAGGAGCGGCCGCTGATCGACGACGGTCGCGAGTCGAGAAGCAAAGCCGATGGCGATGCCGTTGGTGCGATTCGCGATGATGAGGCCGTGGTTGGTCGGTGCGTCGCTCACCCAGCCCTTGACGATAGGGGCGGGGATGGTGAACGACACGCTGACATCGTTGACCGGCCCGCTCACGGTCGCGAACCCACTGCCGCGGTCGCTCGTACCGAGAGCTCCGGCTATTTCCCAGGCTTGCGTGATGATGGCCTGGTTCCAGGATGATTGGTCGAAGGCCCAGTCCCGCAGGAGCGGCGAGACCTGATAGGACTGCCGGCTGGGGCGCGCGACGTGCAAACTGGCGGTGGCGGAGCAGATGGTCGCGCTCGGTGCCAGGCTCGAAAGGTCCCAGCGAATCAAGGCCGATGCCTCGTCGCCGGTCACGTCGCCGTGGGCGAAGATGATGGGTCGCGACGATTCGTTCATTGTGGGCGCTTTCTCGACCAGGTAGTTGTCGCGCTCGCCGTCGTAACCGTTCAAGCCGTTCTGCAGCGACAACACCTGCACCGGGCCGCTGCACGGGGCCGCTCCACCGCGGCCCCCGGTCGTGCTCGTCCCCGCCGAGCTGCCCGCGCGCCCGCCGCTCGCGCTCGCCACGGTGAAGCTGATTCCCCCGAGCGAGGACGATTCCTCGCCTACAGGTTCGCCACTCGCGCCGTCCATCGCGCTGCACCCGGCGAACATCAACGCGTTCGCCACCACCACCATTGTTCCATGCTTCATTGTTGCCTCCCAACGCCCCGCAGGGCTCCCGACCTGTGACCCCTTCGTAGCACGAGGTTGTGCACGCGGCGAATGTACGGAGGCGGTTCTGCCTGCTCAGCTGATGAGCTTCAGCTCCGACGGCGGCTGCATGGCGACGAAGCGCGGCAACGCCTGGATGCGTTCGATCCAACGCGTTACGGCGGGAAACTGCGAGAGATCGAGCCCGCATTCGTCGCCCCGGTGCGTGTAGGCGAAGAGCGCGATGTCCGCGACGGTGATGCCGTCGCCGTGAATGAATCGGCTAGTCGCCAGCATCTGATTCATGACGCCCACGGCGTGCCGGCCGCGCGGCAGGCGCCAGGCGAGCTCCGCTCGGCGTGGATGGTCCGGCGCGGTGTGGCGCAGGAGGAAACGAGGCGTCGCGACGAAGGGTTCGTGGCTGTATTGCTCGAAGAACAACCACGCGAGGACGCGGCTGCGGTCGTAGCCCGCGGCGGGCAGGAACGGGGTTCCCTCCGCGAGGTGACACAAGATGGCGTTCGACTCCGGAAGCACGCGGCCGTCGTCGAGCACGAGAGTTGGGATCTGTCCCGCCGGGTTGACGGACAGAAATTCTGGTGTGCGACTCTCCCCGGAAAAGATGTCTACCTGGCGCACGTCCAGCGGCAAGCCGAGGAAGCTCGCCAGAAGTTGAACCTTGTAGCCGTTCGCCGACTCGCTGTTGTCGTAGAGGCGCATGGCCTGATGCTGGGCGCGACGCCGAAAATCGGCAACGTGACAAATTGCCGGCCTTAGGCTTAGAATTTCTAAGCCATGACACGCCACCTTCCGCCGCTGAATTCGCTCTTGGCGCTCGACGCGGTGCTAAGGCGGGCCAGCATCAAGAAGGCCGCCCAGGAGCTGGCAGTGACGCCGGCCGCCGTGAGCCAGCACGTGAAGCTACTCGAGCAGAGGCTCGGTTTGACGTTGCTCGTGCGTCACGCCCGTGGGGTCTCTCTCTCGGCCGAGGGGGAGCGGTTGCTAGGGCCGCTCGCGAAAGGTTTCGATCAGCTGGAGGACGCGGTCGTTCCGCTCGCCCAACCCGGTCGCGCCGTCAGTGTGCTGCTCTCGACGCTACCGTCGCTCGGTCGGGCCTGGCTCGTTCCGCTGATTCCCGATCTGCAGCGTCGCTTTCCCCATCTCAGTCTCACCGTGCGCACGGAAGCAAAGCTCGTCGATTTCGATCAGAGTGACGTGGGGCTCGCCGTCCGCTACTGCGCCGCTCCCGAGCGCGGTTTGCTCTCGGCGCGCTTGTTCGGCGAAACGGTGGCGCCCGTGTGTGCGCCGGCGCTCGCGCACACGGCGGAGGCTCGTCAGGGGCTCGAGACGCTGGCGCGACTGCCGTTGCTCCACGACACCGACGCCTCGCGCCACGGGGCTCCGTTCGGTTGGGAAGACTGGGCCTCGCGCAGTGTCGTCGGGCAGCGCCCCGGCTTGCACTTCAGCGACGCGACACTGCTGCTCGACGCAGCCGAAGCGGGCCTTGGCGTCGCCCTCGGACGCAGTCCGCTCGTGTACACGCGCCTTTTGAGCGGCCGGTTGTCGCAACCGCTGCGCGAGCACCGAAGCTCGACCCGAGCTTACTTCGTGACGACCTCGCGGCGACAATACCGAAAGCCGGCGGTCCGTGAGCTCTTCGATTGGTTCGCCGCGCACGCGCCCGAGTGGTCGGCGAGGTTCGAGGGACCGCTGGGATGAGGCTCTGAGAGCGAGGAGTCGATCAGCCGGTCGGCTGGCGGCTTCGTAGCCACTTCTCCAACGATGACTGCGATTCTCCGGACGCGCGACCCGCGAGCAGCCCGTCGACACTGATGTCCTCGTCGAGCTCCGACCAGTGGAGGCCCTCGCCTCGGCCGACGATGCTCCAGTTCTGTCGCTCGCTGGCCGTTGCGTGCGCCAGGCGGGGGTACCAGGCGAGGGGAACCGAGAGCGTGCGTCCGTCTACCAAATCGACGGTGAGAGTGTCGTCGGTGATGGTCACGTCGAGCGCCTCAGGGCGCCGCGGCTCATTCTGCGAAGAACTCATCCCAAGACCTCAGCAGCGACTCGACATTCGCTTCAACCATAGCTTGAACCCTGCGAATTTCCAGGCGGCTAAGCCCCCCGCTCTCCTCGAGCCGAACCGGACGCAGCCAAAACTTGGCGATGTTGGACTCGCGTTGGACATGGACATGCGGCGGCTCGCCCCCGTCTGCCGAGTAAAAGAAGAATCGGTAGGCTCTGCTGCGCAGGACCGTCGGCATCGGGAGACTCCGGCGCCGTGTTTGACCGCTAGAGGCCTGCCACTACCGGCCAATTGCCGGAAACGCGGCCCGTTGCCAAGCCTCGAGGCACTGCTCCTTTCGGTAGCACCCTGACAAACCGAGACAGGCGTTTCCCGCTGCGCGCACGTCGTCTCGTAGCCACCCGGCGTCGTCGTCGACCTCGGCTGTAGTCAGTGGGCAGGTTTCATCACAATCGGCGGCGAATTGGGTGCACAGCGTCGTCCCCAATTGATCGGGTGGGAAGGTGCATCCGTCGAAGTAGGTCTCGCAATCGCCGCCAATGATGTTGTCTGCGGCGCAGGTGTACATGGCCGCCGCTTCGTGTCGTTCCGCCCCGGCGAACGCGTGACACAGGCCGTCGCGGGTATGTAGGTCACAGGCGGTGCTCATCTGTTTCGACAGATCCTCGCATGCGGCTTCGTTTTGAGGGTCAGCCTTCCCGAGGTCGAAGCTCGCGGACCAAGAGGCGCAGGTTTTGGAGGAGGCGTCACTGCAGTCGCAAATGGAGCGGCAAATGCCGATGCAGTCGAAATCACCCGAGACGTTCGCGCACGCGTTCCAACAATCGTCGCAGAGCGAGTTGCATTCATCGAGGTAGGTCTCGGAACAAGTTACCGTGTAGTGGACGGCACCGATGGTGAAGGCGGGCTCGCCCACTGTCCCGGGTGTCGAGGGTGCGTCCTTATGGGTATCCGCGGCCTGTTCTGAGCTGCAAGCGGCAGCCATCGCAAAAAGCACCAGGGCCAAACACTTTCGCGAGCCGCGTTTCCACGTCATGGCCCCCTGGTCGGGCAGCCGCGCGGACCAGTTGCTTCACGACATCCAGTCCTGAACGGCTAGGCCTTTGAAATAGGCGAAGTCTCCGACGTTGGCGGTCACGATCGAGAGCCCGTTGGTCGCCGCCACGGCCGCGATTTGACCGTCCACCACGGCCGTATGCCGCCCGGCTTTCTCCAAGCGCACGCGCTCCGCGGCGAGCCAGTCGGCGGCGCGCTCGTCGTACGGAAGAATCGGGAGCGTCGGATGGACCACGTCTCGCAGAAACGCCTGCAGCACCTCGCGGCGCTTCCCGCGCGGAAGTCTCGCGACGCCGTAGCTGAGTTCGTGCCAAACGTGAGCGCTGATCGCGCACTCGCCGCCGTGCTCTTCGAGTCTCTCGAGGACACCGGGATCCGGCGTCTTCCACATTGCTGCCGAAACGATGCTCGTGTCGAGGAGGAAGCGCGTCAAAGTTTCACCGGCCGGGCGACGTCGCGCTGGCGTAGGCCGCGCGCAAACGATCGGTCCACGCCCATGTCTGTGAGATCGTGGCCGCGACGAAACCTCTCGTACGCCGTCATGAATGCCGCGCGCTCCCCGCGAAGCCGGGCGTACCGCGCCGCCGACACCACGACGGCCACCTTCTTGCCCCGTCGGGTGAGCTCGACTTCGGAGCCCGCTTCTACCGCGTCGACGATGTCGGAAAGCTTGGCTCGAGCGTTGGCAATCGTATACGTCTTAGCCACGTCTCGAGATGTACATCTAGATGTACGTCTCGTCAAAGACGAGAGCGCATGGGCTTCAGGCGCCCTCAGCCGCCGAGCGCTTCCCGATACCCCCGCTCTTCGGTCCCGAGCCTCCCAATCGCCTCCAGCGTTCGATCCGCCACCGCCTGATGCACCTTCGGCGTCCCCGCCTGCGCGTACAAATCCGAAAAGTCGATCGCGTCACCGAACACGACGACAATCTTCCGCCCCGTCCCGTCGAAGTTGCTGCTGACCTGCCGTGGCAAATCGTTGGGCAGTAGCCCATTGATGAACACGGGAATCACGGACACCTTCGCTTCGTGAATGACGCGGCCGACGCCGCGTTGCGCCGGTAGGAAGGTGTAGGGGTCGTCGTCCTTCTTGCGCGTTCCCTCGGGATGTAGCCCGCAGAAGTAACCGCCGCGGCGGAGGAGCCAGGCGAGCTCGTCGAGGCTCACCGGGTTCAGCGCGAGCTTTTTGCGGTCGCGGAAGATCGGCGGGTACATGGCGAAGAAGCTCATCACGCCGTTGACGAAGAGGCCGACGAGGCTCGTGAAGAAGAAGTCGGCGCGCACGGGGAAGACGATGCGGTGCTTCATGCGCAGGCGCACGAGGTGGCCCGTGACGACGTAGAGATCGAAGAAGCTCCGGTGGTTCGAGACGAGGATGTAGCTCTGCGTGCGCTCGAGGCGCGGCAGGCGCTCGAGGCCGTACACGTGGCGCAGGTGCTTCGTGAAGTGGTGGATCCAGGTCGAGCCGATCACACGCTGCAGCCAGCGGATCAGGCGGTCGAGGCGACCGGGCTCGAACGTGCCGCGCACGAAGCGCAGCGTGAAGCGCTCGATGAAGGAGAGGCGGGCGCGCCCGGCGTCGAGCAGATCAGGGCGCTCGGCGCGGGCCGCGGTCGCCTCAGTCATCGTCGAAGAGGATGTCGAGGTAGCCGGGGGGTGGAACGAGCTCGCCGACGGCGCCGATCACCTGTTCCGCGAGCGCGCGGCGATCGGCAACGTCGGGCGCAGTGAGGCGCAGCGTGAGGTGCGGCTCGAGGTCGCGCTCGGGGTTGAAGGTGCGCTGCAGCGCATGGCTCGTGATTTCGGGATGCTCGGCGAGGAAACGCTCGAGCGCGCTCACGAGCGCGGGCGGCGGCGGGTCGCTCGG
>Ga0070682_100000539_pt1 | contig 23436 bp, 22 predicted proteins | sample KBSC63LmetaG_FD_64668 | JGI IMG/M metagenome (GOLD analysis project Ga0070682, IMG submission 64668) | Corn rhizosphere microbial communities from Kellogg Biological Station, Michigan, USA - KBS C6-3L metaG | ecosystem: Host-associated > Plants > Roots > Rhizosphere | place: USA: Michigan...
AGATCAAGACCGGCAGCCTCAGCCGCAGCGACCGCATCGCCAAGTACAACCAGCTCCTGCGCATCGCCGAAGAGCTCGAGGAGAGCCAGGTGTACTCGGGCCGCACGCCGTTCGCGCGGCGCTGACCGGGGCGATTTCGTAGCGCCGAGCGCGCGTCCAAGGGCGCTGCCGCGATTGCCGAAAGGCTCGCGGGGCGCCCTTGGCGTTTCGAACGCCTACTTCTTCTCGGCCTGCGCTTTGGCGCGCTCGTCGATCGTCTTCTTGAGGCTCGTGAGGGCGTCGTCGTAGGCCTTCTGCGCGGCCTTGGTGCGATTCTCCATGGCGTCGCTGAGCTTCTTGCCCTCGCTCACCTCGGAGTCGATGCTGGCGAGGGCGCTGAAGGCGCGCGTCTTGCGCTTTTCGGCCGTTGCTTTCGCCGGTTTCGACGCCTTCGCATCGGCGAGCACCGCTTCGGCGCGCTCCTGATCTGCGCTGAGCGTCTTCCTCACGCTCGAGGCCTCGCCGAGGAGCTGGTCGAGGTCGCGCTTGGCTTGCGGCATGCGAACGCGCACGGCGTAGCTCGTGAGCGTGATCTGATCGGCCTGCTTCGTGAGCTTGTCGACGTTCTGCTTGCCGATCGCGTCTTGGTTGTCCTCGATCACGCGCACGGCCGGGTTGTGGTCGTGCATTTGATCTTCGAGCGATTGGTCGATCGCGCGATCGACGGAGCCTGCCGCCGTGCCGCCGAGGTTTTCCACCTCGCACGGCTTCTGCTTGGCGGCGTAGTCGACGGAGCCGGCGACCTTTTGATGGATCGGCTCTTTTTCCGCGGTGTAGAAGCTGCGGACGGAGTCGCCCTCCGCCATGGCGTGTGCCAGATCACCGGTGCCGCCGGCCTGGTCCGCCGAATTCACGACGTCGAGCACGACGGGCCACGACGGCTTGTCGAGCGCGTCCGGGTACTTCGCGAAAGCGGCGCTGCCCTTCGTGGCCTGCTCCTCGCTCGCGGCGTAGCTCGCGCGGAGGCCCGCGACGGTGGCGGGGTAGCGCTCGGCGTACGCGGGTTGCTCGGACGCCGACGCGTAGAGCGCGGGCTGCTGCTGAGCACAGGCACCGGCGAGCGCGAGCAGCGGGATCAGGCTGAGGGAGAAAGCGCGAGGCATGGCTCGGACTCTCCTCGGCGCGTCACGCTCCCGTCAAGCGCGGTCGACGCAAGAAGCCACGACGCCCGCGCTGAACATCGCGCTTTCACGCGCGATTTCCCGCGATCACGCTCAGAGGCCGCGCGGCGAATACGGACACTTCGCGAGCATCTCTTCGCTGCAATTCGGGTTCGGATCGGGACCGGGGAGACAGTCGATGGCCGGCGGACAGCTCGCATCCTGCTCGCACCCGCACCCGCACTCGTTTCCGAAGTACGTGGTTTGCTCCGGGCACTCGTAGTCGATGAGGCTGCACGCGTCGCCCATCGCCACGTAGTGGAGGTTGTACTCGTTTTCGGGATCGCAGAAGTCGTCGCTGCAGAGGATCGTGTTGCCGCAGAGCGCCCGCTCGTAGCAGGACTTGCCAGACGGACATTGGCCAGGTTTGACCTGCGCGTCGCCCTCGTCGCAGTGGGGGTACGCGTTGCAGGTTGCGACGGCGGTGGCGCAGGTGACGGTGCTGCAGCAGAGCGTGATTTCCGAGCACAGGTAGCCAACCGGACACTTCTCGCCCGGGGGAACCTCGGTGGAATCGGCGGGACACGTCGCGATGGCCAGGCAGCAACCACCCGTGGCGCCCGACGTCCCGGCGTCGCCGGAGACGCCTCCCGCGCCGCCTTTGCTCCCCGCGCTGCCGCCCACCGCGCCGCTGCCCGACACGCCGCCGCCCGGATACGCCCCGCCGTCAGCGCCCCCGACGGCGCCGCTGCCGCCGACCGCGCCGCTGCCCGACACGCCGCCGCCCGGATACGCCCCGCCGTCAGCGCCTCCGACGGCACCGGTGCCGCCGCGACCCGACGTTCCGCCGCTGCCCGACGTTCCGCCCGTCGCCGAGGTGCCGCTGTTGCCCGACGTTCCCGCAGTGTCGTCGTCACCTTCCGACTTACCGCCGCAAGCAACGAGGAGGCACAAGGGCACGGTCATCCAGAACGCGCGCATCGATTCCATGGAATCTACACGCAGCAAGCGTCATGCCACCGGGCCGCTGCGCCGATCCCGAAAAAATGGCCGATTTCGGCGGGCGCTTGCGTGGAGATCCGGTGGAGCCGGCGTCGCACGTGCCAACCTGTGCCAGCTCTGGGTTGCGAGCCGACCGGGCGATCACTAAGTTCCGGGCGCCATGGCGAAATCGAAGGTCGCGGTCCTCAAGGTCAAACCCGAAACCATCCTTACCGACATCGAGCGCCTGTGTGAGCTCGCGGGGATGAGCGCGGCGCTCGACAAGGGCGCGACGACGATCCTGAAGGACAACATCTCGTGGCACTACCCGTTCCCGGGCGCCAACTCCACGCCGTGGCAAATCGAGGGAACGATTCAGGCCCTGCGCACGAGCGGCTTCAACGACATCTCGTGCGTGCAGAACAAGACGGTCGTCACGAACGCGTTCAAGGGCGAGGATCTCAATCATTACCTCCCGCTCTTCAAGCGCTACCAGATCCCCGTCCTCTACAATTTCAAGCCCGAGGACATGAAGTGGATCGACTACCGGCCGAAGGCGCGCCTGCACGTCCTCCACAAGATCTTCCCCGACGCGCTGATGATTCCCGACTACTTCTTCGGGAAGAACATCGTTCACCTGCCCACGGTGAAGTGTCACATCTACACGACGACCACGGGCGCGATGAAGAACGCGTTCGGCGGCCTCCTCAACACCAAGCGCCATTACACGCACAGCTGGATCCACCGCACGCTCGTCGATTTGCTGGCGATCCAGAAGGAGATCCACACCGGGCTCTTCGCGGTGATGGACGGCACGACCGCCGGCAACGGGCCGGGTCCGCGCACGATGTTCCCCGTGATCAAGGACTACATGCTCGCGAGCTCGGATCAGGTCGCGATCGACGCCGTCGCGGCGAAGATGATGGGCTTCGATCCGTTGAGCCTCGAGTACATCAACGTCGCGCACGAGGACGGGCTCGGCGTGGGCGATCCGCGCGACATCGAGATCGTCGGCGCCGACATCTCGAACGAGAGCTGGGGCTTCAGCGTGGGCGACAACGCCGCGAGCAAGGTCGGCGATTTCCTCTGGTTCGGCCCGCTCAAAGGCATCCAGAAGCTCTTCTTCCACACGCCGCTCGTGCACGCGTTCGTGTTCGGTAGCGAATTTTATCACGACTACTACCGCTGGCCGCGCAAGGACCTGCAGACGTTCGAGGACTGGAAGCGCACGACGCATTGGGGTCGGCTGTTCGAAGCGTACGGGCGCGGCGAGAGCGATCGCACGACGCGCTCGGCGCCGATGGCGTCGCAGGCTCCGCCCCCGCCGCCCGGTCAGTGACGGCGCGGGCTGTCAGTGACGGCGTGAGCGCTTCAGGCCGAGCACGCTGAGCGGCTCGTCCGACGCGAAGAACGAGACCTTGTCGCCGAGCCGCACGGGCACGTGGCGGTAGGGTCCGTCGAAGAACAGCGCGGAGTCGTCCATCTTGCTCTCGACGTCCACGGTGCTGCCGTCGGCGATCGCGAGCTTGGTGAGCGCGTAGCTCTTGCCCGAGGGCGTGTACGGCTCGCGCACGACGAGCTGCAGCGCCCGCGAATCGAGCGACAAGACGCGGCCGCCCGCCGAGCGCTGCGCGGCGGTGGAGCCCGCGGCCGGGCCGATCCAGATGCCGCTCGAACGCTGCTCTTCCGTGCGCTTGCCGTGGTGGAGGAGGTAGCGCGAGGTCGCGGCGGGGGACGAGTGGCAGTAGAGCGCTTCGTTGAGCACGTGCTTGGTGCGGAGCCGCCCGTTCACGGCGACGGCCATGCGCGTGAGGTTCACGCTCGGAAGCTTCCCCGCGAGCGCGCGCTCGAGCATCGCGCGAAATGTCGTGCGCTGCGCCGAGCAGAAGAAGCCGACGCTGTGGCCCGGCGCGCTGTTCACGCCGAGGATCGGGGCGCGCACGACGCTGTGCGACGCGGCGAGCAACGTACCGTCGCCGCCCACCGCGACGACGAGCGCCGCGCCCGCCGGGTCGAACGCGGCGTGGGCGCGCTCGACGAGCATGACCTGGGCGCCCGCGCGCTCGAGGTCGCGCAGCACGGTTTCGACCGTGCGCACGTGCTCGCGATGCGCGTCGAGCCAGTTCGCGACGGCCGGATCGCGCTTGCGGAGCAGCGCCTTGGCGCGCGGGTCGCGCTCCTCCTCGACGAAACGGCGGTAGGCGGTGCGCTTGGCGACGACCACGACGCGCGGCCGGTCCGGAGGGCGTCGGGAGTCGCGCTTCACGGCGTCGTTCCCGCCCCGTGGCGCTCGATGAGCCGGCGCACGCCGAGCTCGGTCTTGTTGTCCATCAAGGTGCCGCTGCGGCACTGCTCGAGCACGTCCGCGACCGGTACGGCGACGACCGTCCCGAAGTGCTCGAGCGCGGAGCCGTCGAGCACCGGCTCGACGCGCCGCGACGGCTCGACCGTCGCCTCGAAGAAGTAGAGGCGCTCCGCGATCATGCCCGGCACCGGGAAGACGCTCGCGCCGAGCTCGGCGAACGCCGCGGGCTCGACCTCGAACCCGACCTCCTCGTGGAGCTCGCGCCGAGCGGCGTGGAAGAGCCCTTCGGGCGACTGCTCGCTCGGCTCGACGAGCCCGGCGGGGAGCTCCCAGAGCAGGCCGTGCGGCGGGTCGCGTTCCGGATGCGGCGAGCGCGCCGCCTGGCGAGCGGCGAGCGGCGGCCTGAGGCAGCTCCGCAAGTAGACGCAACGTGCGCCGTGCTCGTTCACGTAGTGCGCGACGAGGACGACGGCGTCGAGCGCCGGTCGGTCGATGGAGTCGTAGACGAAGGGTGCGCTCTGCGTTCCGTCCGGGTAGTGCGCGCGGTAACGATGCCGGAGGAGGCGCAAGAAGCCCGGTGCCGCCGCGGGCGTCAGGTCCTCGATGAGCTCGAGCTCGATATGGGGAAGTTCCACGGACGTGCTCTCGATACTTGGGGGACAGTCGCGAGTAAAGCGCGCGGAGCTCGCGACACCCCGCGCGAGCCGCGGCGGGCGTCCTGCGGGCGCTTGCCGTCGCACTAGCCCAAGGGTATTGCCAAGGCCTTCCGTGGAGGTGACGCTCGTGGCTCGTCGTGCCCTCATGACTCTGTGCATCGCGCTGTCCGGCGCCGTGCTTTCGGGGCCCGCTCGCGCCGAAAAGGCGAAGCCGGCCGCCGCCGTGAACAAAGCCGAGATCGCCCGCTTGAAGCAGGTGCTCGAGTCGGGGAGCGAAGCCGACAAGCTCGCGGCGCTCGACGAGCTCGGGAAGCTCGGCGGAGCGAACGCGGCGCCGGCGGCGGGCGTCGTCAATGAGCTGCTCGCGCGCGGCGCGAGCGTCGCGGTGCTGGGGCGCGCTCTCGCCCTCGCCGGCAAGCTCGCGCAGCCGGCGTCGACGGCGGCGGTCGCCCCCTACGCGCGGCACCGTGTGAGCGAGCTCCGGCTCGCCGCGACGCGCGCCCTGTCCAGCACGGGCGGCCCCGACGCCGTGAGCGCTCTGCGCGCCGGCCTGCACGGCGACGATCAAGCGTCGCGCGGTTTCGCCGCGAGCGGTCTCGCAACGCTCAAAGCGAAGGACGCCGTACCCGATCTGTTCGCCGTCCTCGCCAAAGACGTTCCGGAGGCCGCGGGCGCGATCGGCGAGCTCTGCGCCCCGGCCGATTGTGGGAAATTCGTCGATCAGCTTGGGCGTTTGCCCTTCGATCTGATGCAGACGGGTCTCGCCCCCATCCTGCTCCGTCCCGAGACGGAGGTTTCCGAGCAGTTCAAGCTCGACCTGCTCGAGCGCCTCCGGAAGCTCCAGACGGAGGAGGCTCACAAGTTCCTCGAGACGATCCGCTCGAGCTACCCGGAGAAAGGGAATGCTTGGGTGAAGTACGGACTCGATCAAGCGGTCGGAAACAAGCCGGTGGTCCCGCCGCCCGGTGCGAAGGGAAAGGCCAAGTGACGACCTCGACGCGTGTTTCACTCGGGCTCGGGCTCGGGCTCGCGCTCGGTCTCGCCGCGTGCGGCGGCGGCGGCGGCGTCGCTCCGAGCGTGTTCGATCCGGATTGGCGGAGCGACGCCGGCGAATCGATTGCCCGCGTGGAGGCGAAGCTTCGCAACGCGCCACGCCCGCCCGACACGGCGGTCGTCGTCGGCGTGACCGGGGACGGCGTCGTCGGCGCCGCGCTCCCGTCGGGCAGCGCCTGGCACTACGCCGGGCCGGTCGACGTGATGCCGAGCGTCGCGGCGGACGGCGTCGTGTTCGTGGGTGGTGGCGGGAAAGTCGTCGCGCTCCGCGGGACGAGCGGCCAAAAGCTTTGGAGCGTCGATACCGGCTCGTTGCAGCTCCGCGGCGGCGCTGACGACGGCAAGCTCAGCGTGCTTTCGCTCGGGACACCGCGCGCCAGCAAGAGCCGCCTCCTGGTCGTCGATCGTTCGGGTCGCTCCGTGCTCGACCTGTCGTCGTCGACCGAGCTCGGGCGGCCTGCGGCGCGCGCCGGAATTGGGTTCGTGCCGTGGGGCGGTCAGTACGTTTCCGCGATCGAGCTCGCGACGGGCAACGAGCTCGGGCGGCTGCTCACGCGCGACCTGCCGACCCATGCGCTCGACCTGTCGGGCAACCTCTACTTCGGGCAGCTCTCGCTGGTTCGGCTCGACCAGCACATCAAGTACTCGGAGTCGTTCCAGGCGACGCGCTTCACGTTCAAGCCGCGCGAGCTGCCCGGCAACCCCGTGTGGCTCGGCAACGGGCTCGAGCTGCCGGCCGTCGATCGCAGCGCGCGCGCGAAAATCCGCCTGTTTGCCGCACCGGAATCCGCGGGCGACAAGCTGACGCTCGCGAGCGGCTCCTACGCAGGGTCGTACTTTCGCGCCGTCTACGGCTTTGCCGGCGGCGACGGACACCTGCTCTGGGCCGACGCGCTCACGGCGGACGTCGTCGGGGGCGGCCCTGCCGCGTCGGGCTTCGTCTTCTGCGACGAGGCCGGCAAGGTTCACCTCTACGACGCCGAAGGCGGCGGCGCGGAGGGGCCGAATCTCGGACAGAAGCTCGCTGCGTGCACCGTGGGCGCCGGCGCCTTGCGCGTGACGGGCGAAGCGCGTGGCTCGCTCGCCGCGCAGATCGAGCAGAGCTTCACGCGCATGGATCCGGACATGGCCTCCGCCGAAGCGCTCCTCATCAAGGAGCTCGGCAAGCTCGAGGATCCGGCGGTGACACGCATCCTGATCTCGCTCGCCGACGAGCCGCGCGTTCCGCCCGCGCAGCGCCAGTCCGCGCGCACCCTGCTCGCCAAGCGCAAGAACGGCACGGAAGACATGCTGAAGGCGCTCGAGCGGCACTACGACTTCGTGACGGGCGCTGCGCCGCCACCGGTCGGTCCGCTCGCCGATGCCCTCGCGGGCCTGCGCGATTCGCGCGCCGCGGCGCCGCTCGCGCGTCACCTGAACGATCCCGCGAACTCGATGGACGACGTCGTGCGCGCGGCGAAAGCGCTCGAGGTGCTCGCGACGAGCGCCGAGCAGCGCGAGCTCACGACGTTCTTCGCGCTCTACCGCGCCACCGCGGACGATCCGGCGCTCGTTTCGGCGGTGTTGTCGGTCGGAACGGCGCTCCTACGCGTCGGCGGACCCGAGGGGCGCGCCACGGTCGAGCGCGCCGTCGCCGATCCACTCACCCAGCCCGAAGTGCAGCGCGGTCTCGCGGCCGTCGTCGCCCCGAAACCAGCGCCCGGCAAAGCGCCCGCGCCCGCGGCCTCGGTCGCGGACAGCAAGAGCCCGCCGCCCAAGAAGGCGCGCGAAGAGTAGCGGAAACGTAGACATTTGCGCCGATCCAGCGCTTGCGCCGAGCGAAGGCGGGGGGCAGGATCCGATCGAGAACGACACCCCGTTTTGGAGGAAGTGATGAACCAGCTCGAATCGCTGAAGAAGGTCACCACCGTGGTGGCAGACACCGGAGACCTCGAGGCCATGGCGAAGTACAAGCCGCAAGACGCGACGACGAATCCGTCGCTCCTGCTGAAGGCTTCGCAGATGCCGCAGTACAAGCACCTCGTGGACGAGGCGCTCGCCTTCGCCGCCAAGACGGGCGGCAACAAGGAAGCGCAAACGACCGCGTTCATGGACAAGCTCGCCGTGAACTTCGGCTGCGAGATCCTGAAGATCGTCCCGGGTCGCGTCTCGACCGAGGTCGACGCGACGCTGAGCTTCGACACGCAGAGCAGCGTCGCCAAGGCGCGCCAGCTCATCGCGCTCTACGACAAGGCGGGCATCGCGCGCGAGCGCATCCTGATCAAGCTCGGCACCACCTGGGAGGGGATTCGTGCCGCCGAAGTCCTCGAAAAAGAGGGCATTCACACCAACATGACGCTGCTCTTCAGCTTCGCTCAGGCCGTTGCCTGCGCGGAGGCGAAGGTCACGCTCATCTCGCCGTTCGTCGGCCGCATCTACGACTGGTACAAGAAGTCGAAGGGTGTGAGCGACATCCCGATCGCCGAGGATCCGGGCGTCGCTAGCGTCGACCGCATCTACACGTACTACAAGAAGTACGACTACAAGACGCAGGTGATGGGGGCGAGCTTCCGCAAGGCGGATCAGATCCGCATGCTTGCCGGCTGCGATCTTCTGACGATTAGCCCGGACCTCTTGCAGGAGCTCAGCGCCGCCGACGGCGAGCTGCCGCGCCGCCTGACCGTCGAGAAGGCGAAGGCCGCCACGATCGAGCGCATCTCGCTCGACGAGAAGGCCTTCCGCTGGCTCCACAACGAAGACGCCATGGGCACCGACAAGCTCGCCGAAGGCATCCGCGCCTTCAACGTCGACGGGCGAAAGCTCGAGGCGTTCGCGCAAAAAGAGCTCGCGAAGCCGAGCGCCGCGTAGGAGCGGCTCCGAACAGTCGGGCGGGGCCGAAATGGCCCCGCGCCAGCACGCCCCCACGCTGACGCAGCCGCTGGTAGCATGCACCCATGGGTGCGCGTGGGCGACCGCTCCTCATCGTGCTCGCCATCACCGTGGGCGCTTGCGCTTTGCAAACGCCGCTGTCGCCGGAAGCCGCCGCGGGCATGAAAGGTCGACGGCTCACGACCCTGGTTCGGCGGGCGCCGGCCTTTTATGGGCCGGCTCCGGAGGACTCCTTCGCGGGCGGGTTGTCCGTCGCGCTGGCGATGGAGATAGCGGGAGAGCGCATCGTCCGCGACAACGGCCTTGTCGATCCGGCCCTTTCCGTCGCAGGGCAGGTGGCCGCTACTCTTGCCGCTCGCTACGGGCTGCAAACGTCGCCGCCCGTCGTCACCGCGGTCGTCCACGATGATCCAACGGCGATTTTTTCCGCGGCGCCTGAGGCGGACTTGGTGCTCGACGTCTGGACCGACTCCTGGGGAGTGAAGACCTTCGCGGATGGCGACGAGAGTAAGTACCGCGCGACGTATGAGGTCGAGGTTCGCATCATCGACGCCAAGGCATTGCGTTCCATCGACGGGAGGGCGGGTGTCGTCATCGCCGAAGCGTCGTGCAATAGCCCCGGAGAGACCCCCCCCAACGCGCCGAATCGCGCGCAGTTCTTCGACGATGGCGCGCGGCTCTTGAAGAAGGACCTCGACGCCGCGGCTCGGTTTTGCGTCGCCGACTTCCAGTCGCGGATTTTGAACGCAAAATAGCGTTCAGCGGATGTCCAAGTCCCAGGTGACGCAGGGCGTCGGCTCGGCGCACTCCCAGCGTTCGTCCGATAGCGTGGTCACCAAGCAGTCGACCTCCGACGCTTGGATCTCCTTCGAGGCCGACAGGGAGCTCGGGCAGCCGTCGTCGAACCTCAGCTCGATCTTCCCGCCACTTCCCGTGGACACACCGCACTCGTCAACGACGACGTCGTAGAGCCGCTTGTTGCTGGCCTCGAACGCCGAGAGCGGCCAAGCGCCGGGTCCGCTCGTCCTCTCGCACGGGCTCGAGACCCGGGCGAGGCAGTCGGCGGTGTCGAGGGTTCGGGTCGGCCCGACGGACCTGCACGTGGCTCCGCACGTCTCGCCGTAGATCTGCGACCAAGCGTGTCCTTCGCAGCTCGCCCAGTCCTGGTACGACCAGCCGGACTGCGTGGTGATCTCGAAGTCACAGCGCGTGCGGTCTGGTAGGTCGCACGCGTCCCCCTCAACGGGGTCGACGGGCGGGCAGCCCGACGCGCTCAGCGTCTCGGGCGTCGGCTCCCTGCAGTCGCTGATCGGAACGCCGTTTTTCGTCGGGACGGGCGGCTCGGATGGTGTCCCCGCCACCGCCCCGTTGCCCGCGCCTTGGGTCGTGCCGCCGCTGCTTCCGCCGCCGCCGTTCATGGGTGCCCCCGCGATCGCGCCGGGTGTGCCCGCCAGGGCGCTGCTGTTACCGCCGCTCGTCGTGTCGCCGTCGGCGCCGCGCGGCGCGTTGTGCACGCTCTCGCCGCCGCAGCCGAGGGAAAAGGCGAGGACCGAGGCGGGCACCCACGATCGAGCCACCATAGCCAGCAGTGTAGCAGTTGGTGGTGCTCGTCACGGGGCCGACCAGCGCGTGGCCCCTGCGTTTTGCCTCAAAACATGGCTGCCGCGACGAAATACGTCTGCAACCCGTGCGGCGCCTCGGAGTCGAGGCCACGCGCGACGCCGATGCGGAGCACGCTGTCGTCCACGTACACGAACGAGAAATGGACCCAGAGCTCGCCGCCCACGCCGACGTGATAGGCGTCGAGCGGCTTCTGCAGATCGAGCTGGTTATAGGCGCCGCCCCAGTCGAGGAACGCGACGCCGCTCAGCGTGCGCAGAAAGCCGGGCAGCGTGCTGAGCCCGCGATCGACGTAGAGGATCGGAAACCGATACTCGACGTTCAAGAGGTTGTAGTTCGTCCCGGCGAATTGGTTCGGCGTGTAGCCGCGCAGGACGAAGCCGGTCTGCTGGACGCCGCTCGTGTAAGCGTTGACGACGGACGCGTCGACGAACCCACCCGTATAGTAATAGTCGAGGCGCGCGTAGTCGCCCGTCGCAGCTCCCCCCGAAAGGCCGAGCGCGAGCACGTGGTGCCGGAGCCAGGGCAGCGTGAAATAGGTCGAAAGCTGCCCGGAGAGCGCCGTCAGCGTCGACTCGCTCCCCCACGCGGGCTGCGCGAAGTCGCCGCCGACCGCGAGCCGGAGCCCGCTCTCGAGGCTGATGGCGTAGGCCGTCGCCGTCGCGCTCGAGAACGAATAACCGAGGTGGACGGCGGCGAGGATGCCGCTGTCGGGCTCGGTGGGAAGCAGCGCTTCGGGGTCGAGGTGGGGGATCGGGCGTTGATGGTCCCAATCGAGGATGGTGTAGGAGAGCGCGATGGATTGCGCCTCGAACGCGGCCGGCAAGTCGAGCGCAACGCCGGTCGATACGCCGGTTCGGTACTCCTTCACGGTCTGCGGCGTCGACCCCACGCGGTAGTCCTTGCGCGGTGCGACGCCGCGGAACGCCGAGGCGTTGAAGCCGAAAGGCAGCTCCGAGTACGTGTAGTCGAGCGAGCCCACGAGATCCGCGTCCTCGGTCTCGATCAGGAGCTTCGCGAGAAACGAGTGACGGCCGATCGCGTCGGAGCCCGAGGTCGAGAGCGTGACGGCGTTGCCGAACGTGCTCGTCCCGTAGCCGATGCCCCATGCATAAGGGCGCAGCGTCGGCAGCGCGCGATACGGCGCGACGGGCCAGTGCTTCTGCTCGACGTAGCGCGGGCGCGGTCGCTCGGCGACCGGGGGGCTCGCGGGTCGCCACTGTGCGCGGTCGAGCGGCAGCGCGAAGAGATCGAAGCCGGCCGAGGTGTAGCCGACGTACACGAGCGTTTTCCCGTCGGGCGACGGCTCCGGCATGTAGGCGCCCGTGAGGACGTTCGTGACTTGAAAGAGAGCGTTGTCCGCGACGTCGTACGCGTAAATGTTCGGGATGCCGCTACGGTCGGAGCTCAGGTAGAGGATCTTGCCGTCCGGTGACCAGGCGGGCTGCTGATCGAGCGAGCGGTCGTGCCACAGCTCGACGAGGTGCCCGGACGCGATGTCGACGATGCGGATGTCGCGGTAGCCGCCCGTGGTCCACACGCCGTACGCCACGCGCGTGCCGTCCGGTGAGAAGCGCGGCGTGAACGCTTGCTCGTAGCGTCCGCTCGGCACGAGACGCCGCTCGGCGCCGAGTCGCCCGTCCGCGCCGAGGTCGGCGATGCGCAGCGTGACGGTGCCCGAATCGCTCGTGACGTACACGATACGGCGTCCGTCGGCGCTCACGTCGACGTCACGAACGCGGCGACCCGTCGTCAGCCGATCGAGCGCGGGCTCGGTGCCGTCGGGAGCGCGCACGCCGGGCGGCAGCCGAAACACGTCGCCGAAGGGGTACATGCGCGCTGACGGAGCGACCGAATCGAAGAACAGCGAGCAATCGGGCCCGAACGCGAGGCTCCGTCCCGTCGAGCGCACCCAGCGCTCGGCGCCGTTGCCACCCTTCGCGTCGACCGAAACCGTGTACACGCCCGCGAGCGTGTCCGCGTCGCTCCGCAGGTACGCGACCTCTCCCGGCGCTCCGCAGCGCGCCGGCAAGAAGCGCGGGTCGATGGCCGACCAGCCTCGTCGCGTGAGGCGCCTGCCCTCACGCAGGCCGGTCGCGCCGAGCGCCCGTGCTTGCGCGGCGTAGCGCGCGCGGATGTCCTTCTTCCAGCCTTCGTAGAGGTCCTCGTAGGTGAGACCCGTGGCGCGCCGGATCGCGCGATTGACGCCGAAGGGAATGATGGTGGCGCCGTAGTCCGCCGCGACGGCGGCATAGATGTTCGGGCCGTAAATGCTCGAGATCCAGTCGATGAAGTGCGCGCCGTAGAGGTACCAGAGCGTGCCGCCGGGCCAGCGGCGCGGCAGGTGGCTGATCTCGTCGAGCGTGGCGACGTTGTTCTCGAGCACGTCGGCCCGCAGCATCATGTCGAACTGGCTCGAGCGCAGGCGGCCGCCGCTCGTGTGCTCGGTCTCCATCGCGACGGCGAGCCCCTCGAGGATCCAATGCGGTTGCTCCTCGTTCGGGGCGAGCGTGTTGCCGAGCACGCTGTTCACGGCCGACGGCACGCCCGACACGTGCTCCATGTGCAGGATGTGCGTGAGCTCGTGCGTGACGAGGTGAGAGACCCAATCGTCGTAGTCGCCGAGCGCGGACATGTCGTCCGGCGCGGCGACGTAAAGCGTCACGCTCGGGTACGGCAGCGTGTACGCGAAGCCGTTCGCGTCCTCGGTCCCGTCGTTGAGCACGATTTCGGTCGTTCTGCGCGGGCGGAGGCCGAGCTCCGGCGACAAATGCTCGTAAACGTCCTCGGCCGCCGTGGCGGCGCGCTGGGCTACGTCCTCGATTCCGGCGTGAAAGTGGACGTGAAAGTGCGGCGTCGTGAGCGTGAACCAGCGCACGTACGGATCGCCCGCCTGCGCTCGCCCGGCGACGAGCAGCGCGCCGAACAGCCAGGCGAACGCTAGAGCGCGTCTCGTGAGTGGACGCGTGACCAGCTCCAGCGAGCGCAGCCGGCTCACATGTCGTCGTAGAAGAGCGGCTCGCGGTTGCGCACGTAGCGGTACACGAGCTGGCGGCCTTCGGCGGAGATCTGCGTGAACTGCGCGCCGAAGCCGGGCGACGAATCCGCGCCCGATTGCGGTGAGTCACGCGTCCAGCGCACGATGGCTGCCGCCTCGAACTCGTAGCCGCCGGGCAAGCAAACCTTGACCATCAGCGGCATCCCGACGTCCGGGATGTTGTAGGTGGCGATGAAGATGCCGCCCGAATCGATGACGTCGTTGCCGCTCAGGCCCTTGTAAAAGTTCGTCGGGCTGTGCGCGCCGAGCTCGGCCTCGTAGCGTTGCATCCCGCCGGGAGCCGGTGCCGCAGCGGCCGGCGCGGGCGCAGCTTGCGGCGCGGGTTGCTGCCACTGGGGAGCGGCTTGCGGCGCGGGCTGTTGCCACTGGGGAGCGGCTTGCGGCGCCGGTTGTTGCCACTGGGGAGCGGCTTGCGGCGCGGGCTGCTGCCATGCCGCGGGCGCAGGTTGTGGCGCCGGTTGCTGGCCCCACGCTTGCTGCGGAGCAGGCGCTGGCTGCTGGCCCCACGGTGACTGCCCCGCGAGCTGTGTTGCCGCAACGCCGCTGGCAGCGGCGGGCTTACCGACGACCGCGACCTGCGGGGGCGCTTCCCCAGAGGCTTGGTACGCGCCCGACGGCTGAGTCGGCGGCGACGGCGCCACCGACCCCTGTCCGACCATGCCCGTGACCTGGTGGACGAGCCCGAGCGCGCCCGCGATCGCCTCCATGGCCTGCTCGACCGCGGGGTGCTGAACCTGCGCGGCTTGCAGCGCCGAGAGCGCCTTGCGCACGAGCGCGAGTGCACCCGCCGCATCCGCGCCCGGGCCGCCCCGCGACGCCTCGACCTTGTGCAGCGCGCTCATCGCCTGCGCGATCGGCTCCGCTGCTTGCATCAGTGCCGGCGGCACGCCTGGGCTCTGTAGCGCTCCAAGGCCCCGCGCCAGATTCTCCCGTGCCGTTCGCGCCAATGTCACGACATCCATTGATTCGAGTCCCTCCGCGAGAGGTGAGGCGCGAGTCTATCAACCCAAGTCTCCCGTGTCTCGGCCGGCAAGGTGCTCGCGCACGGCCGCTGCGAGCTCGGCCGGTCCGAGCACGGCGTCCGGCCCGTCGTCTTCTGCCGGCAACACGGCCCGGAGGACGCTGATCGCGCCGTCGCCCGTCCTCAAGACGAGCCTGGGCGGCTCGCCGTACACGGCCGCCTCACCAGGCTCCAAGGCCGAGGGGTAGTCGGCGGCTTCCGCGGCTCGCGAGACGAAGAGCTCGAGGCCCTCCACTTCCAGCCCGAGCCCGGGGACCGGGGCGAGCGCTCGAATTCGCCGGAGCACGCGCGCGGTGGGCCAACGCCAATCCACGCGGAGCGCATCCCCCTCGGGCTCCGGCGCCCAGGTCACGCCTTGCTGAGCTTGTGCGCGCGGCGACGGCGGCTCTCCCCGGGCGTAGCGCGCCACCACCTCGCGAAGCAGCGCGAGTGACGGCCGATCGAGAGCGCGCGCGAGCTGCCAGCTGTCCTTTTCGCCCACGGCGAGCGAGCGCGTGAGCAGGATGTCACCCTCGTCGTACTCCGGCGTGAGCGTGTGAACCGTTGCGCCGGTCTCGTGATCGCCGGCGTCGATCGCCGCGTAGTACGGGTTCGGCCCGCGATGGCGCGGCAAGAGCGACGGGTGCACGCCGATGGCGCCCAGGCGCGCGCACGCGAGCCACGTCGCGGGCAGACGCCGAGTCCAAAACCAGCTGACGAGGAGATCCGGTGCTGCACGTTCGAGTGCGGCTAGAACGCGCGCGCCGAACCGGCCGTTCTCGTCCGTGGTTCCGAGCCCTGCCCCTGCCGCCAGGATCCGCGTCGAGGGTGAGCGATGCGCGAGCCTGCGCCGGCCCGGCGCGTCGATCGGTGGCAGCACCGCGAGCGCAAGGTCGTGCCCGTCGCGTGTAAGGAGACATGCGCCAAGCGGCAATCCGAAATACGCGACACGAAGCCGGCTCACTTTTGGCTCACTTGCTAAGACGAGGCGTAGGGATCAGAATCATGGGGTGAAGGTCAGTTTCGCTTCGGCCCGCTGGGTCGCCGCGCTGCTCGCCGTAGGAGGGCTGGCGTTGGCTCAAGACGCACGGATCGTAGATCCGTGGAAGCACGCCGTCTCGGTGCTCTTCCCGCCCGCGCCGAAGTCCGAGCCGCTGCCCGCGCCGACGCGTGCCGTCGGTGTCGCGTCGTTCCCCATCGATCCTAAAGCGGCCAATCCCGCGGTGGTGCCGGTCGGGCCGCCCATCGTCGAGGCACCGGTCGGCCCGTGGGCAGCCATGGTGGTCGCCCCCATCGAGCCCGCGGACGGCATCGTCGACCCTTGGGCGGGCTCGCCCGCTCGGGCCGAGGCATCCGCCAGCCGCCGTGTGGCAGGCGAATGGGCCTGGCGCGTGCGCGAGATCGTCGATCCTTGGGCACGCGGACCGGTCGCGCTCGCCTCGCGCGACCCGTTGATCGTCGATCCCTGGGCTCACAGCCGCCAATAGCGGCCGTACCGGGGCTCCGGGGCCGCTCCCGGATGCCCCGAAAACTTGGTCCGACTCGGACCTCCCTGTTACGCCGGACCCTATGGATGCTGGCGGCGACAGGCGCGCCTTCCGCCCGGCGCTTCGTGCGGGCGCCCGCTTCGACCCGCTGGCCGCCGGTCGGCCCGTCCTCACGTTCGAGAGCGTGCACAAAGCGTATCGCGCCGACGCGCCCGTCTTGCGCGGCCTGCACCTCGAGATCCAACGCGGCGAGTTCGTGTTCATCACGGGGCCTTCGGGCGCGGGCAAGAGCACGCTCCTGCGCCTGCTGTTCGCCGAGGAGTCGGTGGACTCGGGTCGCATCCTGTTTCTCGGGCGCGAGATCGGCCGGCTCACGCCCGGGTCGATTCCGTACCTGCGCCGGAACATCGGCATCGTCTTCCAAGACTTCCGCCTCGTCGAGAACTGGTCGGTGCTCGACAACGTCGCGCTGCCGCTCGAAGTGCTCGGATTGCCGGCGCGGACCATCCGCCAGCGCGTCGGTGCGGCGCTCGAGCGCGTCGGCCTGTCGGGCCGCGGCAGCGAGAGCGCAGGACACCTTTCGGGCGGCGAGCAACAGCGCGTCGCGATCGCGCGAGCGATCGTGAGCGAGCCGGCGCTCCTGCTCGCGGACGAGCCCACCGGGAACCTCGACCCGCAGCTCGCGCTCGACATTCTCGGTTTGCTCGAGGACATCAACGAAACGGGGGTCACGGTGCTGTTCGCGACGCACGACCGCACGCTCCTCGACGTGCGCCCGCGCCGCGTCGTCGTGCTCGACGAAGGCCGCGCCTTCGACGCGCCCAACGGGCTCGACGACGCCGAGCTCGCAGCCGTGGACCTTTCGGTGCCGCGCCGAGGAGCTGCCGCATGAGGCCGATCGAACGCGCGTTTCGCGGAGCCAAGAACGATTTGCGCCTGCACGCGCTCGGCGTATTTTCGGTGGCCGTCGCGTTCGTGTGCTTGGGCGCGACGCTGCTCGCCGTCGTGAACGTCGATCAGGTGCGCGAGCGTTGGGCGAGCTTCGGCCGCGCGAGCGTGTTCCTCACGCGCGGCGCGAGCGCCGAGCAGGTGTCCGCGATCGAGCGCGCCCTTCGCGCCTCGAACGGCGTGACCGACGTGCGGCACATGAGCGCCGAGGACGCGCGGCGCGAGGCGGGACTCGGGGGCAAGGACCCCGTCATCGACGCGTTGCCCGCCGAAGCGTTCCCCGAGACGCTCGAGGTGAGCGTGCGGAAAGACGTGGATCCGGCCCGACTCGGGCAGCTCGCGGCGCAGCTCCGGTCGCTGCCGGCGGTCGAGAGCGTCGAGACGTACGGCAGCTGGAGCGAGCGCATCGAGGCGCTCATGTCCGGCGGCGTCGCGGCCGCTTCGCTCTTGTCGCTGATCGTGCTCGCCGCGGTCGTGAGCGTCGTCTCGTCGACGATTCGGCTCTCGCTCCAGCGGCGCAAGCTCGAGGTCGAGGTGATGAAGCTCGTCGGAGCGACGGAAGGCTACGTGCGCCAGCCGTTCGTGATCGAGGGCGCTGCGCAGGGCGCGCTCGGCGCGAGCCTCGCGGTGGCATTGCTCGGCGTGCTCTACCTCGTCGTGAAGAGTCATCTCGACGCGCGGCTGACGGCCCTGTTCGGGCTCACGCCGTCGTTCTTGCCCTGGCCCGTCGTGCTCGTGACGGTGACGCTCGGTGCGGGGCTCGGCGCCACGGCGGCGTTCCTGAGCCTGCGCCGCTTCGTGACGACATGAGTCGCGGGCGCTCACCGCTCGCGCGCGTCGCGCTCGTCGGGGTGGCGCTCTTCGGCTCGCGCGCCGTGCTCGCCGACGCGGCGCCCGGACGCGCGCCTTCCGCGGACGAGGTCGCTCGGCTCCGCAAGAGCGCGGACAAGGACGAGCAAGGGCTCGCGCGCCGGCTCGACCAGCTGCGCGACGACGCAACGCTCACCGATCAGCGGATCTTGTGGCGCGGCCGCCTTTACGTACGACTCTCGCGCGCCGGCCTCTTGCCGGTGGGCGACGGGTTCGAGGCGCTCGTCGATCACGCCGCGCGCCTCGAGCGGCTGCACCACGGCCTCGAGCTCGACGTGGCGCACGCCAAGGCGCTCGCCGCCGAGCGCGTTGCGCTCGCGAAGAAGCTCGACGAAGCGCGCGCGCGCACCGCCACCCTCGACGAAGAAGAGCGCGTGCTCGCCCGCGCCGAAGACGCCCTCCGCTCCGCCGACGACCGCGAGCGCGCGTTCGCCCAGGCATTCGAGGCGGGCGGTCACACGGCGGTGTACGGCGCGGTCGGCCCGGCCGAGCCGGCGAGCGCGACCGCGGGCGGCTTTGCGGCGCTGAAGGGTCGCCTGCCGTTCCCCATCGCCGGCAGAAGCGAGATCCGTGCGGCGCGCCGCCAGGGCTCGGAGGGCCCGGGCCTCGAGATGCACGCGGCGCCCGGCGCGCCGGTGCGCGCAGTGGCAGCGGGGCGCGTGGCCTTCGCCGACAGCTACGCCGATTACGGGAAGACCGTCATCGTGGAGCATGGGCGGCGCTACTACACGGTGAGCGCGAACCTCGGCTCGATCGACGTTGCAGTGGGAGACGAGGTTTCTCCTGGAGAACGTCTCGGTACCGTGAGCGACGGCGGGAACGGCTCGAAGCTCTACTTCGAGGTGCGGGTCGGCAAGGAAACGGTCGATCCTTCGCCGTGGTTCGGTATCTGACCTTGGCACGCGGCCCTTTGGGCCCTAGGCTCAAAGCTCATGCTCGTGCACCGTCTGGTGGGATGGTGGCAGGTCGCGGCGGTGGTGGCCGTCGCGCCCTCGGCCTTGGCCCAATCGACCGCTAGCTTTCCGCCGGACACGCCCGCGGCGGCGCCTCCCGCTCGCGCGCCCGCGCCGCCCCCTCCGGCGCCACGGCCTACGCCGCCTCCGCCCGCCACGTACCCCGCGCCTGTCGCGCCGCGGGCGCCCGTCCCCGCTGCGCCACAACCGGCGCCCGTTGCGCCCGCGCCCGCGCCGACTCCCGCGCCTGCCTGGTCACCGACGTACGTCCCCGCGGCCGTCTCGACCGACACGCGCCCGCCCGTTCTTCCCTACTATCAGGGCATGCCCGTGCCACCGGGCTACGAGGTCGTGCCGCATCCGGCCTCCGGTCTCATCACGGCGGGCATCATCGGCATGGGTGTTTCCTACGGCACGGCGGTCATCGTCGCCGCGGCGCAAGGCTTCGACAACGCCGCGGGTTGGATGGCGGCACCGGTCGTGGGGCCCTTCATCTCCATCGCCACCCGCGACTACGAGCAGTGTAAGACTGCCACCGTTGCCCAGGCGCGCCGCTGCGTGACCGAGGCCGTCGGCCAGGTTCAGTACATCACGTTCGCGGCCGTGGACGGCGTCTTCCAGATCGCCTCCGCGCTCGTGATCGTCGCGGGCGCCGTGAGCTCGAAAGACGAGCTCATCCGGCAGGATTTGGTGCACGTGAAGGTGGCGCCGGGCCAAACCGGGGGCGTCGACTGGGCCGTGACGGTGCAAGGGAAGTTGTGACCCACCTCGGGCGCGTGACGGGTGTGCTGGCGCTCGCTGCGCCCGTGCTCGTCGCCGCCTGCGGTGATCGCGAGGGGACCAGAACCACGGGGCTCGAGCCTGGGCGGCGCGCCGGCGCGTCGGGCGCTGGCGGCACGGGGGTGCCGTGCACCAAGACGGAAGAGGATCACGACGGCGACGGCGTTCCCACGACCTACGTGCCCGAGGGATGCACCGGCGGCATCACGCTCGAGATTCGGGGGAACCAGGATTGCAACGACGACGATCCTTCGGTGCAGGTTTGGAGATATTTGGACGAGGATGGCGACGGCGACGGCGCTGGGACGGCGGAATGCGTGCCGTCGGGTGAGCCGGGCTACAGCGAATTCGGATCCGACTGCGACGACGCCGATCCTGCGGTCTCATCGCACACCATCGAGGTGCCGGGCGACGGCATCGATCAAGACTGCTCGGGTCGCGATCTCGAGCCGTGCTCGGACACGAACACGAATTGTCCGTGCAGCGCCAATCCTCGCTGCGCGCTCGAGCCCACGGAGCCGTGTGACGGCGTCGATCTCGCGATCGGGTCGATCGTCGGCTGCTTCGACGGCAGCGAGGCGATCAAAGACCACGTTTTCGTCGTGAACCAGGGGACACGCGACTTCTCGGGCACGTTCGTGCTCGCTCGAGGCACGTGGAACAGCGGCGTCCTTGCGGCCACCATTCCGGCAGGTGGAGCGACGGTCGGCATCGGGCTTTATCTGGGGGGTGACGCCGCGAGCGTGCCGCTCACGGTCAGCATGCCCGACGGCGTCGACTGCAATCCGGACAACGACGCCTACCCCGGGGCCGACGCCGTCGCGGCGACCTGCCCCTAGCGGCGCACGCAACTTCCCGCGAGCGTGGCCGACCTCCCTCGAAAGGAGGTCTTTTCATGACCACTCGCCTCGATCCTCAAGGTCCCGCCCCGCTCGTTCATGCCGATCCCGCTGCGTTTCGCAGCACGGCGCAACCGACCCGGCCGTTCCAGGCCGTGATGACGGCGGGCGCCGCCGCGGTGGTGGGCGGCGCCGAAGCCGCCGTTCAGCGCTTGCCCGGCGGCCCCATCCTCGCGGCCGCATTTCGGCCCGCGCCGGGGCAGACGCTCGTGAGTGGCAGCGCGGCGGCAACGACGCCCGAGGGCTACCCGCTGGCAGGCTCCAGCGCCGGCGTTGCGGGAACCGGCAACGGCACCGGCTCGCTCGATGGCATGCTCGACCAGAACTCGGACAAGAACCTCTATTACATCGCCCTGCAGGAGCGGATCAGCGCGGAGAATCGCCTCTACTCGGCCTACTCGAACGTGCTCCGCGTCCGGCACGAGACGATGAAGAACGCGATCGGTAATTTCAGGTAGGCTAGCGGGCGCATGGGCATCGATGGCATCGGCAAACCGCCGCCAATCGGTCCGGCAGGCGGCGCCCAGGCCCCGGCGGCGAGCGGCGGCGACTTTCGCCTGCCCGGTGCGGAAGGTGCGGCTCCGAGCAACGACCTCGCACGCCTCGAACGCGGCGAGATCGGGCTCGACGCCTACCTCGACGCGCGGGTGACCGAGGCCACGGGCCACCTCCGCGACCGGCTCGCGCCCGAGCAGCTCGAGTTCGTGCAACGCACGTTGCGAAGCGAGCTTGCCGCCGATCCGGTGCTCGTCGAGCTCGTTCGGCGCGCCACTGGGAAAACGGTTGAGAGCGGCGACTGACGGCCGCGCCCCGCGCGCAAAGCTCGTCCCTCGACGTGACGTGCCGAGCGGCCTCGAAGCGCGACGGGCGTCGGCGCGACGGGCGTCGGCGCGACGGGCGTCGGCGCGACGGGCGCGGGTAGCGTCATGAGCGAGCCCATCGTCCGCTGGGTCGCGAGCGGAGCTCCGCGCTTGCTCGGCGACATCGCGGCGGACCTTGGCGCGGGCGGGGCCGCAGCGCTTGCGGATGGGCGCGTGTTCGTCGACGGCCGGCGTGTGACGGAGGCGAGCGTCGTCGTGCCGGTGGGCAGCGTCCTCGAAGTGTACGCGCTGCGGAACGTGGACCGCGACGTGACGGTGCTCGCCGAGCACGCTGGGTTCGTCTTCGTAGACAAACCGCCCGGCCTCGCCACGGAGCCGGATCATGCCGGTGTGGAAGCGAGTGTCGTCGCGCGCGTCGCGGAGCGGCTGGGCGTCGCTCGGAGCGAGCTGCACGCGCTGTCGCGTCTCGATGTCGGGGTGAGCGGCGTGGTCACGCTCGCGCGGAGCGCCGAAGCACGCGAACAGGCGGCGCGGCTGCGCGAGCGCGGCGCGTGGCGGCGGCGCTACGTGGCGCTCTCGTGCGGTGCTCCGGAGCCGGAGAGCGGCACTTGGGATCAAGCGCTCCTGCGGCCGCGCGCGACGCGCTCCGGCCGACACGCCGAGCGAGCGGCGAGCACCCGTTACGCGCTGTCGGGCACGGCAGGGCCCGTGTTCGTTCCGTCGCGCGCCGGCAACGCCGAGGTTCGGCCCGCGTTGCTCGCGCTCGCACCGGTCACGGGCCGCACGCACCAGCTTCGGCTGCACGCAGCCGGCGCCGGCGTGCCGCTGCTCGGGGACGGGACGTACGGAGGGCCCGAGCGCCTCGTGCTCGCGAGCGGCGCGGTCCGTCCGCTCGAGCGCGTCGCCTTGCACTCGGCGTGGGTCGAGCTCGAGCTTGCGGGGCGAAAGCTGCGGATTTTGGCGCCGATACCGCCGGAGCTAGGGGCGCTCTGGCAGGCGCTCGGCGGTGACGAGCAGGCTTGGGCGCGCGCGGTCGAGCTCGAGCTTTGACGGCGGCGCGCTTGTGCTAACGAAGGCGGGCCTTGCTTCGCCGCGCGATCCTTCTTGCTCTCGGGGCGCTCAGTGCTCTTCTGGGCTGCTCCGGGGCGCGCGTCGCGCGACCGGAGGAGCCCACGCCGGGCGTCGTCATTCCCGTGCATCTAGCGGAGGGACATGGCGACGGCGCGCTCGCCGAGCCCGTGCCGAGCGGTGTGCCGACGGCGAACGGCTCGGCGGCGCCCAGCGGGTCCGCGGCCCCGAGTGAGCCCCCGCGCGCCTTCACGAGCGATCCCCCGGATCCACAGCCGCTGCGCCTCGCCGATCAGTACGAGTACACGCTCCATTACGAGGACGCGAAGATCCGCCTCGTCGCGCTCCGGCGCGTTCATTTTCCGAAGCCGATCGTCACGGCGCGGCGCATGGGCCGCTACGCGTTCGAGCTCTGGATCGGGCACGAGCTCGTCGACCGCGTGCGCTTCGATTTCCCGCTGCTCGCGGCGAGCGAAGCGCCCGACACCACGCGCCACAAGCTCTACGAAACGCCGGCGCTCACGGGCGGGCCGTACACGGTGACGGTCCTCGTGCCCGCGGCGCCGCGCGCCCGCAGCGCCCGTCTCGTCGATCGCGCGACGCGCTTCCAAGCCAAGCTCAGCTGGCCGCCCGAGCCGACCGCGGGGCTCGAGGTCACGCCGATGGATCCGCCGTCCGCCGCCCCCGGCGGCGACGTGGCGAACGCGACGCCGGCGGCGTCCGCATCGAGCGCGGCGCCCGCATCGACGGCGTCGAGCCCTCCGGCGAGCGCGCCGCCCGCCAAAGCGACCGCGATGCCCGCACCCTTGCCGGAGCAGCCGACGGGGGGAACGAAGCCTTCCGCGGCACCGAGCTCGACGAGCAAATCGCCGGCGCCGGCGGGCCCGTCGCGTCCCAAGCCCCCGCCGCCGCGCGAGCTCGAACGGCCGT
>Ga0070682_100000540_pt1 | contig 23428 bp, 15 predicted proteins | sample KBSC63LmetaG_FD_64668 | JGI IMG/M metagenome (GOLD analysis project Ga0070682, IMG submission 64668) | Corn rhizosphere microbial communities from Kellogg Biological Station, Michigan, USA - KBS C6-3L metaG | ecosystem: Host-associated > Plants > Roots > Rhizosphere | place: USA: Michigan...
TGAATTACTCGACCCACCGGAATCGTGACCGTGGCAGTCGGGTTCGTCGGATTCGAGCGTCTTAGTGAGTCGACAAATTCAGAACCGGGAGCGGTAGCGACCGGGTGAACTTTGAATGTCTGTCAAGCTTGTGAGCCTTGTTATTACTGACGGTTGAGTTTGGTCAACGCGACCCGGTCGCTACCGCTCCCGGTTCTGAATTACTCGACCCACCGGAATCGTGAGCGTGGCAGTTAGACGGGTTCGTCAGATTCGAGCGTCATCGTGAGTCGACAAATTCAGAACCGGGAGCGGTAGCGACCGGGTGAACACTGAATGTCCGTCAAGCTTGTGAGCCCTTGCAATGAGTTTGGTCAACGCGACCCGGTCGCTACCGCTCCCGGTTCTGAATTACTCCATCCATTCTGAGAGTTCATTACCAAATTCGCTTGAGGCTGGAATCTGATCGGTGTATTGTTCGACGACTTTAACGCGCTCTCTCCCCTCAAGACTTCCTGGCGCTTTAGTTCGTCAACGTGTGCGTCATTTCTCGCTGAAGTCGAAGGAAAAATTCATCTCATGAAACGAAAAGCGCGCTGTGTTTTAATGTCGCTGATTGCGACCTTTGCAGTCTCACTGCCTTTCTTCAAGGGATCGGCCCAGAATCCGACGCCCGCGCAAAAGCCCCCGGCCTCGGCGGCACCCACAGCCACGCCACCACAGGAACCGGAAGACTACAGCGACGATGACGTGGTCCGCATCACCACCAACCTCGTGCAAGTCGATTTGGTAGTCACAGACGCTAAAGGAAACCAGGTCACAAATCTGACGCAGGACGACTTCGAGATCTATGAAGAGGGACGTCCCCAGCCAATAACCAACTTTTCGTTTGTCTCAAATGAACAAGTGCCGGCGACACCGAGCGCATCGTCGCGCGCGGTGAGGGGTGCGCCAACGATGCCGGTTAGAATTCGACCGGAGACGCCGCGACACACGATTGCCATCGTCATTGACGATTTGAAAATGTCTTACGAAAGCGTAATTGCGACGAGAAAGGCCGTCAGGAAGTTTATCGATGAACGAATGCAGCCGGGCGACCTGGTCGCCATTGTCAGAACCAGCGCGGGCATCGGTGTGTTGCAGCAGTTAACTTCAGACAAGGCGCAACTCTACGCCGCTACGGAACGCATCCGCCGCTCAGGCGATACGATCGCCGAACGGCTTGCAAAGGCATGTCAAAGCGAGTTTGCGATGTCTCTGGATACCGCGGTTGACGCGCAAAGCGAGTTTGAGGGTTACAGCGAACAGGCGGCTTCCTATGGCACTTTGGGCGCCCTGAATTTCATCATGCGTGGACTGAAGGAAGTGCCCGGCCGCAAGAGCGTAGTGATCTTCTCCGACGGCTTTATTCCCTGTCCGCAGAATATGGAAAGCGAAGTCACGGTCCAGGAGCAGTTGCGGAGAGTGGCCGACCTCGCCAATCGCGCCTCGGCAGTGGTTTATCACATCGACCCGCGCGGTCTCATTGCCCAGGGCGGCGCCGCCGATTCCCCTGGTGATGGCGGACACGGCACCCGCACCATGGCGCGTTTGAGCGCGATCAGTAACGCAATTTACAACTCGCAAAAATTCTTCAGTCGCGTCGTTTCCGAAACCGGTGGCTTTTCTACTTACAACAATAACGACATTCCCGCAGCGCTCCAGCGCATCGTCGACGATCAGAAGGGTTATTACCTGATCGGTTACCGGCCCAGTGATACGACCTTTGCTGCGCGCAAAGGGGTGGCGAAATTTACGAACTTGAAAGTCAAGGTTAAGCGCAGCGGACTTACGGTCCGTACGCGAGCCGGCTTTTATAACTTTGCAGACAGTCAACCCGGTTCTCGGCCCCGTACGCGCGAGGAGCAGCTAACCGCAGGCCTGATTTCACCTTTTTCCGGTGACATAGACGTGCGACTCACTTCGCTCTTCGGTAACGCGCCCACCGGGTCCTTTATGCTTTCGATGCTTCACATCAATACTGCGGGTCTGACATTTACGTTGCAGCCGGACGGTTGGCAGCAAGCAATCATGGACGTCGGCGGTCTCATATTTGACGCGGACGGTCAGGTGGTCGAGCAGGTAAATCGCACGCAAACAATTCGCGCGAAAGGTGAAACTTTTGAGCGGCTGATGAAAGGTGGACTCGTTTACAGCCTAAGCGTACCGGTGAAAAAAGCGGGCGCTTATCAATTGCGCATTGCAGTGCGCGATGCGGCGTCCGGGCGGGTTGGTTCGGCAAATCAATTTATCGAAGTGCCCGACGTCCTCAAGAACCGGCTGACGTTGTCAGGCATAGTTGTTCATGAGAGCGATGTCGATAGTACGGTCACCGGCGCCGCGCGAAATCCCGCGACGCTCGCGGCCGGCAATAAGGATGCGAGTTTTGAGCCGGTCGGTAGTCCAGCCTTGCGGCGGTTTCATCAAAACTCAGTACTCGAGTACGACTACGTAATTTACAACGCCAGCCTGCGCGCCGGTGTGCCGCAACTGCTGACGCGCATATCAATTTCGCGTGGCGACGAACACGTGCTTGATGGTGAAGAGAAGAGTCTCGACGTCGCGGGCCAAACTGATTTGAAACGATTAAATGCCGGTGGCCGCGTGCTGCTGGGTGAACGTCTACCGCCCGGCGAGTACGTGCTGAAGATCGTTGTCACCGATCAACTGTCTAAAAAGACGGCGACGCAGTTCATCAACTTTGAGATCATCAAATAGGTTCAAGTTTCAAGTTTCAATTTCTAAGTTGAAACGGTCATGCCTTTGGAGTGCGGTGACCTGTCACGGCTTTTTCTTCGCGGCGGCCCGTCGCCGCGTCTTAATATGACTTTTGCGACGAACATTCAAACCGAGACGGTCGACGAGATACTTGAAATCGAGCGCGCCATCATGGCAGCCATCAAGGCTAAGGACGCGGACACGCTGGCGCCGTTCCTTGCTAACGAGTTCATCTACCGGACGCATTTCGGCGCTGAAGCTGACCGGGACCAGTTCCTGGATAGCGTTGCTTCGTTTCCCGTTGAAATACTTACGCTGCGCGGCGAGGAATTGAAAGTGGACGTTTTTGGAGAGGTCGCGATTCTGACTGGAGTGCAGCTTGCTGAGGCGCGGCTGCTTGATCACGCGCCGGAAGAGAGCGCCGTGGCCTTCACGGACGTGTTCGTGCAGCGCGACGGACATTGGCTCATGGTGTTGGCTTATGGAGTTGAGTTGCCGTCAGAGCCGGATACCATTACAGAACCGGGCGCGCCGGCGTCGCAGCGTTGAGTCGTCTGGGGTCAGGGGATCAGAGGTCAGAGGTCAAAGGCGGGACGTCGCCCTTCACGAACAAGAGGTCGAATTTGTGACCTCTGACCTTTGAATAAGAAAACGCCGGCATCCGACGACACCTCGTTCGATTCGGGTAACTCTTATTGCCCATTAATCGTCAATCTGGTAGAGTCCGCCAACCGCAAGGACTCTCCAGGCCTTTCCTTTTAGATTGTTCTAGCCCGGAAGCGAGGCCTTTTTTTGATCGGCCAAACTATCACTCACTACCAGATCGCGAAGAAGATCGGCGAAGGTGCCATGGGGGAGGTCTACCTCGCACACGACCTCAAGCTGAATCGAGCAGTAGCGCTAAAGTTCATTCCGGCAGCCCTCGTTAACCAACCTCAGCGGCTGGCGCGCTTTGAACGCGAAGCCCAATTATTAGCCTCGCTCAATCATACAAATATCGCGGTCATACACGGAGTTGAAGAACACGAGGGCAAGCCGTTTCTGGTGATGGAGTTGATCGAAGGCGATACGCTCGAGGACCGCCTCCTGACCGGACCATTGCCGGTTGAAGAAGTGCTCATAATCGCGGCGCAGGTCGCCGAAGCCCTTAAAGCTGCTCATAAAAAAAGCATCATCCATCGTGACCTAAAGCCCGCCAACATAAAAGTCACCGCCGATGGCGTCGTCAAGGTTCTCGACTTCGGCCTGGCTAAACAGTTTTACGATGGCAGCAAAGAAATTGACTCGGAAGCAGCGACGCTTCCCGTGATGACCATGGAAGGAACCGTGGTTGGCACTCCTGCCTATATGTCTCCCGAACAAGCTTTAGGTCAAGCTATCGATGCCCGCGCCGATATCTTTTCTTTCGGCGCGATCACATACGAGATGCTGACAGGTGGCCGAGCTTTTACCGGGCCGACATTGGGAGCGGTGGTTCAGGCCGTTGTGGCCACGGATCCACAGTCGCCGCGGCGAGTGCGTTCGGAAGTCCCGGTTGCTCTCGACTCGCTGGTGATGCGTTCGCTACAAAAGAAAAAAGAACTGCGACAACAAAATGCGGAACAGTTGATTAGCGAGATAGGCGAGATTAAGAGCAGACAAACTACCCGCTCGGCAATTTTGGCAGCCTCGCCCGGTCGTGGGTTGCGCCACATCACCTGGCAGCTACGCACCTGGAGACTGGAACATAAGAGAGCCGCGCTCATCGCTGCGGTTCTGGTTGTTGTTCTGGCGTTTGGAGCGCTGGCCGCATTCGCTCTCAAACGTCGCTCACTCCCGAGCGCCGGAGCGGCCTCGGGCCTGGCGCAACCCAATGCCAACGCTGGTACGTATGAACTGTTCCAACAGGGATCGACCTTACTTGAACGCTACGACAAAGATGAAAACCTGAACGGCGCGATGCAGCACTTTCAAGCAGCGCTCGCGAAAGACCCGAACTATTCGCCGGCATACGGAGGACTCGGGCTTGCTTATCTGCTGAAGTATCAAGCCAATCGCGACAAGCAGTTGTTGGATACTGCCTTCGCAAATGCCACGCAGGCAGTGAATCTTGATGGGCAACTCGCCGACAACCGAGTGAGCCTGGGACGAGTGTTGGTTGAAAGGGGCGAGTATGACAAAGCCGAAGGTGAATTGAAGCAGGCGTTGAATCTCGACCCTCTCAATGTCGGTGCGCATCGCGGGCTCGGTGATCTTGAGCGAGGTAGAAAGAAGTGGGTGGAGGCTGAGGCTCTCTATAAGAAAGCGATCGAACTTCGTCCGAAGGATTGGGATCTGCGCGTTGCTCTGGGCAACTTATACTTCCGCCAATCGCGCTACGCGGAAGCTGAACAGGCGTTTGCCGATGTGGTTAAGTTGGTGCCGGACTCCTATCTCGGCTATCGCAATCTCGGAGGGGTCTATCACATGCAAGCCCGCTTCGCCGATGCTTCGGCTGAATATCAGAAAGCCTTACAGATCAAACCCTCAGCCATGACTTATTCAAACCTGGGGACCAGTCTCTTTTTTCAAGGTCTTTACCAGCAGTCGGTCGTTGCCATGGAGAAGGCCGTCGAATTGGGAGCAAATAACACACAGAACTGGATCAACCTGGGCGATGCCTACCGGTGGACTCCGGGCAATGAAGACAAATCTAAAGATGCCTACCGAACAGCTATCGGAATGATTCGCAAAGATTTGTTGGCCAAACCAAACGATGCCGATCTAAGAAGCCGCTTCGCTCTCTGCATGGCAAAGAGTGGCGAGAAGAAGGAGGCTTTGGCGGAGGCCGCCACAGTAGAGGCACTCGACAGGACGGCCGCGGTCCTTTCGCGGCTGGTAGTAGTTTATGAAGTGTGCAACCAGCGACGACAGGCGCTGGATACTATGGCCGCCGCTCTGAAAGCGGGCTATTCGATGGAAGAATTTGGCCGTGATCCTGAGTTGTTGGAACTCCGAAAAGATCCCGGCTTTCACAAACTCGTTGCGACGCTTCCGGAACAACCTCATAAATAGAGAGGTGTCGTCCGCAATGGCTTTACCACCAAGGTGGTTTTTCAGCTCTCACAGCGAAACCGCCACAACCGAAAGGATGCTCCCATGTCTACAAGTCCTACAAATTATTCCCTGGACGTCGCTTTTTCATCTACCACGCGGTCGTTGCCAGGCAATTCCAATCAGCCGATCCTGGCCATGGGCTATGGCTTCTCAGAACAGGCACCGGGAAAGACCTGGCACGAGATGGGCCAGGGCGTTCTCACCGTGATAGCGCGCTCCCCGTTTGTTTTCACCGCATTTGATACGGCGCCTGGTAATGCCCAGCAAGTCACTAATTTCGAAGTAGACTTTCCCAACAACAACAATCCGTTCGTGGACGATAAAAACAATCCGATAGGTACTCCGGGTTCGATTGTGGCCACTGGCGGCGCCATACACAGCCAGAATGGTCAAAGCGCGGGTTGCAACGTGGTCGGCTTGTATTCGATGATCGGTCCTTACTACATCGAGTCTTCGGCTATCGGCTCAACGATCGCATGCACGGTCAAAATCACACTGCGCAATGGACAAGTATTTCAAGTTGATCCCGAGAGACAGGTGGAAGGACCTGGACTTGATCCCGAGAAGTCGAGTTACGCAACCTAAGTTACGAAACGAACTCACCTTCAAAGGAGTCCTCTCATGAAAAAAGCATTACTTGGTTTGCTACTGTTAGTTCTAATAGCGGGTTTTAACTTCAGATCGGTTACCAGTTCTTCGGCAGCTGTCTCGGGTATGAGCATACAGACAGTCGCGATTGTGATTACTGACGACCCTCAAAACCAAATCATCACTGTTCCGGAAACTGTTCACGTTGGTCTTAAGGAGAGGATCCAATGGGTCGTTGTTGACATCCGCAAGCAGGGAGCGCAGTTAAGTAGCGTGGCTGTAGGCGATTTCGTCAACAAACAAACGGGGACTGCTGATAGTCCTTTTGGGACTGATTCAGAATATCGGTTCGGTCTAATTCCCATAGGCGATCTCGGCACCAAACTCAGCAAGGAACCGATGAAGCAGGGAACCTTCAAGTACAACGTCACAGTTTTGTTTAGTGGTCAAAGTACGCCCGTAGTTTTGGACCCCGAAATTATTGTCGAGGGAGGCGGCTAGTAGCGGCCTCAAACAACTAGACTGGTTGTGTTTAAGCGTAATTATGGCTGAGGACGTTTCCTGGAGTTGAACTTATTGGCCTAGCCAGCTAGTTCGCAGACCAGGACTTCAAGTTGCAGCCGCGCGCCTTTGGGGCCGCCGCCCGCGAGCGAAGTTTTGATAGCCAGATCAGCAGCGGCGATGAGTTGGATGCCGCGAGCGATCTTGCTTGAATCGCTGCGCTGGAGTGTATTCATGAACGCGTCGCGTTTTGCCGGCGGGCCGTAAATCAGCCGGTACACCTCATCGCGCGCGCCGCGCTTCAAGAGTTCCTTTGCCAACGCCAGGCGATGATAATTGCCGGCAATCAAACCAACCAGCATCACCGGAGCCACGTCGTCTTCTAACAAACGATGGAGTGTTTCGAGCGCGCGCTTCCGATCTCCAGCGATTAGTTGATCGCCGAGATCAAAGTTGGATAACTCGCGCGAGCGATCGACTAACTGGTTGACCAACTCCGGCGTGATCTGTTTGCTGTCGATTGCCGCCGCCGCCAACTTGTCCAACTCAGAAGCAAGCGTCTGCAGGTTCGTTCCCACCAGCCGGATGATTTCGCTCAACACGCGATCCTCGGCCGTCGTTTTCAGTTCCTTCAAACGCGCGCGCGCCCATGCCTTGGCTTCCGCATCCTTCAAAGCCGGAAACTCAACCAGCGTACAACTCGTCTGCAACGCCTTCGTTAGCTTCTTCCGTTTATCGAGCTCCTCGGCGAGAAAGATCAGCACAGTGGAATCGAGCGGGCGACTAAGGTAGCGAATGACGATTTCTTCGTCAGTTTCGCGCAGTTTGCCAAAGTCCTTGATTCTGATCACGCGCCGCTCAGACATCATCGGCAGCTGCTCGGCCGCGGCAATCGCCCCCATCGCGGAGTCGCTCAGCAGACTGAAAGTTGCCTCGTTAAACTCGCGCAGCAAAGTGCCGCTTAGAGCCACTTCGCTAATTTTCTGAGCAGTTTGATCGCGCAGGTAACTTTCGCATCCGGTGAGTAGATAAAGTGGTTCGACACGTCCAGCCGCCAGGGACCGATCGAGTTCAGCACGCGTGAGATTACTCATTTTGAGATCTGGACGGCGTTGGTCAGCGTGGAGACGATACTCTCGGCAAAGTTTCGCGCCATGCGTTGCACTGCCGGATCTTCCTCGTTGAAGAAATTGCGTGGGTCGTTGGCAAATTCGTACTCGCCGCGAAACACAAAGTTTTGATTGTCGTAGAGCACGCGGTTTTCGGTTTGATCGCGCACTGTCACCGCGGCTTCGATGGTGACTTCAAAGATTCGCGCGCGGCCGGCGTCGTCGAGCAACACGCCGCTGTAGCTGAAACTCTTGATGACGCCTTCAATCACAGCGTCGGCGCCCTCGCGCGTGCCCTGCACCCGCAAGCCGCGACCACGATGAATCAACTCGTTCACCACCGCCTCAGTAAACCGTGACTCGATCTTGTAGCGCAATGCGTTGTTCTGAAACGCCGGGACGGCCACAGTCTTGATGTGTTTGGGCAGCTGGTTTTTGGTGACCGGCTTGTAGCACTCAGCAAAGCCGCAAACAAAAAACAGTACGACTATGAAAGCCGTGAAACGAATCGCTTTGACCATCAATGCTCACAATCGGGAACAGGCTGGTTGAACGAAGGGATTCTCTCTCAGCGTCAGGACCTAAGCAAGTTCACCGAATTGCGGGTGGTTGCGTCGCGTCAGTTGCTGGTTTCGTGGGTCGGCTAATTCAGAACCGGGAGCGGTAGCGACCGGGTCATTTTCAAAGGCACATTGCATAAACTTACCCAGCACCCCGTCGCTACCGCTCCGGGTTCTGACTTTGTGCGTGTGGCAGTTCCTCGTTCCGTGGGTCGTGTTTAAATTGCATCAGGTAAACATTGACGCGCCGTGATATTTCTCATATTGTCCGCGGCCAAACAGGCTCGAATGGAAGACTCTTTTGACTAACGGCTAACTCACACCACTCACCCTCGACAGGAGGACGCTCCGTGCCAAAACTCAAGCAGCGAACGAAAAGCGCCGCTCGACTTAAGCGCAAACCGCCAATTGTGGAAACTGAAGAGACTGAAGTCGTGCTCACCTCAGTGCCACGACGAAAAGGAAAAGTTCAATCAATCCGTCTGACAAGCCACAAGGCGCGTAGTCGTTGGTTTCAAACGCGCGCGTCATGGCCGGTGCGTGAAGCCCCGGTCCACCGGCTCGTCCGCGAACGACTGCGCGTTGAAAAGTCACTCGCGCCGCCCGCAAACCTGACCGCTCAGTGGGAGTGTGTTGGTCCGACGAACATAGGTGGACGCATAACCAGTCTGGCCTGTCATCCGAAACATCCCGAACGCATCTGGGCGGGGGCGGCGGGAGGCGGCGTGTGGCAGAGCAAAGACGGTGGGCAGAACTGGGCCTCGTGTTGGAACGACCAGGACATTTTGAATATCGGTTCGCTGGCGGTGGATCCGCGAAACGCCGACGTCATTTACTGCGGCACCGGTGAAGCCAACCTTTCGCTCGATTCATATCCGGGCGTGGGACTCTACAGCAGCCGAGATGCGGGGCGTACCTGGCAATTGCTCGCCTCGGCGGAGCGGAATGGAATTCCCAGCGGCATTGGGGTAATCGCAATCGATCCTTTTGATTCGAAACATCTGCTCATCGGCGGTGTCGGTTATGCCGAAGTCAGTTTCGCCGGCAAGAGCTTCGGCGGCATGTATGAATCGTTTGATAGCGGCGTTAGTTGGGAACGCAGAACTTTCATCTCAACCCAAAACTACTGGTGTCACTCCATCGTGTTTCATCCCGACAAGCGAGGGGTCGTGTACGCAACCTTCACCGAGCAAGGATCGCGCAGCGGCATCTGGCGTTCCCTCGACGGTGCTAAGAGGTGGACTCAGTTAACCAAGGGACTGCCAAACGCCGCGCTGTTTGGTCGTACCAGTCTGGCCATCAGTCGATCCAAACCGAACGTGCTTTACGCTTTCGCGGCCGATGAAAGTAGTGCCAGCAGCGATTTGTTACTGGGCGTCTATCGCTCTACGAACGGCGGCGACAACTGGAGCAGTATCGGCAAGAATCATTTTGCCAAAGAAGGACAACTCTCGTATGGCAACACTATCGTGGTTCATCCTACCGATCACAACTTTGTAATTTGCGGCGGCGTCGATCTGCATTGCACTACGAACGGCGGTGACACCTGGCGCAAGATTACTCACTGGGAAGTGGAACGCGACGATCCGAAATACGCACACTCAGACCATCATGCGCTGCTGATGCCGGCCAGCGTACCCGGTTTGATCTACGACGGTAACGATGGCGGTCTCGATGTTAGCGAAGACGGCGGCGCGCATTGGAAGAACCGCAGTAACGGACTTTCAATCACGATGTTTTACGATCTCGATGTGGCGCCAAGTGATGGACTTGTTTTCGGAGGCGGCGCGCAGGACAACGGAACCGTAATCACGAAGACCGGAGCCAGTACCAGCTTCTTTCAAATCTATGAAGGCGATGGCGGCTGGATTGTCTTTGATCCCAAGGACGTCAATCACGTGTTCTGCTCGGTTTACAATCTCGACATTCGCCGTTTCCACGGCCGCGTTCACGCGAATGTTTCGCCACCCGCAGGTGAGTCGGAACAGGAATCGGTCTGGATGTGTTTCATTACGCTCGACCCGTCAGACTCGAATACGGTCTTCACCGGTTCTTATCGAGTTTGGCGCAGCCGCAACGATGGCGAGAACTGGCACGTTGTTTCGCCTAAGCTCGACGGCAGTTCGATCTCGGCGATCGAAGTGGCGTCCGCAAATCCAAAACGCGTTTATGTAGGCACTGAAAACGGCGGCTTCTTTCGCAGTCTTGATGGCGGCGACACCTGGAGCCCAAATCTCTCAAGCTCGATGATACCGGGCCACACGATTACCCGGCTCGAGACGCATCCGCGCGATGCGAACATCGTGATTGCCACGGTGGCAAACTTTGGCCATTCGCACGTCTTTCGTTCGCGCGACGGTGGGTTGATCTGGGAAGACCTGGACCTGGGTCAACTGCCTGATGTGCCGCATCATGTGGCTCTGATACGCGGCGATGAGTTGGACAAGGTCTACGTGGGGAATGACGCCGGCGTGTTTGTGTTAGCTACAAACACCGGAAGGTGGATGAACCTGACCAAGAACCTGCCGAACGCTATGGTCGTGGACATGGTGTACCACGAAAAAGATGGCGCGCTCAGCGCGGCGACGTACGGGCGCAGCATCTGGCGGATTAAGCTGAGGTGAGGGTTGCAGAGCGGTGTGAGTTCGGCTGTGCCGCCCGATGTGCGGAAGCGCTTCGCGCTTCCGTCGGTGAGCTTGTTACACCGGGCTATGCCCGGCAATGGGCTGAGCCCAAAATAATTCAACGGGTCGCCGGAAGGCCAGAGGCCTTCCGCACATCAGCAGGCAGAGCCTATCCTCGAAGCCTGAGTTTGCATGGTTAGTCGCCGCGCGTCCGTTTTTGAAACCACTCCGAGCGCCGCCGCAGGTTATCTGAAGGCTCGCCCTTCTTTTTCGTTTTCACCGGCTGCAGGTCAACCGGTTCGCGTTCAGCATCGTCGTCCTCAGACACCTCGTCTTCGTCATTCGTGAGCGCGTCGTCATCTTTTGGTTTTGGCATGTCAGGATTATAGGACGTCGAAGATCATCTGCAAGCTACGCAATCCGTTTTGCTTGACTTGCGCCAGGCATCGCGATAAAAGTCGCCCGCCTCTACTCAACCTCAAAGGAGCACACCATGAATGAACAAAACAAAAGCCTTGTAAATCAAGCGTATTCAAATTTCCAGTCCGGCAATATGCCTGCGTTGCTGGCTCTCATGGCTGAAGATGTTGTTTGGACTCTGCCTGAAATGAAAGGCGTACCTTTCGCCGGTAAGCGCAGCGGCAAAGAAGCGGTGGGCGAATTCTTCTCCGTGTTAGCAGCTTCTCAAGAAGCTTTGAGCTTTAACCCGCGCGAGTTGATTGCGGACGGCGACAAAGTGGTTGCGCTCGGCAGCTACGAATGGAAAGTGCTCGCAAACGGACGCGAGTTCAAAGGCGACTTCGCACACGCCTGGGGGATCCGCGACGGCAAGGTTGCAAGCTTTAACGAGTACACCGACACCGCCGCCTGCGTCGCCGCCTATCAAAAGCAATAGTTGCTTGAGGAAAAGTATGGAACATGATGAGGCTTATCAAAAAGCTGAAGCGAAGATTAGAAAGGCACGACGCTCGGGAGCGAAGACGCTCGACCTAAGCGCCAGTATCGAAGGAGAATCGCACAAACTATCAGCCTTGCCGGAGTCGCTGACCCAGCTCACGCGTTTGGAATCACTGAACCTCTCGAATAACGAACTGAAGGTGCTGCCAGAATCGTTAGGCCAACTCACGCAACTCCGGTCGCTGGACTTGTCCAGCAATGACTTGAAGGCGCTGCCGGAATCGCTGGGCCAACTCACGCAGTTGCAATCGCTGGACATTTCGCAAAACCAACTGAAGGCGCTGCCAGGATCGCTTACCAAATTAACGAATTTGAGGTCTCTGAACGTTTCGCAAAACGAATTGAAGGCTTTGCCAAAAACGCTCGGACATCTCACGCAGTTGCAGTCGCTGAATGTGTCAAACAATCTTCTTAAGTCCTTACCTAGCTCCCTAAGCGAACTGACTGGGTTGAAGTCGCTGGATCTGACCCGCAACGAATTGACGGCGCTTTCAGAATCTATCGGCCAACTCTCGCAGTTAACGTCGCTGTCCCTCACCCTCAACAAACTGAGTAAATTACCTATGTCGTTGGGCCAGCTCTCGCGGTTAGAATCGCTGCGCCTCTCCTACAACAGATTAACAGAGTTGCCTGAGTCGCTGGGATTACTTACGCAATTGCGCGTGCTGATCTTGGACGAGAATCTTGTTACAACGTTGCCGGAACGGTTAGATCAGCTCGGAACGTTAACCCTACTGTCGTGTTCGAAGAATAAGATCGAAACTCTTCCTGAGGGGCTGACCAAACTCAGTTCTTTGCAGGTTCTATGGCTCGAGGACAACCAGTTGACTGCCCTCCCGCAATCACTGGCAGACCTAGCCACACAGGGCAACTTAAGACAACTGTATCTCCACGGTAATCCGTACCTTGGTTTTCCCGACGAGGTCTTGGGGCCGAAGTGGGAAGAATCAGAACTCGATCCAAAACCACCGCGGGAGATCCTAGACTATTACTTCTCGACCCGCGGCGAAGCGGGACAAGCGCTGCGGGAACTGCGCCTAATCGTTGTCGGCCGGCCAAAGGTGGGTAAGACCAGCTTGATTAAACGCCTGCGGGGATTGCCAATGAACCTCAATGAACCGGAGACACACGGCATCGACATCTTGCCGCTGGACTTTCTGTGCCCCGATGGGCCGCTACATGCGCGAGTGTGGGATTTTGGCGGGCAACATGTGCTCCACGCTATGCACGAATTCTTCTTGCGCAGCCGCTGCCTTTATATGCTGGTTGTGGAGCAACGCGCCAACGATGTAGAGCGGGAATTGACTTATTGGTTGCAACTTATCCGAAGTTACGCCGGGGAGGCGCCGGTGATAGTGGCGTTGAACCAGAGCAAGGGAATTCCGCGGTCGCTCGCGCGGGCGGCGCTGGAGCGGGATTACGGTCCAATCCTCGCTTGGGTCCCCACTGAATGCGAGTCAGAGGATACGATTCCCGGTGCCGACGCCACGATCGAGGCCTTACGCGCTGCGCTGGCTGCAGCTGCCGCTGCTATGCCCGAACCCAAAAAGCTCTTTCCCAAGAAGTGGTTGGAAATTAAGCGATGGCTGGAGAGGATGACTGAACCTTACCTAGATTACTCTGCTTACGCACGACACTGCGTGGAGTTGCACGAGGACGACCCGCACCAGCAAGCAGCTCTAGCCGCGGCGATGGATGAATTAGGCGTAGCGCTCAATTACGCTCGGGACCCGCGCCTACGAGACACCACAGTTCTGCGCCCTAACTGGCTGGCGAACGGCATATATGCGCTGCTCCGGGCGAACATACTCGGTGCGAAACCGCTTGCGCCGGATGGCGTTCTGACAGAAGAGAGGGTCGGCGAAATCTTAGCCGAGGCGGACCGAGCCAGAGTGCTGAACGCGACGGAATATCCTACAGAAAAGTGGCCCTTCCTCGTCAGTCTGATGAATCTATTCCAGTTAAGTTTTCCCATCGATGAAGAAGGTCAACGGTTTCTGGTACCCACTTTATTGCCAGCCGATGAGCCCCCCGATAGTGCTGAGCCTGAGGGATCTGAAAAGGTGAAGTTGCGTTATGAGTTTGACGTGGTGCCGGGACCGCTGATAGGGCGGCTACTTGTGCGGCTTTTTACGACAATTGATGCGCGGAAGGCTTGGCAGCGTGGAGCCCGTCTACGTTACGGCCGCGCGAGAGGCAGAGTATGGGCGGATCTGGGTGAAACCTACGTGTATGCCACCGTGGTGGGTGGTGGACGGGATGCAGCTGATTTACTGGAGATGATTCGCGAGGCACTCAAAGAGATGTTTCGCGAGTACGAGCGATTGCGAGTTGTTGAGCAATGGTGGCACGAGAATGATTGGGTGCCGCGTCGGACTCTTGAAAAATTTGGCGTTCTATCGCGCGACGCAGATGACGACAACGCACTTCCCAGCGGGAAGGAGATGCGCGATGAAAGCTAGGGACGCGGACGTACGCATTTTTATCAGCTACGCGCACCGAGATCCACCGTTGTTCCGGCAGTCGCTCGAAAGTCTACTACGTTGGCCGGGCGTCGAAGTGCAGCTGTGGACGGATGAACACGTCATGCCCGGTTCTGTTCCTGATCAGCAGATTCGCGCGGCCCTATATCGCATGAATATTTTTGTTGCGCTTATCTCACCGTTTTTCGACGCTTCGAGTTACATCCAGCAGGTTGAAGTGCCGATTGCTAAAAAACGTAATCAGAAGGGTGAAGTGCTCATCGCTCCGGTGGTTGTCAGTCATCCCGGAGGTAACAAATGCAGGTGGCTGCTTGGGCTGGAGCGCCTGCCTGATAAACAAAAGTCTTGGGCGGAGATACGGAAGGAGTGTAAAGCTAGTGAGGGTGAATATGACGAGGCAATCCAGCCGCTCCGAGATGGAATAGGAAAGCTCGTCGAGCAGGTTCGAAGTAAGCCGCGTCGCTCTTCCAATCGTAGCCGACCATAAGTGACGATCTTCATCTGCTTCGAATGCTTAACGCTTAAACGGTTGCAAATTTTTCCGTCTGCGTGCTTTACCCCGTAACGAGGGCAACAAGCCAAACCCGTCGAAGCTTCAAATCGGTCTCGAATTGTTGTTCACTCGCGACGCGTAGCGTCGGCGTGATTTCAGCCTCTCAATGAACGGAAAAAGAGGTTCTGAGCGAATCAACCACGCGGATTGTCTCCGCCGCCGCTTTCACATCGTGGACGCGGACGATGGTCGCGCCCTTGAGGATCCCCGCGGTGGTTGAGGCCATCGTGGCGTTTAGACGTTGATCTGAAGGCGCAGGATTGCCGTCCTTGTCGGCAAGAATGCGGCCCAGGAACGACTTGCGCGAGGTTCCGATGAGAACAGGCAAGTCAGGGAAGGCAGCAACGATTTGATTCAGTTTAGCGATCAGTTCGATGTTCTGTTCCTGGCTTTTGCCGAAACCAATACCCGGATCGATCACAATCGCCTCACGCCTGACACCGCGTTCTTCTGCTACTTCGATACTACTGCGCAGGCTCGTAGTGACCTCCTCGATTATGTCGGCGACTGGCGGCAGGCCGTGCAGCTCACCAGGTCCGCCGCGTGAATGCATTAACACGAGTCCCGCGCCTGACTTCGCAACTTCGTCTGCTAGCTCAGGTTCAAACCGCAGCGCCGAGATGTCGTTAACGATTGCGGCACCTGCTTCGAGTGATGCGCGCGCGACCGCTGCTTTCGTCGTATCGACGGAGAGAGGAACGTCAAAGCGTTTCGCCAGTTCGCTGATCACGGGAACCACTCGCCTTATTTCTTCCTCAGCCGAAACGATTGCAGCATGACCGGGGCGCGTAGACTCACCGCCCACGTCGATGATGTCAGCGCCGTCGGCAATCATTTGCTCGGCATGCGCGAGTGCCGTGTCCAGGGAGAAGAACTCGCCACCGTCGCTAAAGCTGTCGGGTGTGATGTTGAGGATTCCCATCAGCAGAGTTCGGCACCCGATGGGAAGAGTGCGGCGGTTGCCGATGTGCCAATTGCGATGCATGGGAAGATGATACGGCAGGGAAGAGAGCATTTTCCATTTGTCAGTTCAGATTGGTCATTGGCAGCTTGCACTGAATTGAAATCGCGGATGACAAATGAGAAATCTGAACTGACAAATGGAAAATCTGGTCCGGCCCTTTCCAAACCAGCATCCACAAAACAAAAAGGGAACAGGCATTGACCTGTTCCCCTTCGAGCTTTTCGTTTATCAGATGGGACAGACAGGAATGTCTGTCCTACTTATGCCGGTGCGGGATTGCCACCGGTTATCGGCGGCAGGATTGGCTTCAACGGTTTCGGTGAAGCGTCTTTAAGTTGCGGTCGACCTTCATCGTCGCCATCGCTCACCGCTTGTACGTCGTCAAGCGTCAGCCCAGCGACGATGCGTCGTATCTCAACTCCATCCAGCGATTCACGCTCGAGTAGACATTCGGCCAAACGCACCATCGTGTCGCGATTGTCCTGGATGATGCTCTTCGCCCGCTCGTACTGAGCGGTGATGATTTTCTTGACCTGCTCATCGATGCGGATGGCCGTCTCTTCCGAGAAATCGCGATGTTGTGCAATCTCGCGACCGAGGAAAATTTGCTCTTCCTTCTTGCCGAAGGTTAGCGGGCCCATTTCCGACATGCCGTATTCGCAAACCATCGCGCGCGCGAGTTCAGTTGCGCGTTCAATGTCGTTTGAGGCTCCGGTGGTGATGCTGCCGAGGAAAGTGTCTTCGGCAATACGTCCACCCATCAGAATTGCAATCTGGCCCAGCAGATACTCTTCGCTGTAGTTATGGCGATCGCCTTCCGGCAGTTGCTGCGTAACACCGAGAGCCATGCCGCGGGGAATGATTGTCACTTTGTGAACCGGATCAGCATTTGGCACTTTCAAACCGACCAACGTGTGACCCGCCTCGTGATACGCGGTGACGCGCTTTTCTTCATTCGAGATGACCATGCTCTTGCGCTCGGCGCCCATCAGCACCTTGTCTTTGGCCAACTCGAAATCGCCCATCGCCACCAGCTTCTTGTTGTAACGAGCCGCGTTGAGCGCCGCTTCATTCACAAGATTCGCGAGGTCAGCCCCGGTAAAGCCTGGGGTGCCGCGCGCGATCACGCTGATATCCACGTCTTCGCCAAGCGGAATCTTGCGCGTGTGAACTTTCAAGATGCCTTCGCGGCCGCGCACGTCAGGTCTGGAAACTACGACGCGACGGTCAAAACGTCCTGGTCGGAGCAACGCCGGATCGAGGACGTCTGGACGGTTTGTCGAGGCGATCAAGATCACGCCGTCGTTCGATTCAAATCCGTCCATCTCTACCAGCAACTGATTCAACGTTTGCTCACGTTCGTCGTGTCCACCACCGAGGCCGGCGCCGCGATGACGACCGACTGCATCGATCTCGTCGATGAAGATGATGCAGGGCGCATTCTTCTTGCCCTGTTCGAACAGGTCACGAACACGAGAGGCGCCGACACCGACAAACATTTCGACGAAATCAGAACCAGAGATTGAGAAGAAGGGAACGTTTGCTTCGCCGGCAATCGCGCGGGCAAGCAAAGTCTTGCCGGTTCCTGGCGGGCCCATCATCAGCACGCCTTTGGGAATGCGGCCGCCGAGTTTTTGAAACTTTTGCGGCTCTTTGAGGAACTCGATAATTTCCTGCAGCTCTTCCTTGGCTTCTTCAACGCCGGCGACGTCTTTAAAGGTGACGCGCTTTTGTTGATTGTTTAAGAGCTTGGCGCGCGACTTACCAAAGGAGAGTGCTTTGTTTCCTCCGGACTGCATTTGCCGCAGCATAAAAACCCAGATGCCGATAATAAACAGCAACGGCGCCCAGGTGATCAGCATCGGCCAGATGTAGCTACTGCTGCCCGATTCATCTTCAAACTTCGGGACTTTGGGTTGTCCGTCGGCGTTCTTTTCGTTGGCCTTTTTATACAACTCAGCCTTGATTTGATCGTTGGTGAGTTGGATGCGGAATTCCTGATTGCGGGTATCGATAGCCACGCTCTCACTCTGTTTGAGAGTCAATTGCTTGATCTCGTTTTGATCGATCTTGGTCGAGAGCGCGGTCAAGTCAATCGGCTGAGTGTTTTTGCCGGACGGGTTGACGAGCCTGTAAAGCAACACGGCCCCGGCGACAATCAGTAACCAAAAAATGATTTGTCTAGCTGTAGAACTCAAAGTCATTAAAGCCTCCGACTGCGATCATACCCCATCCGAACTTCCTTTGTCGCTTCACGACGCCTGCAAAATACCAGCAACGCGAATCTCATCGGGAAGATTTTGGATGCCGCGTTACACATAGCAGTTGCGCCTGCGGCTCCTTAGAAACCCGCCGCGCCTGGGAAGTTCCCGGTGGCACAAAAACCATTTGGAGTGCGGCGGCTTGACGCCGCTTTCCCTCCGCCATCAACAACCTCGAAGAAAAGCGGCGTCAAGCCGCCGCACTCCAAAAGCGGTTCGTCAACCGCGGCGAATTCTAGGGGCCGTCTAACGCTTTTTCAACCCCTTTTTGCCTGACAGCTCGAGATTGCCGCGCCTCCGCGTGACTGTCATCCCGCCGGGCAACTCGATGAATCGGCCACCGCGGCCGTCACGCAACAAATTTTCAACGGCAATCAAATGCACCATTTCGAGCCGGTTAAGATTGCCACGCGCCTGGGAAATCCAATCGCGCAGCGCGCGCCGGCGAATCGCGGCCGGTTTTTGCAACAGAACACTTACGCTCAACGAGGGCAGCTCGGTTTCATTATTCTGCAGGCTGTCGGATCGCGCCTGAACCAGCAATCCATTAGCTTCGGCAGCGAGTGCCGTAGCGTCCTCATTCAACAAATCGCCGGTGCGGCTGAGCGTCTCCACAATCCGGTTGTTGAACGAATGCATGAGCGGCAAGAGTTGTTTGCGAACTCGAACGCGGGAAAACCTTTCGTCGTCGTTCATCTCGTCGGTCAGAAACTCGAAGCCGCGCGAACGGCAATAATTCTCGGTCGCTGCGCGACGTGCCCACGCGAGCAGCGGGCGAACGAGCAGGATATCCGAGCCCGGCGCCAGCGGTCGGCTTGTCCTCATGCCACTCAAACCTTCAGCGGCGCTGCCGCGCAGCAGTCTCATCAAAATCGTTTCCGCCTGATCGTCGAGCGTGTGCGCAGTTAGAACGTATTCGGACTTCTGTTTTTGCGCCGTGCGCAGCAGGAACTCATAACGCGCCTTCCGCGCTGTCTGTTCCAAATTGTCACCCGCTCTGGTTTTCGCCAGGTTCACGCGCTTGCTGACAAATCGGGAACCAAGCTTTTTGGCGAGTTCAGAAACCCAACGCGCGTCCTGACGACTTTGGGGTCTGAGTCCATGATCCAAATGGGCGACGACGATGCCAACGTTCAACTTGTCCGCAGTCAGTAACTCATGAAGCGCAAGTAAGAGAGCAGTGGAGTCAGCGCCCCCGGAAACGGCGACGATTACAGTCGCGTCCTCGCGCGCGAGATCCAACCGGCGCCACTCTATGAGCAGTCGCCGTGCGAAAGTAGTAATTCTTTTAACGGTCACGATTTCTTTTTGAACCGAGCTTTCTCTGCGCGACCTTTGTGTCATCTGTGACTCTGGGGTGTTAAGACGATCGAAAACTTCACCACAGAGGCCCAGAGGACACAGAGGTAACACAGAGTTTACCCGCCTTGACAATCGATGGTCCTCGCGCTACTAATTCAATCATCCCAAGTTCAGTTCTCCCGCAAAAATTTCTTTCGAGGTTACCTATGAAATTCAGAATGTTTGTGTGCGCACTGATCGTTGCGCTCTTCACTTTTCAAACCATTCCCGCGTTCGCTGTTGACGAGGGAATGTGGCCCTTCAACAACGTGCCGAAAGAAGACATCAAGCACAAATACGGTTTCACTGTTACTGACGAGTGGCTGCAGCAGGTTCAACTTGCCACCGTTCGTTTCCCGAATGGCACTGGCTCCTTCGTCTCGCCAAACGGTTTGGTGCTGACAAATTATCACATCGTCGAGGATGCGGTCGGAGAACTGAGCACGGCGACCAAGGATTATGCGAAAGAAGGCTTTGTCGCGCGCAGCCAGGCCGAGGAATTGAAAGCTGAGGGACTGTTTCTCGATCAACTGATGAGCATCGAAGACGTAACCGAGCGCGTGAACGCTGCAGTCAAAAGCAATATGTCAGACGCGGACGCCAACGCCGCGCGTCGCACGACCATCAGCATGATTGAATCCGAGTCGACCAGGAACACAGGACTGCGCAGCGACGTGGTCACGCTTTACCAGGGCGGCCAATACAATCTCTACCGCTACAAACGTTACACAGATCTGCGGCTGGTATTTGTGCCGGAGTTTCAGGCGGCGTTTTTTGGCGGCGACCCGGACAACTTCAATTTCCCGCGCTTCAACATCGACATGGCGCTCGTCCGTGTTTACGAAAACAATCAGCCGGTGAAGGTGGACAACTATTTCAAGTGGTCGAAGACGGGCGTGAAAGAGGGCGACCTGGTGTTTGTTACCGGGCATCCCGGTTCTACTCAGCGGCTAAATACCGTGGCCCACATCGAAGCTCTCCGTGACACCAGCATTCCCTTGATTCTGCGAATGCTTGAAACACGCCGCGCGGTGCTCAAGCAGTATATGGCGGGTGGGGAAGAGCAAACGCGTCGGGCCCAGAATGAGCTAAATGGCGTCGAGAATTCGATCAAGGTCTATAAAGGACAACTCGCTGGATTGCAGGATGCAAAACTGATGGCCAAAAAGCGGCAGGCAGAGCAGGCCTTGCGCAACTCGATTAATGCCGACCCGCGCAAGAAGAAAGAATTCGCTGATGCCTGGGATGCGATTGCGAAAGCACGCCGTGACCTGAGCACGTATGAACGCGATCGACGTTTTCTGGATCCGACAACGGGCACGACTCCTGTCGTCCCTGCTGGTTTCAACAGCCAGTTATTTATGTACGCGCGAACGCTTGTCCGCATCGCCGATGAGAATTCGAAGCCGGACGTGCAGCGTCTGCCCGAGTTTACGAATGCGCGTCGTGCAGGCCTGGAAGCGACGTTGTATTCGACCGCGCCCATTTACGACGACCTGGAAAAAGCGAAGCTCGCGAATTCGCTCGCGTTCATGCAAAGCGAATATGGTGCTAATAGTTCGCTCGTGAAGAAGGTGCTGAAGGGGAAGACCCCGGAAGCGCGCGCGGCCGAATTGATCAATGGCACCAAACTGAAAGACGTGGAGTATCGCCGGCAAGTAGCGGCTGCCGGTGAGCGGATGATCAATAGCGGCGACGATCCCCTTATTGATTTGGCGAAAGACATCGACAAGGAATCACGAGCCGTGCGCAAGCGTTACGACGAACAAGTGACGGCGGTCGAGCGGGCCAGCTACGCGAAGATTGCGCGGGCCCTCTTTGAAGAACACGGCACTGATCTTTATCCCGATGCCACCTTCACGCTTCGTCTGTCATACGGCGCGGTGAAGGGCTATCGCGAAAACGGAAAGTGGGTGCCGCCGTTCACGACAATCGGTGGACTCTATGCGCGTTCAAACCAGTATCATCACGCGTTTCCGTATAACCTGCCGCCACGCTGGACCAGCAAACGCGCGGTGGTAAACATGCGCACGCCGTTCAACTTTGTCTCGACGAACGATATCGTCGGCGGCAACAGCGGCTCGCCGGCAATTAACAAGAACCGTGAGCTGGTGGGCTTGATCTTCGACGGCAACATTCAATCGCTGGTGGGTAACTTCGAGTTTGACGAGTCAGTCAACCGCGCTATTTCGGTGGACTCACGCGGCATGCTGGAGATTCTGCGCAAGGTCTTCGGCGCCAACTCCATCGCCAACGAGTTGCTCCGCGGCTAGCAGTAGGACAGACATTCCTGTCTGTCCTTCCTGGTTTTTTTAGCCGTCGAGAGCGTCCTGTGCTGGGAGCGTCGTGTGCTGGGAGCGCAGGCATCCTGCCTGCAATGAGCGCGAAGCGCGAACCGCCTTTCACGTGACCAAACGAAAGCGTCCAGTCTTCATTGCTTAAGACTGGACGCTTTTTTTGGACTCCGGCGACCTGTCACCGCTTTGCACTGCCTCGGCTTGACGCCGCCTTCCGCAACTCAAATCTACTCGCAAGTCACGAGGTGGAGATGACTGACAAGGCAGCCAACTCCGTGTTTTATTGGCATATTTTTCTTTTCATCGTATTGACAGTTTTAACTGATCACATCTATAGTGCGCCCGTTCCCTGGAAGGTAACACCTCGTAGCCAATGACTGCTACCTCCCATGGTTTCGGCTCAACGTCTTCAACTCGCGCGAATTTAATATAATCGTCAATTAAATTCGGACAACGACTGTGGAGTTCTCTATGCTCGCCTCCTCCTCATTGTGGAAGCTCACCAACTTCCGTTCGAGCTTCACCCTTCAATCCGTCGGCGCCATGACGTTATTGTTGGTTTGCTTGACTTCGACGATGGCCAAGTCGAAAATTCCGGTCCATAGCCTTACGCCGCTGGCGCCCTCAATTTCGAGTATCAGCCCTAATCCGTTTCCCACCTCGACAGGTTCTCAACAGTTAACAATCAACGGATCAGGGTTCGCCTCGGGCGCGAATGTAACGCTTCGTAATCCCTTTAATACTTATCCCAATCAGCCCACTACATCTATCAGCTCGAGCCAAATCCGGATGGATGTAAGTTTAGGAACGACGCCCTCACAATGGACCGTGGAGGTGATTGTTAATGGAGCGTCGTCTGGCCAATTCGCTTTTCAGGTTGCCTCTGTCGTCCCCACCATCAGCAGCTATTCATTCAATACCACGCCGATGGCAAACCAGAATTTTAACGCGACGCTTTCGGGAAGCGGATTCATCTCAGGCATCAGAGTCTTCTTTTGTGTGAATGGCACGAGCACGTGTTTTGAGCATCCACAAGCGGGCGTTACGCTGAACAGTTCCAGCAGCGTTAGTGCCAACAACGTGAATCTCGGAGCTGGCACCTATCAGATCTATGTACAAACATCGGGAGGAACCTCCGCGCGCTCCACCGCGTTCACTGTCCAACCGCCGCCAGTGCCTGCAATCAGCAGTTATTCATTTAATTCGACGCCGACGGCAAACCAGAATTTTAACGCTACGATTTCGGGAAGCGGATTCATCTCGGGCATCCGAGTCTTCTTCTGTGTGAATGGCACGAGCACGTGTTTTGAGCATCCACAAGCGGGCGTTACGCTGAACAGTTCCAGCAGCGTTAGTGCCAACAACGTGAATCTCGGAGC
>Ga0070682_100000541_pt1 | contig 23411 bp, 54 predicted proteins | sample KBSC63LmetaG_FD_64668 | JGI IMG/M metagenome (GOLD analysis project Ga0070682, IMG submission 64668) | Corn rhizosphere microbial communities from Kellogg Biological Station, Michigan, USA - KBS C6-3L metaG | ecosystem: Host-associated > Plants > Roots > Rhizosphere | place: USA: Michigan...
TCGGCCTGAGCTACCTGAAGCGGTCGAATCTTCGGCTCATAGCGCGCCCATACCACCCCACGCCCAGGCAGTAGATAGTCAATGACGCAGTTCTCAGTAGCTACATGGAACTTGCCGCATTCCAGCTGGTAAGCAATGGCTCGCTCAAGCACCTCAGATGCCCAGCGCCCGACAGGGTCTTTATCCTTGTATCGGCGCTCAACAATAGGTACGGGGCACTTAGCATAGACAGCGGGAGCGAGTGTCTGGGTATTGGACCAAAGAATGTTGTACTTGGTCGTATAGCTATTGACTGCCGATTCAGACCGGTCATCAAGATAACGTTTGACAATGCGCTCGCCGCGCGCCCTGAACGTCTGGGATTTTTGAGTGTAAAGCTCAATCTCACGACTGTAAGTCGCTTGCAGTTCGTCAAATGGCTTGTCTGACTTCTTCTTCGGTGCCATGTCTATCCTGACGTCATCACGACGTTAACGAACCGGCTAATTGCTGTGAATCATACTCATATTCGCGACGCACCGCTAGACCTGTTGGAATAAAGGCCCTGTAGGTCAAACACCTCTTCCGCGCGCGTCTCAGACAAGAACCGTGGTCGTTCAGCATAGGTCTGAGGCTTCGTTTTCCACAGTTTGTCCACCATTCGACCGGCTAATCCGCAAACGTCCACCTTGTCGTCATGGGCGGCAACGGGGAACTTGCATAGCTGTTGGATAACGCGCTCTGCCCAGACTGCGTCACGAGGAAACCGGACGCGACCCATAGATGCCATCGCACGAAAGCTCGCAACCTTAGCGACCTTGTCCCCAATATGGGGAAGGAGTTCGACGGCCACGACGTGACCAGTCCCTCTCGTGGCTCGCTCCATGACAACGCGGTCGCGCCATGGCTGGACGGCGTTTTCATCCTTGCCAGTCTCACCAGCCCAGACCACGGGTTGCCACCGGTCAGAGAGGTCACAGAACTTGAACACGCCTTCGTCGGTCTTGATCTGGCCGCCGTCCCAGTCAAGCGCCCATAGATAGCCGTCATCGCACAACCCCCAAACACCATGCTCGGTGTAGTCCGCCGTGGTCTTCTCGGTTACCGCCCAATCGCTAGACCCAAAGATGTGCATGCGCTCAGGCTTAGGCAGCTGGCGCTGATCATAGCGGTGATTGTCGAACCATGGCCGTTCGAATTGGCCACCTGTATCAGCCGTAGGGCGCTGCTGGAACAACGCAGACCACGTCCGTTGGGCTTGTGGGTTGGGGTTGTTCTCAAACGTCCGCCAGTGATCAGCCGTAAACCACTCTGGCCACATGTATTCGCCAATCTCACGCCCTAATGGATCGTCAGTGCGTTCACATTTGGCTGCAATGTTGAGGACTTCCCAAGTTCGTCCGTCTCGACAATCCACCAGGCCAGACCGGCCATCGTAATCGGCTGGAAGGATACGCCCGGATAGATCGTCTTCGTGCCACCGCGTTTGGATGATAATGACAGACGCGCCAGGCTTGAGACGCGTGCATAGATCGTCAAGGTACGCATCCCACGTCTTGTTGCGCATCGTCTCAGAATCAGCTTCTTCACGGCCAGCCACCGGATCGTCAATGATGAGAAGGTCAGCACGAGTACCCGTCACGGCACCTAAGATCCCGGTAGCCATGAACTCAGCTTCGTTGGTAAGTCCCCATGTCGCAGCAGCCTCCATACCCTTGGGTATCGATGCCTTCATAGCCGAAACGAACTTAGGGCTACGGCATATCTGGCGAGCGCGCTTGGACTGCTTCTCGGCGATGTTCTGGGCGTAGCTTGCCAAGATCACGCGGTAGCCAGGGAACGTGCCACAGGCCCAGCTAGGGGCGACTACAGATGCATAGGAGGATTTGGCCGAGCCAGGTGGTGCGAAGATCATCAGCCGCCCATTGGGCTGGCGGATCGTATCCTCGACCTTTTGGAGAATGACCTTGTGGTGGAAGGCTAGCGGCGACTCGACGGGATTGAACAGCCACGCCTCGGTTTCATCGCCAATGGGGCGGCCTGGAACATCTACGGCCTGGGCAAAGCCAACCAACGTCTTGCAGGATCGACGTCGGAGAAGCTCGCGGGCAGCTTCTTGGCGAGAAATCATACCAATTCCAGATAGGCACCCGAGAATCTTGGCATATTGGTCTTGTTGTCACCCAATATAAGCAATACCACTTACTTACCACCCGCAATCGATGCTAGATCGTCATCTGACATTTCGGAGGCCTGGACCTTAATGGGACCGCCATCTAGGCCAGTGTGCTCAACACGTCCAAGCTTAGGTGCGGCGAACTCTGCCAGCCTAGCCAGCTTATCTAGCGCCTTATCTGGATCGGTAGCCGCCACCTGTGTAAGCCACAGAGAGACGTTTTCAGCGTTGTCCTCAAGGAGCTTACGTACGGTATCCCTGAACTCTCTGGTCGTCTTGTTGACCGATCCAGGAGCCCTTCCGCCTGTTTTTGGCTGACCTTTGCCGGCCATATCTGTATCACTCTGTTAAAGACTCGTCCACACTCTACTTTGGCTTATTACCCGGGTCAAATGGTGTGAGCTGGCACCATACATCGCCGTCCCATTGTTCAAAGACCATTTCAGCCATGGGCAAATCATTAACGCCATCAAACCACACGATCCCAACAAGTTTCGAGAACGATGGATGAATCCGTTTCACGATCCTAAGCTCTCCCACATAGCGCCCATCGTTCATTTCTTGTCCTCAGCTTGATCTTCATGCTGCAACACAATCTTTGCCCCACAGAACTGCGCCTTCCACCGTTCAGCAAACTCAGTAGGGATCGTCTCTCTGGTCACCACCTTAACGCCGCTCACATAGTGCTCAAAGATGCTGTACACGGCCATCTCGGTCTTTAGCTGGCGGATGAGCATGGTCATAGCTCGTAAGTGACGTAAGCAGACAGGACGTTGCGCCACAGTGGCGGGTTGTCGTACTTGAACGTGACAGGCTTCATCAGGTATTCGTCTATCGAAGCCGTCCATTTACCTGCTTTGACAGATAATCCGATGATGCCACCAACCCTGATACGCCTGTCAGCTTGGTGTACGCCGTCAATCGGGTTGGGGTACTCGAAGCTACGCCAGCCGTAGACGGTCTCTTTCCAGGCGTTTCGGTAGACCAGCAACCCAACATCAGGCGAAATGTCATAGCTACCAACGGAAAACCACCGATTGACCTTAAGCTGAATCCCTTGGACATCACCGTACCCGTTGAACTTCCCCGGAGGCAGCGGATATCCAATATTGATCTGTACATGCTTGCCAGCGTCGTAGTTATCATCGGCAGTACACCAGCACCCAGCAGATGATTTACCGAAGTTCACGTAATCCGCATGCCACTGCCAATCGTCGTTGATGTGGCCCGTAACGCCTATTAGGCCAAACCTTCCCGACGTGTCCAGATGGTGCGGCATGCCCATCTGATACCAAATACCATCCCCATAGGTTCGATAGGCTGACTCGCCCATCCCAACCTCCATGTGCCAGTCCGTGGCATGTGCAGCACTTACTCCGAGCAAACCAAGAAGCACTAGGGCTTTCATGGTCGTTCCTCAATGAACTAGGTGGCTTGCATTGTCACACTTTGATTAGCCGTGTCATTAGGCCATAAAGCCTATATCGTATGGCCAGCCACCAAGGATTCGAACCCTGATTCACGGATTTGGAGTCCGTTGTCCTGCCAGATTGGACGAGTGACTGATTTGGATGGCATGGCCGGATGCGATCCCGGCACGGCGGAGTTGATAAGTCTTCCTACCGCAGGCTCTGGCGTCCTCGCGTATCGCCTACGCATTCATGCCATTAGGGATTCGGCTGGGAGCAAGGCGCTACCCTTCAACTGATTATGCCGACCGAGCTTTGATCGGAAACCAACCGAATCTCTAATAGCCAGAACAATTTCATCTTACCACGTTAGCCGGGCTTAGCAAGTAGGAACTACCACCATAGCACCAGGAATTAGCGTATAGGCCACGCGTACGTATTCATCGGGGTTGAGTTCCATATAGGTCCCCGTTCCGATGAAGTAGTACGTCACGTTATCCCTAGAGAATCCCACGGCGCTAAGCAAGCCGCCGTTGATCATGACCCTGACTTTATAGGGGAAAGGGTTCTGCCATGTGAAGGGACTCGCCCCAATGGAAATCGTTGTGGCTGGCTGGTTCAGGGGATTAGGTGCGCCGTTATATGACATACCACTGCACCCCGTCCGACTGTAGGAACACATACTGCCACTGGGCCGCAAGAATGCTGGTATTGGACCCATCAATAAGCTCCGAACCGTTGCCCTTCGCCGTTACCGTATTGGCCGAGCTGTCTTTCTTCTTGACGCCTAAGATACGTCCAGTGCTGGCGGCGGCAAACGGAAGCGTGACAATGATTGCGGAAGCCGTTGCATCAGCTACCAGCGTGCAATCGGTCGCTAGATAGCCCTGAGACGTGCTGATATTGCGAATGCCAGCACCGATAGCGTTACCGTTGCCGGAGACGAACCCGGGCGACATGGAAGCCGGAGAGCGCAACATGGGTCATTGTCCTTCACCCGGAGTCACGTACACGTTCCCCGTGCCAGCTCCCGTGCCAATGATGGCGACGGTATCAATAGGGAAGCCCTTGCTGAATACCTCAGTAGCGCCAGAAAGTATTACAGCATCACCAGGCGTGCCAGGAACCGGCAGCAATGCGGTAACTGAGTCTCGGCCAGCAAGCCCGAAGCGGACAGCGATATCTACGGACGATTTGTTAGCAATGCGAACCACATTGGCGTTGGTGCCAGCGGTGTTAAACGTAAGAGTTGCGCTAGCAGCGCCCGGCACAATGGCCTGGGTAGCGCCTTGAACTTGACCAAACGGCTGAACGTTCATCACCGCTCCTTGCGATGGGGTTGAGCCATTCTACGGGGTTTTCACGTACTTTCAATTGGCGGAAGATGAAGGAGTCGAACCCTTTGCCGTGAGGCAACCCTGGTTTTCAAGACCAGTTACCAGCCAACCTAGTGGCATCTTCCAAAGATCATTCAGGTGGCTGGATCGGGCCTTCCCACTGCTCACGGCCTGTAAGCTGAATCGGGCCATAGACAACAAGGGCAGGCCTAACCAGCGCGCACCCCGGCACGAGCCATTCCACCACATTGACGATGACAGGATCGCTATCGTCCGACTTCATCCAATACTGACCAGCCTGCGTAGGAACGTCCGTGGTCCACGTCATTGGCTTTCCTTATGGAACCTAGCCTCAAACGCATCGACGGCCTTGTGGGCCCATTCAATGGCCTCATTGACGTCTTTCCCAATGCCAAGCGCATGCGCCATGACCTTTTCCCACATGGACATCCGTCCCTCTTCGGTTTCCTGAAGCGTCATAAGATTTACCTGATGGCCTGAATAAGACTGATAACGAGAGAAGCGCCCAGAATGTACCAAACGGCCATGGTCGTGCCCTTCCGATGCTGCTGCTTGTAGGCGGCCTTCCATAGCTTGGAAAACTCGGCCTGTGACAGCTCGTCGCCCGATTTGACAGCCTTCTCATACCGCTCGATGGCGTTCATTCGATCCGCTCCGATTCACTTTCAACCTGTGACAAGATCGAGCGATTAATCGCCTCAGTCTTGGTCTTCGCCCATCCCTGAATGACCATCGCACCAAGGACCTTTGATGCCTCAGGGCTGATGATGAGGTCGATCCTCTCGCCACGACCTTCGCGGATGCGCTTAGCTCTGGACTTTGCGACGGCCTTTGTGTTCATGCGTCCATGTTAGCCGTGCTACCTTCCTTTTGCAAGCAGTTTGTTGGCTACGGCCTTGATATGGGCAGCAGCGGCAGGGCTAAGGTTCCCCTTCTCTTCCTGCTGAGTGGCTCGCGCCTTTGCATTCGCAGCATGGGCCCGATTTGTGATCGGGTACGTGCGGTCAGGACCAGCGAACTTGGAATCTGGAAGATTGTTGCGAGACTTCGTGGTTAGATCAGCCATACACCCTCCAAAGTAAAACGCCGCTGCGCTTCACAGCGGGGCGGCGTCTGGGATTCGACTAGGGCTTGTACGGGATGACACGGGGGCGTCGAACCGCTCGTGGCTTAGATTGCCAAGGGATCGCGATGCTGTCAAGGCCTCACACCCCAATGAAATGAAAGGTAAGTGACATAGACGAATATGGTAGCGACGATCACCGTCAAGCAAATGAAGATCACGTCGCCGTGCCTATCAATGATTCGATCTAGCCAGTTCATGATTTCTCCTATTCCAAGCATCTATACATTTTTGGATACTGTTGGGCTCATACTCGTCAATGTAGCATCCGCAAAATTGACAGCCACAAGCACTGCTTCCGAACTCATTCCCCGAGCCCGGTTGCCAGATTGCAGGCTCTCCGCAGAACGGGCATTCTCTTAATCTTTCATCGGGTCCGTACACTTTCCCTCCATTTCGCCACCAGGGCGATCACGTCGTCTTGCGTGGACACCAGCGCCACAGGCTCGCCTCGCCAGTCACGATTGAAGGCTGTCTGATTGGCATTGAACCCTGCGCGTCCGTAGGCCGTTTCCTGAGACTTATATTCGCAAAAATGATTTACGCCGATACATCCCACCACCGCGTCGGGCCACCCAGGAATGCCCGTGTCAGGCATATCTACCACGCTACACCCAAGCTGCCTGAAAAGCTCAGAGAGCGCCTTGTGGTTGCCGTCACGCCTGCCTCTCCGCATGTCAGTCGATTAGGCCGCGCGATTTGGCGAAATGGGTAAGCGCTCGCACTAACGGCGACGTTCCACACCCATAATGGAGCCAGTATGCCGTTGCCGCCTCTTGCCATTCTTTATCAGTCACCGGCCCGCGCTTGATCTCTTTGCTAGACCAGTGCGGCGGAGTGAAAACCACGCTCCTTTCCTCCACCAACTTCGCCACATTCCCCGAAAGCTCTTGGATGGCTTGGGTTAGGGAGGCGAGTTCGTTGGCCATGCGTTCCTTCAATTGGTTATCTACCGATGGAAGTTGAACCCACTGGTCAGATTGAATGCCACCACTCCTAACTCCGGCTCGACCATCTCCGAAATCAGCGAAACATTCACCACAGCTCATCGCCATCTCAACCCCATGCACACACTTCATTCTGTTTTCTCCATTTGGTTCAACATGATCAACCATCCAGTGCGATGCACCCATCGCGTGGCTTCCTGTGCGGAGCCCGAAGCAAATCTGACATCCACATTTCATGTTGAATTTCACAACACCCCCATAGTCTCCAAAGCCCATTCACGGCCTTCGGGTGTTAGTTCAAAGCGATAGGATGACTTGCCGCCAGCATGAGGCCTGCGGCTGGTTCCGCAAATCCTCAACAGCCGATGCTTTGCTAATTCGCGCGACCGGTAGTCAATCGAGTGACGAGGCTCACTCAGCATCAACGCCATTTCACTGATCGTGGCGCTTCCAATAACCAGGGCACGAAGGATGCGGTACTCAAGGGATATCGGGTTCATGACTAATCCCATTCTTCACATGAAGCCGTGTCATCAAAACTTTCGGCCAAGGCGATTTTCTGTTCCTTGGTGAAAGTAGGCCACAGTTCCTTGATTCGGCCTGAGGCGTAATTACGCCAGTCATGAACTCTCCCAGCTTCTTCCCACTTCGGATTTTCGATCTCTTCCGGATTAACGTACATGGTCGCCTCCAAACTTGTAATGCCCTATCAAACCTCACGCCGCTGTCTTAGACAATCGGCCAAAGGATATAGGCCGTTACAGGCGCTCTTCGACCAAGCGCGCATAGCCTTGGATGTCATGCCAGTTGTCGGCATAGTTCGGATCGCCATTGAGAATCCGTGCGATCTTGTCAGCGATCACCGACAACGCTTGGCGCTGATGTGGATTAAGTCGCTTCCATCCATCCGCCAACCTCATCACGTCCTGAAGGTCTTGGGCGATAAGGGCGTGCTCGCGAAAGTCACCGTAACGGCTACCGCGCTCTTCCAGCGTCTTTTTGAGTTCCATACCTAATCCTTCACGATAGTGCAACTGTCGTCGCGTGTTTTCTTGCGCTCGTTTTCTTCTTTGATCGCTTGCTGTGCTTCGGCCACTTGCATCTGAGTCAAGCCACGGCGCTCTAGGTGATCGAAGTATCCGCGCTGGCAGGCGAAACCATGAATTGCTCCGTCCGATGTTCGGATCACGATGTCGGCCTTACCATGGCTACCACACCGGCACATGGCGAGTTCGCAGTGATCGGGCACGCGGATCGGCTCTACCTCTTCTGGCCTATTCCTACGCGGCTTGGGATTGAGATAGTCCCTAAGATTCTCACGCGTCATCGTGTTTCCTCTTCCAGCCAAGCGCGTCCCATTGCGCCGCAACAATGCGTTGCCTGCGCTCTCGTTCGGCCTTTTCCTGTTCAGGCGTTAGTTCTGGCTTAGGAAGCGCTTGGAAATACTCGCGCTTGACCGGAATTTCGGGTAGCGCATCAAGGAACTGCCGGGGCTTAGGCCAGTCAACACAGTTAACGGCCAGCGACACAAACGCCTGCTCAATCCTTGGCAAATCCCTTTCTTCGTCCCAGCGCTCAACCGCCATCAGGGCTTCCATCCAAGCCATCAGGGTCCCACTCAACGTCTCCACGGGAGGCTGAAAGTTCAAATGGAGCAGGGCCAGTTTCTGGAAGCCCCGGGCGATAGCTGATCGCAACCAAATCGGGTAATTCGTCTGTTGGTTCACGAGTGAATCCCTCAAGAATTTGTAGGCGTTGCGCAGTATTGGAGAGCGGTTTTGCGGGCAGTGAACGAGGGCCTGATTCCAGCTCATCCGACCATCGCTGACCGTTCAGCCAGCTAGAGGCATGCGGAAGAAATTCTTTCTCAGTTCCCCGCGAATGCCATAGCCGAACATGCTTGGGCAGCGCATCAATGGCCATCTGCACCTGAGAGGCTGTGAGCTTCCCGAAAGCCCGCATAGCCGCCGCCATTCCCACCTTGCGCGGGTAAAGCTGCCAGAACGACTCAAACCCTTCGGGGACAGGCTTAACTTTCCTGCCCCCTGAGGGGGGAGGGGGGGTGTTAGCTCTTTCTTGGTTATTGGTTACTGGTTTATGGTTACTGGTTAGTAAAGCGTCCGTAATTCGATCGCTATACGAACGTATCGAATCCGTATCTATAGAAGGCGCTTGCGGGCTTACAGCCGTATGACGGTCGCCTGCTTTGCGGGCCTTTTCCCACCGCGCATTCACGCTCTCTTGGGCCTTCGTTCGCTTGTCGTGGTACTTATCGAGCTGTTCCTCAGCGTCCTTATGGCGCCATCCAACGTCGCATAGTTGGAACAAGTCTTCCAGCACCACCAGAACATCGGTTTTGTCCTGATCGCTTACCGCACGGACACGTCGATATATCGTCGGAAGCTCCAACGGAAGGACGTTCTCGGAATCGAAGTACAGGCACAGAAGGCGCATGTAGAAGCCTTCCTGGGATGCCGTGAGATGGTGTGCGGCCTTGAGGTGGTCGCCGATATTGAGGCTGAAGTACTTCACGGGTAAATCCCCTAAGCGGTTGACTGCTGTGGTAGCAGTCCCACAGGGGTAGGTCATTGCGACCGAGTTGGGTCACAACAGCCAACCGCTTAGGAGACTTCTACCCCTGTTTTATTACCCGGCTGCTACCCCGGTCAGGCCTAAGCCTGCACTGCCATTTTGCTCCTAGTCGTAGCCTTACGTCCACAACTTTCTACTGACAGTATTCCACCCACAGCCAAGCCGTTGCCGGCCACAGCGCTGCGGTGATTAGGTTGAAGCGCCACCCCTTGACCTTGTAGTGACGGTCCATGAGGGCGCATAGGGTGAACCAGGCTAGGGCTATGGCGAGGGAGGCGGGGAGCATGGGCGAGCTTCCATGGTATTGCGCCATCCGCCTTCGGATTTTAGGGCCAGTAGATACCTTCCAGCACTAATGCCCCAAGTAGCGATTCGCTGAACTGGCTTAAACTCATACCAATACCAATCGCCGTTATCGTCCATTGCTAGGTATTGCGCGAAATCCGGTGCCTCATCCCAACTAGGCTTCATCACTCTTCTCCTTGTAGTTCCAAGCGGCTTGCCAGCCAACCCAAGCTTCATGAGTTCGCCAATAGGCATATCCATCGCTCTCAGGAAGTTTTGTCAGTGCAAATCCCTCAGTAGGTGCCCACTTCTCAAACGCCTCGCGACACTCATTCATGGGGTGGCTCCTTTGGATCAGATGCAGCCGGATAGTCAAAGACGTTGATGTTCACCAAGTACAGATAGCCATGCTTAGCCATCTCAAGAACTAGCTGTAAGTCATCCGTTCGTACCGTAACGGCCTTGGCTTCATCCCTGAACGCCGTCTCAAACACGCGCCCATAGGCTTCTCGGTACTTATCGATCTGCGGCCATTCCACCTTCCACCTCCTTCTCAGCCATCTGCTGTGCCAACGAAGCCCGAATCTGGCGCGCAATGGCCTGATCCGTATCGCTTAGGTTGAATTCCAACGGGTCCAGGTCATCGGTTTTGGACGGCTTGCATAGGTTGATGATGTGTTTCATGCGTTCACCCATTTGTTGATCTTGTCGGCGATCCACAGGGACAACTTACTGACCACTAGGAGAAGGCTAAAAAAGCAGGTCAGAGGCCACAAAATGGCCATGACTATATTGGCCATGGCGCGGCGATGCCCGGTGTAATGGAAAAGGACATCGGCGAATGTGCACATCGACCAAAGCACTCCACAGATAACCAAATATTGAATAACCATGTTCATCTAAACGACTCCCTTTTAAGTGTCGCCATGCTGCCATTTCCCTAGGCTCCGCGCCATGTGCCATTGGATATAGGCCATCAGACATATGGTGTCGGATCGAGGTCGTGCGTACAGTTCATCCATCAACACGGAGAACGTTATGGACCGGGCAAAATACTACGCCGCACACTCCCTCATCCGCGCAAATTGGAAGTTCGGCTTCAAGATGCTGATCGAGCGTCAGGATGTGAAGTTGATGGAGCGCGTGTTCAATATGCGCATGCCGTCCCGTGACAAGCTCGAAACGCGACGAGATATGGCGGTTACCTTCGCGATGTATGGCGACCATGCACCGATTCCGCTGATCAATGAGAAGTTCGGACCGGTTCGTTCTATCGCTTACAAGGAAGCGCACGCATGAAATCCCCCATCGAACAGTACGCAGAGGTTGAGGCGATGAAGAAGGTAGATGTGCTGGCGGCGATGGATCGTGATCGCAATGCCGTTTTAGGCCACACCGATTACCATGAATCTGATCTCGTTAAGTCACGCGAAGCACGATCCATTGTGGCTGAGCTAATCGGAGCTATACGAGAGAATCGAGAGGTATGCCAGACGTTCGCAGAGGATGGTATGCCATCTAACTACTTCAAGTATGAAGCTTCGGAACGTCGTCTTAGCGATATCTTGGAGCGCATCGCATGAACCGCCTATCCGACATCTTTTGGCGCCATCACGGCTGGTTCGCCTGCGCGGGCTTCGTGGCTGGTTCGTTTTACATCATTTGGAGCGCGTTTCAGTGAATCTTTACCGGATTTCTCAGGACGAGAATAACGACTATGACACCTTCGATTCGGCGGTCGTGGCTGCTGAAAACGAGAATGATGCTAGGACAATCCATCCCCATGAGCATTTGGGGTGGGAGTCTGACGACACTTGGTGTGCTCGCGAAAAAGTGAAGGTTGAATTTCTTTGCGCGGGATATGCTGGCGCGCGCGGCGTGATCGTAGCCTCATTCAACGCGGGATGAATCATGTGCGCCATCGCTGACCTAATCGACATGACGCCAGAAGAAAAACTCGCAGCCGTTGAGCAACTCGCCAAGATGCTGCGGGTTGTTCCTATAACTACAGAAGGAGAGGTCTATGAACTTCGAATTCAGCATTGCAAAGACATCACCTAAGAGTTGGCAGGGATGTGAGCCGCCAACAGATGATGAGCGGCGCGCGGAGTGGCTGTATCGATACTATGCGGCAGGCCATCACCACTTAGATGACTCCGGTGTCATCGAACAGAACCATGCACAGAAGGAATCGTGATGACTAACGAGAAGTTTTGGGTTGTATGGCAACCCGATAGTGGTAATCCGACCCATCGCCATGCCTCCCGAGAAGATGCCCTGAAGGAAGCTGAGCGACTTGCCGAATGCGCATGGCCTAGAACTTTCTACGTATTGGAAGCTATTAGCAGCTCTCGTAAGGTCACCGTCCAGACTACGACTCTTGTCGAGTTTGACCACGATGAACTTCCTTTCTAAGCGGAGACTTTCGTGAACGATATCGTGAAACATCAGGAACAAGAGCAGCCAGCCACGATGCTTTCCATCATCGCCAGGGCGGCAAGTGATCCGAATACAGACATCGATAAGCTTGAGCGCCTCTTGGCGATGAAACGAGAGATGGACGCTGAGCAGGCAAAGCAGTCCTATAACCGAGCACTCAAGGCCGCACAGACAGAAATCGGCGTTGTCGGATTCAACAAATTCAACGGCCAGACGAAAAGTAGCTACGCCACTCTCGAAAAGATCGATGCAGCTGTTCGCCCGATCTATACCAAGCATGGCTTCTCGATAAGCTATGACACAGGCGATACGCCGTCCGAAGGCTTGATGCGCGTCCTTTGTATCGTCGCCCATCAGGACGGCCATGAGCGTACCTACAAGCTTGATGTCCCGAACGACGGGAAGGGCGCCAAGGGTGGGGACGTGATGACAAAGACGCACGCTACAGGAAGCGGATTGAGCTATGGCAAGCGTTACTTGCTAACCGCCGTTTTCAACATCCAGACGGGCGAGAATGACGACGACGGCAACAGCGCTGGTGGAACGACGTGCGTTTCTGACGAACAGGCCGAAACGATCCGTCAGATGCTACAAGACAATGATTTCGATATCCGCGGCTTCTGCGACTACTTCAAGGTAGATGCGATCACCTCCATTCCTGCCAATCGATATGACGGCGTGATCCGTGACATCAAGCAGAAGATCGCCGCCAAACATAGGAATAATTCCTAATGGAAGCAGCTCTGGAGATTTTCGACTGCGAACAGAACAGCGATGATTGGCGAGAGGCTCGCCGTGGCGTGGTGACAGCATCGAACTTCGCCTCCGTCTTAGCTAAAGGTGAAGGTAAGACCAGGGCCACCTACATGCGAAAGCTTGCCGGGGAAATCATCACTGGCGAGGTGATGCCGTCCTATTCCAATGCAGCCATGGAACGCGGACATGTCATGGAGCAGGAGGCTATCGATAAGTTCGCCTTCATCCACGGCTATCAGCCGCTTGAAGTTGGCTTTATGCGTCGCGGCCGGGTCGGTGCAAGCCCTGATCGTGTTGTGAATTGGGAAGAGGATGCTATTCACGCACTGATCGAGGCGAAATCGAAAGAACCCCATATCCTTATCGAGTGCCTTGAGAGGGGCAAGCTACCACCCGAGCATGTGGCTCAAACTCAGGGCCAACTGTGGGTTTCAGGGGTCGATGTTTGCCACTTCATCGCCTACTGGCCTGGGATGCCTCTGTTCCACGTCGAGGTCAAAGAGGATCGTTCCTACCATGATCGCCTAGCTAACGAATGTGGCGCGTTTGTGGAGGAACTAGACGCCATGGTCGAGCGAATCAGGAACTACCAGTGAACACGTTTAAGCTAAGCCGTGGCCCTGGGCGCGGGATCATCCTTTCTAACGTCTTGGCATTCATCACTCAGTTGCCGGAGTCAAAAGACTGGCAGATTGAGATAAAGCCATATGTTAAGCGCCGAAGCAATGACCAGAACCGCGCCTTGTGGGGTGTTGCCTATGCAACCCTATCCAAGACCACAGGAAACGATCCAGAGGACTTGCATACCTACTTCCTTGGTGAGTGGTCGGGGTGGGAAGTGATCGACGTTATGGGCCAGCACAAGCGTGTTCCTATGCGTCGAAGCTCCAAGCTCACGACAGCTGAATTCAGCGAGTTCTATGAGTTCATCCAGAGGCGCGCGGCTGAGGCTGGGTATAACGTTCCATCACCGGGTGAATATGATGGTTGACCGTCGTAAAGAGGCTCGCGGCAAGGAATGCCAGATAAGAATTCCGGGTCGTTGCAACTGGAATCCTGAAACCACAGTGTTATGCCACTACCGACTCGCTGGATATTGCGGAACTGGACTCAAGCCAGATGACGACTTAGCGGCTCACGGATGCAGCGGATGCCATGACTGTGTCGATGGCCGAACGCCTCCTCCTGATGGATGGACCCGAAACGATGTCCTCCTAGCTTTTTCCGAAGGCATCATGCGGACATGGATGGCACGTAAGAAAGCATAACTAAAGAGATAGGCCATCTGGCACATGTTCGACAACCCACAAATCAGGCAACCTAGCCACATGAACGAGACATTCAAAACCATGCCGCTTGATCGGATGTCGGACTATCTAGCCGACCTTTCCGACGAGCTGGTACAGCATGACCCTACGCTTAGCGCTATGGCGGCTATGCTGTCTAATGTCGCTAGGAAGCTTGACGAGTCTAAGGAGCCCCGATGATGGATGCGAAGAAGGTGGATTTGGTCAAGTTGGAAGTCATACGCATGCTTGACGACATCGGAGCACTTTCAATGGCTCGCCGACACGGCGGCCCTGATCCGATGGACCTTGCCGAACTAGACCGAGCACTTGGAATGGCTATCGATATGGCGCATGCCGCACGGGACATGCTGATCGAAGGAGAAAAGTCATGCTAAACGACGATTACCAAAGCATGGCGGCTAATGCCATTGCCCATGCGGCGACGATGGCCGGAAATGATTGGTCTTGCGCGGCAGCGGAAATGCAACGCCCCTGTGTCGTTTTCCGGCCGACTCTAAGCATAGACGGCAACAAGTGGTGCGCCTTGTACGGCAGTAATTTGCAGGACGGCGTAGCCGGGTTTGGTGATTCTCCATCCCTTGCCATGTACGCCTTCGATATCGCATGGAACAAAAAGATCACCGAGCAGGATAACCGCATCGGATCGCCCGCATGACCACCCAACCCCATGACCTGAAGAAGCTGCGGGAAGTGACCGCTAGTTTGCCTGATGAGGCGTCGGTGAATGTACATATTGCGAAGCTTGATGAATTGATTGGTCCGCTTGGTTACTGCTCATTTGAGCAGGCGCATGCGTGGGCTGTGTTGAAGTTCCAAATCTCTCAACTTCTTGCAGCCAATCCTTCCGCCCTACTCGACGCCTACGAGGCCAGCGCTAGGGATGCGGAGCGTTATAGGTGGATTCGCAATACCGATGACGGGTCGGTCGAGAGCGCAGTCATCTACTGCTCCTTTGGTGAACCTTACCTATTTTTAGGCGAAAGACTTGATGCGCAAGTTGATGCAGCCCGCCACGCCACTCAGGGAGACTGATATGAGCTATTGCCCCGTGGATCGTGAGCCATGTTGCGATGATCTTTGCCGTGGTGGCGGGTGCATGAGAAATCATGGCGAGGAAATGCTGGACAAGTGCACCGTGTGCGGAAAATTCAGCAACGGCGACACGATCTTTTGCGATTGCGACGAAGACTACGCCTATCCCGATGACGCGCCAGATTGGAGTAATGACTGACATGACCGACGAGACGAAGGGTGATGGGATGACGCTTGAGAAGGACGCTGGAAAAGCAGCCCGTCAAATTCGAGGCTCGATCATTCGACGCCTTGAGCTATTTCATCAGGATTTTCCGCAGCATTGGTGCGGATATCTTGATGACGCTTTAGGGGCAGCAGAAGTGATTGAGCAATCGCTGCTGAGCCTAGCCGCCCAATCCGCGAAGATTGATGTGTCGCCAGATTTCCCGCTTGGCGCAATTGAGAATGGCCGTGTATTTGCAGATCGCTTGGAACAAACGGACCTAAGCTGCGTCGCTGGCGACTTGCACCTGTGCGTGGATTGGCACGAATTCAGGCGATGCTTTGAGTACATGGCCGAATGGTGCATGGGTCAAGCCGCCCAATCCGCGATGCGTGTGGATGAGGCGTCATCTAAACGAGAACGGTGGGTAAATAGCCTTATCGCGCAGGTCCGTCGAATCGATAAAGAAGCATGGGCCATCGGAACATCCAATATCTCTATTGAGGCCCTTCGTGGTCTAAGCCAAACCTTAGAGATGGAGCCAATGACTACGTTGGGTGGGGTGTGATGGAGTTACACGTTGTAGCTCTGTCTGGAGGTAAGGACTCCACGGCCATGGCGCTTCGGTTGGCCGAGATTGAGCCCCGCGACTACGTGTATGTGTGCACGCCAACGGGTAATGAGCTACCGGAAATGTTCGCGCACTGGCGCAATCTTGGCGAACTTCTAGGAAAGCCGATTATCCCAGTAATGGCCGCTTCACTCGATGGTCTTATCAAGAAGCAAAACGCGCTGCCCAATTGGCGCCAGCGTTGGTGCACCAGGATGTTGAAGATTGAGCCGTTCGCAGCTTGGCTGATGAATAAGGCAAATGAAGGATATGCAGTTACGAGTTACGTGGGTCTGCGCGCCGATGAAGAAGAACGCGAGGGTGGTGACTACACAAAGGTTCCAAACCAGACCACGCTTTTTCCCATGCGTGAATGGGGCTGGGGCCTATCAGATGTGGTCGATTATCTTGCTAGGCGTGGCGTGACCATTCCCAAGAGAACCGATTGCGCCGTGTGCTTCTATCAACAGTTGAACGAGTGGTGGGATTTGTGGAAGGACAACCCTGACGCATATGCAGAGGGTGAGCGATACGAGGAAATGACCGGCTTCACATTCCGTTCGCCAGGTCGAGACACATGGCCGGCAGCTCTAAAGGAACTACGCATCGCGTTCGAAGCCGGTCGTATTCCACGAGGCACTGAAACGAACCTCGATCTATTTGGCGCAATGAAGTGTCGAGTGTGTCGAATCTAACCCACCCCACCGCCTAACCATCGGAGAAAGTGAATGAAGACGTATAGCAAGTTGCAGGTGCTGGCGATGGCTGATGATTTGTCTAAGCGTTGGACGTTGGCCGACAACTCACAGGCAGCTGACATGCTGCGTGCCTTCGCCCATACGCTTGGCGAGCCGGTGGCTGTGCCTGATGAAGAACTTCCGGGCATAACCCGCTTAGCCCGAAGGAACAGAGTAAGTTGCCGAACTACAACTTTAGGATGATACCGCGATGAAATGGCTATTGAACAAATTGCAGGCGGTTTTGTTATTTGCTATCGGAGTCGTGGGGGCCATTCAATGCGCTTCCCATGGCGCCCCCAATATGTCATTCATGGTCTTTCTTGCATCTTGCTTCCTTACCTACGCAAGCATCGTGGTTAATGCTGACTAACAAGAACGCTCATCCCTAGAGCGTCCTGAAAGAGACTGCGGTGAGCGATGCGATCTTAAGCCCTCAATTCTGAGGGCTTCTTTTTATGTCAACGTCATAATTACCAGGGTAGTATCCGGATACCTAGGTAAAACACCGACCTAGCGGGACGCACCCCGCCAAGGCCGGCAAAGAAAAAGGCTCCCAAGCACGGGAGCCTTTACTTTTTCTTGGGCTTCGTCCAGCAACCTTGAGCCACACCGTTAAGATTGTGGGCGAGTATTTCCTTGGCTGTTTGATCGGTCAACACGTCACCATTCCCTACAAGGATCATTGACCATCCCTTGCACGGATCGACCTTAACGGGACCAGTCGTCGTGCAGCTGACCAGCAGCGGTATGAGGGTCAGCAGTAGCCACAGCCTGCGTAGGCGCTTGCGGTAGGTTTTGAACCGTCGTGTCAACTTCATGGCGAACCTCTACGACCTGTTGGACTTGCTCGGCTTCCTGGATCTTCTGGGTGGCTTCGTCTACCTTGGCTTGGTTAGATTCCTTACCCTTGGAGCGACCCTCAAGGAATATCGCTAAGACGGCAGCAGCTAGCGCTCCGATAGCTACCACGTACTTCCAAATCTTGGCCCACAATATGGCAAGCATCAGTCTGTCTCCGGTCGGTCGAATATGGCCTTTTCGTCCTTACGGCGGTTTACCAGTCCAGCCATCACACGGCCAGCGGCTTTGTTCCACACCAAAAACTGAGCCGATGCGCCATAAATGTCTCGCCGCTTTAGGCACTTTAGAAGCGTCGAATTGCTCAGATTGCCGATACCAATATTGTAGGCTAGCGAGCACAGCGCGCCCTTCTGATTGTCATTTAGCGGAACGTCAAAACCGTCAATTGCGATGCCAATGGCGTCAATGCGACGCTGCAAATCAGCATCGGCTTGGGATTGCGTCCATTCGGTACCAGGACCGATATCAGGTCCTGTTGCGCCGAAACCGATGGTCCATGGAGCGCCGCCGGTAGCAGGGTCTGGATAGGCCTTTAGCTTGCAACCTTCCCAATGCGTAATCAGGCCGAAGGCAACTTGCCGCCAATCACACATCAGGTTTCGTCCTTTGGCGGTAGTGCTTTGCAGCAAGACCAACAGCCGCAAAGCCATACATCACATGCTTAGCGCTTGGCGGAAGGTCCGAATACCCTGTCCACCCAGCCAGAACGTTATAGAGGTCAGGGAACGGCGCGAGGATGACGAACACCCATGTAGACGCATGCTTCCAGACTGCCTTTACATCGGAAACGATCAGCTCGCGCCATGCCATGATCATTCCCCTGGCTGCGATTCTTCAGCCATCGTCATGGCCGCATTCGAAGAATCCAAATACCGCTGCGCATCTTCGGCATCACTAAAGCCAGAAGCGTGCACACATCCATGCCCATCCTCAATCCGATGGCCCTTCGCATCGGATACAACACGGAGCTTTGGGTTAATGATAATTACGGTACTCATCAGTTCACCTTTTCCTTTGCCTTCTCGGCGTCAATTTTCTGCTTAATCTCAGGAAGAATACGAAAGATTGACATGACGTAGTCGTCGTCCCTGTCCTGTTTCCTGCGCACCTCATTGATGTCGCCAGCCATCTTTGCCTGCTGAACGGCATCAGCTGCCTGCTTTCCATTCTGCGCGATATTCAATCCAGCGAGGAAAGCCACCATGATTAGGGCTACGAGAACGCCCCAACCACCAGCATTCACATTGATCGTCTGTGTGTTCTTGTTTCCAGCTGAGCTATACATAAGCTCAGCGACCTCACGTAGTTCTTTTACAGCCTCGGTGAACTCAGTCCCCTGTGCTGACATGGTTAGCTCCCTGATTCGTGCGTTGCCATGCTACGGCCCTCCATTCGCAGGCAGGCCTCAAATACTCGATCAAGTTTAGCTTTTACCTCATCCATGTCTTTATTGTTTGGATGATTGTTCGTCACGTGCTCACGAAGGTCTGAAATCTTTGCCCGCAGACTTATGATGGAGCCAACGGTCCACCCGACATAGGCAACAATAGTCGGGATCGACATGGTAATGAGTATTTTGATCCATTCATCACTCACGCGGCATTCCTCATGGACCGGTATAACTCAAGGTGATGCTGCATGAATTGCTCGTGACAACTACGAGTCCAGATGCCGTATCCGTGACTTGGCAGGTTGCCGTAGCTGTTGCAAGATCATTTGCACCGTTGACAGTTGCCTGAAACGTTGTGGCTGCTGCATTTGGAGTGGCCGCAGTTACCGTATTACCGACGCCCTGAACTAGCTGCCAGACGTAGGTATAGCTTCCCGAGCCATTGATAGGCGTCGTCGTGCAGGCATTCGATACGGCAGTTCCTGCGGTAGCTCTCGATCCAGAAACTCCGACAGGGCTAAGTGTGGCGCTAAGAAAACCAAAATTGACCCACGATGAGCCATTCCATCTCCTTGCCTGAGCAATGGCCGTCCATGCTGAACCATTCCACCGATTGTAGGTAGAAAAGGTCTGCCACGTTGCGCCCGTCCAGCGTGCGAATGTCATGTCAGAAGAACCATAGGTCACCCGTATTACGGGCTGTTGGTGTACCTGATTGGACAAAAATCGTTGGCTGATTTACTCCACCCGCTACAAAAACACCGGAAGTAGAGATATTCCCGCTCAGAGCATTGAAACTGCCATCATTGGCGAAACTTGCAAATTTAAAGCTTGCTGGATTTCCGAAGCGGACGCCCAAATTATTGCTACCAGCATCGTATACAAGTTGAGCACCGGGATAGTTAACCGCGCCGCCTGCATTGGTTATGGTAATTCCTGAATTGAAAAAAGCGGTGCCAGCTGTAGTTGTAGAGCTATTGAAGGTTACGGGGCCGCTAACCGTTCCGCCAGATAGAGGCAGATATGAGGCCGTATTGGCCACCACAAATGCCGTCGTAGCAATCTGGGTGCTGTTATTGCCTGGCGCAGCCGTTGGAGCAATGGGCGTCCCCGTGAACGATGGCGAATTGAGTGGGGCAAACCCGGAAATCTGCGCCATCGTCGCGTAATCGGATGGCGATACGCCAGCTGCCGCACCGGTATGTTTGAACCCGCTCATCGGGAGATTCGCGGTCGGCGTACCCTGGCCATCCCTCGTCAGGGCATTACCAAGACCGTTAGTACAGATATCGTTGGTATCCGCGTCCATGCGAGGCGCGGAGATGGGGATACTGTTGGTCGCGTCGTTGACCCATGAGTACCCACGAACGAAGACGCCATTACCGTTATAGGGCATGGTTGCAATTCCTATTAGCCGGGTTCATCATATGTCCAACCACGGGAGCGTCCTCATGATACATCTAGCCATTATCTTACTTTCGGCATACATCATATACATAGCCGCCACACTGTTCATCGGAGCGGTAGCAGTTATTGTCCACCAGTTCCGTAAGATTGAGCCGCCACAACTTCAGGCAGATTGGCTGCATTACCTACAAGAGCGCCGCGCTGCAAAAGATCAGGTAGGCGTTGTCGTGTATTTTTCGCGATATTCTGGAGTTGGTCGATACCGTCGGGAGAGGTGATGACTTGCGCAAGCTCCTTGCTGTTCTTAGCCAAGCGCATCTTATCCACGAATTCATTCAAAGCCGCCTTAGGCTTCGTGAGCTGAGAGAGCCCACCACCCGACAAATCAGTCATGGTTTGCTGATTTAGCGCCGTAGGACTCCCCTCGCCAAGACGTGTTCCCTGGGCCTTCATGCGGTCCAAGGCAATCGAAAGCCCGTCAGCCGCCTGATTTCCCGAAGCGCCACGAACCAGCGCCATGAGGTTATCTGCGCTCTGCTGATTACCGGCCATCGTCTGAGCAAATCGGGCGCCAGAGAACTGAGGCGTCTCACCTCGAATAAACTTGTTAGCCTCATCCCACGTGTTCTGAATATGCTGTCTCAGCATGTCAGGGATGGCCGAAGGATTGGTTTTCTTCAGCTCGTTGGCGGTATAGGCCAGCGTGTCCGGGTTGACGACGCCCGATGGATTTTCCGGGAACAACGTGTTCTTGACGGCGTTGAATGTCGTCTGAGGCGTCTTTTCTACGCCTACATCAGCCAATTGACCAACGGGGCTATTTTGAAGCGGCGAGACCTTATTTCGAGTTAAGGCGGCATACAACTTCTGTCCCTGATCGTAGGGTTTACTCGTACGCAATGCCTTCTGAAGATCAGAAGCGCCCGCATTGAGCATGGCCGACTGCTTAGTGCTCAATTGATTAGGGTCAAAAGTGCCTGGATTGGCCTGAGTGACCATTTCGTCATGCAGAGTATCCAAGCGCCCGACATTCGTTTCCGGGGCGCCTGAAACGCCTCCCATGAGCTGTCGAGCGCGCTGCATTAGCATCTGCCCAATCTTCGTATTCGGTCCTTGCTCCATGGCCGAATTGGCCAAGCTAGAGGCAATATCCGTGACTTGACCCGGGCTCAAGTTCTCCGTCTTGGCCATATCGTAGAAAGGCTTCACGGCCGCCGTACGAGCCGCCGCCTCTTGCTTGATTCGCTGCGCTGCCGCCTGCTGGACAAACTCACCAGTCCTCGACGGATCACGTACAGCCATATCGGGACTAATCTGGTCCGCTAGCTGAGCAATCTGTTGTGCATTAGCAGGTGTCCGCTGGGCCATATAGGGGCCAAGAACTTCACTACCGCCAGCAGTCCCTTCAAGCGTACGTTGAATCTTAGGTCCGGCTGTCGAGCCCGTAACATAAGACAAAGCTTCGGGTGCAGTGACCTGACCGGTGGCCGTAAGCCTACGAGCTTGATCGAGTTGTTCTGGCGTTGCATCACCAATGATTCGACTAGCGGTGGAGTTGATCGTAGGCCGAACAAGCTTAGGCAAGCCACCGGCAAAACCACCAGCCAACGTCCCGGCAATGGATGCCATAGGGCTGTCCGGGGCAATTTGATGAGCGGCCTCTTGGCCTGCGAAAGCGCCTATGGATGGAAGAATGGCCGACTTGATGGCATTTCCTTCACCTGTAGGGAGCAATCCGCCGCCACCGATGACATTACCGGTAAAGTTAAGCGCTCTTCCTTGAAGGTCTTTCGGCGCGTATTTGTCATCGATCAAGCCAGCATCATGCGCGGCATTTGAAAGGACGCTCAAATTTCCCGACTTAGTGCCGTAAACCCCTGCTTCGGGGTTATAGAAATTCCCCGGGATAGCTTGGTCGCCAAAAGAAGTGCCTACACGGCCGCCCGTTAGGTCATTGACTGACCCGGAGACGATGCCAGCACCAATGCGCCCCAAATTGTACAGATTCTTAGGAAAATCGATGACGGAATCGGCAAGCCCGGCAAGTCCTTGAACCGCTCCAGTATTTAACTGTCCAGCGCGGAACCGAAGATTATCAAGCATCGACGGCTCAGGTTTTACAGCTTCCGAGGTTGCAGCCATATTCTTCTGAGCGTAAGCAATCGCATCCTGCTCAGTGGTGCCTTCAGGAGCATTCACTTCATAGATATGACCATCCGGTCCGGTGACGTGAAAGACGGGCATTATTGAACCCTCTTTACGGACCAGCCCGCATTGTTGTTAGTCTGAACAGGAGCGCCAGGAGCAAGCGAAGTGGGAGCAGATACGCCCTGATCTGGATAGTTCGTATTGAACCAACTATTGAACTGGTTCAGGTCGCCGCCCTTGTTGCGGTAGTCGTTATAGACATTCTGACGCTGCAACAACCGCTGCTGCTTCATATTGTCGGTATTGATGATTGAATTGAGCGCATTCTCCGTCATGTTGGCCGAAGGATTCCAGTGCGGAAGGCTCATTAGATCGGCGTTCGTGATGCGATTTCCATACACCTGTTTAGCGGACTCAAGGGCCGCTTGCATGGCGTACTTCTCAAACTCCTGATTGTTCGTCGGATCAGGGCCGGTCCAGCCGACCGAATTCAGGAAGTTCTTGGCGTCCGTAATGTGGCCAGCAAGGGGGCCCTTGGTGATGTTTGGAACAAGGGCCATTAGTTTCTGATTGTTGGCGAGCTTGGCCTGGGCCGACTGCGCCTTATCATTGATGTCCTGCTCAAGATCGGCGATGTTCCCGGC
>Ga0070682_100000544_pt1 | contig 23390 bp, 18 predicted proteins | sample KBSC63LmetaG_FD_64668 | JGI IMG/M metagenome (GOLD analysis project Ga0070682, IMG submission 64668) | Corn rhizosphere microbial communities from Kellogg Biological Station, Michigan, USA - KBS C6-3L metaG | ecosystem: Host-associated > Plants > Roots > Rhizosphere | place: USA: Michigan...
TCTTAAAAATGCCCACCATTATTATCAAATAGTTGCAGATGACTATACAATCAATAACCAGATGGTAAAAGCTTCCCTGATATACCGTAAAAAAATGGAAAAAGCTGAAGAGGCACAAAAAGTACTGTTGAAAGGATGGGAAGAAGACAGAGACGCTTTCAATTGTTTGAATAACTATTTTGCCAATATTTTTGATGTTAAAAAACTGGAATCTGAAATACAGCATTTATATCAGAAAACTCCGGCTCACAAAAAGATCACTTATCTGGAGGCTCTGAAATATGAATTTAGAAAAGATCCGAAATTACATACCGTCACAAGAAATATAGCCTACGAAATCATTGCTGAAAAAGTTGCTACCCGTTCAGAAATTGTCAATGAACTGAAATACTTTAATCCCGATGATGAAGTGATTCTGAAAGACATTTCCAGATTTAAAACCGGAAGGAATAAGATGTTTAGGAATTAAATATTTAAAAATTGAAGAATTTAAAAATTAAAAGAAAAATTTTGCTTCATCAAATCAATATAATTATTTGCATTATTCAGAACAATATTATTAGCGGTATTAAATTTTATCGGAGATAAAATCCTCGCGCCTTAAAGCATATTTTTTTAATATTATTTTGCGCCTTTGCGTATTTAAAACCTTCCAGAGATCGTGACAATTATAAAATAATAACAAAAAAGATTTATCTTTGCCCCAGAAAATTATGACAATACAAAGAGCACATATCAATGCAGAACTATTCGGAAGTCCTTCTAATAAAGGATTATTCGGGTATGATGAGATGATATGGAATGAGGCGAAATGTGCTGACTTTGGAAATTATTTACTGTAAACTTGTAAAAAATTAATCAAAATACAACAGAAACGCCTCGGAAAACCGAGGCGTTTTTTGTTTTTTAGGTCAGAAATTATTTAGAATGAAAAAAAATAACCATAAACATGAAAATTTTTTAATTAACAATGAAACTTTAATACGATAAAATAGAGTGGTAAGCAACCCGGTGAGAGACAGTCATTTAGGTAATTAAGATATCTGCAAAATATTGCGGACAGAAATTCTCTATTCTAAGAATTAGATGCAACTAATTGATTATCAGTAATTTGATTTGAGAATTTATTTGCGCATTCCAAAAATTCATATTTACTTTGCAACCGAAAATTGAAAGCAACAGGTTTTCAGGATTCAATTAAAAATAATTTAGAAACAAACAAAAATAAAATGAAACAGTTACACAACATATTCAATCAATATTCAAGACTATTCGGACATGAGCCGGCAGGAGTTCTGTGTATTCTTGATAGTGAAATTGTGGATAAAAGGTGCTTATATACGTGGGTCAGCTAATGATCTCTTACGTTTAAAAATATGAAGCGCCTCCCGAAAAGAGGCGCTTTTTTTATGGTTTCTTTAGCTTATTTGGTAAAGCGCCGGTCTGTGGAACCGGAGAACAGGGTTCGATTCCCGGAGATACCCAAAATATAAAATCTCATAGCTCAATTGGTTAGAGCATCGACCTGATACGTCGAAGGTTGAAGGTTCGATTCCTTCTGGGATTACAAAAATGTGAATTGTAAATTAAAAATTGACAAGCGAAGCGAATTGATTATTGACGATTCACAAAATTAAAACAATCTCATAGCTCAAATGGTTAGAGCACCGGTCTTTTAAACCGGGGGTTGAAAGTTCAAATCTTTCTGGGATTACAAAAAAGGTTCCGTAGCTCAACTGGATAGAGCATGGGTTTTCTAAACCCAGGGTTAGAGGTTCGAATCCTCTCGGAATCACAAAAAGGTTCATGGAAAATTTCCCATCCGGCTGTCTCCCGGAAAAGAAACAGAAGTGAACCCCAAAGCTGGAAAGATAACGGTGGTTGTTTACCCGTCTTGGACGCGGGAGGTCGCAAGTTCGAATCTTGCTTTCCAGACAATTTGTTCCATTAGCATAGTGGTGAGTGCATTCGGCTTTCTACCGAACGACAAGGGTTCGATCCCCTTATGGAATACAAATGATTTCGTAGCTCAAGTGGTTAGAGTATCGGTCTGATACACCGAAGGTTGAAGGTTCGAGTCCTTCCGGAATTACAATGATTTTGTAGCTCAATGGCAGAGCACCGGTCTGTTAAACCGGAAGTTGAAAGTTCGAGTCTTTCCAAAATCGCAGGTAACTAATTGTTAATTGTTTCAGGAGAAAAAGTAAAAGTTTGTCGAGAGCAGAAGATCTTTACGCCAAACACTAAAATACAGACAGGCTTTTCTTCTCTCCGGATTAATTAAAAGTTAAGAATATCATTTATAAATTTTTAGGTAAAAATAAAGTTTGTCAAGCGCAGAAGTTCTTATATCAAACAATTTTAGACAGACTTTATTTTTTTAATCTGATGGTTCGCCGAAGTGGAAGAGTCGGGGCGGTCTGCAAAACCGTTGTGTAAACTGAGTGGGTTTGAATCCCATAACCATCTCAATGTAAAAATATAGGAGATATAAGAATCTTTTATCATCTATAGCAAAGAATATCCTTTATTAATAAAAGAAAAAGGCTGTCGAGCGCAGAAGATCTTTAATTAAACATTCAATAAAGACAGACCTTTTCTTTTTTAAGGAAAAAATGAAAAATCCGGAAGTACGCCGAAGTTGGAGAGTCGGGGCAGACTGTAAATCTGTTGCTTCATAGCTGAGTAGGTTCGAATCCTACTACTTCCACCAACCACTGATAATGTAATGGCAGCATGCAGGAAATGTACTCTTGTTGTTCAGGTTCGATTCCTGGTCAGTGGGTTAACGCTCTATTCGTCTAACGGTGAGGACGCCTGCCTTTCGAGCAGAAAACAAGGGTTCGATTCCCTTATAGAGTACTGGATGTGAATAGCTGGTCAATAATGAATTGATATAATACCATGAAAGTTCAGATTTTTTTTTAAAAAATTGGCCAGTTACCATTCACACAAAAAATGAAGAAAAGAGAAAAAGGACTGTCAAGAGCAGAAGATCTTTAGTCAATAAAAATAGACAGCCTTTTACTTTTTTAAAACAAAATACATTAGGAAATGAGAAAGGTTTGTCAAGCGCAGAAGATCTTTACAAATACTAGCAGGCATAATTTATAAACAGACAGAGCTTTCTCAAACCTAGATTGACATAGGTAATAAGCAATGAGCAATAAGTAATAACCATAGATTTTCATATTACTCATTACCTATTACTCATTACTAATAAAATAACGCCTCTCTATTCCAATTGGCAGAGAAAACGGCTTTAAACCCCGTAAAGTCCCAGTTCGAATCTGGGGAGAGGTACAGAATATGAGTAATAGATAATGAATGATGAGTAATTAAACAGGATAAAAAAAATTACTTATTACCAATTACTCATTATTTATGAAAAATACTGCGGGAATGGTGGAATGGCAGACACTCTTGATTTAGGATCAAGCTTTTGAGGGTTCGAGTCCCTCTTCCCGTACCAAAACATAAATGATAAGAGATCAATGATAAATGATTGCTGAGCAATTCATCAATTATCAACCATCATTTATCAATTATAACATGGAAGAGTGGTGTAGAAGGTCTGCACGTTAGTCTGAAAAACTAAAGGTACAGGTTCAATTCCTGTCTGTTCCACAAAATATGAATGATAACTGATCAATAATAAATGATTGCTGGGCACATCAATTATCAATCATCATTTATCAATTAATTAAAACTGATTCATAGTGTAATAGGCAGCACACAAGATTTTGATTCTTGGAGTTTAGGTTCGAGTCCTAATGAATTAACAATTTACTCTGATAATGTAGTGGCAGCATCTCAGTCTCCAAAACTGATGGTATTGGTTCGAGTCCGATTCAGAGTGCAAAAGATGAAACCAGTGACAGGTTATCATTTATCAATTATCAACAATCATTTATCAATTTAAAATATGTAGAAAAAATGGAAACGCAACAACAAACATGGCAGAATATGAACGGAAAATTTTTCCACAATTCTATCACACAGCTGGTAGAAGAAGCCATTATCCGCGAACAGGCAAACGGACACCGTCTGAAAGTATGTGTGGGATCAGACTCTCATGTATACGGGGATGCCATCAATTATGCTACGGCAGTAGTATTTATTCGTGAGGGAAAAGGAGCGTTTACCTTTATTAGAAAAGAAAGAGAAATACAGAGTATCAGTATCAAAGAGCGAATGCTGAATGAGGTCAACAAATCCGTGGAAATTGCATACGCTATCTGCTCTGTGTTGGATACTTATGGTGTGGAGATGGAGGTACACGCAGACATTAATACCGACCCGGATTTTAAATCCAATGTAGCATTAAAAGATGCCATGGGATACATTCTGGGAATGGGATATGTGTTTAAAGCAAAACCTTTTGCCTTCGCAAGCTCCAACTGTGCTGATATGATGGTGTAAGAAAGCTGAAAGAGGGATGTTGGGAGTTGGAAGCTTAAAAAAATTATAAAATTAAATCATGGAAAAAACAAAAAGATTATTATTTCTGGATGATATAAGATATCCTGTTGAGGCATATCATTATACCAAACAGGAGATTTTCCTCAGAAACGACTGGCATATCGTTCGGAATTACGAGCAGTTTGTCAGCAGGATTTTGGAAAAAGGGCTTCCGGAAATGATTTCTTTTGACCATGATCTTGCCGATGAGCATTATCTCAAACATGATTCTCAGGAATTTGTTGAGAAAACAGGATACGACTGCGCCAAATGGCTGGTAGAATATTGTATGGACAATTATTTGGATCTTCCAAAATTCTATAGTCACTCCATGAATCCTGTAGGAAAGGAAAATATTCTTTCCCTTTTAAAAAACTTTAAAAAACTGTAATGGATATTTTTAGATATATTCAGGATATAAAAACACATCTGAAGCTCACATTTGATGAGGTAGACGGATGGTTTAAAAAAGATAAAGAAACATTGAATCATCAGCCTTCCAACGGAGGCTGGACGATTCAGCAGATTTTAGAACACATTTATCTTACGAATTTTTACTTGTTGATCCTTATTGAAAAAGGTTTCAAAAAAGCAATGAAAAATTCTTTGAATCTTGACCTTGAATCTGAAATGGAAAATTACGGTTTCAACAAGGAAAACTTTGACAGGGTAGGTGAACATGGCGCGTTTGAATGGATAAGACCGGAACATATGGAGCCGAAAGGAGAATTAAGTTTAGATGAAATCAGAAGTTTTATTACTCAGCAATATCTTCAGTGTTTACAATATCTGGAACTCATGAAGAATGGCGAAGGACTCTTGTATAAAACGACAATGACAGTGAATGAACTGGGGAAAATCAATGTATACGAATATATTTATTTTCTTTCACTTCATGCTCAAAGACACATTACCCAGATGAAGAAAAATGAATCAGAAACGATTAAAAACTAAGAACAAAATGATTTTTAAAACATATAACTCTATAGAAAATGCTTACCAGACCCGTGTGATCGAACAGATCAGGATGCAGGGTTTTGGGGATGAGGTTTTCATAGTACAGGAAAAAGTTCACGGAGCTAATTTCTCTTTCTTTACCGACGGAAAGGAAATTAAAATCGCGAAGAGAACTGCTTTCATCGAAAAAGATGAAAAATTTTTCAATGCACATCAGATTTTGGAACGCTACAGAAAAAATGTAATAGAAGTGTTTCAGAAAGTGAAAACCATACACCCGGATGTAGAAACTGTAGTGATCTACGGTGAACTGTTCGGTGGCGGTTACAAACATAAAGAAGTAGAACCTGTAAAAGATGCTGTGAAGGTACAGAAAGGCATTGAGTATGCCCCTTACAACGAATTTTACGCTTTCGATATCAAATTGAATGGGATTACCTATTTGAATACAGATGTTGTCAATCGGATTTTTGAGGAGACAGGATTTTTCTATGCTAAAATTTTGTTTCAGGGAACTCTGGAAGAAGCTTTGAAATTCCCCAATGTTTTCAATTCACAAATTCCGGCCTGGCTTGGATTACCAGAATTGGAGAACAATATGTGCGAAGGTACCATCGTAAAAACTTTGAAAACCAAATATTTTGGAAATGGTGCAAGAATTATTCTTAAAAATAAGAATGAAAAATGGGTCGAAAAAGCTAAAATGGTTAAAAAGGAAGCTAAAACTTTTCAGAAACAGATTCATTTCAGCGAAAAAGCTCAGGAAATCTGGGAGGAAATCCAAAAATATGCTACTGTCAACAGGCTGAATAATGTTATCAGCAAAATTGGTGAATTCCAGCCTAAAATGATAGGCAAGGTGATTGGCCTTTTTGCTCAGGATATTTTAGAAGATTTCGAGAAAGACTTTCCGGCAGCTTTTACTGCAATTGAAAAAGAAGAGCAGAAAAGGATCAACAAAAAGTTGAATTCTTTAGTAATTGATTTTATAAAAGAAGAGTTGATGACTCTTAAAGTGTAGTTTCGGTAATTTTTTTACCGAAACTTTTTTATGTATAAACTTAACCATAAATGCTTGTGAGTTTAAAAACCTGATTTTCAATATGCAGTAAGTTTGTCATTCCGTAGGAATCTCAACCGTTAAAAGTGAAAATAGGTTTTCTTTTATGGTTTAAAAAAGAAAAAATATGTTACAGGCAGAAATAAAAAGTCTTTTAAAAGAAGACATCAGTATATTAATTAAAATTCCTAACTCAGGAAAGCATTATTTGTGTGATTGCGGAGAAGCAAGTCTATTGAGTGTGAGAGAAGTACAGTCTATATCAGCTGTATTTATAAGTCATACCCACATTGATCACTTTTCGAATTTCGATGGAATTTTCAGACATCAGATCGGAAGCGGAGAAAAAGTGGTGATTTGCGGACCAAAAAATATTCATCAACAGGTTGAAGCAAGGTTAAAATCTTACACATGGAACCTGATTGATGAAAAAGCAATTGAATATGAAATTCGTGAAATTGTTTCAGAAGATGAAATTAATATTTATACCCTTCGTCCACCATACTGGAATTTGGAGTTGATAAAGACTCAAAACTTCCTGTTTGAAGACGAATACGTCAACGTTGATTTTGCTATTCTGGATCACAAAACAGATTCTATTGCTTATTTATTTAAGGAAAAAGATTCGGTCACCTTTAATGAAAATGCTTCCGGTTTCAGAAAAGGAAAGTGGATCAGCGACCTCAAAACCGCTTTTGAAAATAATGATGATGATAAAGAAATCGAGATTGAAGAAACTGTTTACAAAGCAGCTGATCTGTTCCATCTATTGACCCATAATGCGGGTTATAAACTTGGCGTAATCATGGATCATGCAGCAGATGAAAACAATTATGAAAAAATCAGAATAGTATTTGAAGGTGCGGATATCGTGTATATTGAAAGCTTTTATAAAGATACAGATCAGGAATTTGCAAAGATCAATTACCACAGTTTTGCTTCTGCATCAGGAAAAATCATGAATGAATGTCAGGTGAAAGAAGCTATTCCAATTCACTTTTCAAGAAGATATACGGAAAGCGATCAGGAAGAAATTGAAACTGCTTTTTATAAAGCGTTTCGTAAGAATTAATTAAAAATATTTATAAAACAAAAACTACAAAATTAAATATTGAATGTGTCATTCTGACAAAGGAAGAATCTCTTTAAGGAGTAAGATTCTTCATTCCACTTATGAACTGCGTTCGTAGACTTTCAGTCTGTATTCAGAATGACAACAAACGTTGAAAATTTTGTAGTTAAAAAACAATTAAAAAAATGAAACCCAATATATTTTTTACAGCAGACCATCATTTTGGTCACGAGAATATTATAAAATTTTCAGAAAGACCTTTTGAATCTTTGAACCATATGAATGAAGAACTCATTAAAAGATGGAACGAAAAGATTCAACCCGGTGATATCGTCTACCATTTAGGAGATATGAGTCTGGGAAAACCGGATTTTACAAAAGAGATTTTAGACAGGTTAAATGGTAATATCCATCTGATAAAAGGCAACCACGAAGGTGCAGCTTTAGCTTATCCCAAGCGCTTTGCTTCCATCAGAGATTATCACGAACTGAAAATTGATGAAGCAGATAACAGCAACGGAAAACAGAAAATCATTCTTTTCCACTACGCCATGCGCACCTGGAATGGCTCGCACCGAGGTGTCTGGCAGTTATACGGGCATTCACACGGGACATTGCCGGATGATGAGATGGCACTGAGTTTTGACGTAGGGGTAGACTGCCACAATTTTTATCCGGTTTCCTACGAGGAAGTCAAAGAAATTATGAAAAGGAAAAAATGGACACCACCATTTGGTCCAAGAAATTAATGATGAGTAATAAGTAATGATTTGATGGAGGGAAAAATGAGAATGATATTTCATTGAGTATTCAACAGCCTTCATCATATATTTTACTTTTTACATCGTACATTTTATAATAACATGAAAACAACCAATGAGATCATAATTATCGATCTGGAAGCTACATGTTGGGAAAACGACAGAATTCCCATCGGGCAGAAAGTCGATATTATAGAAATAGGGATTTGTAAATTAAACTTAACATCAAAAGCAATTTCCCAAAAACAAAGTATTTATGTAATTCCTGAAAGATCAGAAATTAACAGATTCTGTACACAACTGACCGGAATTAGTCCACAATTGATAGAAGAAAAAGGAATCTATTTTGAAGAAGCCTGTGAAATGATCAGAGATCAATACCGTTCTGCACCGCTTACATGGGCAGGATATGGAAACTTCGATGGAGAGCAGATCATAGAACAGTGTGATTGGCTTGGAGTAAAAAATCCTTTTTCAGAAAATTACATGAATGTGATGCATGAATTCAAAAGACATTTCAGACTGCATAAACAAATAGGGCTTAAAAGAGCCTTAAGTTATCTGAACATGGATTTTGAAGGCACCCATCACAGTGGAGCAGACGATGCTTACAATACAGCCAGAATTTTAAGTAAAATTCTGTAAATAGTAAATAGGTTGGAAGACTGGAGGTAAAGTAGACACTATGAAAACTTCCCACATCCATTCTCCATCCTTTAACAATTAAATTTTAAACAAGTGAAAACAACAGAAAATATATTAATAGTAGACCTCGAAGCAACATGTTGGGAAAACCGACCGCCAAGAGGCCAGGAGAGCGAGATCATCGAGATCGGTGTATGCATCATGAATGCAAAAACCGGTAAGATCTCCAAAAATGAAGGGATTTTAATAAAACCACAATATTCAAAGGTAAGTCAGTTTTGTACAGAACTTACTACCCTTACCCAAAATATGCTGGATAATGAAGGAATAATGCTGGATGATGCATTCGATATCCTGAGAGCAGAATATGATTCAGAAGAACTGACGTGGGCGAGCTACGGAAACTACGATCTGAATATGCTTCAGAATCAGGCAAGAAGATTCTACACAGACTATCCTATGAGCGATCACCATATCAATGTGAAAACATTATTCGGAGAAATTCATCCTACCATCAGGAAAAGTGTTGGGATGAACAGAGCTCTAGGTGAGTTGGGTCTTACTTTAGAAGGCACCCACCACAGAGGAGTGGATGATGCTAAAAACATTGCAAAGATTCTGCATTGGTGCATGAAAAACTATTAAAGGGATTTTGTATCTTCAACATTATCAGTCAAATGGACTCTCTTGAAAAAGGGAGTCTTATTTTTTATAAATAGGGTGTTTTAGCTTTATATAAGTTAACTTTGATGAAAACTTTTTATTCATTGGACGGACTCACCGAATTACTTGAACATACCAGCAGAAATGTATTTTTGACAGGGAAAGCAGGAACAGGGAAGACTACTTTCCTGAATGAGTTTGTAAAAAAGACCCGCAAAAAACACATTATCGTTGCACCCACAGGTATTGCAGCTATCAACGCTGGCGGTGTAACAATTCATTCATTATTTGCAATTCCTTCACGTACATTTGTTCCCACCACAGAGCCTGTTGATCCCAATCTGGCAATGAATATTAATGAACTTTTCCCTCATTTTAAATACCGTAAAGATAAACTTGATCTTTTCCGTGAAATTGAATTAATTATTATTGATGAAGTTTCAATGTTGAGAGCCGACCTGCTGGATATGATGGACCATTCATTAAGGAGAGTCAGACGAAATCAATTGCCGTTTGGAGGAGCACAATTGTTGTTAATAGGAGATTTATACCAGTTACCTCCCGTGGTAAGGGATGAATCGGAGCGTATCCTGTCAAAATTTTATCATACACCGTTTTTCTTTTCTGCCAAAGCATTTCAGAGCATTCCATTGATAACAGTAGAGTTACTGAAAGTATATCGCCAGCAGAGTCCGGAATTTCTTGCAATACTCAATGCAGTAAGACATGCAGATATCCGTAATTTGGATTTTGAAAAATTAAATTCCAGATATAATCCTGATTTTGAACCTGAAAATGAAACATATATCCATCTTTGCTCTCACAATCGGATAGCCGATCATATTAATCAGAAAAAACTGAATGAGCTCCCTGAAGATTCCCATTTTTATAAAGCGGTTGTCATTGGTGAATTTAAAGAAACCCAATATCCCAATGATGAAACGTTAGAACTCAAAATAGGAACCCAGATCATGTTTATCCGAAATGATTCATCTCCTGAAAGAAAGTTTTACAATGGCAGGCTGGCAAAAATTTCCTATCTGGATGAAGACCTTATCAAGGCTGTATTTGAAGAGACGGGAAAAGAAATAACAGTGACGAAAGAAGCTTGGGAACAAAAAAGATATACCCTTGATGGAGAAAAGAATATCAAAACAGAAGTATTGGGAAGTTTTGAACAATATCCGATACGTTTGGCCTGGGCAGTTACCATTCATAAAAGTCAAGGGCTAACGTTTGATCGGGTAATCATAGATGCAGGAAGGTCTTTTGCCAGCGGACAGGTATATGTTGCATTAAGCCGATGCCGGACTCTGGAAGGAATTGTTCTGAAGTCTAAAATTACACCGGAAGCTATATTTTGTGACCACAGGATTGAACATTTTCACCAGTCGACCCATGCTAATAATATTTTGGAGCAGCTTGTTGAGCAGGAAAAGTATGATCATACACTGCATAAATTCCGTATGACTGTAGATGCTGGCTGGCTGAAAGATGCTGTCATGATTTGGGCATCGACGGCCTTATCAGCAGAAATATCAGATCAGGCAAAATTAAAAAGACTATTAAAAGACTTTGAATCAGAAAGTGAAAAACTCTTTGCCATTTCCTGGAAATTTAGAAAAATTATTCATCAAAAAGCATTAAGTTTTGCGGCAGGAACCTGTCATTGGACTGAAATTGAAGATAAATGTAAAGGAGCTGTAAATTTTTTCTATAAAAGCATCGCGGAAGATTTCTTGCTGCCTTTAAAGGATTTATATTCAGAAACTGCAGGAATAAAAGGACTTAAAGCCTTTAATGAAGAAACTAAAGTATTTCTCTATGATCTCGCAGACTATATTGAAAAACTGAAAGAATGCTATCTCCTAGACCTTCCTTTATTTGACAGAATACTTGAAGTAGATACGTCGATAGTCATTGCGAAAAAACCTACACATCTGATTACCTTTGAATTATTTGACAAAGGAATGCCTCCTTTTGAAATTGCAGAAAAAAGAAATCTTACCTTGCCAACAATATACAAACATCTGGCAAAAATGGGGTTGACAGAGGTGGAAAAAACTTTTAAGATGTAAGTCATTGATATCATAAAATTATCAGTTTTACAGTCAGGAAGTGATGATCATATTATCTGGCTTTACAATCCTGAAATTAATACTGCTGACCTTCTCAAAAATTCATGCTACAATATTTTAAATAAAATTAACGTATCTGTACAATAGAATGTTTTTATTATATAACATTACAAATTCCAAAAATAAGACACCAAATAATGTGTAAATATCAAAGTAGAGAGTATTTAGCCACTTTTTTACTAATATATCTTTAAACAGGGAATTGTTTTTGTGGAGCTAAAGTAAAGCTATCAGTTGTTTTATTAACTTAATATTTTGTTAAAAAATTCACTTTAACGGGATAATTTACTGTCTGTCAGTCATTTTTTTTTATTTTAGCTGATAAGAATGAATTTATGCTTATTGATGAGGGTTTTAAGAGAAAATGTTTAAACTGTAAAATAAAGGAGATGGTTTCTTTTCTTAAAAAGCTTACACCAAAAGATAAAAAAGAAGTCGTTACTCAATAACCTGAAACAAATTTATACATCAAATTAGAAGCACATGAAAGAAAGACTTTATGAGATCCTTAATGAGGAAAAGATACATGAGATTATCCCCTTTCTAAAAGAGCTTAGTAATGAAGAAAGGAAAACACTGGTGCCATCTATAAAGAAAATGGACAGGGAGATCAGTAAAATTGTAATGACTAAAAATTCCTATCATACGGCAGGATCTGTGAATCAGCATTCCATTATTGATATTGCTTCATTTGTCTGCATGGACAAAAAGAATTTCGGTAAAAATTACTGGAGTCTTTTCCGTAACGCAGAACAGACCGAACAGATTCTGGAGTGGGGCTGCCCGGAATGGTTTTCAGACTTCATCAATGAATCTGTAGAAGCTGAATTTACAGCATTTAGCTATAAGGATATTTTAGGATGGACAGAAAAAGGCTATGTACAACCCAAACCGGAACTGCTGGGACACCATCTGAGCAATTATCCGGCTGAACTGGACCGCCATCCCGAAACCCTTAATACACACTTTTGGTATTTATGTGAATATCCTTCCAAATCTTTACCCTTCCGTAAAGAATGGTTTCCTATTGTTCAGAAGCTGATCGCAGAAAAAAAGATTGAAAGGAAAAGATTTTTGAAAGAATGTCTTCTGGCTTCCAACAGAAATTTTAATAAAAATGTCACAGGCTGGTTTATGGATGCATTTACTTCATTAAAACCAACTGAAGAAGAGCTGTCTGAACTGCAGGGTGAATTGCTTGCAGGGCTGGCTTCCTCACAGTCAAAAGCTGTGAACACCATATTATCACATTTGAAAAAAATTGTGGGAGTTCCTGATTTTAAAAATGATGAATTTTCCCATTACCTTCCGAATCTGTTGAGCTCGGAAGTGAAAACAGTGGTTGTATCCAGTCTGGTACTGACCGAAAAAATATTCCAGAGAAAGAAAATAGATCCCGAAATGTTGGGAATGGCTTTAAGTACGGCATTTGTCAGCAAAGATGATGGCATACAGTCAAAAGCTGCAAAGATCATTCTTAAATATATTCCGGCTTCAGAAAATATGATAGAGGCACTTTCCCATTATTCAGACAATATACTGACCAATGTACGCCCGCTTCTTGTAAAATATATTGAAGAAACACAGCCTGAACTGGTAGCAATAGCTTCGGAAAAATTATCCCTGACTACAGAAGAAAATGCAGTGAAAGTACTTCAGAACTTTGAAGATCTCATGTTTTATCTTCCTTTGGCGATGGATGATCCGTACAGTCATCATTGTGATATTGCTTTGGCTGGATTTATCCGTTTTGCCGGAGATGTAAATGCCGAATCCGTGAAATTAATAGAACCGGTATTTTTGAAAGCCTGTAAAACAATTTCGAAATGGGAAGTTCCTTATCTGAATGTTTTACTATGTAATGCCATTATTAATTATGGCTTGGATCTACTGGAAAAATATCCGGTTCAGCTTAAAAATCTGGAAAGAATTTATCATAAGACCAAAGAAGAGGAGGCCACAAGAGAGTCTTACTCCAATTATCAGAAAAAATTGGGGCCGATTGAAAATGTCGGAGCAGATTGCCCTGCAAGAATCGCGTTTAAAGAGCTGGCCATCTATGCTTATGAAAAAATAAAATCAGGAGATAAGATCCCGTTATTGTTCACGGTTACCCATGCTCCATGTTGGATTTCTGCAGTAACGTTGGTTGAAAGATTGGAAAGCTATCAGAATAATAATGTTAAACCCCATCATCTGGATATTCAGCTGGCATTGCAGCGTTGTGCTTTAGACAATACTTCAGAAGCGATCATTGAAGTTGAAAAAAGATTAAAAGGAGAATACAAAGAACTTTTACTTTTCTTCTTTGGCAAAAATACTAAGCCGGAAGGAAAATTTGAACATCCTTCATGGTGGATGACTGCAGGAATTACCCGTTCTCCGGAAACCGTATTTGAAGAATTCAGTGGTTTTGGGTATGATGATATTCCTGTAGAATTCTTTTCAGGGGCTTACAAATGGAAGACCATCGATAATAAGAAAAACTCATATTATCCTGTAGAGCTGAAAATTGTTATTCCTAAATATCATCTTGCAAAAAGGAAAGAGCCTTTATTCGTGGAATATTTCGTTGCCGAACAGAAAGAGCTTATCGAAATTCCTGCCTTGATGCTTTGTTTTCCGAATACTCCGGCAAATGCTTTGGCAAAAGTAATCAAGCACTGCCTTTTCTTTTCAGGAATTGCCGAAGTCTATGAAAGAAGTCTGGTTTTGAACACAGCGAATGCACTTTATCAGATCAAAAACCCATTAGACGAAATCGGGTATCTATTCTTAGGAACTATTTTCTTGGACAGTGATAAAACTATTCGTAGTACAGCCGCTGAAATATGGCTGGAGCATGTTTCTTCCCAAACGATGGATAATGCATGGTTAGGAAGGGTGATAGGTTTGCATGAAAAACTGGAATGGGCACCTGTTAAAAGATTAACAGATCTTATGCAGCATCACATGCTCAATGTCAGTAAGAATCATAATATTGCCCTGGAAGAATTGATTTCCAATATATTGCTTCAAATGGAAACACCGGTTACCAATCTGAAAAAGATTTTAGAAATCTACCATGAAGTATTGGCTTTGAATCACTCAGATGCTCATAATGAAATAATAGGAAAATTAAATAGCTGGAAAGAAAATTCAAGTCTGAAAAAGATCTGTGGCCTTCTTCTGAAGAAATAGATATGGAAGGTACACTTATTTACAGCTATTCAGGAACATCCTCTTTAGTAAGGAGAGATGCATTTGAAGAATTGTTTCTCGCTAAATACAGTGAGATACATAAAAATACTGATGCTCCATGTTTTTTCTGGGGAAATGTTGGGCAGCCTTTTATTCTAGCGCGTTGTCTTATTACACTGTCCAATATTGTAAAATCGAGCTTTAGCCTGTCTCCGTTTCAAATGTCACTTTTTAAAGATCCGATCATAACAGCCGGAAATCATAGATTACGCTTTGAAGGTTTTTCTCACTGCGCCGGAGTTTATGCAAGGGTTGACGTATTGCCTGAAGGTCTGGAAGGTGAGTTCCTTGAAAATGGAACTACAAATGTAGACTTCAATCAACCAATGATAACTGCGCTGGGAAGCATCCGCCCAAATGAAAAAATCATGCTTTCCGTGGGAGAAAAAGAAGTGGGACTGTATAAAGAAGAAGAGAAAATAATAGAAAGAAAAGTTCCTTTACCTGCAAAATGGATCAAAGGATTGGGAACAGTTCAGGTATATTTATCGGAATCAGAAAAACGCTATACTTTTAATAAAATTCAGACCCAGCAATTATTCCGCGGGATGCCGAAAGGAGTGGTAAAGTCGGATTATTATTTGATCGTGAGAGGAAATAAACCCATTTTTTCTCCGGTAAAATCTATGGATGCTGTTTGCATAGGCGGGCTTCACAGGCTTCGTCTTTTAGAGCCTCTGCTTCCTTATATTGATTATATGCAGGTTTTTTCACATTCTACTATGCAGTCTACAACGTGGCAGCTTTATATGGGACCTATCAGATTTAGTTTTTCTTTGTCAAGAGAGTGCTGGAGAGGTTTCTCAGGAGAAGGGGCAGTCTTAGAAAGCCTGATTTCTGAAGTTTCTGATGAGTGGATTGATGCTTTGGATAAGTATGCTTATGCCAATCAATCTTTTAATCCAGACATGCTTGCTCTGGAAGAAAATCTGAGTTTCAGCAAAACTGATACTATTACAGGAAGGCTTGCAGCAATGGGATTATTGGGTTATGACCTTGATGATCATGAATTTTTCTACCGCAGGCTACCTTTTAAATTAAGCCGTATTATCGGACTTAATCCCCGTATAAAAAATGCCGAAAAGTTAATAGAAGACGGAAAAGTAGAAATTTTAAACAACAATAAAGAAAGAACAGAAGCCAGAGTAGAAGGAACCGGTGTACATCATACGGTAATTATTGAAGAAGAAAAAGAACGCTGTACTTGTGAATGGTTCAGTAAATATCAGGGCGAAAGAGGTCCTTGTAAACATGTGCTGGCAGTAAAAAAACTGATAAACAGTTAAAACTTTTTCTACCTTACTTTATTATTTTGTTGACAGTCGCAGGGACGCAAAAATTTTGTTTAATAAGAATTCAATTTTGATCTCTTTAAGTCTTTGATTTTCTTGCGCCACTACATTATATCAGCATCTAACAATTTTTTATATCAACTTTTTTCCGAGTTCATCCATTCCTCATAACTAAGCACACCTAATTCCGGTTTGCTTTCCCCCTCAAGAATAGAGATGAATTCAAGCTGATTTCCATCCGGATCATTAAAATAAATGGCCAGCGCAGGCATCCACGCAAATACCATTGGTTCAACACTTCCATTTTTTAGGAAATTGTAAGGCTTTAAATCTTTATTTTCTAAAAACTCTACTGAATAGTTTAAAATATCTTCTTTACTGCTGGAAAAAGCAAAATGTCTGGTCTGAAGATTCTCCTTCTGCTCCCATAATCCTAACATAAATTCTTTCCCTTCACCAACCCATAAAAAAGCAATAGGTCGGGTTTCATCTCTATGAGCCAGTTTCAATCCTAATACTTCCGTATAAAATTGTATTGCATTTTCCAGATTGCTCACCTGAACATGAGTCTCATATATTCCTTTAATCATAGCTTAATTTTAGTAATAGCAAATCTAGAAAACCCGCATTAGAAAACGTAACATTGCCCATTTCTTTAATTGAAATGAATGATAGAAGGATTTTATAATGATGAATTATAAGTTATGAATGATGAATGCAGCCATAATATTTCATGCATCCATGTAAGTCTATGAAATTAGGCTAAATAACTTTCATTATTATTCAATAGGAGTGGGCTAAAGCCCACCTTATAAGTGCCCCATTCATACGGCTTTAGCCAAAACTTAAAATCTGCGTGATCTCTGAAGTACCATTTCAAATAAACATATTTGTAATAAAAAATAAATAAATATGAAGAAAAATTTTCTACGCAAAAAGGTTGCGTAATACTGTTTTTACTTTGCATCAGAAATCAGAGAGGAAGTGTCAATCCTTCCCAATGTTTAACAAAAAACAGTAACCATGAAATTTAATTTTTTAAAAAAAGAAACGAAAGTAGTATTGAACTACGAAGGTGCAAAAGCATATGCGATGACACCTGCAGAAGAATTGTATAGTGCTGTTGTTACAACAGGACTGTCAGATGCCAACTATGAAAAAGGAAATGATAGATTGGAAAGAATACAATCTCTGATCAAAAAAAATGACCCGGAATTTGTGGCAAAACTGGCGGTATATGCAAGAAAAGATATGTACTTGCGTTCCATTCCATTGGTGTTGACAACTGAACTGGCAAAACAGACTTCCGGTACGGATCTGGTAAGCAAAACAGTGGAAGGTGTCGTTCAGAGAGCTGATGAAATCACAGAATTGCTGGCATACTACCAACTTGCAAACAAAAGAACAGATACTAAAAAACTGAATAAACTGTCAAAGCAGATTCAAAAAGGCCTGGTAAAGTCCTTCAACAAATTTGATGAATACCAGTTTGCAAAATACAACAGAAAAGCGGAGGTAACCTTGAAAGACGCATTATTCCTGGTTCACCCGAAGGCTAAGGATGAAAACCAACAAGCTGTTTTCAACAAAATTGCCAATAATACACTGGAAGCTCCATACACATGGGAAGTAGAGCTTTCCGTTTTGGGTCAGACAAAATTTGCTAATGATGCAGAAAGAAAGTTAGCCTTCAAAAATAAATGGGAAGAACTGATCTTCAGCAACAAATTGGGTTATATGGCAACCATGAGAAACCTGAGAAATATCCTTGAAGCGGGGGTATCACCTGATGCAATGAATAAAGTATGCAGATATCTTTCAGATGAAAGAGCGGTATCCAATTCAAAGCAGCTCCCATTCCGATTTCTGGCGGTTTACAGAGAATTAAAAACGATAGATTCTCCTTATTTGTCATCCGTGTTGGAAGCATTGGAAGATGCTGTGGTAGTAAGTGCTAAAAATATCAAAGGTTTTGGTTTTGATACTTCGGTAGTGATCGCTGCAGATGTATCCGGTTCTATGCAGAAAGCAGTTTCCAATAAAAGCAAAATCTTGCTGTATGATATCGGTTTACTGATGTCGATGATCCTTCAGTCACAGTGTAAAAATGTGGTGACAGGTATTTTCGGTGACCGTTGGCTGAGAGTTCCAATGCCTAAAAATGGTATTTTAAGAAATGTAGACGCTTTCTACAAACGCGAAGGTGAAGTAGGGTATTCTACGAATGGTTATCTCGTTATCGAAGATCTGATCAAAAGAGATGAAAAAGTGAACAAAGTAATGCTATTCACCGATACTCAGATGTGGAACAGCACCGGAAACAGAAAATCTTTTGAAGACGTGTGGAACAGGTACAAAACGATCTCACCCAATGCAAAGCTGTATATCTTTGATCTGGCAGGTTATGGCAGACAGCCGATTGATATCAGAAAAAATGATGTACATCTTATAGCTGGCTGGTCAGACAAAATTTTCGATGTACTGAATGCTTTGGAAGACAAAAAATCAGCCGTAGAAATGATTCAAAAAGTAGTGCTGTAAAAGGCACTGCTTTTAAAAATAACATAATAAATCAATAGGAAATCCGTACGAGTTTAGAATTTTTAGAAAGCTGAGGTCATTTCTAGCAGAAGTTTCCAATTCTTGAATTTTTGGTTCTTTTGCTTCAAGGCAAAACAAACAAATATTTAAATAAAAATAAAACTGCTTAAAAATTATGGGAAATTTATTTTACCGAATTGAACAGGATCTCAAAGAAGGCAGAAAGAAAAAAGCATGTGACAGATTAAGAAATATGATTAATCAGTTTCCTAATGATATTTCTTTGAGAAAAAGATTAGGACAGATTTATTTTGAAGCTGGATTTCTTGATGAAGCGGGAAAGTTCTGGATTCTGTCTGCTCCTGAAAATAATGAAATGAAAAATGCGGTAGAGTTATACAGGAAATCTTTAAGCAATTCAGGAAATGCAATTTTAAAAGATATTGTTTTCAGAGGAGATAAAGATTTGCTTGATGAGCATGCAAAGAAAGTAATCATAGAGCTTGAGCAAGATAGCTTCAAAGCGACCAAGCAAATCCCTGTTTTTAAAGCTAAAACGAGAGAAAAAGAAAAGTATCAGGAACATCATACAGGTTTTCTAAGCAAGATTGGAATCTTTCTATTGATTGGATTTATTATTTTACTTCCGGTTTTAGGGATTTTTAAATTGTCGGAATTGATCTCATCATTATTTTCTCAATAAAAATAAACTACGTAAAAAGATTGCGTACATACAATATAATTTTGCAGTATTAAAATAATATCAGTGCCGTTAGAAAGAGATTCTTCGATTCTAAACTGACAGAGTCTTTCGACAGATTGCCCTGTAGCTATAACCAATGTCGTTCATAAGAGTTCCATCATCAAACTTTTAATTTGACTAGAATCAAAAACTCTTATTCCTAGTTACTTGGTTTTTAATAGAAAAACAACTGCGTAAATAGAATGCGTACCAGCGATATAAATTTGCAAAAGATAAAACTAATAATCATGAATAACTATAAAAGCAAGTGTCGTAAAACAGAGTTACTTCTTTAGGGACGGTAATACAGGTTCGAATCCTGTTCTGCAGCTGCAGATAGTAGAAATGGTAACACCCCGTATTGGTCTCTGTTTGATTTAATTACCTTGTTTAAATTATATCAGGTGTCGTTTTGGAGTCATACTTCGAGTTAGGTCTTCAGATGTAGGTTCAATTCCTGTCATTCCTGTTGTAAACGGAATGTAGCTCAAAAGATAGAGCAGAAGAAAAAGAAAAGATTCCGCCACTCTTACCCTGATACTATAAAAGAGTACTGTAGATTATATGAATAAACAAAAAAAATAAAAATCAAGTGTCGTTTTAGAATCATACTTCGAGATTGAGTAAACATTGGGTCGCAGGTTCGAATCCTGCCTTTTCCCTCGAAAAGGAGAGGTAGCTCAGCAGGTAGAGCAAATGCACGGAAGATTCTGAGAATTTTACCTTGATTATATAAAAGAGTGTCGTAGAGAAGGCCTACTTCGGTTTAATTTGGTTCGACTCCAGAAGGTCATGGAAGTGATCTTGTACAAGTCTTTTCGAATCTTGCCTCTTTTTATTTTTAAATTAACAACAATGAATATACCAGTTAATCTGACTGAGTTTTTATACTGGGTCAAAGACCGTACAGAAAAATTATGGTCGGTAGATGATGAAAATTGTCCAAAAGGATTTTACGGAGCCAGATGGCAGGGGCTTTCCGAAGAACAAATTGATCAGGTTGAAAAAAAATATCAGGTCAGTTTTACTTCTGAACATAGAGAATTTCTAAAAATTCTTCATGCCATCGACAAAAAAGAAATTGTGGAATATGAAGATGAAGGAGAACTGATTACGGAAGAATATACTTTCTTTTATAATTGGCTTGAAAATGAAGAGGAAATAAAAAAAATATTGAATACACCATATGATTGGATGTTGGATGATATTGATTCAGTTAATAAAGTTTGGTTGAAATCATGGGGAATAAAGCCTGCATCCTTGGAAAAGAGAAAAGAAATTTTTGACGAATGGTTTTCACATGTTCCAACACTTTTACCACTTATGGGAACTCGTTATATAATAAGTGATGTAGATCTTGTTTGGAGACCTGTACTTTCTATAAGAGGTTCAGATATTGTCATTATGGGATGGGATTTCAGAACTTATTTATTAAATGAGCTAAGAGGTTATCTCGATATTCATATTGATGTTTTTGATGAAGAAGATCAAATGTTTTATCCGGAGCTTATTGATGAAGTACAACAAATATTTAATGAAAACTATAAATATGACGAGACTAAAGACATTCCTTATCTCAAAGAAATGATTCTTTACTGGTCTTCCGGATGGAGTAGTTTCGGTTTAAGTTATCACCCGGAAAATGCCAGAGTTCATCCTATTGTTAAAACATATATAGCTGAAGAAGAAAAATAAAATAAACAAGTGCCGTAGAAAAATGTTACTTCGCTCATCACGACGGGGTCACGGGTTCGAGTCCCGTCTCTTCCACAGCAAAAAAACACGATGTATATAGGAAGAGTAGCTCAGTTGGTTAGAGCACGACTGCATTATTCGGATGTTGCCTTGTTTTCATAAAATCAGAAGCCGGAAGTGGGGCGTTGAAAGATATCTTTGTATTATAATTTTCTATAGAGTCGGAGAAATCTCAGACTTGCCATCTTTCTTCTTCCCATTTCCAGCTTCTTTATAGTACTATTATGAAGTGTCGTTAGGAAAAAATTCATCGTACACAATTAAGGGAGGAATAGCGAAGCCGGTCATTCCGGCAAGGTTATCCGGTTCGACTCCGGCAAACGTACAGCCCTGTTTTTTCCTTATCATTACCTTTATAAAATGCCGGTAAATTATTTACCGGCATTTTTCATTGTATCAAGCTCTTCTTCAAACATAAGTTTCCATTTTGAAAGAGTAGTTCTGCTTATTTTATATTTTCTGGACATATAGCTTGTTGAATGGCCATGCTTTTTCTGATACTGAAGCAATTTTAGCATAGTCTGCCTGTCATAGGTTTTGAGTTTTTGATTTTCTCTGGACTGCTTGAACAGCTTTTCATTGAACTTCAGAACATCCTCACTGGTATTAAGTTTTTCAAGAAGTTCTTTGATTTTCGGATCTTTTAGCTTTTCCGGATATTCCATCTTTAGCATATCCTGATAAATTTTTTTGTAATTGGGGCGCATGTTTTATCTGTTTATCCGTTTACATTATCGCTCTTCTGAAGCCATCTGTGAAGGGTGCTTTTCGGAATAGAATACTCTTTAATGACTTCGCTTTGGGTCATTTCACCGGAAAGAATTCTCTTCATAATAAAATCTTTGATTTCCTGAGTGTAAATGTTTTTCCTGAAATAAGGCGTTTTTTCGGACTTCTGCTGGTTTTTGTTGATAGCAGAAGGAGGTGCATATAAAATCAAATGTGAGCTGTAAAGTCTGAAAAAATCATATTCCAATAATTTACTCCATCTTAGAAGAAGATCTGTATCCATTGATTTGCTGTCATACATTACCTCGATTGCTCCTTCATCTTTGCTTAAAAATTTGCATATCCTTTCTATTGTTATTTCATTTTCATCTACCCTTTCCTTAATAAATTTCCCAATATGGATTTCTTTGTATAACATTTTTATTGAATATTATTCTTTTGTTTAAACTTATGTATCAAAAAAACGAAAATAGAATATATATATTATCTCATGTGGCGGAAAATAATTCACTTCAATTTGAAATTGATAAGAAATAGAAATTATGACGTAAGAATGTTAAATTGCGTTTAATAAGATGATGAGTCTTAAAAAAACGGATCAATAAATTACCAAATATCTTAAAAAAAGGCGGGTAGGAGTCACCTTAATGTACTTGGGATATATTCTTTATTTTCAATGGGTTTCTTCTTCTTCTCTTTCAAACCTCTCTTCCTGCCATTTGTGTAAATAATATATAACCTATTAAGGTTTTTATGCAATTCTATGAGTTGAAGCTGTAGATAGATTGGTATACAGCTTTTTACGCGTTGAATTTTTTAATTAGTACCAAATAATTGCTTATTCGCTTTCAAATGTAAACAAAAATAAGTAGTAAAAAGAGATAGAAATGTAAAAATCATACTTTATATGCTTATTTTAATTAAAATTAACATATTATAACAATTAATGTGTGAATTGCTTACAAGTGATAGGCTTCCTCATAGAAAAATGATAAAAAGAAAAATTGTATTCCATACCTTTGCAAATCAATGAAAAATACTATAAGCTTATTCGATTTTTCGAAGAAAATAAATTATAAAAATGAACTGCTGGCCGGTTTTACGGTAGCGATGACAATGATCCCTGAATCTCTTTCATTTGCTATCCTTGCCGGTTTGTCTCCGCTTACAGGGCTTTATGCAGCATTTATGATGGGATTGGTAACCGCCGTTCTGGGAGGACGTCCGGGAATGGTTTCCGGTGGAGCTGGTGCAACCATTGTTGTATTGATCGCGCTGATACAATCTCATGGGATTGAATATCTTTTTGCTACGGTAGCACTGGCCGGAATACT
>Ga0070682_100000545_pt1 | contig 23388 bp, 17 predicted proteins | sample KBSC63LmetaG_FD_64668 | JGI IMG/M metagenome (GOLD analysis project Ga0070682, IMG submission 64668) | Corn rhizosphere microbial communities from Kellogg Biological Station, Michigan, USA - KBS C6-3L metaG | ecosystem: Host-associated > Plants > Roots > Rhizosphere | place: USA: Michigan...
CCGCGTGATGCGCGGCGCCGAGGCGCTGGCCCGCGCCGGACTGGCCGGCCTGTACACCGCCTCGCTGTTCCGCTACGCCGACGCGGCCGTGCCGCGGCTGGCCGCCGGGCTGGAGCTGGGCCGCAGCTTCGTGGTGCCGGATTACTGGGGCAGCCGCAGCCTCGATTACCTGTGGCAAGGCATCGGCGCCTACCTGCGGCGCCATCCGGGCGTGCGCTACCTCTACGGCGCGGTGTCGATCAGCGCGGCGTTGCCGCGTCATGCCAGCGAACAGGTGGTCGGCTACTACCAGCGCTTCTACGGCAGCGAACGGGCGCTGGCCAGCGCGCGCCGGCCGTTCGCCTTCGCAGCTCCGGCGCCGACCTTCGACGGCCTCGACATCGCCGCCGCGTTCGACGCGATGAAAACCGCGCTCGCCCGGCTCGGCACCTCGGTGCCGACGCTGTACAAGCAGTACACCGAACTGTGCGAACCCGGCGGCGCGCGCTTCCTCGCTTTCGGGGTGGATCCGGAGTTCAGCGGTTCCATCGATGGCCTGATCGAAGTGGATCTGGAATGCCTGCGACCGCGCAAGCGCCAGCGCTATCTGGAACGCGCCGCTGCTTGAAGCGAACGGTAACGGTCGGCAGCGGTCAGGCCGCCATGGCCAGGCCGTTGGCCAGCGAGGCGAAATAATCGCGGGTCAGCCGCAACTGTTCGCTGGCCGTCTCGGCGCGGTTGACCACCTGGCGGAACGCGGCGTTCTCCGGCCGGTCCCTGGCATACCAGCCCAGATGCTTGCGCGCGATGCGTACGCCGGCCTGTTCGCCGTAGAACCCGTGCAAGTGTTCGAGGTGGCCGAGCAGGATCGTGGCGACTTCGGCAGGCCCGGGTTCGGCCAGCTGTTGTCCGGTGGCGAGGTAATGGGCGATCTCGCGGAAGATCCACGGCCGTCCCTGCGCGCCGCGGCCGATCATCACCGCGTCGGCGCCGGTCGCGTCGAGTACCTGGCGCGCCTTCTGCGGCGTGGTGATGTCGCCGTTGGCCATGACCGGGATGCGCACGGCCGCCTTCACCGCGGCGATGGTGGCGTACTCGGCCTCGCCCTCGTACTTGTCCGCACGGGTGCGCCCGTGCACGGCGAGCGCGGCGATGCCGTTGTCCTCGGCGATGTGCGCGATGCTCAAGGCGTTGCGGTTGTCGCGGTTCCAGCCGGTGCGGATCTTCAGGGTGACCGGCACCTCGACGGCATCGACCACCGCCTTGACGATGCGCGCCACCAGCGGTTCATCCTGCAGCAGCGCGGAGCCGGCCCACACGTTGCACACCTTCTTGGCCGGGCAACCCATGTTGATGTCGATGATCTGCGCGCCGTTGGCTACGTTGAAGCGTGCCGCCTCGGCCAGCATCGCCGGGTCGTGGCCGGCGATCTGCACGCTGACCGGGTCGGGTTCGCCGGCGTGATCCATCCGCTTCAGTGACTTGCGGGTTTGCCACAGGGTGGGATCGGCGCTGGTCATCTCGGAGGCGGCCAGACCCGCGCCCAGTCGCTTGCACAGCAGGCGGAACGGCTTGTCGGTGACGCCGGCCATGGGGGCCAGCACCACGGGCGGGTCGATGGTGTACGGGCCGATGCGCATGCCGCGCATTGTAGCGGCGGCGCGTCCGGAGCCGCGCCTGGGAGCCTGGGCTGGACAGGCGCCGCGACTTGGGCTATTTCTGCAGCATATAATTCATATTTCAGTTAAATATGCTTGACGAATCCCCGCTCACTGCCGAGCGCGCCGAACACACTGCGCGCGTGCTGCGCGCGCTGGGCAATCCGCAGCGTTTGCTGATCCTGTGCCGATTGTTGAAAGCCGGCGAGGCCAGTGCCGGCGATCTGGCGCAACGCCTGGGGCTGAGCCCGTCGGCCTTGTCCCAGCATCTGGCGCGCATGCGCGAGGAGGCGCTGGTGCAGCAGCGGCGCGACGGGCGCAGCCTGCATTACCGCATCAACGACCAGCTCGACATCCGCCTGCCGACCCTGCTGGAGAGTCTCTGCGACGAACCGGCCGCGGGCGCAGCATCGGCCGAGCACCTCGCTCGCGCCGCGGCGGTGGTCGGTCTGGCCTTCTCGTCCGCCATGGGCGCGGCCGACGACGATGTCCGGCAGGCACCGGCGGTGACCGCCGCCGGCTCGATCCGTCCCCTGCCGCATGCGGCTTATCAACCCGATCCGGATGCCGGTTGCAAGGCAGTGTTCGGCATGACCCGAGGCAGCGACGATCCGGGCCAGATCAACCCGGTGCTGCAGCGGGTGGCGCGTGCGGTCGATCTTTATGCCAATGCCGGTGTTCCGCCCGGGCAGATAAGCTTTGTCGCCGTCGCCTCCGGCGCGGCCATCGCCATCGCGCTGGACGACACCCATTACCGGCAGCAGTACGGCGTGGACAACCCCAACCTGCCGCTGATCCGCCAGTTGCGCGCCGGCGGCGTGGACGTGGCGGTCTGCGGCCAGGCCATGGCCGAGCATGGCTACCCGGAGGACTGGATCGACGGTGGCGTCACCCTGGCGCTGTCGGCCCTGACCACGCTCACCGAATTGCAACGCAAAGGCTACGCCCTGGTGCCGCTGTGACGGGCGGCAGGCGGTGCCATCTTGAGTCAGCGAGGGGACATGACATGAAACAGCGACAGGGCAAGGGCGGGCACGCCAGCCACCGTGCGCCGCGGATCATTGGCAGGATCGGCATGCTGACCGCGACCCTGTTCGCCGCCGCCTGTTTGGTTCCGGGCAGCGGCACGCCCGGGAAAAGCCGATGAAGGCCAGGCAATTCGGTGCCGTGGCGACCGCTGTGCTGGCCCTGGTCATGGCCGGCGTGGCATGGGCCGATGAGCCGGTGGGAGAAACCAGCGTCGGCACCAAGCTGTTCCTCGACGTGAGCCACCTCGACCATGACCTGCCCGGCGCGGGCGCCGATGCCAGCGGCAGCAGCGCCGACCTCAAGCGCTTCTTCATCGATGTCGACCATCGTTTCAGCAAGGTGTGGTCGGCGCACCTGACCACCGACATCAACTGGCTGCGCGACCAGGATCCCACCGACCTGTGGGTCAGGCATGCCTACGTGCAGGGAAGTTTCAGCAAGGCGCTCACCCTGCGCCTGGGTGCGGCGCCGATGCCGTGGCAGGCCCTGGTGAACAAATGGTACGGCTACCGCTACGTCGAGACCGACCTGACCATGCGCGCCAAGGTCGGCAACGTGGCCGACTGGGGCGTCCACGCGCTGGGCACGCTGGGTGCCGGCGGGCGGGTCGGGTACGCCGCATCGGTGGTGACCGGGGCCGGCTACAAGAAGCCGCGACTCGGCAACGGGCCGGACGTGTCGGCGCGCTTGTCCTTCCGGCCCACGGCGCATACCGTGCTGGGCCTGGGCGGCTATCGCGGCACGCTGGGCCAGGACACCGGTGGCCACGAGGCCCGGCACACGGCGCAACGCTGGAGCCTGATGGCGGCCTATGCCGACCGGTTCTGGCGCGTTGGCGCCCAATATTTTCGTGCCAGCGACTGGAGCCGTGTACCGAGTCCGCAGGGTGACCGCAGCCATGGCTGGTCGGCCTGGATCAGTCGCCAGCTGACGCCGATGGTATCGCTGTTTGCGCGGCACGATCATGTCGAACCCAGCGGCTGGCTGGATCCGGAGCGTCGCGATCGCTACAGCAACGCCGGCGTCGAATGGCGCGCGCGCACGTGGTTGCGCGTGGCGGCGGTGTGGAAGCGCACGCGCCTCACCGACGACGGCGAGCAGCTCGGGACGGACAACGAGGCCGGCCTCTGGGCGCAGGTCACCTTCTGAGGCGGGCGCAACATCATGCAAAGTGTGTCGGTCGGTCCGTGGGTGTTCGCCGTGGGCGTGCTCGCCCTGCTGCTGGGGTTGGCCGCGGCCTTCTCGGTGGCCACCTTCCTGAAGCGGCGTGGCCATGCCGACGTCGAGCCGGTGTTGTGGGCTTTGCTGCTGCTCGCGCTGCTGGCGGCACGCGCGGCGTGGGTGGTGCGCTGGTGGCCGGCGTATCGGCAATCGCCGTGGGACATGCTGGACGTGCGCGACGGCGGATTCGGCGTGTTGGCCGGTGCGCTGGCGCTGGCCGCGGCCACGCTGGTGTGGATGTGGCGGCGACCGTCGCTGCGCCGTGCGCTGCCGATCAGCGTGGCCAGCGGCATGGCGGCGTGGGCCCTGGTGGGGCTGGTGGCGTGGCAACTGCGCGAAGCGAGCCGCGTGCCACTGCCGGATCTGATCCTGCGTCGCCTCGATGGCAGCCCCACGACGCTGGCCGAATTCCGCGGCAAGCCGATGGTCGTCAACTTGTGGGCGACCTGGTGCGGGCCGTGCCGGGAGGAGATGCCGATGCTGGTGCGGGCCAGCCACGGCATGACCGACGTGCGCTTCGTCTTCGTCGACCAGGGCGAATCCTCCGGCGCGGTGCGCGCCTTTCTGCAGCGCGAGCGACTGGTGCCGGCCCACGTGCTGATCGACAGCGGCAGCGGCCTGTCGCAGCACTACCGGGCACCCGGTTATCCGACCACGTTGTTCATCGACGCAACGGGTCGGCTGCGCGACATGCGCGTGGGGCCGCTGACGGCGGCCTCGCTGCGCGTGCATCTTCGACACGTCGTCCCGACTTCTTCACCGTGAGTCTGCAGCCATGAAACCTGTCATCGCGATCCTCGCCACCTTGTTGCTGGCCGGCTGTGCCAAGGCCGACGCGCCGAAGGATGCAGCACCTGCCACCTCCGCGCCGGCCCCGGCGGCCAGCGTGGCCGAGCAGGCGCTGGCCGGCAGTGGCGTGGAGATTACCGGGACGCTGGAGGCACCCGCTGGCTATCACGGCTTTGTCGGCAGCTATCGCGGCCAGCAATTGCCGGTGTACGTGCTGCCCGATGGCAAGCACATCATGGTCGGCTCGCTGTACGACTTGCAGGGCCACGACCTGACTTCGCCGGCGATGCGCAAGGTGGCTGATTCGGGCCTGGGCGCGGCGCAGTGGGCGATGCTGGAGCAGTCGACGTGGGTGGCCGAGGGCAATCCGGCGGCCAAGCGCGTGGTGTATGTGTTTTCCGACACCCGGTGCCCCTACTGCCACCATCTGTGGTTGGCCTCGCAGCCATGGCTGCAGCGCGGCGACGTGCAGGTGCGCAACATCCTGGTGGCGGTGATCTCGCCGGACAGCCTGCCCGAGGCGGCCAGCATCCTCGATGCCGCCGACCCGACCGCGGCCTGGCAGACACAGGAGCGCGACTTCGGCAAGCACGCCAAGCCGGCGGCCGACGCCGGCTCGACGGCGGCGCGTGCCAAAGTGCAGGCCAACAGCGAGTTGATGACCACGCTGGGCTTCTTCGGCACGCCGGCGGTGATCTATAAGGACGCCAGCGGCGAAATCCGTGCGCTGAGCGGCATGCCACGCGACCAGCAGGGCCTGCAGGAAGTGTTTGGCGGCTGAGTGGCCTCGGCGACGCGTCGGCTCGTCTCGCCGGCACGGTCAATGCAGCATCCCGGCTCAGTGCGTGGGCACGACCCGCCGCGCCGCGGCCGGGTCGTGGCGATGCTTGAACAGCGGCACGAACAGCAGCGCCATCACCAGCGAGTAGCCGGCAAAGGCCAGCCAGATGTCCTGCCAGTCCTTGCAGATCAGCACCGCGTCGTTGCAGCTGTGGTCGGTGAAGAAGTGATCGATCGCGAAGCCCGCGATCAGGCTGCCCAGCACCGCGCCCACGCCGTTGGTCATCAGCATGAACAGGCCCTGCGCGCTGGCGCGGATCTTCGGGTCGGCCTGGCTCTCCACGAACAAGGTGCCCGAGATGTTGAAGAAGTCGAACGCCATGCCGTAGACGATGCAGGACAGCACGATCATCCACAGCCCGCCAGCCGGGTCGCCGAAGCCGAACAGGCCGAAGCGCAGCACCCAGGCCAGCATGCTCATCGTCATCACCGCCTTGATGCCGAAGCGCTTCAGGAAGAACGGGATGGTGAGGATGAAGGCGACCTCGGAGAACTGCGAGATCGAGATGATGATGGTGGAGTACTTCACCGCCAGCAGGTTGGCGTATTCGGGCACCTTGACGAAGTCGCTGAGGAAGGCGTCGCCGTAGGCATTGGTGAGCTGCAGCGCCGCGCCCAGCAGCATGGCGAAGATGAAGAACACCGCCATGTTGCGGTTCCTGAACAGCACGAAGGAAGTGAGGCCGAGCCGGTCGACCAGGCTGCGACCCTCGGCGGCGCCGAGCTTGGGCGGGCACTTGGGCAGGGTGAAGGCGTAAAGGCCCAGCAGCAGCGAGGCGGCCGCGGCCACGTGGAACTGCGCGGGCGAGGCCTTGAAGCCGAGCAGGCTGGTGGTCCAGGTGGCGGCGATGAAGCCGATCGTGCCCCACACGCGAATCGGCGGGTAGGTGTTCACCACGTCCAGGCCGTCCTGCTTCAGCGCGTTGAACGCCACCGTGATCGCCAGTGCGATGGTGGGCATGTAGAAGCACATGTTCAGCAGCATCACCCAGAACATCTGCTCCGGGTCGGTGACATGCGGGATCGCGAACAGCACCACGGCACCGCAAATCTGCAGCATGCCGTACAGGCGTTCGGCGTTGATCCACTTGTCCGCCACGATGCCGACCAGCGAGGGCATGAACAGCGAGGCGATGCCCATGGTCGAGAAGATCGCGCCGAAGCTGGTGCCCGACCAGTGCTGAGTCTGGAACCACCAGGTGCCGATGGTCAGTAGCCAGGCGCCCCAGATGTAGTACTGGAAGAAATTGAGTACGGTAAGGCGGAGCTTGAGGCTCATGGACGAGGGTTCCCCTGTATAGCGAGGCAGGTTAGACGACGCCGGCGCCGGGCGGCAAGGTGCAATGCGGCGAGGGCCGGGCCGGCGGCCTCGCGCGGGCCGCGCAAGGCCCGGCGCCGAGGGCGTGTCTGTGGCGGCGCGGGGTCGCATGGGCGATCGACGGCCGCTGACGCGGCTAGAAATGTGCTGCGGCGGCGCGATTGCCGGATCGCAGCAAAGTCGATGTCCGGATTCGCGCGGGGAAACGTCTATAGTGATCGACCGACGTGAAAAGTGAGGCCGGCAGATGCCGTGAGCAGTATTCCGGACATGTTGCGCAAGGTGCGCGCCACCATCGTACGTGGTGGTGTGTCTCCCCAGGATGCGGACGACGTGGTGCACGAGGCGTTCGTGCGCCTGGAGTCCTATGCGCACAAGAACGAGGTCCACTCGCGCGAAGCCTTTCTGATGACGGCCGCGCGCAACATCGGCCATGATCGCGCCCGTCACCATGCACGCGTGACAGTGCATTGCGAAGAGCTGGACATTGCCGGTCTGGCCGGGGCGTCGCCAACTCCCGAGGAGCTGCTGGTGTCGCAAGAACGCCTGCGCAGGGTGAACTCGGGCCTGCATCGCCTCAGCCCGCAAGTGCGGCGTTGTTTGCTGGCCAAGCGCCTGGAGGGTCTGACGGCAGCGCAGATCGCCGAGCGCGAGAACATAAGCGTTGCAGCTGTGGAAAAGCGCGTGGCACGCGCGCTGCTATTTTTGGTGCAATGGATGGGCGAACCATGAAAACGATGGACTCTGACACCGTCCGCGAACTCACTCTGGCCGAGGCCGCCGCGTGGCTCACGCGCCTGCAGGACCCGGAGCGTACCCCCTCGACCGAGGCGGCCTTCAAGGCATGGCTGGGCGCCAGCCCTATGCATGCTCGTGCGTTCGGGCGTGTCAACGATGTGTGGGAACTGATCCCCGGCGCGGCGGCGGGCTTTGAAGAAGCCGCTTTGCCGCGTCATCGCGGGCATGCGAGGCGCTCGTCGGGGCAGGGCGCCAGGCGCTCGTCGCGTGCGCGCCCGCGACGCTTGCTGTGGCTGGCCGCATCGGCCTGCGCGTTGGCGCTGCTGGCGGTGCCGGTGGTCATGCAGGTGATACGGCCGGTCGTCGATACCTACCAGACCGCGGTCGGCGCACAGCGCACCGTGGTGCTGCCCGACAACACGCGCATCACGCTCAATACCGACACGCGCATCGCCGTCACCTACGACAAGCACCGGCGCCACGTGCAACTCGAGCGCGGCGAGGCCCTGTTCCAAGTGACGCATGACTCGGATCACCCGTTCACGGTGACTGCCGGCAACGCCACGATCGACGACATCGGCACGACCTTCGACGTGCACCGCGGCCCCAGCGACGTTGCCGTGGCGCTGGTCGAGGGCGAGCTCAGCGTCAGCGCTTCGAGCACGCCGGAAGGCACGCCTGGCGCTCCGGTGGCGCTCGCTCCGGGTCAACGCCTCACGGTGGGCGCCGACGGCGCGCAGGTGCTGGACCGCCCCGACATGGACGAGATGCTCGCGTGGCAACAAGGCCGCGTGTACTTCGACAACGACACGCTTGTCGATGCCGTGGCCGAGCTCAACCGTTACGGCAACCCGCGCCTGCGGCTGGCCGGCGGGGATCTCGCCGACCTGCGTGTCTCCGGCGTGTTCTCGGTGCACGACCAGGCACAGTTTGCGGCGGCGGCGGCGGCGCTCCACCATCTGCAGATTTCGCGCGAGGGCGGGGAGATCGTGCTCAAGCGTTGATACGGCTTTGCGGTCAAGCCGCGCACGCCGGCGCCCGCGTCATTGCGGAACCTGCCGGCGTGCGCGGCCGTGCCGCAAGGCCGCTGGCTCAGTCGTCCGTCTCCTGTCGTGCCCTGGTGGTTCCTGCGGTCGGGACGCGTTTTCCGATGGCCGTCCAAATCGGATGTCCGGAACCGCCCCGTCGGTCGTCTAGTCAATGCGGCACATGAAGACCGCGTCGATTTCGATGAGGGGGGGTGATCCATGGCATTGACAATGCGCCCGATCAGCGTGGCAATCCTGTTGACGGCACTTGCCGCACCGTGTGCGGCTTACGCGCAGGTTGCGTACTCGTTCAACCTCCCGGCGCAGGAGCTTTCGACCTCGCTGCGCGAACTGGGCAGACAAGCGCAGATCAACGTGATCTTCGATCCGGCCGAGGTCAAGGGGCGCAAGGCCCATGCCGTCTCGGGCCGCTACGAGGTGGGGCCGGCCCTGAAGAAGCTGCTCGACGGCAGTGGCTTCACTTGGAAGTTCGTCAGCGCCACCACGGTGGTGATCCAGGCGCCGCCGAAGCCATCGGCAGAAAAGGAGAAATCCCCCGTGCCCGTGGCCAAGAAGGCCGAGCCCACGACATTGCAGGCGGTAACCGTTCTCGGCACCAACCTGACCAACTTGGCGCCAGCCACGCCGGTCATCACGATCGACGCCGCCCGGATCCAGGCGGGTGGCTATTCGTCGCTGGTGGATGTGCTGAGGTATCTGCCGCAGAACTTCGCCAGCCAGACTTCGGTCAGCACGTCGCTGAATGAAGACGAGTTTGGTACCACGAAGTCGCCGCTTTTCAGCGTGGGTGCGGATTCGATCAACCTGCGCGGGTTGGGCAGCCGCGCCACCTTGATCCTGGTCAATGGGCACCGGATTGCAGGCTCGGCGCAGACGCAAGGCGCCTACACCGATATTTCGTCCATTCCGTTGTCGCAGGTCGAGCGCGTCGAAGTGATGACGGCCGGCGCCAGCGCCATCTACGGCGCGGATGCGGTGGGTGGCGTGGTCAATATCGTGCTGAAGAAGAACTACTCCGGCACGGTCGTCGAGGCCGGTCATGAAAGTTCCGCCACCGGCGCCGACATCTCCCGCTTGAGCGCCGCGCACACTTTCGGCTGGGCCAGCGGCTACCTCACCGCGACGGCCGCCTATCGCAGGAGCAAGCCGGCCGACGTAAACAAGCTGATCCACGTGGGGCCGGAGGGGCGCGGCGACTTCACCGACCTGGGCGGGTACAACGCGCGGACAGGCGGTATAGGACAACCGGGCCTGGTGTACAAGGCGAGGCGGGTGTACGCCGGGATGTACCTGCGAGGCGCTGTTCTTGGCGTGGTTCCATCCGGGCAGGACGGTACGGATCTGCAGCCCGGCGAGCTCCTTCCGTACAACTCGGACACCTATCCCACCACCTACGTCCCGCGGCGCATCGGCCCGGAAGTCACCCGCCCGTCGTTGCAATTCACCGGTGAGCAGAACTTCGGCAAGGGCCTGAGGTTCGTCTACGACCTGGGCTTCGCCAAGCAGAAGAACATCCAGCATTGGCAGCCGAGTGTGGGCAGCTACGGCTTCCGGCAGAGCGGCAACACGACCTACATCCCCGCCACCAACAAGTACAACCATTTCGGTGAGGATTTACTGGTCGGATATTCCTATGCCGAGGAATTTTCCGACATGGTGTTCACCCAGAGCCAGCAGCAGAGCAACCTCAACTACCACGGCGGTTTGACCGGGAAGCTTCCGTTCACGCAGCACTGGACCTTCGACGTCAGTGCCGGCGTGAGCCGCGAGTGGTCGCGCACGGATCGGCTGCAGGACATCTACAACCTGCGCTTCCCCGGTGATGCGGAGCACGCCGCCAAGATCGACGAGTTCCTCAACAACGTCAACGTGTTCGGTGACGGCAGCGATCCGGCTGTCGTCGAGGCCAACCGGGAGCTCCTGACCGGATTGGTGCAACGCTACAAGTCCACATTTCAATCCAACCTGCGCGACGTGAATGCGTTTGTCCGTGGTGACGTATTTCCCCTGCCTGGGGGCAAGGCGCAACTGGTCGTGGGCGGCGAATACCAGGAGCAGGACTACCAATCGGAAAGCCAGTGGTCGGGATACACCACCAACACCAACGGTCAAACGTCCCGTTCGCTCTACGCCGAACTCGGCATGCCTCTGCTGCACGGGCTGCCGTGGGCGAAGGATCTGACGCTCAGCTTCGCGGCCCGCTACGGAAACTTCAGGCAGCACGGCACCAATACACTCAGGAACAGTACGTTCACGTCGGACGGCACCGACCTTGCCAAGCTCGGCGGCTTCGACCTGGTTCAGTTGACCGGTGCGGTACCGGGAACCGAGAACTTCGAGGCGGGGCCGGAGACCTTCGCGCGGCGTACCTACAGCAATACCAGTGAACAGGCGCGCCTGACGTGGGCGCCGATCGAGAATCTACGGTTCCGGGCCACCTGGGGGCAATCGTTTCTGACGCCAGCACCGACGCAGATGTTCGGCAATGCCCGTGTGGGCAACAGCACCATCTTGCTGGACAGGACGAACAGCACGTTGCCGGATGGCTACACTGTATTGCTTTCGCTGACCGGACCCAATCCGAACCTGAAGCCGCAGATCGCCACCACCAGGACGATCGGCGTGGACTTCACTCCGCCGGTCAGCGACGGGCTGGCGATATCCGTCACCTACACCGACACGAGCTTCGAGAACTACATCGGCGATCCGCTGGCCGGGCTCGATTTCCAGACGGGCATCAGCAACATCAACGAGCTGCCGCGCGGCGTGTTCATCGAAGGCGACAACGGGATCATGCTGTGGGACGCGCGCACGATCAATTTCGCCGGGCGGGAAGTGCGCACGGTGGACACGAACATCGACTATGCCTTCGGCAGCGGGAAGGTCGGTGACTGGCAGCTGTCGTTCAATGTCGTGCGCACGCTCGAGCTGGAGGCGACCACGTTGCCATCCGCACCGACGGTGGTGTTCTCCGACAGTGAGCTCGGCCCCAGCAAATGGGCGGGCGACGCCATGCTGGTCTGGCAGAAAAACGGATTCATGGCCTCCGCGGAGATGAACTACAACTCCCCGTTCCGGGTGCTGTATCCGCGTTCTGTCAATGAGGACGACAACCCGAATCCACGCCGCCATGCCGGCTCGTACACCACTACGAACCTCCAGGTCGGCTACAAGTGGCAGCGTGACGCGGGTTGGCTCAGCGGCGCCACGGTGCGTCTGGGGGTGAAGGACGTGTTCGACCGGACCCCGCCGTTTGTCGACAACTCCTGGGGCTTTGTCTCCACGCGGGCCAATACGCGGGGCCACGTCATCTACCTCAATCTGACGAAAGCCTTCTGACTTGGGCCGCACTGCGGCATGCCGCACGCCGCGTGGCGATTCCGCTGCGCGGCACCACCTTCAATGACCACGATTGCCCGGCGGCATGCCGTGGCAATCCGACTGATCGGCTTGACCGGGAGCAAGAAAGTCTCATGAAAATGATGTCCAGGTTGAATTCGCGCTTGCTGTTCGCGCTGGTGGGCACCGTGGCGCTGGCGGGCGGCTTGCCGTCGGTGCACGCCGCTTCGGCACCCGCTGCCGTCATGCAAGCGTCGCAGGACAATGTCACGCGTGCGACCTTGGCCAACGGCTTGCGCGTGGTGATCGTGCGGGACACCTTGGCGCCGATGGTGACCACCCAGATCACCTACCTGACCGGCGGTTACCAGTCACCCGTGGCAGCTCCCGGCACCGGGCATGCGCTGGAACACATGATGTTCCGCGATTCCAAGGGTCTGACTGGCGTCCAGCTCAGGAAGATGACCGGCAAGATGGGGGCACGCAACAACGCCTTCACCACCGAAGATGCCACCCAGTACTACTTTCTGGCGCCGTCGCAGTACGTGGACATGCTGTTGCACATCGAGTCCCTCCGCATGCGTGGCGCACAGCTGACCGACAAGGGCTGGAGTCTGGAGCGCGGGGCAATCGAGCAGGAGGTTTCGCGCAATGTTTCCAATCCGGCGACGCTCGCCTACGCAGAGGCGCGCCAGCAACTGTTTGCCGGCACCGGTTACGCGCACACCGCCCTGGGTTCCCGCGCCACCTTCGACAAGACCAGCAGTGTCGACCTGCGCGCGTTCTACGATCGCTGGTATCAGCCGAACAACGCGATCCTGGTCATCGTCGGCGACGTTGATGCCCAGGCCGTGCTCGCCAAGGTGAAGCAGCTGTTTGGCGATATCCCGCGCGGCAACGTGCCGAAGAAGGCGCCGCTGAACCTGCGGCCGGTGAAACCGGTGACCATCGCCAGGACCACGCCGGCGGCGACCGGCGGCGTGCGCCTCATGTACCGCGCCCCGGGTCGGCGTTCGCCGGACTACGCGGCCATGCGCGTGCTGGTTCAGGCGCTCAACAACGCCCGCAGCAAGTTTTCCGCGCTGGAGGCAAGCGGCAAGCTGATGTCGGTGGGGGTCGGCATGCAGGCATTTTCGGATAGCGGCATCGGCTCCATCGGCGCGAGCTTCCCCAAGGGCGGAGACAGCGCCGAGGCCGTTGCCGAACTCGATCACGTGCTCGATGACATCCTCGCGCAGGGGGTATCCAAGGAGTTGGTGGCCACGGTCCAGCGCAAGGAAAAGGCCAGCTTCGAGTTCGACAAGAACGACCCGGCCAATCTGGCCAGTACCTGGTCGGACGTGCTGGCCTGGGCCGGCTTGAACTCGCCGCAGGAAGCCCTGGATCGCATTCTTGCCGTGACCCCGGCGGACGTCGACCGGGTGGCGCACAAGTACTTCGGGACAGATCGGCGCATCACCCTCGTGCTCACGCCGAGCACGGACGGCAAGCGCCCTTCGGACAGCAAGGGTTTTGGCGGTACGGAAACGTTCGCCAGTGATGACACGGAGGACGCACCGCTGCCCGAGTGGGCACGCAAGCAGCTGGCCAACCTGCAGATGCCGCACTGGACGCTCGATCCGGTGACCATGCGGCTCGACAACGGCATCACCCTGATCGTGCAGCCGGAAACCATCAGCAAGACCGTGGTGGTTCGCGGCCAGGTGGACAACAACCCCGACCTGCAGGCGCCGACGGGGCAGAAGGGCATCGAGTGGTTGCTGGACGGCTTGTTCAGCTATGGCACGCAAGCGCTGGATCGCGCCGCGTTCCACAAGGCGCTGGACGACATTGCCGCCAGCGGATCGGCCGGCCGCAAGTTCGCGCTGCAGGTTCCCAGCGAGCACTTCGACCGCGGCATGCAGCTGCTGGCTGCCAACATGTTGCGTCCGCGGCTGCCTGCCGAGGCGTTCAAGGTGAAGCAGCAGTCACTGGCGCAATCGCTCAAGGGACAGCTGGATTCGCCAAACTACAAGATGAAGCGCGCGCTGTACGAGGGACTGCTCCCTGCCGGCGACCCGGACTTGCGGCAGGCGACCGCGGAGAAGATGAACTCGCTGACGCTCAAGGACGTCAAGGACTACTACGCCAAGGTGTTCCGCCCCGACATGACCACCATCGTGGTGGTGGGCGATGTCACGCCGGAGCAGGCCAAGGCCCAGGTCGAGAAGTGGTTTGGCGGCTGGAAGGCCACGGGGCCGAAGCCGAACGTCGTGTTCGCACCGGTACCCGCCAATGGCGCCAGTCAGAAAATGGTCAAGAACCCGTATGCGTCGCAGGACAAGGTGTACCTGGCGCAGCTGCTGGCTGGCATGGACAGCAGCAATCCCGACCGCTACGCGCTGCAGCTGGGCAACCAGGTGCTGGGCGGCAACGGTTTCGCCTCGCGCCTGATGCAGGACATCCGGGTCAAGCATGGCTACGCCTATGGTGCACGTTCGAACGTGCAGTTCGACCGTTCGCGGACGTACTTCTTCGTCAGCTACGGCAGCGATGCCGACAAGGTCAAGCCGGTCAACGACCTGATCTACGAGAACATCAAGCGCATGCGGACCACCTTGGTGAGCGACGAGGATCTGCTCGATGCCAAACAGGCCAGCATCCGCTCGATTCCGCTGAGGGTGGCCAGCGTCGGTGACATTGCCGGTGCGCTGCTGCACTGGAGCGTCGAGGGCGAGCCGCTGGACAAGCCGATAGTCGCAGCCAGGCACTATCTGGACATGACACCCGAGCAGGTGCGTGCGGCGTACCAGAAGTACATCAAACCGGAGAACATGGTGCAGGTGGTGATGGGGCCGGTGCCAGAAGACTATCCCGAAGAGCACTGATCGGGGGGCGGGCCAGACCGGCCCGCCAGTCGATCCGTACGCGCGTTTCGTTTTCACTGGCCGGCGGCAGACGCCATCTGTCCGCCGGCAATGACACGGTGCCGGCAGTACGACCGGATGCTGGAGGCAACATGGTGTTGAAGATCGGTTCGGCATGCCTGGTCGGCATGATGTCGATCCTGCTGGCGACCCCGCTGGCGATGGCTGCGCCGGCCGTGAAGCCGCAGGTGACGAAGAGCACCTACGAAGGCGCCCAGAAATTCATGTCGGGGGAGGTGATACCCTTGGCGGATCATCTGGTTCGGCACGTGACGTGGCTGGATGACGAGCGCTTCTTGTATGTCGACCACGATGCCGAGGGCGATCATTACTGGGTGATGGACGCTGCAACCGGCAAGGTGCGGCCGGCATTTGATGAGACGGCTTTGCTGGCCGCGGCGGGCAAAGCCGAAGGTCACGCCGTCAAAATCGGCGACCTTCGCATTTTCCGGGTCAAGCATCTTGCCGACGGCAGGTTCGTGGTCATGACCACTGCCGGCCGCTACGCATGCGAGCTTCCGGGTGCCCAAGAGCAGGATTCGGGCAAGCACGCCATCAGTGGATGCACCCCGTGGGTGGCCCCGCGTCGCTCCAAGATTGGCAAACAGACCGGTAGTGCCGTGGCATCGCCGGACGGCAAGTCTGCGGTGTTCGTGCGCGACTGGAACCTTTGGCTGCGCAATCTCACGACCGGCAGCGAGCACCAGCTCACCACTGACGGCGTGAAGGACTACGGCTACGCGACCGGCAACGCCGGTTGGGTGCACGGCAAGGGCGCCATCGTGCGCTGGTCGCCTGATTCGACGAAGGTGGCCACCTACCGCCAGGATCAGCGCAAAGTCGGCGACATGGTCACCGTGAAAACGCAGGTTGGCCATCCGGACCTGCAGCAGTGGAAATACCCGCTGCCGGGCGACAAGCACGTATTCATGATCGAGCCCGTCGTCGTCGATATCCAGAGCGAGGCAATCGTGCGGTTGAAGCTGCCGCCGCAGCAGCGCCTGTCCAGCCTATGCGACAAGCTGGCCTGCGATGATGGCGAATCGAACCAGTGGAGCGACGTGAAATGGGCGCCGGACGGTAAGACGCTGGCTTTGGTATCGACCTCGCGCGACCGCAAGCACGAATGGTTCCGCGTTGCCGACGCCGCCACCGGCGAAGTGCGCACCGTGTTCGAGGACAGTGTCGAGACCTATTACGAATCGGGCCTCGGCATGGTCAACTGGCAGTACCTGCCGGGCACGCACGAGGTGATCTGGTTCTCCGAGCGCACCGACTGGGGCAACTTGTATCTGCACGATCTCACGAGCGGCAAGCTGAAGCACGCCATCACCCGGGGCCCGGGCAATGTGAACCAGGTGCGCCGGCTCGATCGCGATGCTCGCACATTGTGGTTCGTCGGCAATGCGCGCACACCGGGCATCAATCCGTATTTCAGGCAGTTCTTCAAGGTCGACATCGACACAGGCGCCACCAGCCTGCTGACGCCGGAGGCGGCCGATCACGACATCGACCTGTCGCCGGACGGCAGGTATTTCATCGACAGCTACTCCACCGTCGAGCAGGCGCCGGTGACGGTGTTGCGCTCGTCCGCAGACGGTCACGTCATCGCCACCGTGGCCAAGGCCGGCATCACGCGCCTGAAGGCGGCCGGCTGGGTGCCGCCGAGCGTGGTCACGGTGAAGGCACGCGACGGCAAGACCACGCTGTACGGACTGATGTTCAAGCCCACGAACTTCGACCCGGCGAAGAAGTATCCGGTCATCGACTACATCTACCCGGGCCCGCAGACCGGCTCGGTATCCAGTTTCGGGTGGGAGGTGGCGCGCAAGGATCATCAGGCCATGGCCGAACTCGGCTTCGTCGTGGTGGCCATCAACGGTATGGGTACGCCGTGGCGCAGCAAGAGCTTCCACGACGCCTCGTACGGCGACATGGGCGACAACACGCTGCCCGACCAGGTTGCCGCCATCACGCAACTGGCCGAGCGGCATCCGTGGGTCGACATTCATCGCGTCGGCATCTGGGGGCACTCCGGGGGCGGCTATGCCGCCGCCGCCGCCCTGTTCCGCTATCCCGATTTCTTCAAGGTCGGCTGGGCCGAGTCCGGCAACCACGACAACCGCAATTATGAGAACGACTGGGGTGAGAAGTACCAAGGCCTACTGGTCACCCACCCGGACGGCAGCACCAACTACGATAACCAGGCCAACCAGCTGCTGGCGAAGAACCTCAAGGGCCGCCTGATGCTGGTGCATGGCGCGGCGGACGACAACGTGCCGGTTTCCGGCACATTACTGGTGGTCAATGCGTTGATGATGGCCAACAAGGACTTCGACCTGCTGTTGCTGCCCAGCGCACGCCATATCTATCTCTCGGACAGGTTGTATGTGGAGCGTCGGCGCTGGGACTATTTCGTGCGCCACCTCATGGGCGCCACGCCGCCACGCGAGTTCAAGCTGAGCCACTCGCCGCTCTGATCGGCCGGAGCGGATCGGGGAGGTTCCAGGGTCGCCAGTGCCGAGGCAGGACGGAGTGGTGACGCGTGCCTTTCGTGTAGCGGATTCAGCCCAACGCCGCTGCCACGCGCTGCCGCAAGACCGGCAGTAACTCTGCTTCGAACCACGGGTTGCGTCGCAGCCACATCTGGTTGCGCGGGCTGGGGTGGGGCAGCGGCAGGCAGCCGTCGGCGAGGAATTCGCGCCAGCGTTCGACGGTGTCGGTGAGCGTGTGGCCGCGACGCTCGCCGAGCATGCCTTTTTGCGCGTACATGCCGATCGCCAGGGTCAGTTGCACTTGCTTGAGCAGCGGCAGCAGGCGCGGATGCCAGGTCGGTGCGCATTCGGGTCGCGGCGGCAGGTCGCCACCCTTGCCGGTGCCGGGGAAGCAGAAGCCCATCGGCACGATGGCGATCCGGCTGGCGTCGTAGAAGGTGGCCTTGTCGATGCCCAGCCACTCGCGCAGGCGATCGCCGCTGACGTCGTTGAACGGGATGCCGGTCTCGTGCACCTTGCGCCCCGGCGCCTGGCTCACGATCAGCAGTCGCGACGTGGCCGACGCCTGCAGCACCGGTCGCGGTCCCAGCGGCAGATGCGCCTCGCAGATCCGGCACGCGCGAATCTCCGCCAGCAGTTTGTCCACGGCATGCGATCTTTTCGCGGCACCCGTGCTCTTTCCGCTACCCATTCCCGACTCCCGCTTTTCGCTTTCCGATTGATGAGGGCACTTGGCGATGGACTCCGTTCGCGCTGAGCGTAGCTTGCGCGAGCGAGCGGAGTCGAAGCGTCCGCCGACGGGGGCTCTTCGACTTCCTCGCTCCTCAGAGCTGCAGCCATCCATGGCTGCTCCCCGCGTGCGGCTCTTCGAGCCTACGCTCAGAGCCTGCCCCGGACTTGATCCGGGGGCGAGCGGATTGAGGTGCGGTTGAGCTTCGTCGCCAAGCAGACTTCGCTTTTTCGAATCCCCAATCCCGAATCCCCAATCCCCGCCCTCAAGGCACCAACTTGCCCGGATTGAGAATCCCGTCCGGATCGAACGCGGCCTTGACCGCGCGCATCAGCCCCAGCGTTTCGGCCGACAGCGCCAGCGGCATGAACTCGCGTTTGACCAGGCCAATGCCGTGCTCGCCCGATAAGGTGCCTTCCAGCGCTATCACCAGTGCGAACAGCTCGGGCAGCGCGCGGTAGGCGCGCTCGATCTCGGCCTCGTCGCGCGGCAGCAGGTTCACGTGCAGGTTGCCGTTGCCGGCGTGGCCGAAGCTGACGATGGGGACGGCGTGTTTTTCTGCGAGTGCGCGCACGCCATCCACCAGCTCGGGCAGGCGGGCGACCGGCACCACCACGTCCTCGTTGATCTTGTGCGAGGTGACCAGGTGCTGCGCCTGCGACAGCGCCTTGCGCGCCGCCCACAGTGCCGCGATCTCGCGTTCGCCTTCCGCCGTCTGCAGATCGACCAGGCCGTCGCCCCGCGCGGCGCGGGCGACGGCCGCGACGGCGACGGGCAAAGTCTCCGCTTCACCGTCCAGCTCGATCAGCAGCAGCGCTTCGGCCTGCGGCACGCCGGCATCGGGGTGGGTGTCGCGGGCCAGCTTCAGCGCCGTCGCGTCCATGAACTCCAATGCGCACGGCACCACCGGCTGCGCCATGATGCGCGCCACCGCGTGCGCCGCCGCGGTGACGCTGGCGTAGGTGGCGCGCAGGCTGCGCAGGGCGGAGGGCTTCGGGGTGAGCTTGAGCGTGGCCTCGGTGATCAGCGCCAGCGTGCCTTCCGAACCGATCAGCAGGCGGGTGAGGTCGTAGCCGGTCGCGCCCTTGGTGGTGTACGTGCCGCAGCGAAAGCCCTCGCCGCCGCCCGCCACCGCGCGCAGGCCCAGCACGTTGTCGCGCGTGCTGCCGTACTTCACGGCGTGCGGTCCGGCCGCGTTGCAGGCGAGGTTGCCGCCGATCATGCACCACGGTGCCGAGCCGGGATCGGGCGGCCAGAAGAAGCCGTGCGGCGCCAGCGCCTGTTGCAACGCTTCGTTGGTCACGCCGGGTTCCACCACCGCGAGGCGGTTGTCCGGATCGATACGCAGGATGCGGTTCATCCGCGCGAAGCTCGCCACCACGCCGCCCGCCACCGGCACAGAGGCGCCGGTGGAACTGGTGCCGCCGCCGCGTGCGGTGATGGGCACCCGATGCGCGCGGCAAGCCCGCACCAGCGCCTCGACCTGCGCGTGCTCGGTGGGAAACACCACCGCCTCGGGCAACTGCCGGTGGCGCGAGTTGTCGGTGGAGCAGGCGATCCGCTCCGCTTCGCCGATGGCGAGTGCGTCGGCGGCGAAGGTTTCGCGCAGGCGGGCCAGCAGTTCGGGCGACAGGTTCATCCGCACAGCCTAATCCACTGGCCGCGCGGGCGCGTTGCGCCAGATCAACGTGAACATGTCCGGGATCAGCCGGCCTCGAACGCGCCGCGCAACCATCGGCGCTGGATGGCGTCGGCCGGGCCGTCGTAGCTGACCACGTCGAAGCGGCAGGCGCGCCTGGCGTGCCGCGGGTGTGCGGCCAGCCAGTGCTGCGCGGCGAGGATCAGCTTCGCCTGCTTGGCCGGGGTGACCGAGGCGGCGGCGTCGCCGTGGCTGGCGCTGCGGCGATAGCGCACTTCGACGAACACCACGGTGTCGCCTTCGTGCATCACCAGATCCAGTTCGCCGTGGCGGGTGGTGTAGTTGCGCGCCAGCAGCTTCAGGCCGGCACGTTCGAGTTCGGCGCAGGCGCGTTGCTCGAAATCGTTGCCGGCGGCGCGCATCAGTGCGGCATGGCCGGATGGCCGGCGCCGGCGCTCGAACTGGCCGGCGCGGGTGGGGCTTCCTGTGCGGGGGGTGGCATCGCATCGATCTGCAGGCTGCCGCTCAGCGGTCGCGCCAGGCCGTTCTGGAACTTCGCCCAGGTCAGCACGCGGCGGATGCGGCCAAACGGATCGGCGGCCAGCTGACCGGTGGCGCCCGGCATGTAGCTGCCCGGGTGCGCGCGTAGCCAGTCGAGATAGGGCACCAGATCCCAGGCATCCATACCGAAGGCGAACAGGCGGGCGGCGCCGTCGCGCGCAGCAGGCAGCTCTGCCGCGATGGCGGCGCGGTCGGGCAGGCCTGGCTGCGCGTCGAACAGCCACGGCGCGTCGCAGAACTCGACGCCGTCCAAATCGCGGTTGGCCGCGGGATCGTCGCCGCCGGCGTACACGTGCGAGGTGGCGAATACCGGCAGGCCGACCTGCGCGATGCGCAGTTGCGGCAGCAGCAGTCGCGCCTGGTTGGGGCGCATGCTGATGAAGATGCCGGCGTCGCCGCCAGCGGAGAGGGGCGGCGCCTCGGCTGCGCTGCTTGCCACCGCGGGCGCGCTGGCAGAGGCAGCCGGAGCGGTGGAACCCGTCGGCATGTGCAGGCCCTTGATGTTGTCGGCGTAGCTGGTGGCGCCGGCGGGCAGCACGGCCATGTCGATCACCTCGCCACCACGCGAAACCAGCTCGGCCTTGAACGCCTCTGCCGCGCGCCGGGCGAAATCGTCGCCGGACACCAGCACATAGGCGCGCAGCAGCCCACGCTCGGCCATGTGGTCGGCGGCCTGGGCGCCCTCGGTTTCCGGCAACAGGCCGAACTCGCTGGCGTTGCCGGCCGGCAACTGGCGATCATCGGGATGATTCAGTGCCAGCAGCGGTACCGGCAGTTGCGGCTGGCCGAACACCGCCGCGACCTCGGTGCGGGTGAGCGGCCCGACCACCAGCCGGGCGCCGTCGCGCACCGCCTGCTGATAGGCCTGCACGGCGCCGTCGGCGGTGCCCTGGCTGTTGTACACGCGGATCGCGGGACGTGGCGCGCGGTTGTTGCCGGCATCGAAATACGCGGCGAAGAAGCCTTGGCGGATCGGCGTGCTGGCGGCGGCGTAGTCGCCGTTGGCGGGCAGCAGCAGGGCGACCTGGGCCGGCACCTTGTAGCCCTCGCGCACGTTGGCGCCGGCCTCCGGCAGCAGCATGCCGACCGCTTGCTGCAACTCCGGCTGCGGCTGCGCCACGGTGACGCCGAGCTGGCGCAGCGCTTCGTTGATCCACGGCAGCATGTGGTCGCCCGGCTTCATCGCGCCGGCGCGGTGCTGCAGCGGCGCGACGCCCAGGTGGGCGAGCAGGTCGAGCGCCTGGCGGCGATTCTGCGCCTGGTCGAAACCCTTCAGCTCGGCATCCATTTGCACCCGGGTGCGGGCGGCGCCCCACAGGTCGCCGGCGGCCTTCATCGCGCGCGCGCGCAATTCCAGCAGGCGCAGTTGCAGCGAAGGAGGCACGTGGACGTTCGGCTGGTTGGTCAGCCGCAGCGCGGAGGTTGCATCGTGCCGGTCGAGCGCCAGCTCGGCGCGCAGCAAGTCCAGGCGCAGCGGTTCGTCGCCGCTGAGGCGATCGCGCCGGATCTTGGCCAACACCGGTGCGGCCTGTTCGATCTGGCCTTCCTGGCGCCACGCTTCGGCGGCCTGCAAGCGGTAGCTGTCGGCGTGTCCGGGGAATTGTGCGGCCAGGTTCAGCCACGCCTGCGCGGCCTGGTCGAACTGGCCTTGCTGCGCCAGCGTGGTGGCGGCTTGCCCGGCGGCGATTTCCGCCGGCGAGCGGACGGCGCTGGTCGGTACGCAGGCACTCAGGACGAGCGAAAGCAGCAATCCGATCGCGAGGGTTCGCGAGAGGCGCATGGGAAATCCCTTGTTCGTCATCGTTGTCAATGCGCGATGATAGCCGATCGTTCCACCGGCCCATGGAGTGCCCGATGCCGTCCGTTCAACCAGGCAGCCTGTGGGTGGTAGCCACCCCGATCGGTCATCGCGACGATCTGTCCGCCCGCGCCATCGCCACGTTGCGCGCGGTGGCGCTGATCGCGGCGGAGGACACCCGTCACAGCCGGCCGCTGCTGGCGCAGCACAACATCGTCACCCCGCTGATCGCGCTGCACGAACACAACGAACGCGACGCGGTGGACGCGCTGGTACTGCGGCTGCAGTTGGGCGAGGATGTGGCGCTGATCTCCGATGCCGGCACGCCGCTGATCTCAGATCCGGGTTTCCGGCTGGTGCGCGCGGCGCGCGCGGCGGGCATCCGCTGCATCCCGGTGCCGGGCGCCTGCGCGGCGATCGCCGCGCTGTCGGTGGCCGGCCTGCCCAGCGACCGTTTCGTGTTCGAGGGTTTTCTGCCGCCGAAGGCCGCGGCGCGGCGCAGTCGCCTGCGGGAACTGGCGGGCGAGGCGCGCACGCTGATCTTTTATGAGTCGTCGCATCGCGTCGTCGAAAGCCTGGCCGACATGCGCGACGTGTTCGGCGCGGATCGCGAGGCGGTGCTGGCGCGCGAGTTGACCAAGATGTTCGAGACGGTGCTGGGCGAACCGCTGGCGGCGCTGGCGGCGCGGGTCGTCAGCGATCCCGACCAGCAGCGCGGCGAGCATGTGATCCTGGTCGCCGGACGCGGCGGGGAAGCCGATGCGAAGCTGGCCGAAGGCCAGCGCATCTTCGCGATCCTGCGTGAGGAGCTGCCGCCGGCGAAAGCGGCGAAGCTGGCGGCGGCGATCAGTGGGGCGCCGCGCAAGGAGCTTTATAGGAGTGAGTGAAGAGGAGTGAGAAACGAGAGAAAAGCCGCTGCGTGCGCGGTTGCTCTCTCGTTTCTCACTCCTCTTCACTCACTCCTGTATTCTTGCCCGTGGAGTCGGCCGGACAGTCGCGTCGCGCGCAAGCGCATCGAGGAAAGTCCGGGCTCCGCAGGGCAGAGTGCCAGGTAACTCCTGGGCAGCGTGAGCTGACGGCCAGTGCAACAGAGAGCAGACCGCCGATGGCCCGCAAGGGCACAGGCAAGGGTGAAAGGGTGCGGTAAGAGCGCACCGCGTACGGGGCCAACGCCGTACGGCACGGTAAACCCCACTCGGAGCAAGACCAAATAGGGGAACGATAACGCGGCCCGCGTTGTTCCCGGGTAGGTTGCTGGAGCCAGGCGGCGACGCCTGGCCGAGAGGAATGACTGTCGCG
>Ga0070682_100000547_pt1 | contig 23359 bp, 36 predicted proteins | sample KBSC63LmetaG_FD_64668 | JGI IMG/M metagenome (GOLD analysis project Ga0070682, IMG submission 64668) | Corn rhizosphere microbial communities from Kellogg Biological Station, Michigan, USA - KBS C6-3L metaG | ecosystem: Host-associated > Plants > Roots > Rhizosphere | place: USA: Michigan...
GTCGGCCCGCTGTACAAGCTCCACCGCGAGGACATCAACGCGGAAGGCCCGGCGCGCGAGCTGACGGCGAAGCTGGACACGTTGCGCGAGCGGTACGGCGTCTCGATCATCACGGAGGCGCACGCGGGCAACGCGAAGGACACCGAGGGCAACCGGTTGATGCGCCCCCGCGGGTCCTCACTCTTCCTGGGCTGGCCCGAGTTCGGGTTCGGGCTCCGGCGGGACAAGTCCGACCCCGAGCGCAAGGCAGACGTGGTGAGCTGGCGCGGTGCCCGTGAGGAGCGGAGTTGGCCGGTGGACCTGATCAAGACGCACGGCCAGGGCCTGCTTCCGTGGGGATGCGGCGAGCTGACCCTTCAGCAGTACCACGATGCTCCGGTCGACTGGGACCCCATCGGCGGCCGGTAGACGCGCGGTACTCACCCCCCGCGGTGGGGGGTGAGTCGCGTACGCTACCTGCGGAGGTAGCCACCATGGCAAAGCACTTCGACGAAGACGGCGACGGCGTGGCCGACCAGCCGCGCGGCCGGCCAGACGATGGGGACTTCGACCTGGGAGTCCCATCGGTCACCGGTCAGTATTTCCACCGGCTGGAGCAGGCGCGCGGGCTCGGGCGCCACGTGCTCCACGACACCCGCTCTCTGGAGTACGACGCGGCCGACCTGGTAGCCCAGGTGACCACCGAGCGGACCACCTACCACCAGCGGTACGGCGAGATCTTCGACCAGGGCGACGTGGGCGCGTGCACCGGCATGGCCGCGCTGGGGCTGATGAACACGGAGCCCTTCGTGGGCTCGAAGCTGTTCACCACGGAGGACGCGCTGGCGTTCTACTCGCGGGAGACCGTGCTGGACGACCGCCAGATCCCGGGCCGCTACCCGCCCGAAGACACGGGCAGCACCGGTCTGTGGAGCATGAAGCAGCTCCGCGCCGACGGCCTGATCCCGGGTTACCGCTGGGCCTTCTCGCTGGCCACCGTGAAGCGGCTGCTCCAGGTCTCTCCGGTCTCGCTGGGGATTCCCTGGTTCAACTCCATGTTCGCCTCGGTGGACCGGCACGGCTTCCTGTCCGTGAACGCGGAGAGCGGCCTGGCCGGCGGCCACCAGATCGAGGCCACCGGCGTGGACTTCGAGCGCCAGGCCGTGGAGATCACGAACAGCTGGGGCGAAGGCTGGGGCGTGCGCGGCCGGGCGTACGTGCGCTTCTCGGACCTGGAGCAACTGCTGAAGCTCCACGGCGACGTGTCCGTGCCGACGGGGAGGAGCTGATCGTGCCCGAAGGCATCGATGTCTACAGCAAGTACCAGAATGTCACCGACTGGGGCGCCGTTCGTCGGAGCGGCCGGCTGTTCGTCTACATGAAGATGACGGACGCCATGACCACCCGCGACACCGGCAACTGGGTGCAGCAGGCGCGTGCGGCCGGCCTCGCGGTGGGCGCCTACGGCTACGCCCAGCCGGGCTCCGCGCGTGACCAGTACGACTTCCTTCGCCGGACGGCGCGCAACCGCGGTGCCGTCGACTTGAGCCCGGCGCTGGACCTCGAAGACCCCTTCGTCCCCGGCGCCACCGCGGTGCAGTTCGCCGTGGCATGGCTTCGGCGCGCGATCGAGGTCGGGGAGATCCCGGTCTGGTACGCGAACGACAGCTTCATGAGCTACTGCCTCCCGGCCGTCCGCGCCCAGGTGCCCAGCGTGTGGCCCTGGATCGCCCGGTACGGTGCCCACCCGAAGAACACCTTCCGGACATGGCAGTACAGCAGCTCGGGCGTGGTCCCCGGTATCAAGGCCGCGGGCGTCGACCTGAGCACCGGCGAGGCCCCCATCGTCCGGCCGAACCCCACCCCGGGGCCGACCCCCATCCCTATCCCGGAGGAGATCATGCAGAACGCCGAACCGCACACCCTGGAGCCCTCCCCGCAGTGGCAGAGCCGCACCTTCTCCGTGGAGGCCGGGAAGCTGGGTGAGGGCGGCAACAGCACGGTGGTGGAGACGATGTGGTTCAACCTCACGTCGGCGGACTACGGTGACCCGTCGGGCAGCACCGAGTACGGCTTGTGGGTCGGCAACGATCGCGGCGAGTACATCGGCTTCGGCGACGGGTCGGCGGAGCCCCAGGGCGTGATCACCGGCAACGGCTTCCGGCAGTTCGTGTTCAAGCCGGGTTCCCGGGTGTTCACGCTGTCGTGGCGGAACAACGGTGCAGCGAAGGCGGGGTACAGCTTCCCTCAGCGCGCCCAGTGATCCTCCCGGGCGGCTGGCTCGGGTGACATCGAGAGGAAACGATCATGAAGATTTTCGGCCGGGACCCCCTGGCGTGGACCACCGCGATCGCGGCCCTGGTCCAGTTCTTCTGCGCCTTCGTCTTCCACGTGACGGTGGAGCAGGAAGGCGTCATCGCTGCGCTTGCCCTCGCGGTGTTCGGCCTGATCGGTGCCGCCGCGCTTCACGACGGCACGTGGGCGGCCGCGCTGATCTCGCTGGTGAAGGCGGGCATCGCGCTGGGTCTGGCGTTCGGTCTGGCGTGGGCGCCGGAGCAGCAGGCCACGGTGATGTTCGCCGTCCAGGCCGTTCTGACGCTGATCGTCCGTAACCAGGTCGTGGCCCCGGTGACGGCGTCCGGCCAGCGACTCCCGGCGCGGGCGCTCTGATGGCCGGCGGACAGGTGTGGTCTTTCGTACTCCCGTACGTCCGGCCGCCCCTGTCCGCCAACCGCCGGAAGCACTGGTCACCAGCACACAAGGAGTACAAAGAGACCAGGAAAGACCTCTTCTACCTGGGGAAGTACTGGCAGCAGCAGTACGGCCTCCACCTCCAGCCCGGCGGCCGGGTCGACGTGATGCTGATCTGGTACCCCGGCTCCGACCGCGTGGCGGACAGCGACAACCAGACCGACTCCCTGAAGCCCATGCTGGACGGGCTCACCCTGGCCGGCGTGTGGCCCGATGACCGCGCGAAGTACGTGCGCACCGCGGCCGCCCGCGTCGTCCCGCGTTCGTACGACCCCGAGCAGCGGACCACCCCTACAGTGATCCTGGAGATCCGGGAGGTGATTGCTGATGGCGGTGATCGGGACCGTCCGGAACACGCTCACGGCGGTCGACGGCCGGGCGCTCCAGAACGTGCCGGTGTCGATCAAGCTGATCGCCCCGCTGAACCCGTTCCTGCTCAACGGCATCGGCGAGGTGCTCCAGGTGGTCACCGTGGACACCGGCACGTCCGGCACGTGGTCCGCTGAACTGCTCGCCAACACCGAGTACGAGCAGGAGGGCACCTACTACCTGGTAGACGAGACCTGCGCGCCCGGCGGCGGGAAGTGGTCCATCCGGATGCCGGACGGCGCGAGCTACCTGCTTCGCGATCTGCTGGTTTACATCCCCCCTGACGAGAACCCGGGCGGCCCGGTTGTCGTCGGCGGCGGCCACTACGTGCACACCCAGACCGCGCCGGACGACACCTGGACGATCAACCACCGGCTCGGCTACCCGCCGAACATCGAAGCCCTGGGGAACCTTGACCCGTTCACGCCGGCTGACTTCCTCGGCTGGGACAGCCGGACGGATCCCACGCCGGACCAGACCATCCTCAAATACCTGAGTCCGGTGCCTGGCCGGGCCGTCTGCTCGTAGAAGGGACCGCCATGCCTCGCCGCCTCGAATCCACCCAGGACTTCGCGAACCACCCGGTGCTCAACCTGGTGCTGGAGCTGATCGCCGGGAACCCGGGCAGCACGCCGCCGGACGGCCGGATCTGGTACGACTCGACCGCCCAGACCGTGAAGGTCGAGATCGGCGGGGTGGTTACCGACCTGCGCAACCGGGCGACGATGACCGGCAGCCAGACGGCCAGCACGATCTCCGACTTCACCGCGGCGGTCCAGGCGATCCGGTGGGCTTCGATGCAGCCCCCGAACGCCGCCGTGCCGATGGGCGGCCAGCAGTTCTCCAGCCTGGCGACCGCCACCACCGGCGGCCAGGCTGTCGAGTACGCCCAGTTCCAGGCGGCCCTGGCCAACATCCAGGTTGGGATGGACTTCAAGGAGCACGCGGACATCGTGGCGACGGCCAACGTCACGATCGCGTCCCCGGGCGCCACCATCAACGGCCGGGCCATGCAGGTCGGTGACCGCGTCCTGGCGACCGCCCAGACCACCACCAGCCAGCGCGGCCTGTGGGTGTGGAACGGCGCGGCCACCCCGATGACCCGGCCTGCGGACTCGCCGACAGGCAACACGGGCGCGATCGTGGCCGGCACGATCGTGGAGGCGTACGACGGCACGACGCGCACGCTCTACATGCAGACGGCGACCGGCACCGGCACGAACGGTGCGATCATCGTCGACACCGACGCCCAGACCTGGACCGTGCCGTTCTCCATGACGCTGCTCGCCGGCTACGGCATCGCGATCACGGGCGGGAACAAGATCGCGTTCAAGCCCGGCGTGGGCATGGCGGCGGCCGGCGCGGACGGGGCGAGCGCGGACATCGATGTGACCATCGTCGGCCGCAAGGTCGGCGGCGTGGTGCCCACGGCGACGGGCGGGGTGTTCACGGTCGGCGCGACCGACTCGGGCGGGACAGGCTTCCAGGCGGTGACGATCAACCACGCGCTGAACAACCTCTGCCCCGCGTTCGTCCTGCGCTACGGCTCCACGGGTGCCGACCCCGGCCAGCAGGTCGAGACCGATAACAAGCCGGTCGGCGGCACCGACGCGAACAACCTGGTGTTCAACCTGCCCAACGGCTTCGTCACCAACCAGTACCGCGTCCAGGTGATCGGGTGAGCCGCCGCTTCCTGGGCCCCGCGGCCCTCCAGGTGCCGAACCTGGGAGACCCGCTGTACCGCTGGCGCCGCGACTACGCGAAGCGAAAGATGCGGGTGATCAACGTCGGGCTCATGGGCGACTCGATCCCGTACGGCCAGGGTGCGACCGTCGGCACCATCCCCGACCGGACGAACTACCCAGACACGATGACCGTCCAGCTCCAGCGCTACCTGAACGAGGTCCCCACCTTCGGCCAGCGGAACTGGATCGACGACGCGCTGGGCACGGCGACCACCTACCCGCGGCCGACCGGCGGCGGTCAAGCCGTCCGGGCCTCCTACTGCCAGAGCGGCGGCTTCGCCGACCCCTGGCAGCTGGTCTCTGGCACGGTCTCCAAAGTCTCGCGTGGGATCGGCCAGCAGTCGCTCCAGCTGAACGCCGGTGCGCGCGTGGGCTACACCGCGGAGGACTGTGACGGCTTCCTGTTCTGGTACGAGAACGGCGCCAGCCAGACGGGCGCGCTGGCGGCCACGGTCTACGCGGGCGACTACAGCGCAAATCCCACCGCCTACTACACGAACGCGGGCGGGGCGCCGGTGAATACCGGCCTGGCCCAGTACACCCGATCGTTCGTTGCCTGGGAGCTGCCCCGGGGGAAGTGGACCATCGAGTTCACGCCGGCCAGCGGCACGCCGGTGCTGGACATGCTCTACGCCCTCTCGGGGGATCTCGCCCGCGGCGTGCGCGTCTGGAACATCGCCTGGGGCGGCACCGGATCCAGCGACTGGTCCGCCAACACCACTGCGGCGAACACCGCGGCTTCGTCGGCGAACAAGCTGGAGGGCTTCGAGACGAACCGCGGCCTGGACCTCATGATCTACTACATCGGCGCCGGGGACTACTCTGGTGGCGTCTCCGGCGCCACGTTCCAGGCCAACCTCGAAGCCGCGATCGACAAGTACCGGGCGGCCCAGACCCGGACCACCCTGCCCTTCCTGCTGGTGAGCCACTTCGCCCGGTACGACAACGTCTCGCCCACCGTGCCGTGGAGCACGTACAAGAACGCCATGCGGACCGTGACCACCACGCGGACCGGCGTCGACTATCTCGACCTGGAGCCCTGGTTCCCCGCCTCACAGGCCGCCGACACCGATGACGACCTGGTTGACAGCTCGGGTGTGCACCTCACCAGCCAGGGCCAGGCGGTCGCCGCCCAGCAGATCGCTTACAAGCTGATGGCGCCCTTCGGCATGGCCGCGTAAGGAGACCTGATCATGGTTCTGGCCGTCGCGCGCTTCGTGAACACGACCACCACCCGGTCCAACGGATCCGCCTACACCGCGGCCACGATCCAGGGTTACTACGACGCTGCCCGTGACCCCTCCCCGCTGGTCGTGAAGACCGATTCCGGCACGCCGCTGGTGTCGAACTTCCAGGTGAAGGGCGCCGGCTGGTGGCTGATCGTCGCCAACGGTGAATGGTCCGGCTCCGCCTCGATCGCCATCTGCCGTGGCGGCATCGCCCAGGCGAACCGCATCGCCAAGTCCGGCGCCGTGGCCAACCCGAACGTCACGGCCATGCGCGAGCTCAACTACAACGACAACATCCAGATCGCCTGGACGACGCCCGCGGCTGCGATGGTCCAGGCATCCGAAGATCAGAACTTCGTCAGCTTCGCCTACCTCGGTCCGCTGTAGCGAGGCGGTCCCGCGAGCGTCTCGGATGTCTCACCCCCCGCTTTGGGGGGTTATGATCGCTCCGTCGGGTGATCAGTGACGCCGGGGAGTTCTCGTGAGCAAGATCCTGTTCGTGGTCGGGGAGCCGGGGGTTGGAAAGTCCACGCTGGTGACGGAGGCGTTCGGCCGCTTCGAGCGGGCCGCCGTGGACCACCGCAGGGCCGGCGGACCCATGCGTGAGCTGCTGTGGCGCGGCGCCGACCTGATCGGGTGCGAGCTGGGCCGCCGCATCGGCTCCCCGGCCCCGGTCTTCCCCGGCACTGACGCGATGAGCCAGACGGCGATCGTCGGCGTGGATGAGTGGCTGTGCGCCGGTGCCGATGGGCTGGGCCTGATCGTGCTCGAAGGCACGCGGCTGGCGAACAAGCGCTTCGTGCTCGCGGCCGCGGCCGGCGGCCATGACCTCCAGCTCTTCTACCTCTACGGTCCGCCGGAGGCCAGTCAGCGGCGCAAAGAGCGCGGCACGGAGCAGGACGCCCGCTGGGTGAAGGGCCGCCAGACTGCGGCGCGCAACTTCTACGACCTGTGTGACCGGATGCGCAACGACCTCCCCGACCAGATCGCCACGCACGTCTTGCCGGCGAGGCGGCCGGTGGAGGACAACGCACGGTACCTGCTGGCCATGGCCGGTCTCGCCGCGCCCGTCTCCCGCTGATCCGGCCCAGTCGCGCGCCAGGAAGGAGACACCGGTGCCTCCCCGAAAGCTTCGATCGGTCACCAGTAGCCAGAAGTCCGCGCCTCGTGCGTCCGCCGCCCAGCTGCTTTACCAGGGTGACGAGATCTTCCGGATGGTGGCCCAGGGCTACACGATCACCGAGGCTGGGAAGAGCTTCGAGCCGCCGCTGTCTCAGCAGAAGGCGAGCCGGCTCTACAACGAAGCTCTGGCCCGGGTGCTGGAGTCGGACACCTCGCTCCGTCAGGCCATGCTGGAGCGCGAGCTGGAGACGTTGCGCCAGCTGAAGAAGCACTGGATGGACAAGGCACTTCGCGGCGACGACAAGGCCGCGAACATCGTCCTGAAGGTGGTCGATCGGGTGGCAAACCTGGCCGGCCTGAACCAGTCCCTGAAGATCCAGATCAGCAACCAGCGCGTGGACGCCACCGTGGCGGAGCTGGTGGACCTCCTCGAAGGCAGCGCGGAGGACCAGGTGCCCCGCCTGCTGGAGTCTGGCGTCCTGGTCATCGAAGCCCCCGTGGTCGAGTCCGAGGAAGACGACGACGAAGAGGACCCGGAAGACGAGACGGCGGCGGTATGAATGACGATGACCTGGTTGCCCAGATTCGGGCCAAGCTCGACCAGCTGAACCCCGGCGAGCGGCGCTTGGCCCAGCTCCGGATCGACCGGATCCTGCGCCGGAAGCGTGCGCTCGCGCAGTATCCGAGCCCCGGCCACCTCGCCCAGCTGATCCAGCCGGACACGGTCCAGACGAAGATGATGACCGCGCTCGACCAGATCGCGATCGCGGCGGACGCTGGCTTCCAGCGCCGGTGGATCATCAGCACCCCTCCGCAGGAGGGCAAGACGATGCGGATGGGGACCGCGGTCCCGCTGTGGCTGCTCATGCGCAACCCGACGCGTCGGATCGTCATCGCGTCCTACGAGCAGACGCTGGCGGCCCGCTCCACGCTGGCCGTCCGCCAGGCGATCGAGACCTTCGGCGCTGGGTACAAGGGGGACCGGAACTACGCCGGCCAGGAAGATCACCTGGGCCTGATCCTGGACCCGGACCAGGCGAAGCAGGCGAACTGGAACCTGATTGACGGGCCGGGGCGGCGGAACGGCGGCATGGTCGCGGTCGGTGTGGGCGGCTCGCTCACGGGCCGGTCGGCGGACGTGATGATCATTGACGACGCCATCAAGAACTCCAAGCAGGCGGACAACCCGACCCAGCGGCAGCTGATCTGGGAGTGGTACCAGGCCGTGGCCACCACCCGTCTGAGCCCGTCCGCCATCGTGATCGTGATCGGGACCCGGTGGCACGAAGACGACCTGATCGGCCGGATCATCAAGCAGGACAAGGAGGGCGTGGCGGAGTTCCGCCAGCTGGTCATTCCGGCGATCGCCAAGGGCAAGGATCCGCTGGGCCGCCGGCCAGGCCAGTATCTCAAGTCCACCCGCGGCCGGAGCGTGGCGGAGTGGAAGCGGATCCGCAAGCGTGTCGGTGAGCGGTTCTGGTCCGCGCTCTACATGGGTGAGCCGCATCCCCCAGCCGGGGGAATTTTCCAGCTGGAGTGGATCGAGAACCACCGGCGACCAGTGGCCCCGGAGCTGTCGGTGGTGGAGGTCTTCGTGGACCCCGCCGACAACGAAGGCGAGGGCGACGAAGCGGGCATCATCACGATGGGCCGGGGCGCGGAGGACCAGCACCTGTACGTGCTCGCCGACGACTCCGGACACATGACCTCGGGCCGTTGGTTCCGGGTCGCCTTCATCGCGGCGCTTCGGCACGACGCTTCCGCGGTGCGCTACGAGAAGTCGCTGTCCGGGCTCCGGCGGATCGGCCGCAAGGCGTGGAAGGACTTGCTGCGCGAGGCTCGGAAGCTCCACGAAATGGATCCGTACAAGGGCTCGGAGTTCCTCCGCCGGCCAGAGCAGCCCGACGGCGAACTGATCTTCCAGGCGGCCCAGGAGCTGGCGCGCGACGACGCGGAGCCGGAAGAGATCGTGCGTCTCCAGCGCGATCTCACCGAGCTGTGGCCCTACGTCCCGAAGGTCATGGAGCTGCCCGCCACCGGCATCCCCGTCCAGGCGTTCCCGGCCAAGGGCACGAAGACCTACCGGGCCAAGATGACCGGCCCGATGCACGAGTGGGGACACGTGCACTGGGTCGGCGACTTCGTTGAGCTGAAGTACCAGCTGGTGGCCTGGCAGGAGAGCCAGGACAGCCCCGACCGCATGGACGCCTACGTCCACGGCGTCACCAAGCTGGGCCAGACCGGTGATGCGCTGATGGAGCCACCCCAGCCACCCGTCTCCGGGCGGTCCCTGCCGAAGCGCCCGAGCGTGGAGCAGGACACCCTCCAGCGCCAGGGCGTCACCCGCTCCGGGCTCGGGGTGGCCGCCGGAAGGTTCGGGCCGTGACGGGGCCGCTCCGGCGCCAAGGCGAGACCCACGTGCCGGGCGGGCTCGGAATGTCCCGCGCCGGCCACCAGGTTCGCGCGGTCAACCTGGTGGTGGAGACACTGCCGGACGGGGCGGTCCGGGTATCGAGTCCCCAGGCGCGCGGCTGGGCAGGCGTAGCGCGCAACCCCGGCGAGCTGGCGCGTGTCGTGGCGAGTGCCTTCACGGAGGCGCAGGTGGCCGCGTACGCCGCCTGGAAGGGCGAGCTGTACGACCTGGATGAACTGACCGACGTGGACCCGGGGGATCCCACCACTTCGCTCCCGTCGCCGCCGAAGCGCCGCAACCGGATGGTGCGCTCGGACGCGCAGCACCCCGCGGACTGGAAGCGCACCGAGGACGGACGCTGGCGCTCGCCGGGCGGTCGGTACTACCGCGAGGAAACTCAGCTGGTGCAACGGGTCATGGCGAATCGGCGCGCGCTGGGCATCGCGGACCCACCCACATAGAGGCTTGTCTCACCCCCAAAATAGGGGGTAGCATCCGGTCCCATGACCACCACGACACCGAGCAGCGACGTGGAAACCTCCGTCGCACAGCTGACCGATCGAGCCGCCGCCATCTCTGAAGCGGTGGGGTACGCACTCCGCGCGGAGCCCGGCTCCACCAGCCGCGACAACTTCGCGGTGGACGCGCTGGCCAACATCGAAGAGCTGGAGAACATCCTGCGCGAGCTGCGCTCCGGCGTGGAGGCCCTGCCGTGACCCCCGAGCAGCTGAACCAGCTCCAGGACGCCATGAACGCGCTGGATGATGCGTACTGGAACCACCGAGACACCGACTTCGCGGAGGCCCTGGCGACCATCGTGGAGGTCTCGACCGCGGCCCAGGAGAAGCTGATCAAGGACACCCGCCGATGATGGCCCGGGGGCACTTCCTCTCCGGCGTGACGGCTGGCCTGCTCTCCTCGCCGCTGGCCGTCGTTCTGGCCCCCGGCGGGGTGGAGACACCTGCTCGCGCCCTCGCCGTCTCTGCGGCCTTCTCAGCGGCTGTCGGCGTCGGCGCGCTCTGGCCGGACATCGATCACAAGCCCGCGTTCATCTCCCGGTGCCTGTGGATCGTCTCGCGCTTCGTGTGCTGGGTCATGCGGACGCTGAGCCTGGCCGTCTTCGAGTCGACGTGCACGGAGAAAGACAAGCGAGGGTTGGGGCACCCTCACCGAACCTTCACGCACACCCTGCCGTTCGTGCTCCTCACCGGCGCCGGGATCGCCGCGGTCCTGCTCGCCACCCCGGCGGCACCGTGGGCCGCTTTCATCGGCGTGTCCCTCGGGCTCGGGACGCTGGTGCACATCCTGGGCGACGCCATGACGCTGTCCGGCGTGCCGGTGCGCTGGCCGCTGCTCGACAAGAAGGGCCGCCGGTGGGGCACCTGGGGCTTCCGCTGGTTCCGCGCGGGCGGCCCCATCGGCGAGCGCATCGCCACCCTGATCTTCTCCGGTCTCGCGCTGGGCCTGGGGAGTCTCGTTCTTCTCGCGGGCGGGGCGCCCTGGTGGACTCCCGTTCTCGCCCTGATTGGAGGTTGATCATGCCCCGAGCAAACCGCCGCCAGATCCCGAAGGGTGCACGTCTGCGCTCGAAGCGCTCGCCAGGCTCACACATCGGCAAGGCCGACTCCGTGGAGGCGATGCAACTCCAGTCGATCGCCCGCCGATTCGCCCGGTGCGACCGGCAGCAGCGCCCGATCCACTGCCAGACCCAGGGCAAGCTCATGTACGACTCCGAGGAGATCGCCACGTCCACGGGCCAGGCTCTCCAGCGGATCAAGGGCGAGCAGTACTACGTCTACAACTGCCCGCACTCGAACCACTGGCACCTCACGACCCACGGGCACGGCAAGGCGGTGGCGTCATGAAGCATCAGCCGAACCCCGAGGAGCCGGAGCGCTGCCTGGCCTCCGATCTACTGGTCACCGATTGCTCCGGTTGCCGGGGCTCCGATGAGTCCTTCGTGGATGCGCTGCTGGAGTCCGAGAAGGAGCCGCCCGGCCGAAAGGCGGAGGTCGAGCTGCCGCTGGGCTTCGTCGAACCCGACCCCCGCGAAGAGGAGGAGGCCCGCCCCGGCCCGCCGCGCGAGCGCTACAAGGGTGAGCGCTGGTGGCTCAACACCGGCAAGCCCACCCAGGTCGTCCCGGACAGCCGGGCCTTCACGTCCAGCTACTCGGGCAGCTTCTGCCGCTGCTGTGACCACGAGATCAAGGAACGCCAGCTGATCCAGCACGTGAACATCGGCGGGTACGCCCACGTCCGTTGCCTGGAGGCGCAGTGACCAGCCGGCGAGGAACCTCGAACACCGCGATCCGCGGAAACGCGGCCCAGCGCCGCGCCTCGAAGCGAGCCCTGCTCGCGCGTGACGGCGACGGCGAGAAGGCGCCGTGCTGGGAGTGCGGCACGCTGGTGACCTTCGAGACCATGATCCGGGACAAGATCAAGGCTGGACGCGACGGCGGCCGCTACGTGCTGTCGAACCTGCGGGTCCACTGCCAGTCCTGCTCCCAGCTCCAGGGCCACCGGATGGGCCTGGAGACGCGGCGCTGGCGCGCGTGGAAGAAGGCAGGGCTTCGCCGTTCGCGGTTCGCTCCGGACGGTCAGCTGACACCGCACTGGAACGTCTACCTGGGCGACGCCTGGGTCGGATACGTCACCATGACGGCCTGCGGCACCTGGATGTGCGCGAGCCCGCGCCTTGCCTGTCCGCGCGCTGGCCACCAAACCATGCGAGTTGCGCTGTACGCGCTGCTCGTGGAGTGCACCACCAACACCGAGAGAAAGGCAGCAGCATGAGCGAACTCACCACGGAGACCCTGGTCATCGAGTGCCGCCGGATCGCGGAGGAGAAGGCCGTGGCCATGGGCAACGCGGGGGTGAAGGACAAGGCGGAGAAGTACGCGAACCTGGAGTTCGAGCCGATGAGCACCAGCCGCTTCACCGCCTACGACCCGAACAGCGGCGGCATGATCGACCTCCTGAACATGGTCCTGGACACCGTGGAGGAGCAGAACCCGGTCGTGTTCACCGAGCACCACGACGGCGGCGGCCGGCAGACCATCTACTGGCAGGCCGCCTGATTTCGTAGAAAAGGCCCCTGGTGAGCGAGACTTCCGCTCTGGCCGGGGGCCTTTTCGGTGCCCTGGAGGGCTTGTGTCCCCCCTGGTGGGGGGTGACTTTGTCTCAAGTCTCGCGAGTCTCACGCCTGCGCACGTTACGGGCGACGCGCGCCGGACGAGATCATGAGACGCGCGTACCCGTAACGCGTGCTACGCGTCCACTCGCTCGCCCGCGGACTCGCTCACGGGCACCCGCGTGTCGCCCACGCGCGCGAACCGGCGCCGACCGAGCGCGCGCACCTTGCCAGCCTCGCCCAGGCCCTTGAGCCGCTTGTACGTCTGGGCCCGGGACAGCCCTACGATCTCCATCAGCTCGGGCACCGTGAGGATGCCGGTAGCCGAGTCGTCGAAGGCCCGCAGGACGGTGTCCCGCTCGCGCGCCGGGACGACCTCGCCCGGGACGATGACGACGGCGCCGTAGGTGGTGCCCATGAGCGCGTCCCACGCCTCCTTCTCCGCCATCTTGGCCAGCTTGGAGGCTTCGATGGCGGCCAGCTTGCGGTCCGCCTTCGGGACCCACCAGCCCTTCGCGATGCGGGGCGTCTGGTGGTGCGGGTCGCGGAGCCGGAATTCGCCCTGGCCCAGGCCGATCGAGGTCCAGCCCATCCGGACTTCGGTGCCCCACAGGTTCTTGTTCTGCTGCTCGGACAGCAGCAGGCCCACGGTGGTAACCAGCTGGCCGCGGAACTCCGTCTTGCCCAGGTCCTCCTTCGTCGCGTTCTGGGACCCGATGATGATCCGCACGCCGCACTTGCGGGCCTTCTTCGCGATGCGCCCCAGCAGGGTGTTCACGTACTTCTCCCAGCTCAGCTGGGGCTCCTTCTCGCCCATGTCCCGGGCGGCCGCGATCAGGTCGGGGAACTCGTCGATCACCAGGAAGAGCCACGGCGTGGCGTCGCTGGGCTCGAACTCGTCCGCGTCGTCGTCGTCCATCGCGTCCGAGCCCAGGAACTGCTCGCGAGACTCCACGAAGCGCATGACGGCCTGGAGGTTGACGATCGCGCTGTCGAAGTCCTTGGCCAGGGGCAGCGCGAAGGCGGCCTTCCACGGGTTCATGGTCGCCCCGCCGGCCATATCGATGCCCACCACCAGGGCGTCTGTCGCGCCGACCAGCCAGCGGAGGATGTTGTGGAGGAAGCCCGACTTCCCGCCGCCGGACTGGCCGAACACGCCCGCGTGGGCGATGTTCCAGTCGAGCACCTCGCCGTCGCTGTAGATCCCCAGTTCCAGCTTCTTGCCCAGGCTCCGGATCGAGTACGTCCCGACGGCCGGCGCGCTGTGCTCCAGCAGGCCCTCCCACGGGTTCTTCGGCTGGAAGGTGATGTACGCCTGGTTTGAGTGGTTCAGGTCTCGGTGGGGGAAGATCGAGTCCGGCCGGGCCTTGTAGTAGCTGTGCAGCGCGTCCATGGACCGCTGGAGGATCGCAAAGGTGGCCGCTTCCGGGAGACGCACGTGGAGTTCCGCCGCGCGGCCGCGAGACCGCGAGGACAGGACCTTGGTACCGGCGATCGCCTTCAGGTTGTCCGGGCACCGGTCCCGGTCCGTGATGCGGTTCCACTTCCGGGCGATCCGCTCGGACCGCCCGGCGGACCGGACCCGGCGGTGGTACCACCACAGGCCGCCCAGGACCAGTACCGCGATGCGCCACCACCACAGCGTGAAGTCGGACCCACCGAAGGCGGACCGGACCGCAACGTACCCGCCGATCGCGGTACCGAACCCGGCGAGGTAGATCCGCTCCGCGGGCCGGTCCAGCACGCCGTCCTTGCCGCGGTCCAGTCCCGCCGGTACCACTCGCGTGACGACCTGGGACCACCGCTCGTTCAGGACCGGTCCGAAGTACGCCAGGACCCCGGTACCGACCGGGAGCAGCAGCGCCAGCAGGGACCACCAACCCGGGTCGAACGCGGACCAGATCGCCGAGACCATCCAGACCAGGAAGCCCACCACCAGCGGGGTGAGGGCCCGGCGCCAGCGGAAGGCCAGGATCCGGAGGCGGCGGCTGATCTTGCCGAGCGCCCACAGAGTGAACTTCGCCAGGAGGGCGCCGGCCGCGATGTCCAGGGCGCCCCCCTGCTGCTTCGTCTTGCTCACGAGACCTCCGTCTCCTCGGTGAAGATGCCCAGGCCCTTGCGAACCTCGGTGCCCAGGCGTCCATCCCTCGCCAGGGCCAGGAGACGGAGTGCCCGCCCCGAGCCCACCTTGTGCTCATCCATGACGGCTCGCTTCGACTGCCAGGCGCCGTTCGGGTCCGCGTCGTGGGCCGCGCGGATCGCCTTCACGATCACGTCATCGCCCGGACCGGCGGACCGGGGACCGCGCGGGGCGGGGACCACCTTCATGCTGGCCATGCGGACCGGCTTCTGGACCGGGGCCAGCTTCGCCAGCTCTGCGGACCGGACCGCTGGGTCCGAGGACCACAGCCGGACCGGGACCCGGTACGTGGCGGGACCGGCCCCCCAGGTCCGGCCCTTCGGGGCTTGCCCGAGCGAGGACCAGACCGCGTCCCGGACCGCCTTGTCCGGACCGGACCGATGAGCAGCGGTACCGGCGCCGTGCCGGTGCAGTACCGCGAGCAGCGCGGCGAGCATCGCGGGCGGTACTGCACCCAGGACCGCCGGGAGGATGGTCCCCTGGCTGATCCAGTGGTCCGCGATGTTGCCGACCAGGGACCCGAAGATGGCCGCCAGCGCGAGGGCCTTCGCCTGCTTCCAGGCGGGGGACCGGGTCACCCACAGGTCCATGCCGAGCGCGGCCACCGCGTCCAGGGTGAGCGGGAATAGGAACGAGAAGTGCCCGAACCCGGCGTACTCCGCGAGGTGCTTCAAGGACTCGAAGGAGATCACGGCGGCGGAGACGATCGTGGCCGCCGCGAACAGCCGGAGACGCGGTCCGGGAGAGAGGAGCTTGGGCAGGTGCATGGGCATGGTGGTGGTCCTTCAGGTCAGCCGCGGTACCAGCCCCTGGGACTGGTCCAGCGGGTGGTCCGGTCCGAGACGACGGACCAGGCCAGGGTTGCGATGAGGGCTCCGACGACCAGCCACCAGAAGCCGGCCGAAATCCCGACGGCGAAAGCGACGAAGACCGCGAGCCCGGTACCAGTTATCAGCCTCATGGGACCAGGGTAGTACCGGACCCCCAAAATGGGGGAGAGACTGGCCGCTGAGACCTTGCTGAGAATCGGGGACCGGTCCGGACCGGTCCGATTGACACCCCCCATTTTGGGGGGTACGATCGGTGAAGTCAAGCAGTACCGGACCACCAACCCGGAGGACCAGACCATGACCGACGGCGGACCGCGCAGGCCCGACGAGAGCGAGCGGGACTACATGAAGCGACTCGCGGAGCACCTGGCGGAAATCGAGAAGAACCGCAGGCGAATCAAGCGCGGAGATCCGAGGGCGGATCTGTCCGGCGATATCGCGGCGGTGCACGCGGATGACCAGCTCCTGGACAACCTCGGGGCTGGCGGCAAGGGCAAGGGTGACGACCTCTCCCAGCTGCTGGGTGCGTGGAACAAGGACATCAACTCCGAGCCGCTGGCACCGTTCCTGGACAAGGACTCAGCGGCCGACCTGGTGAAGTTCCAGGCGTCCAAGAACCCGAAGCTGCGCAAGAAGCTGGCCAAGAAGAACAAGACGAAGTGGAAGGAGGCGGCCAAGAAGAACAAGAAGAGCAAGGGGTGCGCCGTGATCGCGGTCGCGCTGCTCGGGGCTGGCGGGGGCGCGCTCTACGGCCTGTTCGAGGCGGGCCGGACGATCGTCTCCGCACTCGGCTACTGATCACCAGCGGGCCGCCTGCCTCCCTGGGCGGCCCGCTGGTCCACGTTTCGTCCACTTTTTGTCCACGTCCCGCGCCGACTGGAGCCGCGCCGGTGCTGCCTGACCCATCCGGGTGAGTTTCCACCGGTGACAGGTAGAACCATTGACACCCCCCAAAATGGGGGGCATGATGGTCCTATCACCAACCGAGCAGCCCCGGAGGACCAGATGCTCAGCCGACGCGAAACCCTCATCCTGACCGCCGCCACCTGTGACGAACAGGATGCCTGGGCTGACCTGACCGTCGCCTTCGGCTGGCTGGTCCCGACCGCGGAAATCGCCCAGAACGTGCTCTGCTACCGCGAGATTAACGCGGGCGACGCGGACGGAACGGTCGGCTACGTCCTTCACTGACTGGGTCGAAACGCCGAGAGGCGTCCGGGGGATCGAGACCCCGCTGAGGATGGCCCCATCCACTGATCACCGAGCACGGAGGATCACCATGCACGAGTTCGAGTCCGGTTTCGCGGTCCGTGAGCCGAGCTGGCACGGTCTGGAGAAGCTGGTCGCCGAAGAGGACCGGCCGATGAACTGGGAGGACGCCCGCAAGGTGGCCGGCTTGACCTGGGACTGGATCGAGCAGCCGCTGTATCAGCAGATGATCACCGTGGGCGAGGATGGCGAGCCCGTCGTCTCCTACCGCGAGGTCCCGAACCATCGCATCGTGGCCCGCACTGACACTGGCGCCGTTGTCCACACCCAGCGCGAGACCCGCACGATCATCACGATCAAGGACATGGGCGAGATCGCCCACGCGATCACCGAGCAGACTCGCCTCCCGATCGAGACCATGGGCTCCGTCCGCGAGGGCCGCTCGATCTACGGCCTGGCCGTCCTGGGCGAGGATCGGCACATCGGCAACGATCCGTCGGCGACGCGCCCGTACCTCGGGGTCGTGTGCCACGCGGACGGTAAGGGCGGAGCGCGGGCCTACCCGACCTCGATCCGGATCGTCTGCTGGAACACTCTTTCCGCCGCCGACGCCCGCGCGGACCAGGAGAACACCGTGGCCACCTTCGCCCATCGGGGCGACTGGAAGGACCGCATCGAGGAGGCCCGGAAGGCGATCTTCGGCGCCCGCCGCGCCTTCGACAAGTGGACCCGGATCGGCGAGGAACTCCAGAAGGTCCTGGTGGACGATGTCCAGGCGGAGGACTTCGTGCGCGAGCTGATCCCGGCGCCGAAGAACAAGGAGTTCGTCTCGGAGCGCGTCATGCGCAACATCGAGGGCGAGCGCTCGAAGGTCCGCGGTGCGTTGTCCAGCCGGACCAGCGAGGGGATCGAGGGCTCCGCGTACTGGCTGGTTCAGGGGGCGGCGGAGTACTTCGACCACCTGCGCAAGTTCAAGAACCAGGAGACCTACGTGGCCCGGACCCTGGTGGACGTGAACGTGGCCAAGGGCCTGGCAACGAAGATCGCCCTGGACATTGCCGGCGCGGACGACCTCTTCGGCCGGATCTCCGCCGACCTGGTGGACGCCTGATCATGTACGCCGTGATCGGTACGGCACCGACCGTCGACACCACGACGGCGGTCGGTCCGTACCGGACCGTAGAGAAGGCCCTGGCGGTGAGCAGCGACCTGGAGGCGTTGGGCTACAACGCGGAGATCGTGCCACTGCTGAAGCTGTCCGACCTGGAGCCTGTGGCCACCTGGGAGGACTGACCGGAAGGTCCGAGCCTGCTCCCGTGGGGCTCGGACCTTCCCCCTTTCTCTCCCCCCATCTTGGGGGTAAGATCGAGGGTACCAACCACCACCGAATGGGGAGCCCATCGTGGCCAAACCCAAGCATCGCAAGGTAAAGCCCCCGAAGAAGGCGAAGCGTCGGGGCTGGTTCTGGCGAGCCTTCTTCCGTCACTACTGGCGCCGCACGAAGGCTCGCGTGAAGGGCGCCCTCATCCGGACCGCGGGGCCCAAGGAGATCGCCCGCGCGAGCCAGGACTACGACAAGGACGGGGCCTACATCCGGCCCGTCATCCAGCCCTACCCGTGGCGGCACTACGTGGCCCCGGATGACCTGGAGCGCTACGCCGCGAGCATCGGCGGCTGGGAGTTCGAGTTCGAGCTAATGCCCGAGTCCAACGTGGAACTCACGAAGGCGGCCTACGACGCGGCGGCGGAACACTTCGGCCCCTACGTCGATTCCCAGCCGCTGGACTGGATCGAAGCGATCAACGACCGCGCGGGCGCGGTCCTGCCCAAGAAGATCACCAACTAGGAGGAGCTGTGCCCGAGGAGAACGAAAGCGGCGGGCAATGATCAGGCCCCGGTGGTCCGCTCGATCCGGACGCGGCGGACCGGTGAACTACGAGCAGGCCCAGCGCAAGCGCCCGGACCTGCTCCACGAGATCATGGCCGGACCGAACCTGCCGGGCGCCGCGTGCGCGACGACGGACCCGGAGATCTGGTTCCCCGAGAAGGGCGGCTCCACGAAGCTCGCCCGAACGATCTGTCGGGGCGGCGAGTACCACGGTAGGTACATTCCGCCGTGCCCCGTCCGCGCGGCCTGCCTGACTGGCGCCCTGGACCTCCCGAGCACGATCACCCATTACGGCACGTGGGCGGGGCACACGGCGCCCCGCCTTCGCCGGATGCGCGAGCTTCGGGACGCCCTGCGCCGGATCGTCTGCCCGCCGGCCGAATCCGAGGGCAAAGGCGAAGCGGCATGAGCTGCAAGAAGACCGGACGGTACGGCAGTGAGAAGGCGGCCATGGACGCCGTGGAGCGACTGTGGGCCGCGATCCGGGACGGACGTTCGGAGTACCGGATGTACACCCCGACCGCCGCCGTCTGGTGCTACGCGCACAAGTGCTGGCACACCACCAGCCGCGACACGAAGCCCAAGGGCCGCGGAAAGCGCGGCACGCACAAGGGAATGCGCACCAACGACCGTCGATTTAGGAGCAAGCGATGATCAAATGGCTGGCGAGCATGTTCGAGCGCATCCGCACCTACGGAGACCGGCGGGTGGCCCGCGCCGTGGAGTGCCCGTCGTGCCGCCACTCCACGGCTGATGCGTCGTCCGACTGCTCTTGCTGGTATCCGGGCTGCCTGTGCGTCGAGCTTTACGAGACGCGGTACCACTCGTGAGCGGGGTCTGGCTGGACTCCGCTCCCGAGGAGCACCGGTGCCGTCTGCCGTTCCTGGTCCCCTTCCGTGTTCGGACTGGTGACCGCTGGAAGTGCCGGTGTGGCCGGGTCTGGCGAGTCACCGAGAGCGCGACCGGTCGTGAGTGGAGATGGGAGAACCCGCCGGGCGAGCTGGAAGGCATGAAGGTCTTCCGACCGGTGACCGATGAGCAGTTGTGGTGCTGGATCAGCCAGGAACTGGATCTTCAGACCCGAGACCAGGACGTGTGTGCGGAGACCCTGGTGGAGATCATCCGGAAGCACTTCGAGATAGGGAGCAGGCAGTGATGGGCGAACGTCCGAAGAGGATCAAGGCACCGGCGCCGGACGGCTGGGCGCAGGTGGCCGCCGCCGTGCGCGAGGTGCGGGACCAGATCCGCGAGTCCTTCGGGCCCCGGCTGGAGTACAAGCTGGATGTGTCGGACGCTGTGAGGGCGCTGGATAAAGTCCGGCCCCTGGTGGTGGAGGCGACACCCGAGGAGATGGCCGACCCGCTCGCGGTGCGCGGTCTGACGAAGGAGGCGCTGGGGCGCCGGATCCGAGACGACGTGCTGACCTACTGCGGTTTCGTGGACGGCGGCGAGGTGACCGCCGATGGGAGCGCGGACAACGACCTGGCGCACGAACGCGCCGACGCCGTGATGGACATGCTTGCGAAGGTGGACGGCCACAGCTACCCGGCCGCGGTCGTCCCGCCTGCCGAAGGCGCCTCGCTTCATGAGCTGCTGAGCGCCCTCCGGCCGCTGGTCTACCGTGTCGTGAACGCCACCGCCGCCCCAGGCCAGGAGCTGACGGAGAACGTGGACGTGATCATGGCCTTCCTCAACCTTGCCCGCGAGCACTCGGACCCGAAGCGGTTGCTACCGCGCGGCGACCGGCTCGGGGGGTGGCTCCCGCCGGGCACGCCCGTAACTCTGCATCTCGGCAAGGAGGGCGAGAGCGAGTACTCCGGCGTGGTAGAACCGAGCCGGGACATGGTCACTGTCCGGCTGGACGGTTCCGGCGTGGTGACCGACTTCCCTCGGAACCGGATCTCGAAGGAGGGCGAGCCGTGGATGCCGCCGAAGCCCACCGACAGCTGAGCCGAGCGACGGGCGCACCGCCGCGTCCGGACGAACTCGCCCGCCGGCCAGTGGAGGAGCGCCTGGCCGAACTTCCGGTAGCGAGCCGGGCCACGCATCTCCGGCGGGGCGTCAACGCCATCGCGAGCGCGATGGGCGTGGCCCACGACGCACTGGAGGAGTTCGTGGCCGCGGTACGGAAGCTGGCGGATGCCGCCGAAGAGGTCACCAACGACGACGGCCGGGAGATCTGGATGACGGCCGGCGAGGTCGAGTTGGACCAGTGGACCCAGCGCCTGACCGATGCGACGGCCGCCGTCCGTCGCCAGCTCGGGTCCGGGTAGCCCCCACTGTGGGGGGTGTGATACCTTCGATGTTGTCGGGTCCGGACGCCAACCAGGTGGGCAGCGATTAGCTACCGTCAGCCACCTGGAGCAACGTCTTATCCCTGACACACGATGGCCCTTACGTCGCTTCCTTGAAGATGACGTGGAGGGCCTTCGTTGTATCTGGAGGTGATCATGGGCAAGTGGAAGCACCGGCTGCTGTCGGCCGACATGGTGAGTGGTCGCGGCGTGTGCGAGCACTGCGGAGAAGTTGACCTTGCCATTCGGGATGGGAGGCCACGCTGCTCAGTGGCCCGTCGCCAGCAGAAGGGTGCCGTCACCCTGGAGCAGTCGCGCGAGTACAGCCGCCGCGCGCGTGAGCGCCACCCGGACCGCTGGAGGACCTCCACGCGGAAGGCTCACGGGCTCACCTGGCAGGAAGCTTACGACTTCCGCGCAGGCAAGGTGTGCGCCATCTGCGGTTCTGATGAGGGCCTCGCGGTCGATCACGATCATGAGACAGGTCGAGTGCGGGGCGTTCTTTGTCGATCGTGCAACACCGGCCTGGGCTTCTTCGGCGACGACGTGGCGCGACTCGCTCGGGCGATCGAGTACCTGACCGAGTAATCGGTGTTTCGGGTTCCCCCAGAATGGGGGGTGAGATAGACTCGCGAGTATGACCGCACCGACCACCCAAATCGAGCGCCCGTCCCGCGTCTTCGCGGAGTACTGGCCGGCGAACGTGCTCATGCCGGACGGCACGATCCGCCGCCGCGTCCGCGTGTATCTGACCGACACCGGGGCGCACTTGTTCTTCACGAAGCCCGTGGACGAACTCGCGCCCGGCTTCACCGCCCAGATCGACTTCGCGGCCACCGAGCCGCCGAACCTCCATGCGTTCAACGTCGGCGTGGACATCGCGCTGGCGAACCAGAAGCACGTCCAGGTGGACGCGCTCCAGGTGACCCCGCTGATGGTGATCACTCCCACCGGCGGGTGCGGGTGCGGGACCACGCTCAAGACGTGGAAGCCCAGCTGGGCCACCAGCGTCGATCCCTGGCCCGAGTCGTGATGAGCACGACGATGGCGAAGAAGCTGGTTCAGCTCGGGTTCGCGATCATCCTGGAGACGATCTTCTTCATGATCGTGCCGGTGCCGGTCGTGCTCCGGATGCTGACCGGCGCCGTGGTGGCCGCGCTGCTCATCCGTCACTGGCGACGGATGGATCAGCCGAAGCCCAAGGTGCCGGATCGTCCCGGACCGCCGGTGGAGTGGATCGACTGATGACACAACATGTTCTGATGATCCTGCCGTCCACAGAGGACGAAGCGCCTCGTCTGGTTGGCCCCTTCCTCACGGAGGCGACCGCGACCGCATGGGCGGATAAGAAGGAGATCGACCCGATCCGCCGGGTGATCCGTCCGCTGGAGTCGCCCACCTCGATCTATGGCTACGGCCGTCACGCGCTGATCCCGAGCCCATCACCTCGCCGCGTTGTCGCGGGGGCACTGGACGCCTGGGAGGCGAAGAAGGAGGAGGCCCGCCAGGCGCCGAAGCCCCCGTCATTCCCGGACATGCCCACGCGGCTGATCGCGGAGGACGAAGGCGTGATCTACCACCGCGAGCCCGGCGGCCCGTGGAAGGTGGCCGTTGATCCGGGCGTGCCGCCCGAGGGCCTGGGCCCAGCTCTCCCGAACCCGACGCTCCGGATTGAGTACGAACGCGAGAAGGAGTCCCCCGGCGCTCCATCGCTCACCGGTGGAATCCAGCGCTGGATCACCGGCGAGGCGATGGAGTCCGCGCCCCGCAACCTCATGGCGCACGCGGAGGCCATCGGCCACTGGTCCGGCCCCGTCGCTCGGTTCAACCACCCGACGACGGACGGACGCGTGCTGGAGCTGTCCGGCACCGACGTGGCGGAGTGGCTTCCGCACTTCGTCCGCGTGCCCGTGGGCGTCTGGGTGATCATGCCGGACTTCGGCCCGCTGCCCATCGGCCTGTGCGAGCGCGTCCGGGTGGAGGGCGGCTGGCTGCTCGCCGAAGGCCGCGTCTCGCTCGCGCACTTCGAGAAGGCCGCGCCCGAGCTGTACCGCGGCGCCACCACGCCGCTGATGGAGTCCATCCCGGCGGCAATCGACGTGACGAATGGCCGGCGGGACTCGCATCCGCAGGGCGTGCACATCGGCGGCCAGTGGGAGCTGGAGCGCGTGGTCTTCGGCCCGGACCCCGCCTGGCCTGGATGCCGCGTCCAGCTGGACGGCATGGAGATGGGAGCGATCCGTGGCTGATCTTCCTCCCC
>Ga0070682_100000548_pt1 | contig 23320 bp, 21 predicted proteins | sample KBSC63LmetaG_FD_64668 | JGI IMG/M metagenome (GOLD analysis project Ga0070682, IMG submission 64668) | Corn rhizosphere microbial communities from Kellogg Biological Station, Michigan, USA - KBS C6-3L metaG | ecosystem: Host-associated > Plants > Roots > Rhizosphere | place: USA: Michigan...
CGGCGGCGGTGGTGGCGGCAATCGCGAGCCCCGCTGGTAAGTAACTTCCGATAGTAGTTCTCAGTGCATCCTCTGTGAACTCTGTGTTTCAGTGTCGGGGCATCAAAACCACTAGCACTGAGTCACAGAGAACACAGAGGTAGCACAGAGCAAACCAACAGTTTATCAATGAGCGTTGTTGCTCATGATTAGTAAAGAATGGCGACCACCAAAGAAATGGAAGACGTCGCACAAAGGAATCTAATGAATTTTTCTCAATTGGGACTTGCCGACGCACAGGTGCGTAGTTGCGAGTCTCTCGGATATACCGAACCAACACCAATACAGGAACAAGGTATTCCTGTGGTCCTCAGCGGCCAGGACCTGATTGGCTGTGCCGAAACCGGCACGGGCAAGACGGCCGCATTTCTGCTTCCCATAATTCAAAGAATGACGGAGAAGACACGCCCCGGCGTTCGTGTTCTCGTGCTCGCGCCGACGCGCGAGTTGGCGATGCAGATTCAAAAAAACTACACGCAACTCAATCGCGTGAAAGCGAACCGTGGCGTGACCGTCATTGGTGGGGCCAATATTCGTCCTCAAATCGCAGACCTGCGACGCGGCGCGGCGATTGTGATTGCTACGCCCGGTCGTTTGCTTGATCTCGTTGAACGCGGCGCGGTCAATCTTTCAACTGTCGAAGTACTGGTACTTGACGAGGCCGATCGCATGCTCGACATGGGCTTCCTGCCCGCAATTCGTCGCATCCTCGCGTTGGTTCCAGCAAAACGCCAGACCCTGCTGTTCTCAGCCACTATGTCTTCTGACATTGAAAAGCTGGCGCGCACAACGATGAAAGATCCGAAGCTGATTGAAGTCAGCCCGCGCGGACAAGCTGCGACCATGGTTGAGCAGACTGCTTACCCGGTGGCGCAGGAGTCAAAAACAGCTCTGTTGCTGGACTTGCTTGAACGCGAGAAGTTTGAGCGTGTGCTCGTATTTACCCGCACCCGACGCGGCGCCGAGCGCTTGTCACATATTCTTTCAGCGCGTGAGCACAGTGTGAACCGCATTCACTCCGACCGCACCCAGCCGCAGCGTGAAGCTGCACTGCGCGGATTTCGCGACGGCCGTACTCGCGTGTTGGTTGCCACCGACATTGCTGCGCGCGGACTCGACGTCGATTCCGTTTCACACGTGATTAATTTTGATGTACCCTCTGCGCCCGAAGATTACGTGCATCGGATCGGAAGAACCGGTCGCGCCGGGAACACTGGCAGCGCAATCACAATCCTGACGCCGGTGGATGAAGTTTCCATGCGCGCGATTGAACGATTGACGGGACAGACGGTAGCTCGCGTTGTGCTGCCGGCTTTTGGTGGCAGAAAGGCCGACCCGACCAGCAAGCCGTTTATGCGTGCGGCCGCACCGCGCGCCGTGTTTACGCGGTCGTTTCGACCACGTCGCGCGAGTCGCTAACAATAACAGTGATGAGTGACGAGTAATGAGAGATGAGTAAGAAGGCATCTCGTTTCTTGTGCTCATCACTCATAACTCAGTACTCATCACTTTTTCTAAAGGAGACTTAATTTGGCTAGAGACGATTTGATTCCGGCAGAGGGCACGATCATCGATAAGCAGCCTAATGCCTTCTTCAAGGTCCAGCTCGATAATACGCAGCACGTGGTGCTGGCAGCAGTGTCGGGCAAGATGCGCAAGAATAGAATTCGAATTCTGGTTGGCGATCGCGTCAGCGTTGAAATGTCACCCTACGATTTGTCACGCGGCAGAATTACTTACCGCTACAAATAAACGCGTGAGGTTACGCTCGCTTCAGATTCTCTCCCGGGACGACAGTAATCGTCTTGAAATTCGTCATCCGCACCAAACCTGCCGCAGCGCCTTTCGGTTTACTCAGAAATTTACGCCGCGTGTAATGGATATTCACCTTTGAATCATTTCCGGCTTGACTGAATTTCGCTGCGAGCTGCGCTGCTTCAAGGATGGTGCGCTGAGGAATTTCAGCGCGACTCGAATTGCGAACGATGACATGCGAACCCGGATAATCACCGGCGTGTAGCCAAAGGTCATTGGGACGCGCCACGCCAAAGGTCAAACGATCGTTATCGCGTGCCGACCGCCCGACAATCACTTCATAGCCATCAGAACTCAAATAGCGTCGCAACCCGGTCAGGGCTGGCGACGCTTTTTGTTTCTTGCCGGCCAGCTTTGGCGAGACCGCCGCGGCCGTGAATGAGCGAAGCGTATCAATATCCCGATTCGTGATAGCGGCCTCGATAATCGCCTGCTTTTCCCCAAGCTTCCTGATCTCCTCATCAACCTGACTCAGCCGCAAATTGATTTCTTCGAGGCCGCGTTTCGCTTTTGAGTAGCGCGAAAAGGACTCAGCCGCTGCATCCTGGAGCGTCGTGTTCTCGTCGAGCTCCAGCTCGATAAGCGGCGTGTTGTCCGCAAAGTAATCTGTCACCTGCAGCGTATTGCCCGAGCGTGTTGCCGTACTTATGTTGGCCAACAGCAGATCACCGAGACGCTTATGATCCTCGGGGTTTCCCTGACTCGCCAAATCCTTTGCCAGGTTCGCCTGAAGTTTCCTGCGCCGTGTTATTTCTTTACGCACAACCGCAAGCACACTCGACGCTAACTTTTCAAACTCAACTTCGGCCGCGAGCCCGAGATAGTAGTTGTCTACAGTTTCTGAGATAGACCCTCCAACGGCATCTACAAAGGACGGCTGATGTTTAGGTGGAGCATCTCGCGTCTGCAAGGGTGGCGCACGATACAACTGACCCGGTTGTTGTCCTTCGCCCTGGGGATTGCGCCAGGCGTGTTTAATCGTGCCATCTTCATCGAGGATGAACAGGTTTGCAGCGCGGCCAGTCAATTGAACAATGAGGATGGCTTGATGCGAATCTCCCAGCTCAGTCGCAACGTCAAAGGAAAGCCGGACGACCCGATCGGTTTCGTCCATACTGATTGAGGTCAGGCTGCCGCCGCCAAAGGTCGCGCGCAGCGATTGTGCAAAGGACGCTAAAGGCGTCGAAGCTTTTTCCAGATCACGCGTGCGGCGCTTTATAAGATACATGCGCGGATCGGCGGGTTCGACGCTGATGAAGAGGTAACCGTGATCGCGAACGCCGAAATCAATTGCGAGCGACAGCGGTGAGAACTGGAATATGCGGCCAAAGAATCGACCCGGCAGCAGTTCGCTGAGTTCGTGAACAACCTGTCTTAATGTTTCCTGATTCACCTTTGTGCCTGAAGCGAAGGGGCGTTAAGCAAAAAGCCCCGCTCCGAGGAGCAGGGCCCGTCTTTAAACGATCAGGGTAGCTTACGCGCGAACGACAGCTGTCCTCGTGAACTGATCGTGCATCGTTCGCTGGTCCCTATTGATAAGCATATACAGCAAACCGATTCCTGCGGGTACGACCGTCAACAGGTACAGTAACGAACGTCCCACTGCTTGGCCACCGGTTGGAATCAGTCCGGTCCGGGCGTCGACCACGCGCAGCGAAAACAACTTCATACCGACGGTGCGACCAGTAAAGGCGACGCCGATTGTCAGGTAGAAAAATGCCATGACGAGAAGCGAACCACCGGTGAACAAAACTACGCGCGGATTTTGCCAGGCCAGACTAGTTAGCTCCGTCAGTGCCAGGAACGGAGAAGCGAGGAGCGTGACGCTGACCAAATCGAAAATAGCCGCACTCACCCGTCGCCAAACGGCAGCGGATCTAAAGCCGTGGTCCTCGACTATCACGGAAGTGGGGATCGAATCTAAATAGTTAAGCGCGGGATCATTTTGACCGTCGATCACACGTCGTGGTTTGCGTGCAACACCGATCGCTGGTTCAGGTACGATCTCTTCTACAACTTCTTCTACAACCGGCTCGGGCGACGGCACAACCGCGAGGTTATGCGAGCGTTCCGGCTTCGCCAGGCTCTCCTCGGGTTCCAGCTCCGCAGTGCCCACCGCAACCTCAACGACGGGCTCTTCATAAGCGATTGCAGTCGCCGCGCCGCCACCCCTTGCGACTTGAGCGCGCGCGCGTTCGATGCGTTGAAGAGCGGCAATCACGAGTGGATTTTGTGGCGGAAGCTCAGCCTGTGGCAAAAGTTCGAGCATCGGCGCGGTTTTGCCCTCGAGGTTGCTAAACAGCGGTCCGATGTCGGCGGTTTCCATGTGCGCTTCTCGGGCTTTGCGTTCCTGAACTTCGCGCACCCGTTCGCCTAATTCTTTCCGCCATTCCGGCAGGTTTCGGTTAACCCCGGGAAATTCCAGCAGCGAACGACTTTTAGGCAGGGAAGGGCGCGTTTTCGGACCTACCGTGGCTTCAGCTTTTGCCGGACTTAGATCGGAATTGTATTCAGACATAGTTGGCGCGGTCGATTGGGAAGTGAATAGCGGCTGTTCCTGGAGTGCGCCGCATTCGGGGCACCTCTCACAAGGGCTTTTGTAACGGGCGCCGCACGCGGGACATCGCATACCAAACTGCCTCCGTAGGACGGGTCTGCGCTAGCCGAAGAGCTGATCGAAAATGGATCAAACTCCTGCGTAGTCGGGCGGCATAGTATCAGGGACTACTTTAAGTGGTCAATCAGAAAATATAACAGGCGTAGGAGTTGTCGACTCGGCCAAAATGAGGATGTGGCGCTTGGAGTTCAGAGAGGCGTGCGTCCGGCGAAGCCTGCGTCCATGTCATGCCACCACTCCACCTCGTCGCCCTCGCCTAGTTGCCAGCAAAGCAATACGACCCGGCCGTCGCGAAGGGAAGGAAAATCTATCAAGCCGCGGTCGAAGTCCTTCAGCTGAACGCCAGAGGCTTCTAGTTCCGCAATTTCGGCGGTGAACTGCGAAATCACCACTGCGTAAAGCGCCCCACCTTCCATGCCGCCGCCGCCCATTTCGGCGCCTTCCGCCGCTTTTTTCGCTTCTTTCCGAAACGCAGCCAGACGCCGGCGACTGCGTTGAATGTGCTTCAGACGGTCGCGCACCGCCGGCAACATAGCGTTGGCTTCTTCGATGGTGAACAATTTCATCGGGCTTAGTCTTAGTGTTCGTCCGTAATACGAATGAAGTCTGCAGTAGCTGTAAACTGTTCCGTCTCGTCTTCCAAAGTGGTTTCCAGGACCACTCTCAAGGCGGACTCGTAACCGTTATCGCCATTTTCCGGCAACAGTTGTTCGTGCAGATACTGCGTGGGCTGGTGTACCGGAATTCCGCGTTCGTCATAACGGTGCCCATGAATCGCTTCTTTGCGCACGCGATCCGCAATCTCGCCCAGGTCGATAAAGTAATCGGCTACGTCGATTAGCTTCGGCGCTGTGTTGGATCGAAAACCCGCGACCTCTACGCGGCAGCCTTTATAAGCAACCGCATTCACCGCATACACAAAGTCTTCGTCACCCGAAACCAGCACGGCTGTGTCGTAGCGCCCTGCCAGCGACAGCATGTCAACTGCGATCTCAACGTCCAGGTTCGCCTTGCGACTGCCATCGTAAAATGTCTTCAACTCTTTTTGAATAACGCGGAATCCATTGCGTCGCATCCACAAGAGAAATCCCTGCTGCCGCTCAGCTCCGATGTCGACTCCGGTGTAGAAGAATGCTCTCAGCAATCTGCCGTCGCCCAGCAGGACGCGCAGAAGTTTGTTGTAATCAATGTCGATGTTATGGGAGCGAGCAGCATGGAATAAGTTGTTACCGTCAATGAAAACCGCGACTCGGCCGCGATGCCCGAGCTGCCACGAGAAGTTGTTAGTTGGATCAAAATTATTCATCTTAAACCCTGGTCCTGGATAAATATTTTAGTAACGGTTGTTAGGATGCTTTTTTGTAGTTAATTGGTCAAGCAGCCAATCGGCAGGCTACTGCGCGCTGACGATCTCTCCGGTGATGGCGTCGAGATACACCATTCTCCCCGGCGTGTTTGTGATTTCGAGTTCCCAGGCGAGGTGGAATTCCAGGGTGTCCGCACGATCGCGCGCGGGCATAACGTAAGTTGTCAATCCCCGTGCAACTATATCCCCCGCTGCAGGCACCGTGAGGTTTTGCTTGTTTCCATTTGCATCGGTGTACGAAAGGGGCTGTGAGCGCAAACGGGCGACAGCATCTTCGGCTTTAAATTTTATGGTGAGAGCTGAGAGGGCTGTTTGTATTCGTTCCGCATCGGGGATGCAGCTGCTGTTAACGTCGATGATGCGCCGGTCTGGGCCGAACTTAATCTGGAGTTTTCCATAGCCGCCACGTAGCGGATAGCGAAACGGGCGTTGCTCATAGAGCGCCACTTTGGAACCATCCGGCTGATCGGTGCGTTCCACCAGCGAAAGTTTGGTCGGATCGGAACCGATTAGCTCCTGCCATTGAACAATGAATCGCCGCAGTGACTCGCGGGTTTCTTCTTCAGTCATGACGGCTCCCGCTCCCAGTTTCGTGAGATATAACGGAGTAGACGGTCGCGGTGGAAGACTCGATACTGTACCTGTCACCGGTTGCAGACGTGCCGAGGAAACGCTCGCATTTTCTGAAGCCAAACGCATCAAGGCGACGGCGGTCGCTTCTTGTCGTTCGCTGTCTTCTATCATGAGAATCGGATACAAAGGCCCGCCGCCAGTTGGGCCGGCAGCGTTGGGAGGCTGCATCACAGCGCAACCGCTTAACGCGGCGCCCGCCACAATCGCCACAACAATTGTCTTCAACTTTGCGGTCACGGTTGGCATATGCGAAGGACTACTAGTTCGGTAGAAAGTCTGCGCCATCGTATAATCCAGAATACTGGAGGAGTTGTTGCCCAAAGATAACGAAACAGTTCCGCTTTCGACCTGGACAACTGACGAGCAGTTGGACCCTGCAATCGCTCCCTTTCCGGCGGACCAGATGGTCTGTTGTGAAACTTGCCTGCGCACAAATCCGCCGACGCGTTTGAATTGTCTTTATTGCGGTGCCGGCTTACCGCAAACTGAAAAAAACCGCGAGCTGCAAAAGCCTTTGCTCCGTCCACTCGAAAAGTGGGAACTAGGTTACAACAACATCCTGACTACCGCCGCCACTGAGGTGAAACCGGAAACGCTCGCGGCTGTCGCCGAGATCCTGCGCCTCCCGCCTGACGAGCTTTCGAGTTTACTCGCCTCGGCGCTGCCGCTGCCGATCGCGCGTCCAGCCAGCCTGGCTGAGGCGCAACTCATTGAGCGTCGTTTGCAGACCCTGGGAATCAACAGCCGCATTATGCCAGACGCAGAGCTGAGTCTCGACACACTGCCGCTCGTAAAGATTCGCGCGCTCGAATTCGATGAAGCTGGAGTCTTCGCCTACCAATCTCCGGAAACAGAAGCGCTGGAGTTTCGCTGGTCTGATCTCGCGTTAATAGTTACCGGCCGCCTGCTCTTCAAGCGGGTCGAACTAATGGAACAGAAAGGTTCGCGCGCAGACAAGATTCTCGATACTAGTGAATTTACGACCGACGAAACCGTTTTCGATCTCTACAGCCGGGGCGCACGTGCGTCGTACCGCGTGGCGGCGAACAGTTTTGATTTTTCATGTCTCGGTTCGGCTAAGGGCTTATTGGCGTCGGCGAACATAACGACGCTGATTGAACTGTTACGCGACCGCGCGGGCGATGTTATTTATGACGATTCGTTCAACCGCGTGCGCCGCCTGCTGGAGCTCGTGTGGCCGGCGGAACAACAAAACGAATCGACTGGCTGGCATCGCCGGGCACCGGGGAAATACAGCGTGAGCACAGTGACGGGCTTGAATAACGAAAACCAGTTTCTCCGTTATTCGCGGCTTCGTTATCAGCTCTGCGTAGCTGAACCTGCGAAGAGGCCGGGGGAATGACGCAAAGGAAATCGAATGGCGATCGGCAGCTTAAGAGGGATCAGCCCGCGCGTGAGCCGGCCCGAATTCGATCGTTGGCCGCAGACGAGGATAATCAAATCTATGGGTTGATGCCGGTTCTTGAGGCCTTACGCGCCGGCAACAAAAGTTTCGAACAGATCACCATCACAGAAGGTGCGCGACACGAACGTCTGCGCGAGCTGTTGGAGCTGGCACGGCGCGCGCGCGTGCCGATTCATCGTTCCCCTCGGTTCGCCTTAGATCGCGCGCTGCCCGGTGTTAACCACCAGGGCATCGCGGCTCGAATTTCGGCGTCTGCATACCGCGATGCTGATGAACTGCTCGATGAACTGGCGGCGCGCGTAGGAACTGATGACCCGCCGCTCGCTTTAGGGTTGGACGCAGTTGAAGATCCGCGCAACCTCGGCGCGATTTTGCGCACGGCCGAATGCGCTGCCGTCGCCGGAGTGTTTATTCCCGAGCGTCGCGCGGTTGGATTGACAGCGACAGTTGCAAAAACTGCGGCCGGCGCGGTCGAGCACGTGGCTGTTGCGCGCGTCACCAACATGGCCCAATTGATAGAGCAGTTGAAACAACGTAGCATCTGGGTGATCGGAGCGGCGGCCGATGGCGCTGCCGTTTACACCGAGTGGGATTGGACGGTGCCGAGCGCGCTATTCATTGGGGGCGAAGGCGCCGGCCTGCACCGGCTGGTGAGGGAACGTTGCGACTCGTTGGTTCGTATACCTTTGCTCGGACGGATAGAATCACTGAACGTGTCGGTAGCGACTGGAATCATTCTTTACGAAGCCCTGCGACAAAGGACCGTCGCGAAGTCGAAGCGCTAACGAGGTATTACCGCTTCTCGATCGGAGGAGAGCATGTTTTGTCCTAAGTGCGCAGCGCAGAATGTTGAGGGCGCCAGCTTTTGTCGTGTTTGTGGCGCCAACATCAGTCTAGTGCCGCAGGCGATCTCCGGAGCGATTGGTCCGACTAATCAAAACGAAATGAGCGACGCGAGTGACCGCGCACGACGGCGCGCTGGCCGACGCGAGCCGGGTCTCGATCAGTCCATGAAGCATCTCTTTATGGGACTCGCTTTCCTGCTCGTAGCTTTGGGTTTGGCCTATTCGTCTAAAGGTTGGTGGATCTGGATGTTGATTCCTGCGTTTTCAATGTTGGGTAAGGGTGTCGCCGAGTGCATTCGCTTCAGGGAACGTGAAAAGCAAAGGCTAGGAAACGCGCCAGTCGCCGCCTCGACTCTTCGATCACAAACGGCCCAAGACTCTTTTCCGGTGCGCGCTACCGGTGAACTTGTTCCGACGCCGCCCAGCGTCACCGAAGGCACCACGCGTCATCTCAGCGCGGAAGCTCCGACACGTCACTTAGAGGAGTAACTAATTTGCGTCTCACAACTGGCGCTGCAACTCCTCAATGAACTCTTTGTCCCAGCCTCGCATCTGCATTTCACTCTGTGAGAAAACCATCTCCGCACTGCAACGAGCGATCGAGGGCGCAGCCACGCTTTCCAATCTCATCGAATTAAGACTCGATTGTCTCGATGCTGATGAGCGTGAAACTGGTTTGCCAATCCTGTTGCAAACGTTGGAACAGTTCGGATGTAAATCAATTTTATGTTTGCGAGCGGCGGATCAAGGTGGACGCGATGAGTTTGATATCGAAACCCGACGCAGCTTCTGGAGCCGCGAATTCCCAGGTGATAGTTTTCTGGATATCGAGCTCGACCTCGTCGAAGCTTTTGACTCGCGAACACTAGATGAGCGCCAGTTGATACCCTGGCAGAGAGTCATTTGTTCCCATCATGACTTTGCGGGCATGCCGCTGGATCTTATAAGACTCTACGAACGCATGGCCGCGACGCCAGCACGTGTTTTGAAGATCGCTGTTCAGGCTAACGATGCGCTCGATTGTCTTCCGGTGTTTCAACTCCTCGCCAGAGCTCAACGGGATTCACGCGAACTGATCGCAATCGCGATGGGCACCGCCGGTATCGCGACGCGTGTTCTGGGTCCCTCCCGCGGCTCGTTCCTTACATTTGCCTCACCGAACAAAGCGCTGCCGACAGCGCCTGGTCAGATTTCAGTCGGCGCGTTGAACGACATCTACCGCATCGATCAGGTTAACGCACTGACGGAAATATACGGACTGCTTGGTTTTCCTGTTTCACACTCGTTGTCACCCCAGATCCACAATGCAGCGTTCGGGAAAGTGGATCGGAACGCAGTTTATCTTCCGTTTGAGGTTCGCGATGTGGCTGGTTTCATCAAGCGCATGATTCATCCGGCTACGCGTGAACTCGATTGGCCGATGCGAGGGTTGAGTGTAACGTCGCCTCACAAGGTCGCGGTGATGGAGCATCTCGATTGGATTGATCCGGTCGCCACCGAAGTAGGTGCGGTAAATACGATCGTCGCTGCGGACCAGGCGCTCCACGGCTACAACACGGACGTTGCCGGTTTTATCAAACCATTGCGGGAACGATTAGGCGATCTGCGCGATGCGCGCTGTGCGGTGATTGGGGCGGGCGGTTCAGCAAGCGCCGTTTTGTGGGGCCTTAAAGAATCAGGCGCAAGCACTACGTTGTTCGCGCGCGATCTATCGAAGGTCAGCAGTCTCGCCGAACGCTTTGGCGCCAGTTGGCAGAGTTTACAGGGAGCGCAGTTTACGGGATTTGATTTAGTTGTAAATGCAACGCCGCTTGGCACCGCGGGTCCGTCAGTTAACGAAACGCCAGCGACGAGCGCGGAACTCAACGGTGCGGGTCTCGCCTACGACTTGGTTTACAATCCGACTGAGACGCGATTCTTGCGTGAGGCAAACGCTGCCGGGTGCAAAGTGCTTGGCGGTTTACAGATGTTGGTGGCGCAGGCCGCGGAACAATTTCAGTTATGGATGGGCGAAGAGCCGCCGCTCGAGGTGATGCTCCAGGCTGGTCAAAAAGGGCTGGGATAGTTGATGAACGAACGCTACAGCCGGCAAATCTTGTTCGGTGGCATTGGCGAAGCTGGCCAGCAGCTCCTGCTCGGGTCACGCGCTTTGATCGTGGGCTGCGGCGCGCTCGGTTCGGCGCATGCGGAGAGCCTGGCACGCGCAGGTGTCGGCAAACTTAGGATTGCTGATCGCGATTTTGTTGAGTCCTCAAATCTTCAGCGGCAGATCATGTTCACGGAAGCTGATGCGGCTGAACGATTGCCGAAGGCTGTTGCCGCTGCCAATCACATCCGCAAAATTAATTCTGAGATTGAAGTCGAGGCGGAGACGATCGACGTCAATCAATCGAACATCGAACGCCTGATCAGCGATTGCGACGTCGTTATCGATGGCACCGACAATTTTTCCATTCGCTATCTCGTAAACGATGCCTGCGTGAAGCACAAAATCAATTGGATTTATGGAGCTGCCGTCGGATCTTACGGCGTAACAATGACGGTCCGGCCGCATCTAACGCCTTGTCTCCGTTGTGTCTTTGAAGCGCCGCCGCCCGCGGCAAGCGCTCCGACTTGCGACACGGCCGGTGTGATCATGCCGATCATAAGCATCGTGTCTGCGGTTCAGGTTTCTGAGGCTCTGAAACTTTTGACCCAACAGCAAGACAAACTGCATGGTGCGTTGATGCAGTTCGATGTTTGGAGGAACGAGTGGCGAAAAATCAATCCCGGGCCTCCGGCGCCTCAGTGTCCTACTTGCGCGCTCGGTCGTTTTGAAAATCTCGACGCAACCAACGGCGACTTCGCTGCTGTACTTTGTGGGCGCAATGCCGTCCAGATTTCGCCGGAACACACAACGCAACTGAACCTCGCCGAACTTGCGGGCAAACTCCGCGGCCTTGGCGATGTTAAAGTCAATGATTACCTGCTGCGTTTCAGCACCGGTGAATTTGAACTGACCGTTTTTAAGGATGCCCGTTCTATTATTCGTGGGACCGATGAGGTCACAACTGCACGATCGCTGTACGCGAAATTCATAGGAAACTAAATATTAAAAATGTCTCAAGCTAAACTCCGTAAACGCATTCCCCAATTTTTGAGTCGACTTGTTACTGTAACTGTTTTGATTGCGTCGCTGGCTGGCCTGAGCAGCGCCGGTCAACCTGTCATTTGGGAAACCTCGGGCCGGGCTGATTTGTTGAAGGGTGATGCGCGCGGGGTTTCAATAAGCGACACGGGCATGCTGATGCTGGCGCCGCGTCTGACTGAAATCTTCAACACGGAACAGGCCTTTGTGTGGTCGAGTGCGGTGGACGCGCAGGGAAATGTCTATCTCGGAACGGGACACGACGGAAAGATTTTTAAAGTTGGCGCGGACGGCCGTGGCTCATTGTTTTATGACGCGGCGGAGTTAGACGTCACCGCTCTCGTCGCCGGTCGCGACGGCGTGCTTTACGCGGGAACATCACCCGACGGTAAAGTCTATCGCCTCACGCCAGACGGCCGCGCCGAAACTTACTTCGATCCGGGTGACAAATACATTTGGTCGCTCGCTATTCTTAATGACAATTCGTTAGCCGTCGCGACTGGTGACAACGGAAAGCTCTATCGCGTGCGCGCCGCCGGTGCGAAGCCTGAATCATCGCTGTTGATCGCCACGAATCAGACGCACGTCATGTCACTCGCTGTCACCCCGCAGGGAGATTTGATTGCGGGAACGGATCCGGGCGGACTCGTGTTGCGCATTTCGCCGGAGGGAAAAGCGTTCGCTTTATTTGACGCGCAGTTACGCGAGATTCACGCGCTTGCTCCAGCCGCTGACGGTTCAATCTACGCACTCGCGCTCAGCGATGCGGCTTCGACCGCACGCGGGCAAACTGTTCCGGCCCCGGCTGCCCAGAATGCGGACAATGCAGCGACCGCGACAACCGTAACAATCACCGCGATCGATGAAAGCGGAACGCCGATCCAGCAACAGGCGCAAGCGGCGCGGAGTCGAACAGATCTTTCCACCGCTCGTAGTGCGGTCTTTCGTATCCTGCCTGATGGCGGCGCAGACGTTGTTTGGAGTTCACCCTCAGTCACGGCTTTTGCAATTGCGCCGGCGTTGCAAGCCGGCAGTGTCTTAATCGGAACCGCAGACAAGGGTCGGGTTTATTCGGTCACAAATAGCGGGCGCGACACATTGCTGCTGCAATCAACCGAGGCGCAAATTTCTTCGTTCCAGGTGCGCGGCAATGAAATCTTTGCGGCTTCAAGCAATCAAGGGAAATTGTTTCGCTTTGGCCAGGAGCTAATGTCGGAAGGATCATACGAATCGCCGGTGCGCGATGCGAAGTTGACAGCCAACTGGGGAAGAATATGGTGGCGTGGCAATGGGAACGTCGAGTTGCAAACGCGGACCGGCAACGGTGAGCGGCCAGACGCGACCTGGAGCGAGTGGAGTGCGGCGTATCGCGATCCGCAGGGAAGCGCGATCCTGAGTCCGCGCGCGCGTTTCGTTCAGTGGCGTGCGACGCTGCGTTCCAGCGGAGGCGTTGCCAGCCAAACGTGGATGGAAGATGCCAGCGTCGCTTATTTGCCGCGCAATGTGGCGCCGGAAATTCTGTCGATTAGTTCGCTGCCTATCGGCATCGGTCTGCAGCAGATGGCCCAGATTCAGGTTGATCCGAACGTTGAAGCGTCAGGTCTTGATCCGTCGCTATTCGGCGCGGTCGCTCAAGTTGCGCCGCGACGTTTGTTTCAACGTGGAGCGCGCTCGATCCAATGGCAGGCTGAAGACCGCAACGGCGATACGCTCGAGTATGCAATTTATTACCGGCCGTTGAATGAAACGACTTTTCGTTTGTTGAAAGACAAGTTGCGCGACAACTTTTACACCATCGATGGCGCGACGCTCGCCGATGGCCGTTATCTGATTAAGATCGTCGCCTCGGATGCGCCGGATAATCCTATCGGCCAATCACTTTCTGGTGAAAGGCTTAGTGAGCCGGTGGACATCGATAACACACCGCCGGTTTTGCGTGTGACCTCGCCCGCGAACAGTGCGCGAGTAGTTTTCGAAGTGGACGACTCGACCGGCAAGATTCGCAAGGGCGACCTGAGCATCGACGGAGCGCCGTGGACGCCCGTGTTTCCCGACGACGGTATTGCCGACAGCGGCCGTGAACGTTATTCTGTGGAGCTTCCGGCACTCGGTCCGGGCGAACACACGGTCAGCCTGAGGGCGTTTGACGGCAGTGGAAACGTGGGCACTTTGAGCATGACGCTGCGTCGCTAGCGCGAGCCAACGAACGGGTTGGGCGGCTGCACGATACGGTGCGCTGGTTCCGAAACGGTCGCATCGCAAGGTTCAGATCAGGGCTTGTTCCGTAGTAATAAAGGGTGATTCTTCCTCTGGAGTAACGAGGTTTCGCTGGCACCGTTCTTGCTCAACAGGGTCGCGGCGCATCTCTTAACTCTCCCTCCCATGCGCGCTGAAAAGCATGAGGAGGCACGGAAATTCGATGTTGAAGCTGAAACGAACAATATTGGCAATCACGGTAAGCGGGCTGTTTGCCAGTGGTGCGTTTGCCCAAAAACATGGTGAACGTCCACCGAAGCCGCCCAATACCGTGGTGGTAGCGCCAAAAAACGAAAAGCCGCCGCCGAGCAATAACAACCAACGGCCACCCGACAAAAAGGGAAAGAATTAACGGTCAGACAAGTCCTCGATTTAGTCGCCGATTAATTCAGACACGTTCAAACTAAAAACCCACGCATCGCGAGATGACGTGGGTTTTGCTTTGCAGGTTCAGCAGTCTGGAAAAGAGTGTGCGGCGCGTTTTGCCTTGGGCACCTCGCGGTTGAACTTTTGGTCCTTCGGCACTTATACCGACAGGTCACAGTTAACAGACGTAACGTTGGCTGGGCCATATTCAGCACGTCACCTCAGCAGCGTTTTTTCGCCGCACGGCAGCGAACGGCGCGCGAGTTTCCGCCGGCGAAGGAACCCAGGTCAAGCAAAAAAAAGAGGCAGAAATGAAAGACTACGGAAGATGCGTGCGCTTACGAATACTCATCTTGACCGCCAAAGACCACGTTTGCTATAAGACGCCTTCGCCCAGGTCTTTCGTGCAAGTTCCTTCAACTCCGCGAGCAACCCGTGTACGAATTACTCCTCATCCTGACAATTGTAATCAATATCACGGCTGATTTTATCGATCGTTATTCGAGTAACAAGTCAGACGCATATGTGTTAACGCTGTGGATGAGTGTTGTTCAGTTCCTCTTGATCTTCCCCTTGATCGGATTGGTCGAACGGTTATCAGTCTCACAGTTTGCTCTTATCGCCGCGATCGGCGCCTTCACTTCCTTCGGCCGCATCCGCTGGTTCCGTGCGTTATCTGAGGAAAGCGAGCAATTATCGCGACTAGCTCCACTTACCAGAGTTTCAAGTGTGATAGTCCTGGTTTTGGCTGTGACCGTACTTGGTGAATCGTTTTCTTGGGGTCAGGCCCTTGGCGCCGGGCTCATTATCACCGGAGCGTTTCTCATAAGTTTTGAACGGTGGTCGGCCAAGTTGACCACTTTCGTCAGCAACAACCGAGCTGTGTGGCTGGTCATTGTTTTTGCCGCCTCGAGCGCCACTCTTAGTGTCCTATACAAATACTTGTTGATATCAAAGGTTAGTACATGGACCATATACTTTTATGTGAAGTTGTTTCAAACGGTACCGCTTTTATTGTATGGAGCTGATCGCAACGTTCTCACTACCTCGTATTTGAAAATTCGAAACCTGAAGGTCTTTGTGTTTGCTCGAGTACTGCAAACGGCAGCAGCCTTCCTTTACTTAGTCGTTGTCAAACATCTCGCCCTCACAACGATAGAACCCATAGCGGCCTTGAGCCCGTTACTACTCTTAGTAGCAGAGTGGGGCATTAATCGGCTTCAAATGTCACCGGCAGCCCACGGGGCCATTGACGTGCCGGTGAGACCCGCTGAGAACAGAAAGCCGATTCTCAGGGTTATTGCCGTGATCGCAATGATTGTGGGAATTCTTATTTTAGGAAGAGCGTAGCGGCGATGAATAACCTATTACCGCGAAAGTACAATCTTCGACACGAAATATTTCCAGTAATGGTTGCTGGTATGTTGCTGAATCTGGTTACCCACTACCTGATTGAAAAGCCTAGCAACAGATTCATTTGGGGAGACATGGGCGGGACGGCCCTCGTGGCTATTCTCCTGGGGCCCTGGTGGGCCGCCACCGTCGGGGTATTGAACAGCGCCATCACCGGAAGTATTCAAAATAACTATTTCCCGTTTGGTTTAGAACAAGTTGTGGGGGCACTTACGTGGGGCTACGTGGCCAGGTTGCGATTCGTAAGAACTGCGATCTTCCAAAATGATAAACCTGGACACGTCAAAAATCTTTTCTATTCTTATCTGATCCTGGCCCTAAGCGGCGGGGTGGTCTGTGGCCTCTTCGCCAGCATTATCAAACTGGTGTTATATCCCAAAATGGGCCTTCCTTTACATACACAACAGCAATTGTACTTAAACCTTATAGAGTTCGCGCAGAGCAAAACCTCCCTGGTCCGCGCCGATGTTTTTGCATTGTTCACAGGGGATTTAATACGCGAGCTCATTGACAAGGCACCGCTGGTTTTGCTGGCTCTGATCTTCGTCAAGTTTATGGGATTCATTCCTGCCGTTTTGGAACGCAATACTGAGATGCCGCCGGCCCCCACGCAGGAGCCCTTGAGGACCGATGCGATCTCAATCCTCTTTTTTGTTTTCACGTATGCGATTTATTTATTGGCTGCTCGGATTATCAGTCCGGCGATGAACATCCGGAACGCCCCCTATTCAATCTATTGGCTGCGAGAGCCACAGGTGTTAGCTCTGCTCTACACACCAATCGTCCTGGCGATGCTCTCGTTTTTGTTGCTCAGTTACGGACCCGAGTCCCGTACCGGGCGCCGGTTGGATGCTGAACGTAAAAAACGAGACTCGTTATATAACTCATTGATTTCCCCCGCGAGGTTTTCTTCAGCGACACTCGCAACGTCTGAGGTCTTCCATTTATTAAAGGCTGACGGTGTTTATGGACTTCTTTTTACTGTTTTACTGTGGCCCTCCAAGGAAGCAGTAATGGGTGGAACAGTAAACTCGATTTTGATTTACTTTTGCGTAATGGCCGTTTTTGCCGGTGTCTTCTTTTACCGGAGGCGGGAATTCTCTGAAAATTTCCGAAGGGCCCATGCGTCCTTGACCACTCTTCATGGATGGCTCGACTTACGCAAGCGATTCGCAGCTCCAGAACCCATGCTTCAAATGCTCGCGGGAGTATTCAAGGATGTCTTGAAAGTGTCCGAAACTGGCGTGCAGAGACAAGGGCGGCTTTCGTACTTGCCAGCCTTGGTCACGTCGGAAAAAGGTTATCTTCACGAATTGAGTCGAGAAAATCCTGCTCGGCGATTATTGCTGATCCTGCCCGACAGTCCGGGGAACATTGATGCTGAAGTTCATCAGAACATTCAGGCATTAATGGACACCACGCGCATAGAGGTGGCGATCATACTCACTCTTTCTCCTTTGGTCTTCGATGAATCCGCTATCGATTGGCTTAAGAGGGAAGACGGAAATGGAAGGGTGATCCTGCTTCTGGCACCTGAGGACATAGAATATGCGATTTACGACAACGTTAAGGTCGGAACCCCTGAAATCGCATTCGCCCGTGGTCGAATTCACGTATTAGATTCCCTGGTTCGTCTGAGTAACGAAGCTGGAGTGACGGTCGACAAGGGAGTGGAGAAAATAGCGAGTCGAGCGCTCCCTTATCTTGAACACGTGCTGGCAACTCTATCGCCCGGAAGCTTAATACTCGATTTAGGAGCCGGTCGCGGCAGGCATGCTATTGCCGCCCTAAAGCTAGGACATCGCGTGGTCGCAGTTGAGCGAAATCAAAATGCCTGTGCAGATATGCAAACCTTTGTGTCTCAGCTTGGTAGTATTAGCGGCCGCTTTACTAATCGGTGCGAAGACTACCTTAGTACGAAAGCGGAAAGCGTAGGCCTGGTCGACCTGGTTATATCTACCGGCGTCCTTCAGCATACTAGCGATGCCGATACTTTACGGAACCATCTTCGACACCTCAAAAGCTTCGCCTTTGCCCCTGGCTCAAAGTTGTTCATTGAAATGTTGTTTGACATGACATTTGATGGAAAAACGTCGATCGACGGCCGCTTTGATTGGAGTCAACCGCAATTCGAAGAGATTTTGGATGCAGAGTTTCCTGCCACAATCTGGAGCATTGAGGTTGTGCGAGGACCCTTGCGGAGACACCAAAGTTTTGTGCTGGGAGCGAGAAGCTTTATTCCATCGGCAAAACAAGTTAGCAGCACCTCTGTGGAATATCTGATCTCTCGTGAGGGCTAGTCGCGCGAGCCACTCGAGAATTGAGGAATTAGAATGCAGGGTTTAAGGATTATCTCGGCTTTGCTGCTGTCCGTATTCGCGATGCCTTTTATGACAGCCGACCCAATAGGCTCGGCTCCTCAGAGAATTGAAACTCCCCGTATTATGAGCCAGTTTGTTATTCCAGCCCCGACCGAAAAAAATAATCGTCAGCTCGATAACGACCAACAAAAGAGACTGGTAATTGTCGACTCCGATCTGGCCAATTGGGGAGATGACAGTATGGCTCTTTGTATGCTGCTGCGGTCGCCGGCAGTGAGAGTACTAGGTGTGACATCTACCAGCGGTAACGTTTGGACCGAACAGGCCAATGTCAACATATTACGATTTCTGCAAGTCATTCAACATCCAGCAATCGCGGTACACGCTGGCGTTTCCTCTGAGCTGCACGCTGAACGACTCCGTTATTACGAGCAGGTTGAAAAGGGCAGTTGGGCCAGGGGTTCCTACGCTGGCGCGCTTGCTCACCCACTACCTCCCCTCATAGAAAACCCGCCGGGCGGCCCACGTAATTCCAGCGGATCCGAATTGTCTGCGGTTGACTTCATCATAGAACAAGCACGCAGGTATCGCGGTCAGGTTACGCTCCTGTTATTCGGGCCGGCCACAAATCTGGCAGCAGCTCTCCGTAAAGACCCTCGATTGGCGAGAAACCTTGGCCAGGTCCTGATGAGCGGAGGCGCCCTTCGCGTTCCCGGAAACACGACAAAGATGGCGGAGTTTAATTTTTGGTTCGATCCGGAGTCAGCGAATGCGGTGCTAAGGGCGGGACTTCCGTTAACGCTGTTGCCATTAGACGCGACGGAGGGTAAGTCCTTTGATGAGGAAATGACCAGATTCTTCGAGAAGGGCCAAAGCCCAATCGAAAAGTATCTTAATCAGTACTTTGAACAGAGAAGCGAGCGACGCAAAGGCCGGCCTATTCCGATTTGGGACGAAGCCCTCGCCGGCGTATTTCTTAATCCTCGAATTATTCTATCGGCTAAGCGGGAATCCATTCGTGTTGTCTTAGACCACAGCCCTCACTACGGAGCCTCACGACGCTCGCCTGCGAAGAGAGGTCGATTACAGCAGGTCATTTATCAGGTTGACACCAAGGCCCTCCATAACACGATTTATCAACTCTTCCGTTGAGCGACCTGCGAGTTCATTCAGACCTCCAATTCGGGTTTGCAAGGATTCGGGGCGGTATAACGCACTCCCCGAGTGCTCTAACGTGCAGACCACCTGACTGAGTTCTTGAACAATTTGCGCGCAATGCACCGCGACCTCGTGGAGAAGCGAAAACCCTTACGCCGCGAAAGGACAACGGTTAGTTCAGGCCGAGGACGTGTCGGTGAAGGAAGTTCGCGAGAAGCAGGAGCAGTCGTCTCTGCCGTTCGCTGCAAAGTCGCTAGTCGTTGCCCGCCCTGCGGCGGCCCACAAAGCGCTCATGAAGTTCATTGCGAAGTTGGGGCTATGGGGTGAGCACCACAGGTCCAGAAACGTTCTTGTCGAGCTAAGAAAGCATTATGTTCAAAATCGGCGAATTAAGGACTCGAGCGCCACCGGAATCACAGCAGCTATCAATGATGATATGGCTTGAAGGACCACGCGAGTATCGAGTGCAAACCGAGGACTAGAGTGAACTAGTTTATCCAACTCAAGCAATTGCTGAAGTCGTTCCAACTCATTCCCTTTGGCTTGGTCTAATTTTTCATAAGCTCTTTTGATAAGCACGTGAAGATGTAATTGCGTCCGCATCTTAGTCTTTGAGATAAGTTTATATAGATGATAGTGCACTGATCCAAATACCCAAAAGACGACTAACCAGGCTGGAACGATGGCGATTATGAACAGAAATCTAAGAGAAGTCGCGGTGTGGCGCGAAACCAGGTAAAGAAGCGGTGAACTCAGCACCACTCCAACAATCATCCCTTTGAAGACGATCCTTCCATGACTCCAAGCTATCTCCCTGATTTCCGGCGTTGTCGCAGGCGAAAATGGATGCAAGTTGAATTCACATCGGCTGAATGCTGAAGGAAGTGTTGGTGAAAATGCGCCAACATAGAATCCGAGCCCTCCCATGAATCCAGGCATAAGTACAGAGAATGCGACTAACATGGATGGAACTAACCCCAAACCTAACTGTCGTACCCGTACGAAACTACCGATTGCGCCAAAGCCTCCAATCGCAAAAGCCATCAACACCTGAGGCCAGGTGCGGAAGAATTTCTGCCACGCATGTAATGCGTCACACGAATGACCGTCCTTTAGTATGGAGGTAAACTGCGATGCGCTTTCAGACAGGTGCTTTGTAGTCTGCCAGGCAAAAGTCGTAGTAGCCAATGCGAGCAGGCTGGGCCAGATTGCAAATATGAAACGGTCCCTGGTTATCGGACCTGGCTGTCCAAGGGCAATGGGTGCAATAAAAAGCAAGGGAACTAGAGTTATGAGGCTAATCGCTAAGACAAGCTGAATCTGACCCCTGGCGGCAGGGGTTCGAATAAAATTAGCCAACCAGAGAACGATGCGGCAGCTTAGTGATATGGTAGATCTTTGTGCAACATCAGGACGATTCGGTTGAGGGCGTGGTTCGGCGAGAGGAACACTACTCATGGCTAAGCTGCTCCGTTGAGTCACGTTCTTCCAAAACTCTGGACAAGAAAAAAGCCTTACTATAGAGGCTTAGGTTACCAAAGAACTCACCGCTAGATTCCATTATCTTCGTACTCAATGTACGTTCAGTGAGCCATTGTGCCTCAGTGTGTTCTGAAGATAGGACCAGTGAACCATCTAAATACCTGCATAGAAAAATAATTCCGAGCGTTAGCGCGCCTTCGTGCTGACCGAACCAAATATCAAAGGGTGCCAGTATTTGAGCCGTAATCCCACATTCCTCCTGAATTTCTCGCTGCAATCCTTGACTTGGATTTTCATCCCTCAGCAAGCGACCACCGGGAGGAGCCCAAATTTTCGGAGGCATACTGCGTTTGAGTAAGAGAAGTTCTTGATTCCGAAACACAAACCCGAGGGTTGCAGTGGTGTGAGTATATTTTAGTCGTGCCATCTATTCTTATTCCGATTAATGAGATTAAGGCTGCCTAACATAAGAGAAGGGTGTGTTGAATGTCAGGTCCTATCAACGGCGATGGATATATCACTGTCCGAAGTGGGTGGCAATAGAAACAGGTGCGGCATCCAACAAGTCCGGAGTGGAAGAGTTAGCACTGGACGACGGAACTAAGTACGTCGGGGCTAACAACCAATCAACACGCTGCCAAGTTAACATCCATGCGTTCGGACTTTTTACGTGTTGCGTATCATGGTGAAATCAGCGATTGCCCGCAAAAGACCTGTAGGGCGCTCTAAACGTTCTAACGCAGCCTTCGTATCGTTATGCATCTTCGCCGCACGCTCGCCCGTGCCCTCAACTCCGTAGAACGCCGGGTAGGTTGCCTTTTTAGAGCGCTGATCCTTGCCAGGAGTCTTTCCGAGTGCTTCGACTGTGGCTGTTACGTCCAGCAAATCGTCAGTCATTTGAAAGAGAAGACCGAGTTGCGCGGCGTAGTCAGATACGAGCTGGAGTTCAGTTTCAGACGCGTCGGCGATGATTGCGCCGCATCGAGCGGCCGCAACGATCAAGGCTCCGGTCTTCAAGCGGTGAATCTGTTCCAACTCTGCCGCACTTACATCGCGCGATTCCGCTTCGAGATCGCACGCCTGTCCCGCCACCATACCGTGCGGCGTTCCAGCTGATCTTGCGATTTCGGTAATGAGCCGCACACGTACAGTAGCGGACAGGTTTTCGTCTTCCGAGACTGTCTTGAACGCCAGCGTCTGAAGCACATCACCAGCTAGAATTGCGGTCCCTTCGCCGAAGCGAACATGGCACGTTGCACGCCCGCGCCTAAGATCGTCGCTGTCCATTGAGGGAAGGTCGTCGTGTATCAGCGAATAGGTGTGAATCATCTCTACCGCACAAGCCGTGTCAATAAGAAGTTCGGGCACGGCGCCAAGAGTTCTACCGACGGCAAGCAGGAGGATCGGTCGAAAGCGTTTCCCTCCGCCAAAAACACTCCAGCGAATGGCGGCGTGGACTCTGGTGGGAGAGACTGACTCCGAAGGCAGAATTCGATCAAGCGTCGCATCCACAAACGTGCGAGCTTCAAGCACGAACTGCTGCAGATCCGCAGCGCTCGAGGGGGCTTGAGCCTCGGGAGGCGCCGTGTCAGATGGTGTATTCATCAGTCCGTGCTCTCATCTTCCGAGATTCCCTTTATTAGCCCAACCGCCGCTTTTCATTATTTACGGCGAACACATATTAGACACCAAGCCTAACGATCCATACCAGGCCCACAATTAGTGTCTAGAGAAGCAGGATTAAGTTCAGAGCGACCATATGCCTCAGTAACCAATATCGAGGCAAGGCTGAATACGAGTGAAGGAAAGACTCTAAAGCCTCCCGATCAAAAACAACCATTTTGTGGGATTTGTTGACCGGCTTTAACTTCAACGGTTGTGCGAAAGTGTGTGCGGATGAGAATGGGCGACTCGGTGTCGCCCGTAAGTTCTGGGAGATATTGGTGCCCGCTAATGGATTCGAACCATTGACCCCTCGCGTGTGAAGCGAGTGCTCTACCACTGAGCCAAGCGGGCACTATTTTTAAGTAAAGTTTAACCTACACCACAACTTGCTTTCTTTTCAAGCGCTTACCATGAGTGGATCTTGTTCCCTCAATTCCCAGCATTCCCTTTATTCCCGCAAGAGTCCCCAATAAGTCCCCAACAGCATTCTCCGTTGGTTGGCAAGTATGCGGCCCTGTTTCGTTTGCGTTGAACTTGGCGATGGCATTCGTCAAGTCCGTTTTCGCAACGGAAACCGCGTAATGGTTTTGCCTGTGAGTTCGAATTGTCTACTTGATACTGGGCGCTATTTATTGACGCGCCAAAACTCAACCGTGAATGGCAACGCCACCTGACCCGGTCGCTACCGCTCCCGGTTCTGAATTTGTGTTTGGCTGCTAGCGCGGTACAGGCAAGCTCAGTATCGTGGGTCGGCTAATTCAGAACCGGGAGCGGTAGCGACCGGGTGGACT
>Ga0070682_100000550_pt1 | contig 23296 bp, 16 predicted proteins | sample KBSC63LmetaG_FD_64668 | JGI IMG/M metagenome (GOLD analysis project Ga0070682, IMG submission 64668) | Corn rhizosphere microbial communities from Kellogg Biological Station, Michigan, USA - KBS C6-3L metaG | ecosystem: Host-associated > Plants > Roots > Rhizosphere | place: USA: Michigan...
GCGCGTGACCTCGAAGAAGCGCGTGGAAGCGGAGGCCGATTTCACCGGCGCCGTGACGAGGATGTTGCCGCTTTCGAGCTGATCGACGTCGCCCCAGAAAGGCGAGTACCAGTTGTTCTTGTACCAGCTGTCCACGCCGCTGAAGGTTCCCGGGAACTCGAAGGTCAGGGTGGCAGTCTTGGCGGTCTCGTCCACTTTGTACTCGACGACGCGTGAGTGGTAGTTGCTACCGCTCGAGCCCATCGCGTAGCCGCCGTTGTCGTAGAAGAGGATCGTGCCGTCGGCGTGAAATTCCGGCTCGTGCGTGTCGCTGTACTGCGACGCGGCCGGGCTGAAGGTGAAGTCGCCCGGTCCGAGGCTCGTCTTGTCGTACGTGCCGCCCATGCGCCAGAGGATGTCGCCGCTCTTGCGATCGATCTTGAGGAGGCCGATCCAGCGGCAATTGTAATACATGATGTCGTTTTTCTCATCGAGGACGAGCATGTTGCCGTGGCAAAGCTCTTCCTTCGTGCCGGCGGGCTCGAGGTGATCGAAGAGAGTCCACGACCAGGCGACCTCGTTCTTGGGCGTGAGCTCGACCAGGCGCTGGTCGTCTACCTTGGTGCTCCCGCTCATGCCCGCCTTGTCGAGCTCGTAGTTCAAGAGGTAGTTGCCCTTCGACGTCTTGCCGACGAAGTGGGACATGAGCTGTGTCGTGCTGTTGGCCGGGCCTTCCCAGAGCACCTTGCCGGACAAGTCCACCTCGCGTCCCGGTTCGCCGCTGGTCGGACCGACGAGCACCGTGTTCGACGGCAAGAGCTCGGTCGCGACGTCGCCGCGCGTGTCGCCGCTCGTACCCTGGACGAAGTACCAGACGGGTAGGCCCTTCTCGTCGTACATCACGGCGAGCGCGGGGGCGCTGAAGCTCGACGTCTGGATGTTGGTGAGCGTCCAACCTCGCTGCTCGGCGGGTAGCTCATCGATGTTGACGGTCGCCGTGGGAAGACCACTCGGCAGCTTGCCGGTCGTGAACGTTCCCTCGAGACTGCCCGAGCCCTGCGCGTTCCCCGAGACGGCGCGGATCTTGTACGGCTTTTCCGCGTGCATGCCGATGACGAGCAGCTTGTGCTCGGTCACGAGCGCGGCATCGCGAATCCGGAAGGTGTAGTTCGCCTCGCCGAAGTCGACCTCCGAGGCGGCCGCCTCGGTCGTCGTCCACGAGACGTAGCAAGAGAGCGTCATGCTCGGGTTCGCCTCGATCTTGAGGTTCGAGAGCGTCAGCATGCCGGGACCGAATCCGCTCGTGCCGGTGCCCGCCATGCCGCTCGTGCCGCCCGTGCTCGTGGTGCTGCCGGCCATGCCGCCGAGTCCGCCGCTCCCGACGGCGGCGCCGCCCGCTCCGCTCGCGCCTGCGCGTCCTGCGCCACTGCCTTGGCCCGCGGTGCCGACCGACCCTGCCGACGCGCCCGCGGCGGCTCTGCCGCCCGAGCTCCCCGAGCCGGCCCCGGCCTGCGGCATGCCGCCGTGGCTCGAGCCCGCCGAGGTGACGGAGCCAGCTCCGCCGCTCGCGCTGGCTCCCGCCGTTCCGTTCGAATCAGGCGCGTTGCTGCCGCAAGCCGCCGCGGATGCGGCCATCGAAACGATCGCACCGCACACGTAGGTCCAAGAAAGTCGCAGCATCGGTTGGTGCGCCCACTTTGGCATCGGGTCGCATCGTTACATCCCCGGAACGCCTCGCAAATCCTCCACGAACGCGCAGAGTGCGCTGATCACTTCCGTTCGCGATGGAGGAAAGCCGCTCCGCATGGAACGACACGCGCAGCGGAGCCCCAGTAGCCGATAGACTCGGTGGGACGAGTCTGCTCGGAGCACAAGCTTTTCACGGAGACGGCCAGGCTGCGCGAAGCTTTGCCGCAAGCTCTCGCGCCTCGGCGTCCTCGTAGACGAGCACGCCGATACTCCACGAGAACACGTGCGCGGGACGCGCACCTTCACCCGTCTCGTACACGGGGAGCACGTGGACGTGGAAGTGCGGAAAGCTCATCGGCAGCCCTCGGCTCGCTCCGAGCACGGCGACGAACGTGCGAACGGGCTCGAGCACGCGCTCGAGCGCCGTGCACGCCTGGTAGGCGAGGGCTTGCAGATCCGCGTACACCGGCCAGCCGAGGTCCGTCGTCCACGTGCTGTCGTGCGATCACGATCGCGTGGCCCGGGCGCGCACCGAAGCGATCGAGCATGGCCACGCCGTGGGCGCTCTCGGCGAGCAGCTCGGCCGAGTCGCGCGCGCGTTCGACCAGGGCGCACATCACGCAGCCGTCGTCTCCGCCGAGCAGCTCACGCCGATTCGCGGCAAGCAGCTCGAGCGCCTCGGGCTTCTGGACGATGCGGGGCATGGGGGGCGTGCGCGCTCAGCGGGTCGCGGCGCCCGCGCTACTTTCCGGGCATCACCCGCAAGGGGTCAGGGTCGAACAGGCTTGCGGTCAGGGTGTCGCCGAGCGCGGCAAGCTCCGCCGGGAGCGGCATGTAGTACTCGCTCGGGATCGACAGCGCGCGCAGGTAGCCCTCGACAGGGGTCGAGGCCGCGTCATCCCACGAGCAGACGACGGCCCCGTTGAACGTTTCCGGATCCAGGCCTCTGTCTGGCATCTCGCGAACGATATCCAGAAAATCCGAGAGGAGCTCGACGTCCGCTGCGAGCCGGGCTCGGATCTCCTCGGTCTCGAGCGACCATTCCTCGACCATGGCTTCGTTGCCGATGATGAACTCGCGGTAGCCGCCGCTGCACGTGAAGAAACTGCCGTTGCCGGTGATGTCCTTCTTGTAGAAGTAGACGGCGCCGATGCGCTCGCTGTGCGCGACGGCATCGGCGATGGGCACGAGGTTGTTGTCGAGATCGATGACGGCGATGCCCTCCCCGTCGCTCACGACGAGGATCCAGGCTTCGGGCTTCAGGACGATCTTGAGCAGTTTTTCGCCGTAGTCCTCGCCCGGCCAGCCCATGCGCGTGGCCCAGGGGTTCGGCCACGCGTAGCGGGCCTTGACGAACAGCTCGCTGCTCAGCTTGGCGAGGAGCTGGTTCTCGGGTGCATCGCCACGGGCGGCGAGCTCGTCGATCGACGTGAACGCGTAGCCGCGCCCGAGCCCGGGCGTTTCGGTGCGCGTGAGCAGGATGCGATCCCGCCGGAGCTCCTCCGCCTGTTCTGCGGTCGTCCACGAGTAGAGAACGCGATGCGCGGGCGCGGCGTTCCACACCATCTGATCGCAAAACGGCCCCACGTCGTTGGGCGCGCTGCAGCTCGCGGGCGAATCGGGCGGAACCCGCGTGGGGCTCGAGAGTCCGCTCTCCGGGCTCAGGTACGGAGGTGCTCCGGGACGGCTTCCGCCCAATCCGCCCGTCGCGCCGCTCCCCGAAGCTCCACCGGTGACCGATAGTGTCCCGCCGCTGCCGCTCGCCCCGCTCGCCGCAGGGGTCGCGCCCATCCCGCCGCCGGCGGTGGCGCTCATCCCACCGGCGCCCGCCCCGTCGGCCCCAGGTGACGTGCTCGCGCTGCAGGCGCCGAACGCGAGCGCGCCGAGCGTGACCGTGCACAGGGCTGCTCCGCGCCCGGGGCGCGCGATGCTGACGAATCTTCTGGGCGTCACCAAGCCGAACCGTGAGTGTACGCCTTCGTGGAATGAGCCTCGAGAATCGGCTCGCGACGACCCCTGGCGCAGCGCGTCGGAGTCACCGGTTCAGGGGCCGGGGGGGTAGCCCATGCACGTGGAATCGTTCGCCCAATCCGGATCGGCGCACTTGCCGTCGACGCAGGTGAATCGGTCGATGCAGCTCCCGCACGATTCGCCGAGATCGCTCAGCGCGACGCACGTGGTGTCGCAGTGCGCCTTCGAGCCGCACGCGTCGGGGGACGCCTCTCCGCACGGCTCCCCGAGCGGCAGCGCCGCACGACAGACCGACCCGGATTCCAGGTACTCGCAGTAGAGCCCGTCGTCCTCGAAGCAGAGCGCGAGATCGTCCGTCGTCGCAAACCCGTACGTCGTGCTCGAGCAATCGTCTCCGGAGCTGCAGGTACCGGAGCAGCTCTCGTTCAGCTGGGCGCGCGGAACCTTCTCGCAGGTGCCGAGCGTCTCCTGGCCCGAGCTGCCGGTGATGAGGCAGGTCATCGTGTCCGTGGAACGATCGCAATCGTAGCCACCGGCGCATGGCTCACCCACCGCCTGATGGCCGATGAACACGCCCTCACAGGCGGCAACGATCGCGTTCAGGTTGCACTGGTCGGCGGCCGATTCGTACGCCGCCTTGCACCGTGCGAGGGAGGCACTGTCGACGGTGACGTACCCCGCGACGATGCCGGCGATGCCTTGGTGGTGCGCTGAGTACGTGGACTCGCAGTCGTCGAGCATCGGCGTGATGCCCGGCGCCGCGCAGCAGGTCGCCGCGGCGGTGCACGCCGTGGCTATCGTGTCCTCGACCGCCTCGAGCGCGCCGGGGTCGGCGCCGCCCTCGGGCGCGCCGGCATCACCCGCGCTCGCGCCTGCCGTGCCGCCGCCCCCGCTGCGTCCGCCGCCGTTTTGCCCGGCTTCGGTACCGCCATGGCCTGCGCCCGCGCCTTGCCCCGCGCTCCCGCCACTCGCGGTGTTGCCCGCTTTGCCCGCGCTGCCGCCGCGCCCGGCGGCGTTCCCACCGCTCCCGGCCCCAGCGCCACGTCCCGCGACGGCGCCCGCACCCGCCCCGCCACCTGCCGCGCGCCCGGCTCCGCTGCCACCGTGGCCCGCGCCCGCGCTGTCGTCGTCGCCTTCGTCGTCCTCGCTCTTGCCGCACGCCGCGGAGAGCACCAAGAGTCCGATCACGCTCGCCCAGCCGATCTTGGAAATAAGCATCGTCAGCCGCCTCCGCCCGAGGAAAGCGATTCTATCACGATCTCGCGCAGGGTCCGCGCGTGCCGTCAGTCGCAGCCAATTTGCGCGTCGTCGAACGCCACGTCGTCGATCCACGCGGTGAACCCCGGCGGCGCGCTCTGATAGTTGATCCAGCCGACGCGGAGCTCTTCGAATGCATCCGGAATGTCGGAGTCGTCGTAGTTGCCGGCGCCGTGCTCGAAGCTCAAGATTTTTTCGCCGTCGAGGTAGAGCGCGTAGCTCTGATTCGACGCTTGAATGTGGTACTCGGCGCAGTGCCACTGCGCATCGAAGTGGTAGTCGTAGCTCGTCTCGGTGCCGAACTCGCCTTCCCCGATGATTTGCACGTTGTAGATGAAGTTGTGGCGTCCGCCCACGTCGGGCGTGTCCTTCGCCTGCTTGATGGTGTCGAGCGGGCGGTAGTCGGACTGCCCGTTCTTGGGGCCGTCGCCGAGGAGCGACACCAGCGTCGAGTGCACGAACGCGTCGGGGAGCGGCGTCTCGACCTTGTAGTAGATGCGCCCCCAATGCGCGCTGCCGAGCAACGCAGCGTCGTGATAGATGCGGCGCTCCGAGTTGCTCGCCGCACCGAGCCGGAGCGCGTGCGAGCCGCCATGCGCGTCGCCGTCGGAGACGGCCGCGAGCTCGCCATGGCGGGTCCAGCCGCTCGGCACGCTCCCGACGGCGGTGCTCTCGAAGTCTTCGCAGAGGAGAAGGTCGCGCCCCGCGCAGCCGTTCGCGCTGGGGGGTGCGCCGCCGTCGTTCGCGCCACCGGCGGGCGCGCCCGAGGTCCCGCTGTCGGTTCCGCCGCCCGCCGAGCCGCTCGCTCCACTGCGCCCGCCCGTGGCTCCCGTTCCGGAGCTTCCCGCGCTCGTGCCGCCCGCGCCGTTTCCCGCGCTTCCCGCGCTGCCAGTGCCCGCGTTGGCCACCGTGCCTGCGCTGCCGCCGGCTCCCGCGCCTCGACCGGCGCTGCCCGCGACCCCCGCTGAACGCCCCGCGGTTGGCGCTCCGCCGCTCCCGCCCTTTCCGGCGCGACCACCCTTCCCGGCGCTGCTCGTTCCGGCGCCTCCGTCGCTCGCTGCCGGATCTTCGGAGCAGCCGGCGAGAGCGCTGAGAGTCGGGGCCGTGGTCGCCAGCAGCCACGGGACGATTCGGGACGAGAGGGTCGCGCGGCTCATGGCTCGATCACGACCCACGACCTGCGGCGGACGGCTCAGGAGCTCGGCGCAGGGGTGAACGTTCTTTTGGTCGGGGTGAATGCGCGCGGGGTTTCAGCGCAAGTGGCGGTTTTTGCTAACTGTTCCGCAATTCCACCGACCCGTGCACGCGCGGTCGCGCGCGGCGCGGCGCTAAGAAGAATCGCCTCATCCACCCATTTGGATGTCACAGAAAAACGCCCGGCGCACGGGCCGGAGCCCTGCGCGCGCCTGCTTCGGAGCGTTTCGGGGCACCATGAGTAAGTTGCATGCCTCTTCCCTCTGCGAGTCCTCGGACACACCTCTCCCGTCTCGCTCTGTGGGCGACGCTCGCAGGCTCCCTGTGCGCCGTCACCCCGGCGTGGGCCGACGACGCAGCGCCGACCGCGGCCGAAACGGCCAAGGCGAAGCGCGAGCTCGACAAGGGGCAGAAGCTCTACAAGCAAGGCAAGCTCGACGAAGCCTTTGCCGCCTTCGAGGCGTCGCACGAGACGGTCGCTGATCCGAAAGCTTCGCTGATGATGGCGCGCATCCAGCGCGACCGGGGCGAGCTGCTGAAGGCGCACGCGACGTACGAGGGTGCGCTCCGCGAAGCGCAAGCGGCGGAAGCGAGCGGGAAGGCGCGGCGCGCGACGGCCGACGAGATCAAGCGCGAGCTCGGCGAGCTGGCCAATGTGCTCGGCTGGCTCACGATCGAGGTTCCGCACGCGCCTTCGGGCACGCGTGTCTCGATCGACGGGCGCGACGTGACGAGCCAGCTCGGCAAACCGATTCGCGTCGAGCCAGGGCCCATGGTCGTTGCGGCAACGGTGCCCGGGGGAGTCGCCAAGAACCAGAACGTGACGGTCAAGGCGGGAGAGACCGCGACGGTGGAGATCTCGTTCTCGGCGTGGAGCGACAGCGACGCGTTGCTCGCGGAAGACCCCGAGCCTGCGACGAAGCACGCCGACGACGACGCCAAGCCCGAGAAGTCGTCGGGTTCCAGTCGGGCGCCCGCGTGGATCGCGGGCGGAGTTGGCGTCGCCGGCCTCGCCACCTTCGCGGTGTTCGGCATCCTCGCGAACTCCAAGTACAGCGATCTCGAGGCGTCGTGCGCGGAAGGGCAGTGCCCTCCCGAGCTCGAGGACGAGCGGAACAGTGGGAAAACGTTTCAAGCGGTCGCCAACATCGGGCTCATCGTGGGAGCGGTCGGCGTCGCGACGTCCGTCACGCTGTTCGTGATCGGGCCCGCCAAGGCCGCGCCGGCAGCCGAAGCGCGCGCGCCGAAACTTCGCGTTGGGCTCGGCTCGGTCGAGCTTCAAGGGAGCTTTTGATGGGTCTCGCGCGCACGGTCGGTGCATTCGGGCTGCTTTTCGTCGTCGTGGGGTCGTGCACGAACGACTTCGATCAGTTCGACTTCGACGGTCCGAACGACGTGCCCCGCAAGCCTTCGGTGGGGGGCGGCACCGTGCACGACAACACCGGAGGCTTTGGCGCCACGCCGACCGGCGGGCGCGGTGGACGCGCCGGAGCGGGGAACAACGGTGGGGCGGGCGCCGTGAGCGGCACGGCCGGTCGTGGTGGCACGGCAGGCAGCGGCGCGGTGGGCGGCGGCGGCAGCGGTGCGGTGGGCGAAGGTGGAAACGGCGGCGAAGCTCCGCAAGGTGGCGCGGGAGCCGGAGCGATGAGCGGCGCGGGCGGCGCGGGGGCCTCGGGTTGCCCCGACGATCAGCAGGAGTGCGACGCGAGCTGCGTCCCGCTCCTGGCGCTCGAGCACTGTGGCAGCTGCGAGAAGGCCTGCGTCACGGGGTTTGCCTGCGAGTCGACGGGCTGCGCGTGCGACGCGAGCGAGGATTGCGCCGCACCCGCGACGGGCGCCGGCGGCAGTGGTGGCGAGAGCGCCGGGGGCGCCGCGGGCGACGCTCAGGGTGGCGCTGCCTCGGTGTCCGCGCAGTGCTTGGCCGGGCGTTGCGTCTGCGGCGTGACGCAGTGCGGGGAAAATCAGCGCTGCCAGCCCGACGGCAGCTGCGGCTGAGCCGCAGAGCTGCCGCCGTTCGGGGAGAAGTGGCCCGTTTCTGGAACCGGTTCCGGAAATCGGCTACACCCCTTCGACCTCGATGCTCCCGCGCTTCACGCTCGCTGCGGTCCTTGCCGCGTCCTTCCTCGTCCCCGCTCGCGCTTCCGCCGCCGACACCGACATCCGGCTGAGCTCGCTCGGCTTTTTGCCACTGCGGGTGAAGCGCGCCGCCGTCGTGCTGCCGGCCACCTCGTTCAATGTCGTGCGTGACGCTGACGGTGCAGTCGTGCTGAGCGAGCTGCTCACCGGGCCCGTGAGCGACCAAGACACGGGGGAGAGCGTGCTCACGGCCGACTTCAGCAGCTTGACGGAGCCGGGCACCTATCACCTGGAGGTCGAAGGGGTCGGCCGCTCGGTGAGCTTCCCGATCGACGCCGACGTGTATCGGAGCGCGTTCTCGACGACCATGCTCGGTTTCTATGGCTGGCGTTGTGGGACGGACGTGTCGTTCACCTTCGCGGGCACGCAATTCGGGTATCCGGCGTGCCATCTCGCGGACGCTCACAGCGAGCCGATCGGCGGAACGGGAGTGCGCGACGGCATCGGCGGTTGGCACGACGCGGGGGACTACGGGAAATACACCGTCAATTCTGCGTTTTCGGTGGGGATGATGCTCTCGGCTTGGGAGGATTTCCAGGGCGCGCTCGAGCCCCTGACGCTCGCCATTCCGGAGACGGGCGGCGCGCTCCCCGACTACCTCGACGAGGTCAAGTGGGAGCTCACCTGGCTCCTCAAGATGCAATACTCGCCCACCGACGGGCGCGTGTCGCACAAGCTCACCGAGACGTCGCACCCCGGGTTCACCATGCCCGACGTCGACACGGGCTCTCGTTCCTTCGTGCCGTACGGGACGGCGGCCACGGCGGATTTCGTCGCTGCGCTCGCGCAGGCGTCGCGCATCTATCGCGCTTACGATCCCGCGTTCGCCGAGCAGTGCCTCGCCGCCGCGCGCGTTTCGTACGACTACCTGGTCGCGAACCGCGCCGACGTCGCCGCCAACGAAGCGGGCTTCATCAGCACGCAATACGCGAGCACGGACAGCGACGATCGCATCTGGGCCGCCGCCGAGATGTGGGCAGCGACCGGCGAGGCCGCGGCGCTCGCCGACTTCGAGACGCGCATGAACGCCGAGGCGGAGAAGGTGAGCCTCGATTTCGACTGGGGCAACGTCAAAAATCTCGGAATTTTCACGTATGTCGCCTCGACGGCGCCGGGCCGCAGCGAAACGCTGCTGAGCGCGCTGCGCACGCTGATCGGCTCGGCCGCGGGCACGCTCGTCTCGAACCACAAGCGCGGCGGGTACGGGCGCGCCCTCACCAACTACTACTGGGGCGTCAACGGCTCCGTCGCGCGCAGCTGCATGCTGCTCCAGAAGGCTTTCCGGCTCGCGCCGAGCTCCGATTACCTCGACACCTGCTCGGAGCAGCTCGATTTCCTCTTCGGGCGCAACCCCTTCGACCGCTCGTTCGTCACGGGGCTCGGGTTGAACCCGCCGCTCCATCCGCATCACCGTCCCTCCGCGGCCGACGCCATCGACGCGCCGTACCCCGGGCTCCTCATCGGGGGCGGGTGGGCCTATCGGGCAATGGCTGGGCCGCCGGCGATCCCGGCGTGCACGCTGCCTGCGGGCCTGTGCTGGGCGGACGATCAAAATAACTATGCAATCAACGAGGTGGCCATCAACTGGAATGCCGCCCTCGTGTACGCGCTCGCGGGCTTCGTCGGCGGCGGGCCTCAGGTGCCCACGGGAACGGGCTCGGGAGCTGCGGGAAACGCGGGAAATGCGGGAAACGCAGGAAATGGGGCGAGCGGAGCGGGTGCACCGAGCACCGGCGGCTCGACGAGCACCGACGCAGGCTCGCCGCACTCGTCGAAGTCGGGCTGCGGCTGCGCGGTTCCGGGCACGAACAATCGCGGACTTGCGTGGCTCGGGCTGATGGCGCTCGGCGCGCTCGCGGTGCGGCGCTCACGCGGCTTTCCGAACTGAGTGAAACCGAGGGCCGCTATATACGATCTCACGTCGCTGTGACGAGATCTGGCAGGTGTAGGTGGCCTGCGGTTACTTCAGTACTAGATGGGCCCCGAATGGGACGATATCGACGCCGGTTGGGACGAGGTCGCGGGGACCGTTCCGCCCCGCGCCCCCGCACCTAGCGTTCCCGCGCCCAGCGCGAGCCCGAGCATTCCCGCGCCGGCGTCGTCCACGGAGATACCATTCGAGGCCACTCCACGCGCGACGCGCCGACCCGAGGTGTACGCCTCGAGCGAATCGCTGAGCCCGGCCGAGTTCACGGCGCCCCCCTCGCGCACTGAGTCGACGCCGCTTTCGCGCTTGGGACCGGTTGCCGTGTTCGCGGCTCTCGCTGCGGCGACGTTGCTATGGCTGGGTCACGCGCCCAAGGTCGCTGCGCCAAACCCTGCGGCGGCCACGCAGCCCCCGACAGTGCCGGCCGCGGTCGTTGCGCCCGCACCCCTTGCGCTCGCACCCCTTCCGCCAGTCGCCGAGCCCGCCCCGGCGGCCGCACCAGCCCCCGTTGCGCCGAGCCCCCAGCCGCCGAGCCCCGAGCGCATGCAGCTCGAGCCCCTGGTCCTCGAGGCGGGCAACCGCGCCGCGGTCACCGTGCGGAGCGTTCCCGAGGGTGCCGTCTTCTTCGAGGGGGGCCAGCGCCTCGGCACGAGTGAGGTGCGCATCAACGTGCTGCCCCAGAGCAAGCGGCACCTGACTGCGCTGCTCAACGGCTACCGCCCGCTGAACTTCAAGGTCGACGGCACGAGCGAAACGCTCACGGTTCGGCTCACTCCCGTGGTCGCCCCGCCCGAGCCAGCGACCGAAGCCCCCGCCGCGTCGCCGTAACTCGGCCGGCCACCGGTTCGAGCCCTCGGCCGAGCCCCGTCGCGACCTTCGTTGGTGACGATGTAGGCGTGCGCCCGACTGTTGCAGTGACACACCTCACCATGATCGCAAAGCCAGCCCCCACGCTGTTGCGGTCGGCAACTGTGCGGGATTTTTGGGCCACCGCGCATGGCACCGCGTATGCAGAAGAGTCACGCGGGAGTCGATGCCATGAACCACGAGATCTCGACAGGTAACGCTGCGCTCGATGCTTGGGTGAACGAAACATCCGCGCTGTGCGAGCCCGAAACAATCGTCATCTGCGACGGCAGCGAAGGCGAAAGAAGCCGACTCATCGACCTCGCCTTGGCGAGCGGCACGCTCATCGCCCTCAACCCGGAGAAGCGCCCGAACAGCTACCTCTGCCGCTCCGACGTTCGCGACGTCGCGCGCGTCGAGAGCAGAACGTTCATTTGCGCCGAGTCCGAATCCGCCGCGGGGCCGACCAACAACTGGCAAGATCCGACGCTGACGAAAGCGGCGCTGACGCGGCTTTTCCGCGGCTCGATGCGCGGGCGCACGCTCTACGTCGTGCCGTTCAGCATGGGTCCGGTGGGCTCGCCGCTCTCGCGCATCGGCGTCGAGCTCACGGATTCCCCCTACGTGGTTCTCAGCATGCGGATCATGACGCGCATGGGCGCGCCCGTGCTGGCGGCCCTCGGTGACCGCGGCGACTTCGTGCGCTGCCTGCACTCCGTCGGCGCGCCGCTCAGCGCGGGGCAGGCCGACGTGCCGTGGCCGTGCAACCCGGACCGCACGATCATCGCGCACTTCCCGGACGAGCGCAGCGTGTGGTCGTTCGGGAGCGGATACGGTGGCAACGCGCTGCTCGGCAAGAAGTGCTTCGCGCTGCGGCTCGCCTCCGTGATGGCGCGCGAGGAGGGCTGGCTGGCCGAGCACATGGCGCTCCTCGGCGTCGAATCGCCGACCGGCGAGCGCAGCTACGTGGGCGCCGCGTTCCCGAGCGCTTGCGGCAAGACGAACTTCGCGATGCTCGTCGTTCCCGACGCGCTTTCGGGCTGGAAGGTCACGACGCTCGGCGACGACATCGCGTGGCTCCGGCCCGGCGCCGACGGTCGCCTCCACGCGATCAACCCCGAAAACGGCATGTTCGGCGTAGCGCCGGGCACGAGCGAACGCTCGAATCCGAACGCCATGCGCGCGATCGCCGCCGATTCCATCTTCACGAACGTCGCGCTCACCGACGACGGTGACGTCTGGTGGGAGGGCATGACCGAGGAGCCCCCGGCGCACCTCATCGACTGGCGTGGCCGCGATTGGACGCCAAGCTCCGGCACGCCGGCGGCGCATCCGAATGCGCGCTTCACGACGCCTCTCGAACGTTGCCCGTCGCTCGACCCGGCATGGAACGATCCGAGCGGCGTGCCGGTGGACGCTTTCGTGTTCGGTGGCCGCATGAGCCACGACATGCCCTTGGTGTTCCAGACGCGGAACTGGGAGCACGGCGTGTACGCGGCTGCGACGATGGGCTCGGAAGCGACGGCTGCCGCGGAGAGCAACCTGCCGGCGATCCGCCGCGACCCGATGGCGATGCTGCCGTTCTGTGGCTACCACATGGCCGATTACTTCGCGCATTGGGTCGAGATCGGGCAGGCGCTGCGCGAGCCCCCCGCCGTCTTTCGCGTGAACTGGTTCCGTCGCGACGACGACGGCAAGTTCCTGTGGCCGGGCTACGGCGAGAACGCGCGCGTCCTCGCGTGGATCGTCGAGCGAGCGCGTGGGCGAGCCCGGGCTACGGAAACCCCGTACGGCTTCATGCCGCGCTACCGCGACCTGAACCTACGCGGCCTCGAGCTGTCGGAAGGTGACTTCGAGCACCTCATGCGCATCGAGGTCGCACGCGCGCTCATCGAGCTCGATTCGCACGACACGCTGTTCGAGCCCCTCATGAGCCGCCTCCCGCGCGAGCTCCTGCATCAGCGCTACCTCCTGCGGGAGCGCCTCCACCGCGCCGCGGAAGCGTCGTCGGGCCCGGTGCACGAGGCGCCGCTCCTGATCGAGTCGACGGCGGCGTGAGACTCCCCATGCGCGCGGGAGCGCACGTGGGTCCGCCGTGATGGTGGAGATTGAGTCGAGAGGCGCTGGGACTCCTTGGACCGGCCATTCAAGCTAGTAGACTCCGCTCGCGCTCGAGACCGTCGGAAGTACGCCGCTGCTCGAGACGCTGCGGTTTGCGCAGAACCCCGTGCTGCCCTCCGTGCCGCCTGCCGCGATCACTCGCTTGTTCGCGTTCGGGGTCAGCACCACTGCGCCGGTGCCGGGAGTCACAGCCGCGTTCGAGGTCGATGCGACCGTGGACGCGCCCGTGGCGAGCGTCAGAGTCCAATTGGTCGTCGCGACCGTCTTCACGTTGGTGACGTCGAAGTGCACGCAGTAGCCGGCGCCCCAATCGGAATCGACCACCAGCTTGACGGCGATTCCGCCAGGCAGGTCCTGGCACACGCCCGCTGAGCACACCAGGCTCTGACAATCGCCGCCAGCGACGCAGCCAAGGCCCTCGTCGCACGCAAGGCAGCCCCCTCCGCAGTCGAACGCCGTTTCGCTGCCGTTTTGTGCCCCATCGCTGCAGGCGCTGGGTGCACCGCCCTCGCAGAGTTCGAAGCGATTCGTGCCCGTTCCGCCGTTGCAGGTATCGGTCGCAGCGCCACCTGAAAGCAGGTCGTTGCCCGCCCCGCCATTCAGCGTATCGGAACCGACGTCTCCGAAGAGAGAATCGTCGTTGTCGTCGCCGAACAGCTGGTCTTGACCCTGGCCCCCGGAGAGCGAGTCCGTTCCGACACCGCCATAGAGGAAATCGTCGCCGTCACCGCCGCTCAGTGCGTCGTTACCGCTTCCGCCGATCAGCGTGTCCTGACCGGGACCACCGAATAGGCTGTCGTTGCCACTGCCCCCGTCGATCTGGTCGTTGCCCTCGCCGCCGGAGATGAAATCGTTCCCGCCTAGCCCGTTCACGCTGTCTTGGCCGCCCCGGGCGAGGATACAGTCCGAACCGGCGGTGCCGTTGAGAACGTCGTTCGTCGACGTACCGATGATCACGTTGGTGCCGCTCGGGCAGCAGGTGGAACTGTCGCCGAGCACGACCGTGACGCGTTGAACCGCGGTGCGCGTATTGAGCTGCGCGTCGCGAGCCGTCCACGTGACCAGCGTCGTACCCAGCGGGAACTTGGCGGGCGCGTCGTTGGTGATGGTGACGGCACCACCGCAGTCATCGGTCGCAACCGGCGTCCCGAGCGCGGGCGCAGTGCAATTGCTCGTCGTCACGTCACCGGGCACCAATCGAAACACGGGTCGCACCGTGTCGGTGACGACCACGTTCTGCACCGTCGTCGCCTCAATCCCAGCCGCGTCCTTCGCCGTCCACGTCACCGCTGTCGTCCCGTTGACGAACGTCGACGGGGCGTTGCTCGTCACTTCGACGGCACCGCAGGCGTCGTTGGCCACCGGCACAGGCAACGTTGCCGGGCCGCAGTTCGAAAGCGGGAACGGGGCGAGCGGCAGCGGGCCTTCGAAAGTTGGAGGCGTGGTGTCGATGACGTTGACGACTTGCGTCGCCTCCGCGCTTTGACCGTCGTCGTTGGTCGCGGTCCAGGTCACGGTGGTGGGACCCAGGCCGAAGCTTTCGGGGGCGTCGTTGTCGATCTCGAGCTCCTCGTCGCACGCGTCCTCGGTCTCCACGTCGCCGAGATCGACCGGCCCGCAGTCGTGCGTCACCACGGGTTCAGGCGCCGTCGTGAACTCCGGTCCGGTGCCCAGGCCGCTCATGCAAGCCTGCCATTGGAGGTGCGCAGCGTGCAGCCTGAGGGCGCTGGTACGTGCCTGGGCGCAGCTAGCGTTCTGCACCGGATTGCCGGGCGAGGTGACCGCGCAATTGTAGTTCGAGTGCGGTTGATTGGCTTCTTGCCAGGTGCTGCACCCATAGATGTTCGGCGCCGCGTGCGTCGTAACTCCGCACATGAGGTTCGTGCGATCGCCCTCCGGAACGGTTTGGTTCGACGCGTCACAGCGCGGGCTTCCGGCACTTCCGAAGAGATCAGGCAGTCCGAGGTAGTGACCGATCTCGTGTGCCACCGTGTACTCGGGGGAGTCGGGAGTGATCAGAGAAAATTCGGAGCCTTTCGAGAAGCCTTCACTCTCCTCGCCGGAGCTGGTGATGCAATCGCTGGCCCTGCGGAAGAAATCCTTCGCGGTCGCGTTGAAGATGATGGGCATCGTGGTGGGAGGCATACCCGACAGCGGATTGCCGAAGATGTCGTTGTGCGCCTGGTTGCGAGCCAGATTGACCAGGTGGCGAGCAAGGCTCGTGCGTTCAGCGTCGTCGCAAATGCCCGAGGCCAGCTCACAAGTTCCGAACTGGTGGCTCGGATCGTGGCCCTGATCGATGCACTGGCCCCAGTTCTGGGGGCAGGCACCACCCAAACCGCACGCCGGCCGTCGCTGGAACTCGACGGGCCGCCACCTGCCGCCGGGACTGTCCGGCTGATCTATTTCTTCGGGCATTTCGAGCACGACGATATCCACCAATCGGAACTGAACTCCGCATTGCGTCCAAATGTCGTCGGGCTGTATCCAGCTGCCGGCCTTCCACAAACTGTAGCCTGGTGGCGGATTTGAAACCTGACTCGCGCTCTGCTGCACGGAACCCTGAATCTTCAAAGGACCGCCGCCAGGTGCGGGAGTGCGCTGGATCGCCACGGACCAGACATCGTCCCACAAGACCTGTTGATAGGCCTTTTGAGCGAGCGCTTCCATGGTCGCTTTGACGCCGCTTGCGTACGCGGGGACGACGACTACGGCCGTGACGGGAACCAGAGCGGTCGCCGGGTGGAGCGTATAAGGCGTGGGACTGGACAGAGTGACCGATTGCGTGGGGTTGTTTAAGGGACTGACGACCTGAGTCGCCGAAACGTTCAGGGTGCCGAAGCCGAGTCGAGTGCCGTGGTGGTCAAAGACGCCGGCCCCGATGCCGGCAAACTCGACGGCGCCCACGGGCTCAGGGCGCAATTCCTCCGAACGTCCGTAGGTGGCGGGTCCCGGCGTCACCACCGTCTCTTGGAAGAAGAGCTCGAAGCGATTGAGCTCGTAGGCCGGGCTATTGATCGTGACGGACGTGCCCGTGTCCTGACTGAATCCGAAGCCCCCTATGAACACGGGGTTGTCGACCGGCGACAGATACTGGTTGGTGAGCGGATCGAGAAGCGGCTCCTCGAGCGCGTCCTGCTGACCTGTTAGGACCCGCGCGCGCTCTTGAGCGACGGGGCTGCAGTCCCCGCCTTCTCCGCATCGACCCGCGCTGCTGCAGGCGGCATGCCCGAGCGCCAACACTCCCAGAATCACTCCACCGCTGATTCCTAACGAGTTTCGCATCGCGTCCTCCCGATCCTCCCGATCCTGCTCCCACACGGCCCGCGTGCCCACATGGAGCTCGGATTCAGAGGGGCGATTCGAGCAGAAGTCCCTGGTCAATGCAACCCCCGCCTGGCTCTTCGGAGACCCGGGCCAAGAGCTCTCCCAACGCATCGTAACGCGTGGAATGCGTGTCTTCGTTGCAGAGTTGTGCCGCGCAATCCCCGAGGCGCGCGCAAAGGTCAGTGCACGTGCGTGGATTGGGGACTGTCGCTCCCTTGCCGTAGCCGGTGTCCAGCTTGCGCGGCTCGTCGTCGTCCCCGCCGCCGCTGCACGCGAGCAAGCCGAGCCCGGCGAGCACGGCGACTGCCGCATACCTGTACATCGGGCGCCCAGAACGCTTCCGACCAACCACAGAGCGCTAGGAGCCCACGACTGTCTGCCCGTCTCAAGGGGCTACGCCGATCGTCCCAAAATCGGCGCGGAGCGCGCGAGCGCGCTGGGCGGCGACCTCGGCGATGCGTGCCGCGTCACGCCCGACGCCGTGAATCATCGCGGAGGAGAAGGAGTAGAGGAACTGTTGCCCCACGAAGTAGAGGCCGGGCTGTTCGCGCACGACGCCGCCTTCATGGCGGGGATCGCCCCGGTCGTCGAAGATCGGCAGCTGGATGAAGTCGAGGGCGCTCTCGAATCCCGTCGCCCAGATCACGTTCGGCACGTCGAGCACCCTTCCGTCGGCGAGTCGCGGGCGCCCGTTCTCGACGCCCACCACGCGTGCGGCGCGCTCGACGCCCGCGCGTGCCAGGTCGGCGGGCCTTTGGCGAATCAAGGGTCCGCCCTGGCTGATGAGCTTGGGGCGCGCCTTGCGTCCGAGCGGCGTGCGAATGGTGAGCACCCGGTGGAATACGACGCGCAGCAAGAGTCGCGCCGCGACCCAACGCCCCCAGAAGCTCCCGATCTTGAACGGGACGAACCCCACGTCTCGGCCCGAGAGCAACACCTGGTGGCCGTTCTTGGCGACGTCCATGCCGATCTCGGCGCCCGAATTGCCTGCCCCGGCGATGAGCACGGAGCCCGGCGCGAGCTGGGCGGGGCGCTGGTAGTCGCTCGAGTGAAGCTGCACGATCTCGGGTGACAGCTCGCGGGCAAACGGCGGCAAACGGCGACGCTGGTAGCTCGACATCGCCACGATCACCTGCGGTGCGCGCAGCTCGCCGCGGCTGGTGCGCACGAGGTACGCGCCCTCGCCGCCTTCGAGTCCGGTCACGCGGGCGTCGCTCAGGATGGGGAGCTCGAAGTGCTTCGCATATTGCTCGAGGTAGTCGCCCATCTCGTTCTTGGTGGGGAAGTAGTGGGCCGGGGCCGGGAACGGCAGCCCGTCGAGGCTGTCGAGCCACGCGGGCGTGAAGAGTCGCAGCGAGTCCCAACGTCGTCGCCACGAATCGCCGACGCGCGGGCTCGCGTCGACGATCACGAACCTGAGGCCGAGCCGGCGCAGGTGGTACCCCACGGAGAGGCCCGCCTGACCGCCGCCGATGACGATCACGTCGAGCGCTTCCCCTCCGGCCGGGGTCTCGCGGTGGGGAGCGCGGGCGAATGCCGCCCCTGCGTCGATCAGCTGCGTTGCTAGCGTTTCGTGGTGCATGGTGGGCTCCTGAACGCCGGGAAAAAACGGCGTTTCATGAGCCCGACGCTAGCGAAGCGGAGCCCCCCGCCGCTTCCACACAAACCCCCAGCCGGTGCGTTTTTTCGTATGGGTAGTTCTACCCACGCGCGGCGAGCGAGCTCAGGTGAGCTTGTTTTGGTAGGCGTACGCCGTCGCAGCCGCGCGGGAGGGCACGTCGAGCTTCACGAAGATGTTGCTCACGTGGCGATCCACGGTTTTCTCGCTCAGAGAAAGCTCCTGCGCGATCGCCTTGTTCGTCTTGCCTGCGGCGACGAGGCGCAAGACCTCGAGCTCGCGTGGGCTCAATCCGGCGCGATTCTCCGGGGTCGTTCCGGCCAAGCGCTCGAGATCGTGCTTGGCGCCGAGCTTCTCGAACGTGGCGCGCGCTGCTTCGAGTTCGAGCTCGGCGCCGTCGCAATCGGCGAGGGAGTTGCATGCCTTGGCGAGCTCGACGCGCACGCGCGCGGCCAGGTACGGCGCCCCCACGCGCTGCCAGATCTCGAAAGCCGACCGCAGCGGTGCGAGCGACGCCGTTGCGTCCCCTTCGGCGAGGGCGAGCGAGCCGCGTGCATGGCTCGCCGTGGCGCGCAGCACGTCCATGCCGTAGCTCTCGGCGGCGGCTTCGAGCTCGGCGACGAGCGGGCGCGCTTCTTCGACCGCTCCCGCGGCGAGCAGCACCTCGACCGTCGCGGGCAGAAGTCCGAGCCGGGCCTCCGCACCGCTCGCTGCGGCGAGCGCGCGTCGCAGCGTGATGGCGGCCGCCTCGGCTTTGCCCTGGGCGAGCCGCAGCAGAGAAAGCCCGGGCTGCGGCTCGCGGCCGTGCTCGTTCGCTGCGCGGTACAGCTCCTCGGCGGCGGCGAGATCCCCGCTCACGCGCTTGACCTCGGCGCGCTGGTAGAGCGCTTGCGCGAGCGGCCCCGGGTCGATGGAGGGAGGCTGGGGCGCGCGCTCGCACGCCCGCTCGGCCTCGAGCAACGCTTCGCGCCATTCCCCGCTCGCCTGGTGCACCTCCGAGCAATGCACGAGGCAGGTGCCGCTGAACTGGACGAGCTGCGGCTGCGCGGCGCAGAAGCGCGACAGGAGCACGGTCCATTCGCGTGCACGGTCGAGCGCGAAGACCCGCTGCGAGCTGGCGATCGCCGCGCAGTACACGACCCCCGCGACGTTCGGACGGATCGTGTCGTTTGCGACCGTGAGCATGCTGAGGTCCAAGAGCTCGAGCCCAGCGGCCACGTGCCCCTGCCGCAGTCGCACGCGCCCGAGCGCGCTTTGCGCAAGCGCCTCGAGGTTCGGGTCGCGAAACAGGAGCGCGATTCGTCCCGCTTCGCTCGCTGCCGCGGCGGCCGCGTCGAGCTCGAGCTCCGCGAGGTGTCGGTTGGCGACGGGCAACAGCAGGTACCCGGCAAGCGCGGACTGTCCTCCGAGCTCCTCCGCGATCTGCGAGGCGCGCGCGAGCCAACCGCCGGCACGCCCGACCTCCCGCAAATGCATCAAGCGCATTCCGAGCCAGTAGGCGCACTCGCCCGCGCGCGCGCGCTCGCCGGCGGCCAGGTAGAGCTCGTAGGCGCGGGCCAACCCGGAAAACATCCCTTCGTCGCGCGCGATGAGCACGGAGGCCCAGGCCAGTCGCTCGACGTCCTCGACCACCAACTCGCCTTCGGCCGCCGCCGTCGACAGTGCCTCGTACGCGTCGGACCAGGCACGTCGCGCGTAAGCCTCGCGCCCTCGCTCGAGCGCGCTCGAGGTCACGTTGGACACGCGCCGAACCTACCACAGGCCGAGCTGAAGTCAGTGTCCGTCGCCCAGCGTGGGCAGTGCGAGCTCACATTGCCCGTCGACACAGCTCGCGACGGGAGGCGGCGCTTGGCTCGTGCAATCTGCGCACGAGCCGGTGCGGGTCGCCTCGGTGAGCAGGCGACACCGCTCGCTGACGACCTGATCGGCTTGCGTCCAGCGCACGGCGACGCTCGTGAGCGGGCACTCGGCGCGCACGATGCTGCATTCGGCGGACGTGGAGCAGCTGGCACGCGTGCTCGCAAAGGCTCGAAACGTCGCGTCGCGGCGCGCGTCGCAGGCGCCGGAGGCGGGAGCCGTCGCGTGGGGCGCCCGCGGGCTTTCACACGCGAGCGGCGCGACACCCAGCAGCAGCATTGAAAGCACCCGTCTCATGTTGCGTCCAGGGTGCGGCCTCACGAGCTCGCGCCTTCGTTCGACGAGCTACGGCACGAACTTCGAGAGCAGTCGGATGTATCCGATCTGGTACCCGTCGCTCGGTTCGCTGATCGACCACGAGTTGAGCGGCCACTCGGCATTGAAATCCTTGTAGGATTTCTGCGGCGGTTGGCCCTTCGGCGGCGAGATCGATTGCGAGCTGCAGATGGCGTTGTTGTCGGCGCTTCCGCAGCCGCTCGGGCAGCAGCCGTCCCAGTCGTAGCTCGGGTTGGGTCCGCCGACGAGGTAGCCGGGGGGCGGGCCGTACGTGGACACGCCGACGCGGTCCCACGCTGCGCTGCCGTCCTTGAACCACGAGTGATAAAACTCGTTGACCGAGTTCTCCGCGCCGTACGCGCCCATGTTCGAGAGGTACACGAGCGAGAGCGGGTTCACCCCGTGAACGTAGTGAATGTAGCGAGCGGCCGCGCGCTGGAGATCGGCGTCGTATTCGGGGTGAACGCCATGCACGACGGCGGCCGTGAAGCAGTTGCCCTTGGCGGCTTTGGTCTGGTTACTGCCCCACGTGTAGTCCTTGAGGTAGGCGAGGTACGGGTCCTGGTTCGCGAGCACGGTCGGCAGGTTGGTGCCGCCGGCGAGCCCCGCATCGTAGGCATCGCGAATCGCCGCCGCGACGCTCGCCGTCGCGCCCTCGGCCTCGGAGTACTCGAGTAGGGCGTCTTGGAGCGCCACATCCCACTCGGAGACGTAGTTGCTGTAGCTCACGAGGTGCGACTGCTGGTAGCTGCCGTCGACGAAAGCCTGATACGTCGCGTCGCCCGTGAGCCGGAAGAGCTGCACGGCGGCGTCGAGCTTGAAGGCCGTGCGCCCGTAGTCGTCCGTCTCCTGCTGGCCGGCGCCGAGCCCGGACGAGCCGCTCGCCGAGTCGTTGTTCTTGAAGATGACGTTCGGGTTCGCGTCGGCCCACGTCCACGCCTGCGCGGCGCGCATCCCGAGGTCGGCGGCGTACGACTCGAGCGCGCCCCCTTGCTCGGCGAGCACGAGCGCGCCGTACGCGAAGGCGGCTGCCGTGGCCAGTGTGCCCGAGGTGTTCGGGCTGCCGTAGAGCGACTGGCCCGCCGCGGCCGTGGGCGGACTCCCGCTCCCTTCCCCGACGATGCTGAGGAGCGAGCCGTCGGGCTCCTGCATGCGCGTCAGAAAATCGAGCCCCCATTTCGCCTCGTCGAGCACGTCGGGCACGCCGTTTCCCGACTCGGGAATTCCCGAGTCGTCGCCGAACACCGCCGGGTTTTCGGCGTACGCGCGCAGGAGATTCTCGACGTAGCCGGCCGTCCAGCTCGTGTACTTGTTGTAGTCGCCCGCGTCGTACCAACCGCCCCAGAGATCGCGCTCGGTCGCGGCGTTGGCCGTGTCGTCGAAGCGGCGTGCGTTGTGATCCTGCAGCGGCCCGACGTGGCTCGCGCCGTCGACCCAGCCGGCGCCCGCGTGTTCCGCGGTCTTGGCCTGCCCCACGCGCTGGTAATAGAACATGCGCAGCGCTTGGCGCAGCACCTCGGCGTACACGTTCGCCGAGATATCGAACGCGTACGAACGCACGTCGTTGTCGATGTCGAGCACGTAGTAGGCGCCGGGCGTCGTGACGCTCGAGAAGTCGAACCAGAACGCCTTGTCGCCCGACGAAGCGTCCTCCTGCCCGCCGTTCCAGGCCGTGGGAGCCGCCGTCAGCACCTGCTTGCCACTCGACGCTTCGACGAGCGCGTACGACGCTCCGGGCGTGAAGGATTGGTCGGCGTCGGCCCCTGTCTGGGGATCGCGCAGGACCGCGACCTTCTCCATGTCGGGTAGGTAACCGAATTGGTCGACGACGATGAACGGGCTCACGTTCGGCGCCGTGCTCGACACTCCACCGAATGCGCCGGTTCCGCCGCTGGCACTGCTGCCCCCTTGACCGCTACTGCCGCCGCCCTGACCGGATGCGGCGCCCGAGCCACCGGTGGCCGCAGCCGCGCCGGAGCCCGCATCGGCGCCGCTGCCCCCTGTCCCGCCCGTGCTGCCTCCGGCGTTGCCCGTGGATCCACCGCTCGTTGGCGGCTGACCCGCCGTGCCGGTGCCACCCGTGCCGGCCCCGGCGGCAGCGTCGTCGTCGTCACCGCTGGAGCTCGAGCCGCAACCCACGACCGTCAGGAGCAGCGCTCCGCCCAGCGCTCGCGTGAGCTTGAAAGAGTGCCGAAGAAGGCGAGACATGAATGCTCAGTTTAGCATGCCGCGATCCCTCGGCTTTTGTGCGAGCGTCGCGAACAACGCGCTCGCGCCCGTGGAATCCGTCGAATCACCGGCGCGGGCGACTCGTGCGACTCCGTGCCAAGATGCTGGCGATGTCGGAGGCCGCGCTCGACGCGCTGGAGCTGAACGCGCTCTCGGTCTTTCCACTGCCGAACGCGTCGCTCTTTCCGGGCGCGCTCTTGCCGCTGCACGTGTTCGAGGCTCGCTATCGCGATCTGATTCGCGATGCGCTCGCCGGCTCGAAGACGCTGGCCATCGCGCGGCTCAAGCCCGGCTTCGAGGCGGACTACGAAGGGCGACCGCCGGTTTTCGAGGTGTGCGGCGCCGGCCGCATCGTCGAGCACGTCGCGCACCCAGACGGGCGCTATCACGTCCTCCTGCGTGGCATCTCGCGGGTCCGCATCCTCGGGGAGCTTCCGCCCGCGACGCTCTACCGCGTCGTGCGTGGCGAAGTGATCGACGACCTTCCGGTCGACCCCGCGCTCGGCTCGGCGCTCGAACGAAAGATTTCACAACTGTGGACAGTGCTCTCGCCCGAGCTTCCGGAGGTACTGCGTGACCTGAACGAGGTCACGCAGGGGGTCGAGGGCATTGGAGCGTTCGCGGATCGCGTCGCCGCCGTGATGGCGGGCGACGCAGAGCTCGGTCAGGTGCTGCTGGCCGAGCCCGACCCGTGCGAGCGGCTCCAGATCATCGCGGAGCGTTTGCAGACGCTGTCGGATTCGCTGACCCCGACCTCCCGCTCCGGGGTGTCGCTCTTCAATTGATTCCCGTGGAGGCGGGGCCGTCCG